>Ga0070698_100000786_pt1 | contig 34411 bp, 31 predicted proteins | sample KBSK1502metaG_FD_65477 | JGI IMG/M metagenome (GOLD analysis project Ga0070698, IMG submission 65477) | Corn, switchgrass and miscanthus rhizosphere microbial communities from Kellogg Biological Station, Michigan, USA - KBS K1-50-2 metaG | ecosystem: Host-associated > Plants > Roots >... | reverse complement strand
TCCGATCGGCACGTTGGGCGCGTACACGCGGTTGAGCCGCGTGCCGTCGAAGTCGCCCGCGAGCATGACGTCGTACTTGCCGAGCGTGGTGCCGACGAAGCCGACGTCGCCCAGGTAGGGCCGGGAGCACCCGTTGGGGCAGCCGCTCATGCGGAAGCTGATGCGCTCTTCGCCCAGCCCGAGCTCGTCCAGGATGGAAGCGATCTCGCGAATCAGCGACGGCAGGGCGCGCTCCGCTTCGGCCACCGCCAGACCGCAGGTGGGGATGGCGGGGCACGCCATGGAGTTGCGGATGGCTTGGGCGATCGACTCCACCGGCTCGATGCCGTGGTCGGCCATCAACTGCTCGACCTGGGCGCGCTGCGATGGCTCGATGCCTTCCAGGATCACGTTCTGCTGCGCCGTCAGCCGGACCCGGGGGCGGATCTCCTCCACGATGCGCCTCAAGCCGGTGCGCGACCGCACCTCGCCCGCGTCGGCGATCCGCCCGTTCTCGATGTAGATCCCGACATACAGCTTGCCGTCGGCTTGCTCATGCCAGCCGAGGTGGTCGTCCACCGGTCGCCAGCGCAGCGTTTCTGCCGGCTGCAGCTCGAACGAGACGCGTTTCTGCACCTCACCCCGGAACCAGTCGAGGCCGCGGTCGGCGATCGTGTACTTCAGCCGGGCGTGCTTGCGGTTTGTGCGGTCGCCGTAGTCGCGCTGCACGGCGATGATCTCCCGGGCAACCTCGACGACGTGCTGCGGCTCGACGAACGCGAGCGGCTGGGCGACCGCGGCGAAGGTGTCCGGCTTGTTGTGCGTGCGGCCCAGGCCACCGCCAACCAGCACGTTGAAGCCGCGCACGGTGTCATCCGGACCGCGCATGGCCACGAGGGCAAGGTCGTGCGCGTAGACGTCGACGCAGTTGTCGCCCTCGATCGCGACGGTGGTCTTGAACTTGCGCGGCAGGTACTGCTCGCCGTACAGCGGCTCGACCTCCGGCTCCGACGAGTTCACGACCTCGCCGTCGAGCCAGATCTCGTGATAGGCGGCGGTGCGCGGCGTGAGGGCAGCCACCATCGCCGCGATCGACCCGTCGACCTCCTCGTGGAACCGATCGTGCTTGGGCTCGGGGCAGCACATGATGTTGCGCTCGACGTCACCGCAGCCGCCGAGCGTGGTCAGCAGCGCGTGGTTGATGCCGGCGATCGACCGCTTCAGGTCCCCTTTCAGGACGCCGTGCAGCTGGAAGTCCTGGCGCGTGGTCACGCGCAGCGTCCCGTTGGCCCATCGCTGGCTGATGTCGTCGTGCGCGAGGTACGCGTCTGGCGACACAACGCCGCCCGGGATGCGCGTCCGGATCATCAGCTGGTGGTGCTTGTCGAGACCCCGAGCGCGCGCCTCTTTGCGCTTGTCGCGGTCGTCCTGCTGATAGATGCCATGGAACTTGAGCAGCTGCTCGGAGTCGTCGCCGAACGCAGGCGTGTCTTCGACTAGCTCTTCCTTGATGAGCCCGCGAAGGTGATTGCTCTTCGCCTTGATGGACTCGTTCTTGGAGAAACCGTCCAGCCACGTACCGTCCGAAAGATTGGCCAAACTCGAATGCGCCTCCGCTTGCTTGCTGATGCCGAAGAAAGGCCGCGCCAAAGCGCGGGCGATCAGAAAGGGCGGCTAGCTACAGAAGCAGCTGGCGCAGCGGGCGTAGTCGATCGCTCGTCGTCGAGTGAGAAGCAGGCCCCGAGCCATCGGCGTACGCATCGCTTCGGGCAACTCTAGCCCATCGCAACCCGCGCCGGCCTGTGGAAATTCCACCAAGCGCGCCGCCCGTTATTTGTCGCCGGACGCCGATTAGACTGCGAATCGGTCGCAAGTCGGCATGGAGACGCTGCGCCCACCTCGGATAGTCCGGACTATCCGGAGGTTTGCTCGACGACAAGCTCGGTTAGGCCGGACTATCCGGGGGTTTGGGCGCGTAAGTCACAATTAGCACCCGAATGCACGAGCACGGAAGGATCGAAGCCATCTTCATTGCCGCCGGGCACGGCGAGCAGCCGCATGCGGTCGACTCGGCGGTCGGCGTGGCGGGCAAAGGCCTCGAAGGCGACCGCAACTTCGGGGATGACGACCCCGACTCCTGCAACATCACGTTCATCGAGGCCGAGACGTTCGAGCGCCAGCGCGACGAGCACGGTCTCGACCTGAACCCCGCCAACGCACGGCGCCAGGTCCTCCTGCGCGGCGTCGACCTGGGACGGCTCATCGGCAGGCGCTTCGTGGCCGGCGAGCTGGAATGCGAAGGCGAGGAGAGGTGCGAACCCTGCAGTCACCTCGTCAAGCTCGTCGGAACGCAGGTGGTGCTCAAGGGCCTGCTCCACAGCGGGCTTCGCGCGCGCATCCTCCGCGGCGGCACGATTCGCGTCGGCGACGAGGTGCGCCTAAGCGCCGACGCCTCGGAATCCCTGCCGAGTCAGCCGCCGGCGACGCTTATCGTGAACGGAGACACGTAGAGCAAAGACGCGGCCGCCAACGCAGCACCGCACACCAGGCTCGCCACCGCGAGCGACCTAGGCGACAGAACGGCTTCCCCCCGCGCCGCCACCTCCTCCACGAAAACGTCGGCGCTCAGCCGCATGTGCGCAAGCAGGTGCGCGCCCACCGCGATCAGCATCACGACCGCGCTCAGCGTGTGTGCCGAAATCCACACCGAGCCGAACTGGAGGCCAAAGAGCCACAGCTCGAGGCCCGTGGCGAACGTCGCCGCCGTTGAGATGACGAGGACCGGCGCCACCAGGAACCGGAGCAGGAGCGGCGGCGCGCCGGCTCGGCGGAAGGACTCGCTGCCCGAGTAGTAGCGCAGGAAGCGATAGCCCGTAGAGCCGAGCTTCAGGGTCACCGGTGGGATCAGGAGGAAACCGACGACGTAGTGCGCGATTAGAAACCGACGGATATCGAAGATCGTCACCACAAGGGCGACGAGCAGGGCGTAAAGGACGATCCCCACCAGCGCGGTCAGACGCCGATTTCGCGTGGCAGGGCCGTCGACGGGGCCGCGCCCCTCAGACCGGGGCTGCGCGAGGCCCGCAAGCGCCGCGCCCGCGAGCACCACCAGAAAAATGACGCCGAATTTCGTCACGGTTCGAGCTCGAGCTTGAGCGTCAGGACCTTGAATGGCGTGAGGTCCAGCTGGACCTCTCCGTCGCGCACTGGCACCTCGACACGCTCGCGCTCGAGCAGGTCGCACAGGTACGCGCGGGATGCGGGCAGCGTCGTCCTCAGCCGCGCGCGGCATGGCAAGCCCCACGCCTCGTAGAGCCTGAAGATCACGGCGTCGGAGTCCTCGGCGCGCTTGATGGTGTCGACGATGACCTGCCGGGTGTCCACGTCGACCAACGACCGCGAGGTGCCCGCCGGCAGGTTCGTCCGCACGTAGCGAAGCGGCGCGTTGAGGTCCTCGGCCGCCTCGATCACGCCTGCATGCCGGAAGTCCCCGCGATGCGGCATCAGCGCGTATGTGAATCGATGACTCCCCTGGTCGGCGTCCGGGTCGGGATGCGTGGGTGCTCGCAGCAGGGAGAGGCGCAGCACGGAGTCGTGGATGTCGTACCCGTGCTTGGAGTCGTTGAGCAGCGCAACCCCGTACGCGCCGTCGCCCAGGTCGGCCCAGCGCTGGGCGCACACCTCGAACATCGCTCGCGCCTGCGGCGTGTCCATGTGCGTGGGTCGCCTTATGTGCCCGAACTGGATCTCATACGTCGCCTCGCGCGAGCTGACACTCACCGGGAACGCGACCTTGAGGATCTTGTGTCTCTCGTGCCAGTCGACGTCGATGTCGAAGCGGAGCACCCTCGAGCCCGGCTCGAGGGAGATCGTCTGCCGAACGGTGGAGTCTCCGAATCTTCGACCGACCACGACGAACGAATCACGGTGCTCGATGTCGAGGTCCCACGCATCCCACCGCCGCGGGTTGTCGTCGTGCAGCTCGAGCACGTTGCCGGGACCGCTCAGGACCTCGCGTTCGGCCTCCTTGTCCCAGATCGACGCTAGCCGGCCTTCGGTGTCCACTTCCACGCGCAAGAGCTCGTTCTCCAGCGATGTGTTGGGCTCCGGAGGTAGCTCCTCGACCACCGTCCAGCCGCACGGCGGCGCCCCGGAGCGCGGGTGCGAGGTCGAGTTGAAGACCGCGAAGCGTTTCCCCTCGCCCGCGATACGCCGTGTGGCTCGGTCGGCGATGGCCACGGCGCCGTCGAAGACGACGCCCAGCTCGCGCTCCGCGTCTGCGTAGACCCAGTCGATGCTGGAGCCCGGGAGGATGTCGTGGAACTGGTGCAGCAGCAACGAACGCCATAGCTCGTCGAGCGCCTCCGCGGGATAGGCGCCGCCCGCCGCGACCGACCACATCTCCGCGTCGTGCAGCGCACGCTGCGCCAGGCGATTCAGCAGCTTCGTGCGCGCCTGAGTCGTGTACGTGCCGCGGTGCAGCTCGAAGTAGAGCTCGCCGCGCGAGGTCGGGAGATCGTGCGCCTCGGCCGAGGCACGCTCGAAGAAATCCGACACGCGGCCGATCTTGACATCCATCTGGCGCGCCCCCTCGATCATCTCGGGCTGTGGCCCGCCCCCGCCGTCGCCCCAGCCGAACAGGTACAGCAGGCTCGGCGAGCGGTCCGCATCTTTGTAATTGCCGATCGCGTACGCGATCTCCTCAGGGCTGAGCATGCCGTTGTACGTGTCGGCCGGCGGAAAGTGCGTGAAGACGCGGCTCCCGTCGATGCCCTCCCAGATGAAGGTGTGGTGCTCCGGCTTGTTCGTGTCGTTCCAGGACAGCTTCTGGGTGAGGAACCAGTCGCAGCCCGCCTCCTTCATGATCTGCGGCAGGTTGCCTGGGTAACCGAAGACGTCGGGCAGCCACAGGACCCCGGTGTCGTAGCCGAACTCGCGCATGAAGAACCGCTTGCCGTGCAGGAGCTGCCGCACGAGCGCCTCGCCCGAAGGCAGGTTGCAGTCCGCCTCCACCCACATCCCGCCCACCGGCTCCCACCTGCCCGCCGCCACCTTCTCCTTGATCCGGCGGTAGATGTCGGGGTATGACGCTCGCATCCACTCGTACTGCGCGGGTTGCGACGCGGCGAAGAGGTAGTCGGGAAACTCGTCCAGCAGCGCCAGCTGCGTCGACCAGCTGCGCGCGACCTTGCGCTTGCCCTCGCGCAGCGGCCACTCCCACGCGGTGTCGATGTGCGCGTGGCCGACGGCGGTCACGATGTGCGAGGAATCAGGCCGCCCGTCGGGCAGTGGCGGCGCCTCGTACAGCGCCAGTGCGGCCTCGCGCACGACGAACGCGGGATCGGACGAGTGCCGCAGGTCGAGCATCGACGGCGCCGGTTCGGGCCCGGACTCGGTGGCGCGGGGGTTGGCCGCGGCCTCGAGGTAGAAATCGACCTCAGCGCCGTCGATCGGAAGCCACGGGTGGTTCGGGTCGACGCCTCGCCAGGGCTTCGCGTCCTTCCACGCGAGCGCCTCGCACGTGAATCCAGTCGGCCCGTCGAAGCCGAGGTCGAAGACCGCGACCACGCGCCGGCCCCGCCACGCATCCGGCACCCGACCTGTGACGTGGAACCACGTGGTGCTCCATGGCGGCCCCCACCGCCCTCCGACGGAGAAGGGTTGGAACGGCCGCCGGACTGCGTCTGCGTACGGGATGGGCTCACCCCGGACGAGGCAGGCGGAGAGCTCTAGCTCGACTACTGGGTGGGAAACGGGGCCTGCCACCATGCCGGAAGATCATCGACCTCCACGGCCACCACCCACTTGACCCACCAGAACCCGCGACGGTCGGGCGCGACCAGGCGCGCCGGGAAGCCATGCCCCGCGTCGAGCGGCCGGCCGCCAAATCGCGTGGCCAGCCACAACCGGTTCGCCTCGGCAACCGGAAAGCGGCGGTCGTAGCCGGTGCTCGAGACGACCCGGATGCTGCTGCCGTCGATCTTGCCCAGCACGCGGTCGAGCCGGGCTCCCTCCCACGCCTGCGTCGAGTAGAAGCCCCCCGTGCAGTCGAGCGTCGCGGTCACCGGGTCCTCGAAAGACGAAAGCTCGCCGTAGCTGAGACGCCGGCCGCCGGCGCGCAGGCTCCAGTCGCCCGCCTGGATCTGCGGGATGGCGTCGAACATCCACGAGCTGACGGGCATGAGCTCGGGCTGGAACGACGCTGCCTCATACGAACCGGTGAAGCGGCGTCTGTCGCCGGGCAGGCCAGCGGCACGGACGAGGATCTCGGTGCCGCCGTATGCGGCCGCCGCCCCCGCGATCACCGCGGCGCCCTTGAGGAAGCTGCGCCGGCTGACGTCCGTTCGCCGCATGCGGATGCGTCGCGCGGCGAGGTGCCAGACGGCGAACGGAATCGCGGCCAGGGCCGCGCCGACGTGCACGTCCATCGCGGTCAGCGGCCCGGCGACGACCAGCAGCCCGGTGGAGTGCGCCAGCCCGGCCGCCAGAGAGGCCAGGACGAGCACGGCGAGCACGACCGAAGCCCAGCGACCTGGCCGGAGCCGCGACACGCCGCGGCGCGCGATCATCGACTTCCACGGCAGCAGCACGAAGATGGCGAATCCGCTCGTTGCGTGGAGGATGAGCGACCAGCGCGACGGGGCGGTGGCGAAGGCGAAGGCCAGCCATCCGGTCACGAACGCGGCGGCCAGCAGGACGAGCAGGGCCAGGTTCGTGCGCGCGCCGATCCGCGTCGCGACGGCGCGTCTCATCGCTTCCGGGCGGTGACAGCCTCCAGCACGACCGCGCTGAAGCGCGCTTGCTCCCGCGCCGAGAGCTGCCCGAGCGCGGGCGGCGGCTCCAGCAGGCGAGCGATCAGCTTCTTGCGCAGCGCGGCGCCTTTGGCTGTGACCACGAGCTCGTTCTCACGGCGGTCGGACGGGTTGGGCCGGCGCACCACCAGACGTGCCTCCTCGAGCCGGTCCGTGGGATCGACAACGGTCGACGGGTTGCACTTGAGGCGAGCCGCCAGCTCCTTCTGGGTGATGGGCTGCTGTGGGTCCAGCTGCACCAGGGCCCATACCGACACCGGCGAGAGGCCTGTCGCCGCGGACGCCTGGTCCATGCGCAGCTCCCACTCCGTAAGGGCGGTGACGAGCGCCGCCCACAGCTCCTGGGCGCCCGATGCGTAACGCAACCCGGGCACCAGTTCCTGCGTCACGCCGCGACTATACGCTCGTCCAGTTCACGCGAGTTGAGCGGGAAATAAATGGAGTCTCCAACTGGTTTCCAGCGTCAAGAATCCCGCGTCTGGAGGTAGGCATCGATGGCTGACTGGAAGTTCGATCCATTTCATACGCAGGTCGAGTTCTCGGCCAAGCACCTGGGCATGATGACAGTGCGCGGCCACTTCGCCGAGGTCACCGCCACTGGCCACATCGACCCCCATCACGCCGAAAAGTCACAGGTCGAAGCGACCATCAACACAGCCAGCATTCGCACTCACAACGAGACCCGCGACAACGACCTCCGCTCGTCGAACTTTCTCGAGATCGACAAGTACCCGACCATGACGTTCAAGAGCACGAAGGTCGAGCACGTCGGCGGCGACCGCTACACCGTCACTGGCGACCTGACCATCAAGGGCACCACCAAGCCGGTCACGCTGAGCGTCGTCAAGTACGGTGAGTTCAACGACCCGGCGATGGGCCACCGCATCGGCTATGCCGCCGAGACCAAGATCAACCGCAAGGACTTCGGCATGAACTTCAACGCCATGCTCGACGGCAAGTTCGTCGTCAGCAACGAGATCGAGATCAACATCGAGGGCGAGATCCTGGAGGTCAAGGTCCCGGTCGAGGCGGCCGCCGAATCGAAGAAGAGCTGACGCGTTAGGCTGGCCCGCATGGGTTCCGGCCATGCCGGCCAGCCTGTGCATTTCGCCTCCGAGATCAGGCCGTTGTTCCGAGACAAGGACCTTGACTCGATGTCGTTTGCGTTCGACCTCGGCTCGTACGACGACGTGAGCGACAACGCCGGCCTGATCCTCGAGCGCTTGCGCAGCGGGACGATGCCATGCGACGGTCCGTGGCCTCCCGAGCGAGTCGACCTCTTCGAGCGCTGGATCAAAACCGGCAAGGGCCGCTGAGCCGAGCAGGCGCTTAAGTCGTCCCCAGGTTACGGCGCCACAGCTCGAGGGTCCGCTCGAAGTGCCGCTCGGCCGCGTCGTGGTCGTACATCGGTAGGTCGGCCATGGCGAACCCGTGGGTCACGCCAGGCCAGCGCTCGATGGCGCCCCTGACCTGGTTCCGCTCGAGCTCGCGGCGAAACTCGTCCACGTTCTCGCGAGTCGCGGTGCGGTCGACCTCCGCGAAAGCGAAGAAGAGCTCGCCGCGCACCCTGGCCAGGTCGTGGTGCGGCGAATCGGGCTGGTCGGTGACCAGAGCGCCCGGGTGAATGCCTGCCGCCGCCACGACGCGGTCGCTCAATTCAGCCGCGGCGTGCAGGGAAACCCGAGCGCCCAGGCAGTAGCCGACCGCCACGATGGGCCCAGGCGCGGCGGTCGGGTCGGAGGCGACGGCGTCCAGCGCCGCCCGCGTGTCGGCCGTGACGCCTTCGGGCGTGACGCTGCGCGCGGCGGCCATCATCGTTTCCCTGTCCGCGTCGGTCAGGCCCGATGGGCCCATCGAGAAGCTGAGCTTCTCCCCGAGCCGGTAGTAGAGGTCGGGCGCGACGACGAAGTAGCCGCCGGCGGCGAAGCGGCGCGCGTTCTCCTTCACCTGCTCGCGATAGCCGACACCGTCCATGAAGACCACCGCGACCGGAAACGGCCCGGCGCCCTCGCGATGGACGACGAAAGTGGTCATCTCTCCGTCGTTCGTGCGGACGCGAATCTCGCGCTCGATCATCCGGCCACCGCGGCGGCTTCGTCGTGGATCTCTTCGTGCACGTAGCGCCCGCCGCGGAGGGCGGAAGCGGCCGCGGCGACCAGGCTCGCCACGATCGAGAAGCTCAGCACCAGCACGAGCCCATGCTGGAAGGGCTGCGAGATGAGCGTCGGGAAGAACGTGGAGCCGGTGAGTCGCGCAGCGTCGGCCGCCGGCAGCTGGTTCAGGATCGGACCGAGCAGCGTCGCCAGCGGGTTGTAACCGAGGAACGACGCGAAGAGGTAGCTGATCGGCGGAAGGCCGGCCAGCCGGAGGGCGACCGTGGCGGGCACGCCGTTCGCGGTGAGGCCGCTGAACAGCGCGGAGGGCACCGTCTGGTTGAGCCCGACGATCATCAAGGTGAAGAACAACGCGATCGAGAGCGGCATGCCGACGTTCTGGAACGTAACGCGAATCCCGGACGCGACGCCGCGATGCTGCGCGGGCACGGCATTCATGATCGCCGCGGTGTTGGGTGAGGCGAACAGGCCCATCGCCACGCCGTTGAGGAAGATCAGCACCGCGAACACCGGGTACCAGAAATCGGCGGGGAGAAACATCAAGGCCCCGAACGTGGCCGCGCTGAGCAGCATCCCGCCGGTGGCGAACGGCCGCGCGCCGTAGCGGTCGGACAGCATGCCCGAAATCGGGCCGGCGACCAGGAAGCCGACCGTCATGGGCAGCATGTAGATGCCTGCCCACAGCGGAGTCTGGGTGTAGTCGTAGCCGTGCAGCGGCAGCCAGATGCCCTGCAGCCAGATGATCAGCATGAACTGCAGGCCACCGCGCGCCACCGCGCCGAGCATGCCGGCGATGTTGCCGAGCGTGAACGCGCGGATCTGAAACAGCTCGAGGTGGAACATCGGGTCCGTGGTTTGCGTCTCCCAGAACGCAAAGAAGCCCAGGACCGCAAGGCCGCCGGCGACGAGCCCAATCACCTCGGGATTGGTCCATCCCATCGGCGAGCCGCCGTACGGCTGCAGCCCGGTGGTGACTCCGACGAGCACCATGGCCAGCCCGACCGCGAACGTCAGGTTGCCGATCCAGTCGATGCGCGCACGGTGGCGGAACCCGATCTCGCGCAGCTGCCAGAAGCCCCAGATGGTGCCGATCAGCCCGATCGGCACGTTGATCAGGAAGATCCAGCGCCAGTTGATCGCGGCCAGCACGCCTCCGACGACGATGCCGAGGAAGGAGCCTGCCATGGCCGCGATCATGTTGATGCCGAGGGCAAAGCCGCGCTGGTTGGACGGGAAGGCGTCGGTGATGATGGCCGCTCCGGTCGCCATCACCATTGCGCCGCCGACCGCCTGGACCATGCGGAAGGCGATCAGCTCGACCGCGCCGGCCGGGCCCTGGCTCCACACGAGCGAGAGACCGATCGACGCGAGCGTGAAGATGGCGAACCCGATGTTGTAGACGCGCGTGCGGCCGAACATGTCGCCCAGGCGGCCGGCGGTGACGACCAGGACAGCGGACACCACCATGTAGCCCATCAGCAGCCACAGCAGGTAGCTGAAGTTGGCAGGGTCGAGTGGGTTGATGGCGATGCCGCGAAAGATCACCGGCATGGCGATGAGGATGCTGGTCGCGTTGACCGTCGCCATCAGCATGCCGATCGTCGTGTTGGAGAGGGCGATCCACTTGTAAGGCACCCCGGCCTTCATGCGCCGACTTCCTCTCTCGGGGAGGCGGCGCGCGCGAGGTCGACCAGCCGCTTCAGGGAAGCCGTGAGCTGCCGCCGCTCCTCTGTGGTCATCGCCTCGACCGCCTGGTGGATGTCGCTGCCGCGCACGGCGCGGATCTCGCGCATGAGGCGCTCGCCCGCCGGCTCGAGATGGACCTGGACCAGGCGGCGATCCTCGGACTCGCGGCGCCGGCTGACGAGGGCGCGCTTCTCGAGGCGGTCGACGATGCGGGTGACGGACGTCGGCGACAGGCCGTTAGCCTGGCCGAGCTTGCCCAGTGTCTGCGGGCCGCCCCGCAGCAGCGCGCGCAGGACCTGGACCTGCGTCAGCGTGAGCTCCGCGACCTGCCACAGCCTGGCCTGGATGGGTTCCGCCAGGGCGAGCGCGTCGAGATAGGCGAGCAGCGCTGCCTTGGTCTCTTCAGGCGCGGAGACAGTGGCGGAGCTTGTTGTCAAGACGACAACTATATACCACTCGGCAAGTACTTAGAACCCGGCTATGTGCCGACGGGACTGGAGTCTGCCTGGGCTTCGAGCGCGCGTGACATCCGGTTGAGGATCTCGTCGAGGATCTCACCCGAGGTCCCGAAGTTGAGCCTTACGTGGCCGGCGCCGGGCGGGCCGAAGTCGGCGCCGTCGGCCAGGCCGACCTTCGCGGATTCGAGGAAGAACTCGTAAGGCGACGGCGAGAGCGCGAGCTGCCGGCAGTCCAGCCACGCGAGGAAAGTGGCTTCCGGTGCGTGGTGGCCGGCGCCCGGCGTGGCGGCCGCCCAGCCGCGCACGGTTTCGCGGTTGGCCGCCAGGTAGGCGAGCGTCTCCGCTAGCCAGCCTTCCGATTCGCTCCACGCGGCGACGGTCGCGGCGACGCCGAAGCGGCTCGGGCTGCCCAGCAGGTGATCGGGAATCGCCTTCACGAATCGATCCCGGAGCGCGCCGCTGCCGAAGTGGATGACCGCGGTGCGCGCGCCTGGGATGTTGAAGCTCTTGGTCGCGGAGGTCAGCGTCACCGTGCGCTCGGGAGCGATGGTCTCCATCGGGACGTGCGTGGCGGCGTCGAACACGATGTCGGCGTGGATCTCGTCGGCGACGATGACCAGGTCGCGCCGGCGCGCGATGCGAGCGACATGCGCCAGCTCCTCGCGCGAGAACACGCGGCCCGTCGGGTTGTGCGGATTGCAGAACAGGAGTACGCGCGCATGCTCCGCGACCGCGTCCAGCGCCTCCACGTCGATCTCGAAGCGATCGCCCGCATCGAGCAGACGGTTCTCGACCAGCCGGCGGCCGGTGCTGGCCACGGTGCGCAGGAACGGCGGGTAGGCCGGCGTCTGCACGATCACGCCTTCGCCCTCCCCGGAGTAAGCGACCTGCACGGCGACGATGCCCTGGACGACGTCGCCCATGGCGATGGTCAGCGCGGGGTCGGGACTCCACCCATGGCGGCGCTCCATCCAGCGCGCGAACGCTTCGTGCAGCGCCTTGATGTCGTCCTGCAGGCCGTACCCATAGTCCTGACGATCGGTGAAGCGACGCAGCGCCGCCTGCACCGCCGGCGCGACCTTGAAATCGGTGTCGGCGACGAACGCGGGCAGCACATCCGAGGGATAGCGGCGCCACTTGCCGCCGCCTTGCGACCGCAGCTCGGCCTCGGTAAGGACGAAATCCTTCACGCGCCCCGCTGCGCGTAGCGACGCCACAGCCGGGGCGCGCCCCAGTACCAGGCCAGGGCGAGGGGCAGGACCAGGAGCAGCAGCACGGTGGAGTTCAGCATCGCCGCCGCGACGAGCATGCCGATGGCGAGCGGAATCGTCGCCAGTCGCAGCAGCAGGTACGGGCGGTTGATCCGGCGGAGCCGCTTCCTCTCAGCCTTGTAGTACGCGATAGCTGTGGGAGGAATGTTCTTGCGCGTGAAAGGGCGATAGCGCCGGATCCAGACCGCGATCCCGATCGCCACCACCGCCAGCGCGACGAGCACGAACCAGCTCGAGCCGTGCGTGACACTGACCCCCACCAGGACCCGAACGAGCAGGTAGCCCAGGAACACGGCCGAGCCGCCGCCGATCAAAACGCGCGTGCCCGAATAGAGGTTCCGCCGCGCGGTCTCGAACGACGGGTCGATCCGGGCGGCGTCGTTGTACGCCTTGACCGCCTCGACGCTCCTGCCCTGCCTCTGGAGCGCCACGCCCAGGTTGTTGTGCGCCGCGGCGTCGGTCGGGTCGAGCTGCAGGGCCTGGCGGAAGCTCGCCTCCGCCTCCTTGGGCATCTTCCTCGCGAGCAGGCAGCGACCGAGCAGGTCGTACATGTCGGCGTCTTCGGGGCTCAGCCGTCTCGCCTCGTACGCCTGCGTATATGCCTCGTCGACCTGCTTCGCCGCGAGGTGCGCCTCGGCCAGAGCGTGCCGGGCGTATGCCAGCTCGGGCGCGAGGCGCACCGCCTGGGCGGCGGCCGCGACGGCCTCCCGCCCCTTGCCCAACCGCCGCAGAGCGATGGAGCGCAGCCGGTGCGGCCACTCGTCGTCGGGCGCGAGTCGCGCCGCGTTGTCCGCGGCGCGCAGCGCCTCCGCCGGCTGGCGAGCGCCGATGTGGGCCTGCGCCAGGAGGCAGTGCAGCTCGTAGTCGTCGGGCGACGAGGCCAGCGCCTGCAGGAGGAGCTTGACGGCTTCGCCGTGGCGGCCGACCCGGACCAGGCTGCGCGCGGCCTCCGCCTGCGCGCTCATACCATCCGCTGCTGTCGCATGTACACGAGGAGGTCGTCGTACGCGCCGCCTTCGTTGGCGAACATCGCGTAGTTGCGCGCCGTCTCGAACCAGGCGCGCGTGCTCGGCTTCACCTCTTTCAGCGCGGTCCGGAAGTCGCCCATACCGATGTTGCGCACGCGGCCGGTCATGAGCGACTCCTCCATCGCCTGCTCGGTAGCCGTCTCGCACAGATGCACGAGGTCGGCGCCCGAAAACTGCTCGGTGTGCTGGGCAAGCCACGCCACGTCGATGTCCGCGACGGGGCGCTCCTTGAGGTTTCCGTGCAGGATCGCTTCGCGCGCCGGGCGGTCAGGCGGCAGGACCAGCGCGACCCGGTCGAAGCGGCCGGGGCGCAAGAGCGCGCTGTCCACGTCCCAGGGATGGTTGGTCGCGCCGAGGACGAATACGCCCTCGTTGCCGCCCGCGAACCCGTCCATCTCGGAGAGCAGCTGGTTCACGATGCCGCGCTGCGACGGCGACGAGCGCAGGTTGCTCCGCTTCTGGCCGATCGCGTCGAGCTCGTCGAGGAAGACGACGCAAGGCGCGTTGCGGCGCGCGGTGTTGAAGATCTCCTGGACGTGGCGCTCGCTGGCGCCCAGCCACATGTCGAGCACCTCGGCCAGGCCGACGGAGAGGAACTTCGCGCCCAGCTCGCCCGCGGTCGCGCGCGCGATGAACGTCTTCCCGCAGCCGGGAGGGCCGTACAGCATCAAGCCACCGCGAAGTGATTTCTTGTAGGCCTGTCGGAGCTCGGGGTTGCGCATCGGTCCGATCAAGGCGACGTGGAGCCGCCGCTTCACGTCCTCCATGCCGCCGACGTCGGCAAGTGTCACGCCCGACACCTCGACCTCCCACCAGCCCCGGTGGTCGGGCTCGGCGCTGACCGGCACCGCCTCCGGCTCGGAGGAGCCGGCGGGCGTCGGTCGCGGCGGCTCCTCGGCAGGAGGCGGTGGTGGTGGAGTTGGCACGACCCTCGGCGGCGCCGTCTCCGATGACGACTGCAGCGAAGCGAGCAGCTTGCGATATGCGGCGGCGCGCGACCCGTCGCCCAGGGCGTCCGCCGCGCGTACGGCGAGGGCGATCGCCGCCACGTTGGTCGGGTCGCGGTTCAGGACCTGGAGGACATGGTCCATGGCGGCGGACTCGCCCCCGCCGTCGAGCAGGAGCTCGGCGAGGTGGAGGCGGATCGGTATCGAGTCCGGGTCGGCCTCGAGCGCCTTCACCAGCGCCGCAAGGACGGCGGGGTCAGGGGCGGGCATAGCCGAGCCAGTTTAAAGCGCGGCTCAGGCTCCGACCTTCTGCTGGGCGCGGGCGGCGGGCAGCTGCCCGTTGCCCTCGCCCGCCCAGGCCTCCGTGAACTGGCTGTTGTAGAGCTGGTAGTAGAAACCCTCGCGCTGCAGCAGCTCCGCGTGGGTGCCCTGCTCGACGATCCGGCCGCCGTCCATGACCACGATCGAGTCGGCGTTGCGGATGGTGGACAGGCGGTGCGCGATGACAAAGCTCGTCCGGCCCTGGCGCAAGCGCGCCATGGCGGCCTGGATCAGGACCTCGGTTCTCGTGTCGACGTTGCTCGTCGCCTCGTCGAGGATCAGGATGCTCGGGTCGGCGAGGAACGCGCGCGCGATGGTGAGCAGCTGGCGCTGCCCGGCCGAAAGGTCCGACGCGTCGTCGTCCAGCACCGTGTCGTAGCCGCGCGGCAGCGTGCGCACGAAGTCGTCGACGTGCGCGGCCTGGGCCGCGGCCACGATCTCCTCTTCGGTGGCGCCGACCTTGCCGTACGCGATGTTCTCGCGGATCGTGCCGGCGAACAGCCACGTGTCCTGCAGCACCATGCCAAACGCCGAGCGCACCTGGTCGCGGCGCAGGTCGCGCGTGTTGACGTGGTCGAGCACGATGCGCCCCGACTCGATGTCGTAGAAGCGCATGAGCAGGTTGACGATTGTCGTCTTGCCCGCGCCAGTCGGCCCGACGATCGCGATGGCCTGGCCGGGCTTGACATCGAGATTGAAGTCCGTGATCAACGGCTTGTCAGGCAAGTAGCGGAAGTCCACGTGCTCGAGCGCGACGCTGCCCGTGATGTCACCAAGCTGCGCTCCTGTCGCGATGTCGGGCGTTTCCTCCGCTTCGTCCAGCAGCTCGAAGACGCGCTCCGCCGACGCCAGACCCGACTGCAGGAGGTTCGCCTGGCCGGCGAGCTGCATGATCGGGAACGTGAACTGCCTCGCGTACTGGATGAACGCCTGCACGTCGCCGAGCGTCATCGTCCCGTTCGCCACGCGATAGCCGCCGATGACCGCGATGGCGACGTAGTTCAGGTTGCCCAGGAACTGGATCGCGGGCTGGATGATGCCGGAGAGGAACTGCGCCCGGAAGCTCGCCGCGTACAGCTTCGCGTTGTGGCCGTCGAACTCCTCCTGGGACTTCTTCGTGCGGCCGTAAACCTGAACCAGCGCGTGGCCGGTGTGCATCTCTTCGACGTGGCCGTTGAGGGTCCCGGTCCACTTCCACTGCGCTGCGAACTGCTTTTGCGAGCGCCGCCCGATGATGAGCGTCACGACGACGGAAAGCGGCACGACGACCAGCGAGACCACGGCGAGGAGCGGGCTGATCCAGATCATCAGCGCCAGCGTCCCGACCACGTTCAGGATCGAGCTGAGGATCTGGCTCAGCCCCTGCTGCAGCGTGGTGCTGACGTTGTCGATGTCGTTCGTGACCCGGCTGAGCACATCCCCGTGGGAGTGGCTGTCGAAATACTTCAGCGGCAGCCTCGCGAGCTTGGCTTCCACGTCGCGGCGCAGTCCGTACACCGTGCGCTGCGCGACGCCCGCCATGATGTAGCCCTGCGCCCACAAGAAGACTGACGACAGCAGGTACAGGCCGACCACGAGCGCCAGCGTGGCGGCCAGCGCGGTGAAGTCGATGCCCTTGCCCGGGATCACGTCCATGCCCGAGAGCAGCTGGGCGAGCTGGTTCTGACCGTGGGCGCTGAGGTACGCGATGACCTGGGCCTTCGTCAGGCCCGCCGGCAGCGACTTGCCGACGACGCCGTTGAAGATGATGTTGGTCGCGTTGCCGATGATCTTCGGCCCGGCGACCGAGAGCGCGACGCTCGCGGAGCCGAACACGGCGACCAGGCCGAGCAGGTGCAGCTCGGGACGCAGGCGGCCGAGCAGCCGGCGCAGGGTCTGGCCCACGTTCTTCGTCTTGCCCGCGGGCGGGCCGCCCATGCCCATCCACCCGGGTCCGGCCTGGCGGCCGGGGCCAGGTCCGGCCTGGCGGCCCTGCGGGCGCTGCTGCGCGGGACGGTTGATCATGCGACCGCGGCCTGCTCGCCGAGCTGCGACTCGACGATCTCGCGATAGGGCTCGGACGAGCGCATCAGCTCGTCGTGCGTGCCGATGCCGGCGACCTGGCCGTGGTCGACGACGATGATCCGGTCGGCGTGCATCACCGTGCTCACGCGCTGGGCGACGATCAGGACCGTCGAGTCGACCGTCTCGCCCCGCAGGGCGGCGCGCAGCCTGGCGTCGGTCCCGGCGTCGAGGGCGGAGAAGCAGTCGTCGAACAGGTAGACGGCAGGCTTCTTGACGATCGCGCGAGCGATGGCCAGGCGCTGGCGCTGACCGCCCGAAACGTTGGTGCCGCCCTGGTCGATCGCCATGTCCAGCCCGCCGCTCTCCTCGACGAAGTCGCGCGCCTGCGCCACGTCGAGCGCGTGCCACAGCTCTTCGTCGGTGGCGTTCTCGTTACCGAAACGGAGATTGGTGGCGACCGTGCCGCTGAACAGGTACGCGCGCTGCGGCACGAGCCCGACGCGGCTCCACAGCCGCTCCAGTCGCTGGGCGCGGACGTCCACCCCATCGACCACCACCGCGCCGGCGCTCACGTCGAAGAAGCGCGGGATGAGGTTGAGGATCGTCGTCTTGCCGGAGCCGGTGCCGCCGATGATCGCTGTGGTCTCGCCGGGGCGCAGGGCGAAGCTCACGTTGCGGAGGACGGGCTTCTCGCCGCCCGGGTACCCGAAGGTCACGTCGCGCAGCTCGACCGTGCCCGTGGCGGGCGGCTCGACGGGGTCCTTGGGGTCCGCGATAGCGGGTTCGGTCGCGACGACCTCGTTGATGCGAGCCGCGCTGGCTTCCGCGCGCGGCACCAGGATGACGAGGGCCACGGCCATCATCACCGACATGAGGATCTGCATGATGTACATGAGGAAGGCGGTTAGGTTGCCGATGGGCAGCTCGCCGCTGTCGACGAGCCTCGCGCCGAACCAAAGGACCGCGACCGTCGTCAGGTTCAACACCGCCATCAGCGCGGGGAACGCGATCACGAAGATCCGGTTCACTCGGAGCGCGGTATCGGTGAGGTCGGCGTTCGCCTGCTCGAAACGCTCCTGCTCGAACGGCGTGCGGTTGAAGGCGCGGATCACGCGCACGCCGGTGATCTGCTCGCGCAGCACCTGGTTGATGCGGTCGATCTTCGACTGCACGGCGCGAAACAGGGGAACGCCGCGGACGAAGACGAACACGATGATCAGGCCGAGCAGAGGAATGACGACGACGATCAGCCACGACAGCGTCACGTTCTCCCGGAGCGCCATGATCACGCCTCCGACGGCTGTGATCGGGGCCATGATCATCATCGTCAGCGCGATCTGCAGGAAAAGCTGGATCTGCTGGACGTCGTTGGTGTTGCGGGTGATCAGCGAGGCGGTGCCGAGCTGGTTCATCTCGCGCGCCGAGAACTTCTGCACCCGTCCAAAGACCGCCGCCCGCAGGTCGCGACCGACGCTCTGCGAGGCCAGCGAGGCGAAGTAGACACCGATGATCGAGATGACCCCGACGACCAGGGTGATGCCGAGCATCACCGCACCGGTGCGCCAGATGTATGGGACGTCGCCCTTCGTGACGCCGTTGTTGATGATGTCGGCGTTCAGGTTTGGCAGATACAGGGCCGCGATCGACTGGATGAGGACGAGAACAACGACGAACGAGACCTCTCGGATGTAAGGCTGGAGGTAGGTTCGGAGCAGCCGAAGCAGCATTGGAGTCGTTTGACTATACCAAATGATTGACCAAAGTCAACTTATTTGGTACAGTTGAAGCAACTTGACAGCGCCCAAGACGGACAGCCTCGCGCCCGGAGAGTTCCGGTCCATCATGGCAGCCTTCATGCGGCAGCAGGCGGCGTTCTCTGACGAGACCGCCACCTTCTTCATGGACTGCGAGCTGACGATGGCCCAGTTCCGCGCGCTGGTCGCCCTACGCAGGTGGGGTCGCCAGTCGGGACGAGAGCTGGCCAACCGGCTGCGTGTCACTCCAGGAAGCCTCGTCCCGCTGGTCGACCGCCTGGAGGAGCAGGGCTACGCGCGGCGCGTTCCCGACCTGGTGGATCGACGCACCACCTGGCTCGAGCTGACGCCCAAGGCCGACCGGCTCTTCGAGAGGATGCGAGGCATGGGAGCGGGACGCATGGCGCGCGCGATCGGCAAGCTGGTCCCACGGGACCGGGCCGAGCTCGTCCGCCTGCTCAACCAGGTCGCCGAGCACCTGGAGGGCCGCGGCGAGGCCGTGGAGCGGACCGCATCGGCCTGAGCGGCTGACGCCAGGGCTCTCTTCCGGTCGTTGAATTGACACGACCCTCGATCGGAGCCTGGAGCGCGCGTGGCCGGCGCCCGAATCCGCGATGTCCGTTGGTACTAGACGCGGTCGGGCAGCAGGACCGTCTTGCCTGTCGTGCGGCCGGCGGCGACGTCGGCCAGGGCGTTCGCCGCGTGCTCCAGCGGCACCACGCGCGAGATGTACGGCTTGATCTTGCCCTGCTCGTACAGCTCCGTCAGCTCGACCGCGCACGCATCGATCAGGTCCGGCCGCCGCTCCGTGTACAGGCCCCAGTGCAGACCGACCACCGAGTAGTTCTTGATCAGCACGTGGTTGGCCCGCGCCTGTGGGATGACGCCCGACGTGAAGCCGACCACCACGAGGCGACCTTCGAAGGCAATGCACTTTGTCGAGCGCTCGAACGCCTCGCCGCCGACAGGGTCGTAGACGACGTCGGCGCCGTGGCCTTGCGTGAATTCTTTGACCGCCTGCACGAGGTCCTGGCTTCGATGCTCGACCACCAGGTCGGCGCCGAGGCGCCGCGCGACATCGGCCTTCTCGGGCGAACCGACCGACGCGATCACCTTCGCGCCGGCCGCCTTGCCCAGCTGCACCGCGGCGCTGCCGACGCCGCCCGCGGCGGCGTGGACGAGCAGGAACTCACCGGGCCGCAGGTTGGCGCGGCGGTGCAGGCCGAACCAGCCGGTCTCGTAGTTGATGAAGAACGCGGCCGCCTCCTCGAACGACATCGCGTCGGGCATCTTCTGGGTGTGCTGGGGGCGGGCGAACGCGACCTCGGCGTACCCGCCGGACGAGATACCGTCGGGGCTCACGCGCGCGAGCACGCGATCGCCCTGAGCGAAGGGACCGTCCGGCTCGGCCTCGAGGACCGTGCCCGCAACCTCCGCGCCAGGCACGAACGGCAGCTCCGGCCTCTGCTGGTACGTGCCGGCGACCAGCAGCGAGTCGAAGAAGTTCACGCCCGCGGCCCTCACCGCGATGCGCACCATGCCAGACGGAGTCGGCGCGTCGGGCACCTCTTCGAACATCATCGATTCGGGTGCGCCGAGCCGCCGGACGACCCACGCCTTCACGGGCGAATCGTAGTTCGGGGTCGCTCAGGCTCGGCGATGGCCGCAAGACGGATGGTTTCTTCCGGACCGATGTAGACGTCGAAAACACGCGACATCACCGCGGCCCAGCCGTGGATGAAGTACCGCCAGCCATCCTCCACCCGCAGGTGGCGCGACGCCTGCTGCGCGCGTGCCTGCCCGAGGAAGCGCAGGTCGCCGCGATAGTTGACGTCCCACGCATACCCGTATTCGGGAAAGACCGCGGCGTCGCTGAGGGGTGAGCCGGGCGCGTCCTTGCCCAGGCCCGTGGCGTTGATGACCAGCGAGTACGGCGGCAGCTCCGCCACCAGGCTGTCGTCGGCAATCGGATCGTTCGACTCGACGTACCGCACGGGAGCCAGCAGGTCAAGCCTGTGATGAATGGCGCGCAGGCGATCGAGTCGCTCGGCGCTGACGTCGACCACGGTGATGCGCGTCACCGCGCGCCGCTGCAGCAACTCCACGGTAATGGCGGTCGCGGACCCGCCTCCACCCAGGCACAGGACCTCGCCACGCGCATGCGAGGGGTAGAAGTCCTCGAGGGCGCGACCGGATGAAGTGGGATCGGTGGCGAATGCGGTCAGCGCGCCATCGCGGTGCGCCAGCGCCGACGCCTCGCCGAGCAGCTCGGCCTCCGCATCGACCGAATCGAACAGGTCGCGGCACGCCTCGAACAGGTCGATCTTGTGCGCGGTGACGAGGGCGCCGCGCGCGTGCTCGTCGTCCTTGATGCGCAGGACGACCTCTCGGTACCGCTCCCGCGGCGCGTGCAGCGGCAGGTCGCAGCCCACCAGGCGCATGTCGCCCAGCCCGAGCTCGCGCGCCCAGGCCCCAAACAGGCGCGTCGCGGCGGAAGCGCCGGTGGTGACGCCGATGAACATGAAGGTCTGCGCCGTCAATCCCGGCCCAGCAGGCCCGTATACGCGGCGGCGAGCAGGACGATGATCGCGCCGTACAGCACCTGTTTGAACGCGTCGGGGACGTCGAGCAGCGTGAGGAGGCTGTTCAGGACGGTGAGGATCAGCGCGCCGACGATGGTGCCGGAATAGCTGCCGCTCCCCCCGAAGATCGAAGTGCCGCCGATGACCACGGCCGCGACCGATGGGAGCAGCAGGATGTTGGCCAGGCCGAGGTCGGCAGCGTCCACAGTGCCCGCGAGCACGAGCCCGGCCACCGCGCTCAGCAGGCCGCACAGCATGTAGTTGGTGAGCAGCACCTGCCATGCGTGCACGCCGGCCAGCCGCGTGGCCTCCAGGTTGTCGCCCAACGCGTACAGGAGGCGGCCGTAACCAGTGCCGCGCAGGCCGACGATCACGACGGCCGCCAGCGCGCCCCACAGAAACAGGCTGACGGGCACGTAGCCGAGGGCGTTGCCGGAGCCCAGCGTGCGGATCACAGCGGGCACACTGGGCACGCCGCGCGCGACGGCCTGCTCGTAGACGTTGAGGCTGCCCGTGACGACCAGGCCCATGGCGAGGGTCATGATCAGCGGCTGCACCTTGAAGATCGCGATGCCGAACCCGTTGATGAGACCGACGGCCACCCCGACCAGCAGCCCCAGGATGATCGCGCGCGTCGCGCCGTAAGGCGACTGGCTCGCCATGATGTAGGCCGCCGCCGTCGCGACGTTGGCCACCGAAAGGTCGATGCCCCCGGTGATGACCACCAGCGTCTGCCCCGCGGCCAGGATGCCCAGAGGCGCGGAGAACTCGAGGATGTTGGACACCCAGCCCGCGTTGACCGCGCCCGGCCGGATGACTTCGATCAAACCGGCGAGCCCAAGGAGCAGCGCGATCAGGACCAGGATCGATCGCTGCTGCACCAGCCGGATCGTGGCCGTCATGCGCGCGTTCATGCCCGCCTCAGCACCGCGCCCAGGCCGCCGATCATGACCACGATCACGATCAGCAGCCCCTGGATCATCTGGCCGTAGTTGGGGTCGATGCCGAGATAGATGAGCACCGCCGGGATCAGGGACAGGATGTAGGCGGCCGCGAGAGGACCCAGCATCCCTCCTCGGCCACCGGCCAGGCTCACGCCGCCGAGCACGATCGCCGAGATGGCGCTCAACGTGTAGAGAGTCCCGGCGAGCGGCGAGCCGACCCCTGTCGTCATCGACAGCGCCAGCCCCCCGCAGCCGGCGAAGAATCCACCCACCGCATACGCGAGGACGCGGCTCCAGCCGAGGTTCACGCCGGACCGAAACGCCGCGTTGCGATCGCTGCCCACGGCGTAAATCGACAGCCCGGCCCGGCTGCGCCGGAGGGGCACCCACACGAGCGGAATGACGAGCAGGAGGAGCAGCGCGTTGGGAATCCACGGCGAGAGCGCGGAGCCCTGGGCCAGGTTCTGGAAGTCGAACGGCACCCCCGGTGTCGGCTTGGCCAGGACCAGCAGCGCGACTCCCGCCCACACGAATGACATGGCCAGCGTGATCACGATGTCGGGCACACGCGTGACGACGATGATCACCCCGCTCAGCGCGCCGGCGAGCGTGACCTCGAGCAGGACGACAGCGGCCACGGCGACCGAGTACTGGAGGTCGTGACCCAGCATCGCGCGCAGCGCGAGCACGTTGGCCAGCGCCATCAAGGGTCCAATCGACAGGTCGATGCCCCCGCTCAGTACGACCATGGTTTGCGCGGCCGCCGCGAAGGCGAGCGGCAGGGCGGCCAGGGTGAGGGTGTTCCACTCGAACGTGCCGTAGTCCGGCTTGATGATCACTGTCGCCACCATCAGCAGCGCGAACAACACGTAGACCGAGATCGTCCAGCCGTAGCGGCGCAGCGTGCGTGGGATGGCGATGCCCGTCATGTGGCTTCCGCCTCCGAGTGGAGTCCGTGCGCGGCACGCAGCAGCGCCTTCTCGTCCGCCTCGGCGGCCGGCATCTCGTCGACGAGCTTGCCGCCGAACAGCACGATCACACGATTGCACGCGAGCTGGATCTCAGGCAGCTCGGACGTGAACAGCAGCACCGCCGAGCCGTTCGCAGCCAGCTCCTTCACCAGGGCGTAGATCTGGCGCTTCGTGCCGATGTCGATGCCGCGTGTCGGATCGAAGCACAGGAGCGTCTTGAACCCGCCGACGAGCCACCGCGCGATGCCGACCTTCTGCTGGTTGCCGCCGGACAGCCGGCGCACCTCGGACTGCACGCGCGTGTCGATCTGCAGCCGCTTCACCGCGCCCTCGACGCGCCGGCGCTCGCGCCGCGGGTTGATGAGGCCCCACCGCACGACACGGTTCACGAGAGGCAGCGCGATGTTCTCGCGCACCGACCGCTGGCGAAGCAACGACTGCAGGCGATCGGCCGGGATGAGGACCAGGCCGGCGCGAATGGCATCGGCCGGGTGCCGGAAGGTGCGCGCCTTGCCGCCCACCACGATCTGGCCCGACTCCGGCCGCCGCACGCCGGCCAGGCAGTCGAAGAGCTCCTGCTGGCCCTGGCCTTCGAGGGCGGCCACGCCCAGCACCTCGCCGTAGTGGAGCTCGAAGGTGACGCCGGACAGGATGCCCGCCTTCAGGTCGCGTACCTGGACAGCTTCGTCGCCGGCGGCAGGCGCGGAGGGCGACGCCGCCTCGGCTGCCACCTCTTCGGCGACCGGGCCGAGCATGAGCTTGACGATCCGCTCCTCGCCGCCTTGCGCGGGCTCGACCACGCCCACCGTCCGGCCGTCACGCAGCACCGTGGCGCGGTCGCACAGCGCGCTGACCTCGGCGAGGCGGTGGGAGATGAAGATGACGGAGCGCCCTTCGGCGCGAACCTCGCGCGCGACGTTGAAGACCCGCACCGTGAGGTCGGCGGGCAGCGACGCGGTGATCTCGTCCAGCAGCAGCAGCTGGGGCTCGAACGCCAGCGCGCGCGCGAGGTCGAGGAGGCTGAGCGTCGGCCGAGCCAGCTCGCGCGGCAGCGCCTGCAGGTCGAAGCCGCCGAGCCCCAGCTCCTCCAGGTAGCGCCTGAAGATCGCCGCCGGCGTCGCCGTGAGCGTCAGGTTCTGCTGCACCGTCAGGTCCGGCAGCAACGACGGGTCCTGGTAGACGCAGATCAGGCCCGCCTTGCGCGACTCGGCGGTTGAGCGAAACGCGCGCCGCCGGCCGCCGAGCTTGATGGTCCCGCCGTCGGCGGTCAGCGCGCCGGTGAGGATCTTGACCAGCGTGCTCTTGCCCGCGCCGTTGGCGCCCATCAGGGCGTGGATCTCGCCACGACGCACCTCGAGGTCCGCCGACCGCAGAGCGACTACCGGGCCGAAGTGCTTGACGAGCCCGCTCGCTTCGAGCAGAGGTGCGGAGTCGGCTACGGGAGTGTCATTAGGTTCTGCCGCCATTCAGGAGACTGGGGCGAGGGCGCAAGGCCCTCGCCCTGTCGACGAAGCAGATTAGCTGGGACCCTGGCAGGCGATGAGGTCCGCCTTGGTGTAGGTCGTGTACGGCTTCACGTCATAAGCGACGCTGTAGTACGGGTCGAGACTCGAGTCGTACTTCCCTTGCAGCGTGGTCACACCGGCTGACGTCGTGTTGTCCCACACCTCCGGGGTGAGGTGAATCACGTGGTCGTATGTGTGCGTCTTTTGCAGCACGGCCAGGCCGACCGCGAGACCCGCGCCGCCGATGGGCGGCGGGTTGGTCACGGCCGCGCCCGTCAGGCCCTTGCTCTGCAGGGAGGCCAGCTCACCGACGAACTTGTTGTTGTCGGCGCCCACGATGGGCACGAACGGCTTGCTGGCGGACTGGAACGCGTCCACCACGGTCGAGTCGATGCCTGACGTCCAGACACCGTCGAACTTCAGGCCCGAGGTGAAGATGTCCTTCATCTGCTGGGCCGCCGGGTCGAGCGACCAGTTGGTGAACGTTTCCTTGACGATGTGGATGTTCGGGTAGGCGGAGAGCGAGCTCATCAAACCCTGGTGGCGGTCGGTGTCCGCGGGGACGCCGTTGATGCCACGCATCTCGATGATGTTGCCCTTGCCACCGAGCTGCTTGGCCAGCCAGTCGGCGCCGAGCTTGCCGTAGGCGACCTGGTCGTTGCTGACGACGTAGGCCGACGGCTCAGAGACCGCCTGGTCGACGGCCACGACGACGATGCCCTTGTCGGTCGCCTGCTTGATGACCGGGTTGAGCGCGTCGCGGTCGGACGGGTTGATGACGATCACGTTGGCACCGGACGAGATCAGGTTGCGGATGTCCGCGATCTGGCCCGCTGCGTCCGTGTTGCGGTTGGCGATGATGACCTTGGACACGACTCCCGACGCTTTCGCCTGCGCCTTGATGGAGCAGATCATTTCCTCGCGCCAGCCGTTGCCCTGGAGCGTGTTCGAGACGCCGACCACGTACTTGGTGGTGCCGCCGCCACCACCGCCGGAACCGCCGCCGCAGGCGACGAGCGCGAAGGCAGCGACCAGCAGGGCCGCCACCATGCCCCCCCGCGAGCGCGGCCACTCAAATTTCGTCATAGACAAAGCACCTCCTCCATGAATGCGGCCCTTCCTTGGGGCCAAACCGGTCCTTCCTCGTGCCTTTTCCCCAGATGCTCGTTCACCTCCCTGTGCTGGTCAAATTGCGAGGCTCCTTGCCGCCCGACGCGCGTGCTCTCGGTAAGCGGCTTCAAACAGCTCTTCCGATCGCTCGCGACCGACCTCGGCCACGCTCGTGATCACAGGCGGCAGCTTGCCCCGGGCGAGCAGGAGCTCCGCCGTCCGCACCTTGATCGAGTCCGCGATCGCCACCGACGCCAGCGTCGAGCCAGGCCCGACCGGCGTTTCGGGCCTGCCGTCGAGACGGACCAGCGCGTCGCCTGCGGGCGTGCACAGGTCGATCACCACGTCCGCCTCGTCTAGCAACCGGCCGCCGGCCGCGCGCTCTACCTCGCCGGCCATGGACTGCGCGACCGACGTGACGGCGATCACCGGCAGGCCTCGTCTTCTGGCGCCGCGCGCCATCTCCACCACCACGGCACCGAGACCGCTGGCCGAGAAGATCACCATCGCGTCGTCGGGCTCGAAGCGGAAGTTGGCGAGGATGACCTCGGCCAGGCCGGGCGTGCGCTCGATGAACATCGCCTGGCGCTGGCCGTTCGCGCCGACGACCTGCGTGTGGAAGGTCATCGAGAGTTCGACGATGGGATGAAAGCCCGGATACGAGCCGTAGCGCGGGAACATCTCCTCCACCGGGATGCGTGAGTGCCCTGTGCCGAAGAGGTGGACGAAGCCGCCGGCTCCGATCGCCTTCGCACACACCTGGCTCGCCTCCTCGATGGGGTCCGATTGGGTGTCGCGGATGCGCTCGAGGAGCGCGATCCCGGCCGCGATCCAGGGGGCGTCGGTCATTCGCCCGTCACCTTCGAGTCGATGTGCACGGGCTCCCAGTGGCCACTCTGGATCGACTTGTAGGCGGCGTCGAGTACGCAGTTGACGATGTAGCCGTCGACGAAGCTCTCCCTCGGCTGCTCGCCTTTGACGAAGCACTCGACGAAGTGGCGCATCTCCTCCTGGTAGCCGTACACGCGCGCCTCGTCGGGGATGGGAAACACCCAGCCTATGTCCGCGTCCGCCTTCTCCATCAGGTAGCCGGCGGGCTTCTGGATGAAGGCACGGATGCGCGTCGAGCTCGTGTCGGTGACGATGCGGCCCATCGTCCCGTACACCTCATTGCGCAGCTCCATGCCGCCCTTGGCGGTCCAGGATGCTTCCGTCAGCGACGTCCGCCCGTCTTCCAGGCGGAGCAGCAGCACCGCGTTGTCCTCGCCTGTGGTCCGTTCGTGGTGCACCATCGTGGCGCCCCAGGCGAAAACGTCCTTGACGCGGTTCTCCTTGCCGAAGAAGTAGCGCGCGGCCTCTACGGTGTGGCAGCCCATGTCGAGCAGCGCGCCGCCGCCCGCCGTCTCGGCGTCCCAGAAATGCTGCGCGTGCGGCCCCGAGTGCGCCTCGCGCGCGCGCACCGTCAGCAGGTCGCCGATGGCTCCGCTCTCGATAATCTGCCGCGCGCGCATCACGTCCGGCGAGAAGACCTCGGTCTCGGCGTAACCATGCATGACGCCCGCATCGCGTGCCAGCGTGACCATCTCCGCCGCCTCTTGCGAGTTGCGTGCGAGCGGCTTCGTGCACACGATCGCCTTGTCGGCGGCCACTGCGGCGCGCACGGCGGGCAGGTGAAGGTGGTTGGGCAGGCCGATGACCACCATCTCGACCTCACGGTCGGCGCAGAGCTCTTCGATCGTCGTGTACTGGCGCGGGACGTCGTACCGGCGACCGAAGTCCATCGCCCGGTCCTCGGAGCGGGAATAGTTGGCAACGACCTCCGTGCCCGGCACGTCGCGCAGGCCGTCCATGTAGAAATCGGCGACGAAGCCGGAGCCGAGCATGCCGATGCGCACGGTGCGGCTCATCAGCTGCTCCTCCCCACTGGTGGGGAGGTGGCCCGCAGGGCCGCTGGGGCCTTCCGTGCCTTGAACTCGTCCAGCATCGCCGCGGTCTGCGTCGCGCCCACGCGCGTGACGCCCAGCTCCAGCACCTCGACCAGGGCGTCGAGAGTGCGGATGCCGTGCGCGGCCTTCACCTGCACGCGCGGGGACACGGAGCGCCGCATCAGCTTGAGGTCCTCGATCGTCGCTCCGGTCGGGGCAAACCCCGTCGACGTCTTGACGAAGTCGGCGCCGGCCGCCTCGACGATCCTGCACCCCCGCACCTTCTGCTCATCGGTCAGGTACGCGTTCTCGAGGATGACCTTGACGAGCGCGCCTTCGGCGTGGGCCAGATCGACCACCTCGGCGATCTGCTCCTGCACGGGCCGGTCCTCGCCCGAGATGAGGCCGGCGATGTCGATGACCATGTCCAGCTCTCGCGCCCCGTTCTGCAGCGCCAGCCGCGCCTCGAAGACCTTCGTCTCGGTGCGCGAGCTGCCGTGCGGGAACCCGATCACAGTGCCCACCGCGACGTTGGTTCCGCTCAGGAGGTCGCGCGCCCGCTCCACGTCGCGCGGCCGTACGCACACCGAGGCGACGTCGTACTCCGCGGCCAGGTTGCAGCCCGCTTCGACGAACGCGTCGTCTAGCTCCGGCTTCAGGAGTGAGTGGTCGATCGCCTTGGCAACGTCGGTGTACGTGAGCGTGTCGAAGAACGAAGCCATCAACTCCTCCTCAAACGATCAGCGGCCTTAGCGTGTTGCGAGCGACGAGAAATCCACGCTCGACCAGGTCGAGGTCGCCCTCGAACTTGCGATCCTCGTGCTCGATGGAGACGACCCAGTCGTAGCCGACCGCGTACAGGGCGCTGATGAAACGGTCCCACCGCACCTCGCCCAGGCCCGGGAGTCGCGGCACCTGCCAGCCCATGCCGAGCGACATCACGCCATTCTGGTACAGGCCTTCGCGGTCGATCTCGAGGTCCTTGGCGTGGACGTGGAAGATGCGGGGCGCGAAGTCACGCACCACGCGCGTGTAGTCGATGAACTGCCAGACGAGGTGCGAAGGGTCGAGGTTCAAGCCAAAGTTGTCGTCGGGGACGATCTCGAACATGCGACGCCAGATCGCGGGCGAGGAGGCGAGGTTCGTGCCGCCCGGCCACTCATCGAGGGAGAAGATCATCGGGCAGTTCTCGATCGCGACCTTCACGTTGTGCTCGCGCGCAAAGTGCACGATGGGCGGCCACACCAGCTTGAAGTCGTCCAGGCTCTCCTCGATGTTTCGCCGCTGGCCGCGGCCCACGAAGGTGCCGACGACACCGACCTCGAGCTTCTCCGCAGCCTCGATCACGCGCTTCAGGTGCGCGTTGGCCGCCGCCCGAGTCGCGTGGTCCGGGTCGAGGTTGTTCGGGTAGTACGCGAGCGCCGAGATCTCGAGGTTGTAGCGGCGCAGCGTGTCGCGGACGCGCTTGGCATCGAGGTTGTCGACGTCGATGTGCGACACGCCCGCGTAGCGGCGGCGCTCGCTGCCGCGCGACGGCCAGGACGCGATCTCGAGGGCCTCGAAGCCGTTGGCGTGCGCCCACTGGGCGACCTCGTCGAGGCTCAGCGAGGGGAAGGCGGCGGTGAGCAGCCCGAGCTTCATCTCGCGCCGGCCCTCACCGCCGCGCCGCGCTCGACGTCGACCCACCGTCCCTTGCCCGCGCTGCGGGCCACCGCGTCGCACACGAGCATCTCGTCGTGGCCGTCCGCGAAAGTGGGGTAGCCCAGGCCCGGCTCGCCGGCCGCGACCGCACGGTAAACCGCCGCGTACAGGGCCTTGAACGTGTCGGCGAAGCCTTCGGCGTGGCCGCCGGGCAGGGATGACGCCTGGCGGCCTCTGGCGTTGAGGATCGCGGGGTCGCGCAGGATGACCTCGTTGGGCCGGCCGCGGTGGCCGATCCAGAGCTCGTCCGGGCGCTCGGAGTTCCAGCCCGCGGCCGACTCCGAGCCGTCGATCTCGAACACCAGCGAGTTCTTGCGGCCCGGGCTCACCTGGGAGACGGTGAGCGCGCCGCGGGTGCCGTCCTCGAAGCGCAGCAGGATCGCGGCGCAGTCTTCGGTGTGGATCTGGCGCGCGACCGTGTTCGCGCTGCGGTCGGTGGCGAACGTCGGCACCTGGCCGGTGGGCTGATGCCTGGTCTTGATGAACGTGGCGAGGTCGGCCATGACCGAGGTGATGCGCTTGCCGGTCAGGAAGGTGGTGAGGTCCATCCAGTGCGAGCCGATGTCCGCGACCGCTCGGAGGTCGCCGCCCAGCCGCGGGTCGAGCCGCCAGTTCCAATCGGTATCGAGAAGCAGCCAGTCCTGCAAGTAGTGGCCGGACACGAGACGGATCTCGCCCAGCCCGCCCTCTTCGACGAGGCCGCGCGCGTGCTGGAGGACAGGATAAAAGCGAATATTGAAGTTGACGGCGTGGACGCGGCCGCTCGACTGCGCGAGCCGCAGCAGCTCCTCCGACTGCTCCGACGTCAACGCCAGCGGCTTCTCGCACAGGACGTGCTTGCCGGCCTCCAGCGCGGCCTTGGCCTGCTCGTGGTGGAGGTGATTGGGCGAGGTGATGTGGACCACCTCGACGCGCCGGTCGTCCAGCATCGCCTGGAAGCTGTCGTATGCGGGCGGCAGGCCAAGCTCGCGCGAGCGTGCAGCTGCGCGTTCGCGGCTGGACCCGACCACGCCGTGGACCTGCACGCCAAGACGGCGCAGGGCTTCCACGTGGACGGCGCCGATGAAGCCAGTGCCCACAACGGCCGCGCCGACCTCGGTGATCGGTTTCACGACTTGCCTTCGGACCCGGCGTGGCCCTCGACCACGAAGTCCACGTCCAGCGCGTATCGGTCGGCCGGGTAGCGCGACTCGGTGAACTCGAGGGGCCGTCCTTGCTGGTCGACGATGATCCGGCGCTCGACCAGCATCGGCTCGCCCTTGCGCATCTTCAGCCACCGTGCGTCGTCGGCTGTTGCCGGCTCCGAGGCGATGGTCGCGCGCCCACGCGTGGGCAGACATCCGGCGCGCACGAGGACGGCGTGCAGCGATTCCCTTTCCATGTCGGCTGCGAGGACGACGGCGGCGACGCGCCTGTTCAGCCGCGCCGACTCGAGCGCAACGGGCTGGCCATCGGCCAGCCGGATGCGCTTCAGCCACAGGAGCTTCTCGCCGTCCTTCAGCTGCAGGCGTATCGCTTCTCCACGCATGGGCGCCCGCAGGGCGCGGCCCACCACGCGCGAGCTGGGCACACGGCCCTGCCGGCGCATCTCGTTGGAAAAGCTGAGCAGGCTGTTGGCGCGGCGGTGCGTCGGGGCCTCGCCGACGAAGGTGCCGCGGCCCGGGATCCGATACACGAGGCCTTCCTGGAGGAGCCGGTTCATCGCGTGGCGCGCGGTCATCCGGCTCACTCCGAACTCCTCGCACAGCTCGGCGTCGCTGGGGAGCTCGGCGCCTGGAGTGAGCTTGGCCAGGCGCTGACGGACCGCCTGCTCGATCGTGCGGTAGCGAGGCGTGAAGGTGTCTTCGCCCACCCCGGCGACGGCCATCGCCGGTAAATGTATAGCTATCTAGACAAAATGCAAGTGGGCCCTATTGTTAGGCCGAGCCATGCAGCGCCGCACCGATCGCACCGGCCCAGATGCCGAGGTCTCCGCACACGACCCGGATGCGGCCGACGTCCGCCACGTGCACCCTCACCGCCAGCTCCTCGCGGATGGGCTGCAGCAGCATCTCCCCCAGGGCAGCCACGCCTCCGCCGAGCACGACGCGGTCGACGCTCAGCAGCACGATGACGTTACTGACGCCGATGCCGAGATAACGGCCGGCGTCGTGGATGCCGCGCAGCGCTCGCAGGTCACCCGCCCGCGCGGCGGCGACCGACTCCTCGACGGTGCTCTGGCCGCAGGCGGAGGCGATCGCGTCCGCTTTGGTCAGGGCCTCGAGGCAGCCGCGGTTCCCGCAGTTGCACAGCGGTCCTTCGGGCAGGATCGTCATGTGGCCGAATTCGCCGGCGGTGCCGGCGTGGCCGAGGTACAGCCTGCCGTCGAGGACCAGCCCTCCTCCCACCCCGGTGCCCAGCGTGATGCCGAGCATCGACGTCGCGCCGCGGCCGGCGCCCTGCCCATGCTCGGCGAGCGCGAACGCGCGGGCGTCGTTGATCAAGCGTACTGGCACCCGCGTCGCCTTTTCGATGCGGTCCGCGACGGGCAGCCCGTCCCAATGCCCGGGGATGTTGGGGAGGAACCGGCTCACGCCCCGGTCGGGGTCGAGCACGCCAGGCATGCCGACGCCGACCGACGTGATGCCGCCGTGCTCGCCGACCATGCCGGCCGCGACACCCATCATCTGGTGCAGGACGCTCTGCTCGCCGTCGTGGGTATCGGTCGGGACGCTTCCGGTCTTGACCAGGTGCGCCGCCGACCCGCGCTCGACAATCGCCCACTTCAGGTTCGTGCCCCCGAGGTCCAGGCCGAGGTGCAGCGACATGCCGCCTATAGTGCCGCCGAATGGGCCACGTAGTCACGGTCCTCGGCCCGCTACCCGCGAGCGAGATGGGAGTGACGGACGCGCACGAGCATCTGTTTCTGCGCAGCCCCGCGCTGCCGGGCCAGGACTTCGACGACGTCGACAAGGCCGTCGAAGAGGTGACCGGCGCCGGCCTGGGCACCATCGTCGAGGTGACGCCGATCGGACTCGGCCGCAACCCGGCGGGTCTGCGCGCGCTGTCGGAGCGGACGGGCGTGCACATCATCGCCGCCACGGGGTATCACCGCGACGCGCATTACCCGCCGGATCACTGGGTGCACGGCGCGACGGTCGATCAGCTGGCCGAGCACATCCTCTCCGACCTGCGGGACGGGATGGATGGCGATGCGGCCCGTTGCGGGGTCATCAAGGCGGGCGCCTCTTATCAGCACATCAGCACGTCAGAGCAGCGGAGGCTGATGGCGGCAGCCATGGGCAGCAAGGAGTCCGGGGCGCCGATCCTTGTCCACACCGAGATCGGCACGTGCGGACACGAGATCATCGACCTCCTGACGCAAGCCGGCGTGGCGCCGGACCGCATCGTCCTCGCCCACCTCGACCGGAACCCCGACCTCGAGCTGCACCAAGAGATCGCCCGCCGCGGAGTGTGGCTCGAGTACGACACCGTCGGCCGCATCAAGTACCGCCCGGACAGCCAGCTGCTCGACCTGATCGCAGCGGGTCTTCACGACCGGATCATGTTGGGCCTTGACCTCGGCCAGCGGGACTACTTCCGCGCCTACGGCGGCGGCCCAGGCCTGGGCTACCTGATGCACACGTTCGTGCCGCGGCTGCGCCAGCGCTGCGGTGAGGACGTCGTGCACCACGTCCTGGTCGACAACCCAGCCCGCGCGTTCGCCCTGGCCGAACCATGAACCGGCGATTCGACGTCGTGGTCGTCGGCGCAGGGTCGGCGGGCAGCTCGGCGGCGATCGCGGCGGCGCGCATGGGCGCCCTCACGCTGCTCATCGACCGGATGCCGTTCCTGGGTGGCACGTCCACGGCCGTGCTCGACACCTTTTACGCGTTCTACACGCCCGGCGAGAACCCGCGGCGCGTCGTGGGCGGGATCGGCTGGGAGGTCGCCGAACGCTTGCAGGCGCTGGGCATGGCTTTCGAGCGGCCAAACACCTACGGCGCCGGCACCGGCGTCACATACGACCCAGAGGTGCTGAAGGTGTTGTGGGAGCAGCTGGCCCAGGACGCGAATGTCGAGGTGCTGCTGCACTCGTGGGCGACGGGCGTCGTGCAGCAAGCCGGTCGGTTGAGCGCGATCCGCATCTGGAACAAGGGCGGAGAGTCGATGCTCGAGGCAGATGCGGTCATCGACGCGTCGGGAGACGCCGACGTGTGCGCGATGGCCGGCGTGCCGTATGAGGACGCGCGGTCGACGCCCAACCTGCAGTCGCTCTCGACCATCTTCCGCGTGGCCAACGTCGACATGGATTCGGCGTCGCTGCTGCCGAAAGCGGAGCTGTGGGCGAAGATGCGCCAGGCCGCGGAATCGGGCGAGTACCGGCTCCCGCGACTCGAAGGCTCGTGGCATCGCACGCCACATCCGGGCATCGTCACCGTCCACATGACGCGCATCCCTAACATCGACGCCACCGACCCAGAGCAGCTCACCCGCGCCGAGATCGAAGGCCGGCGGCAGGTGCGCGAGTATCACCGCTTCCTGCGCGACCGGGTGCCCGGCTTCGAACGCTCGGTCCTGGTCGCTACGAGCCCAGCCATCGGCGTGCGCGAGAGCCGGCGCGTGATCGGCGACTATTGCCTGACGCGGGATGACGTGCTTGGCGCGCGGCGGTTCGACGACGAGGTCGCCCTGTGCGGGGCGCCCATCGAGGACCACACGGCCGGCCCGGACACGCGATGGACGTATGTGCCCAAGGGAGGCGTGTATGGCATTCCATACCGGTGCCTGCTGCCCAAGGACGTCGATGGGCTGCTCGTCGCCGGGCGCTGTTTCTCCGCGACACACGACGCGCACGGGTCAGCGCGCTCGATGGCGACGTGCATGGCCATGGGCCAGGCGGCGGGCACGGCGGCGGCGATGGCAGTCGCGCGTGGTGCGTCGCCAAGAAAGCTGGACGCGGCGTTGCTGCGCGAGTGCCTCCGCGAGCGGGGCGCCCTGCTGGACGCCTAGCAGCCGATTAGGGGAGTCGGGTCGGCGGGGACTCCGGCGACCTCGAGCTGGATGTGGAGATGCGAGCCGACGGAAAGTCCCGTGCTGCCGACGAGTCCGATCTTCTGGCCCTGCTGGATCGGCATGCCCACGGCGACGTTCAACTCCGACATGTGCGCGTAGATCTCGACCAGCCCGTAGCTGTCGGTGATCTCGATGCGCATCCCAAAGTAGTCCGCGAAGCCGGCGGCGGTCACCCGGCCCCCGGCCGCGGCCACGATCGGGGTCCCGTATTCCGCGAGCAGGTCCACGCCGCTGTGGAAGTGGA
>Ga0070698_100000785_pt1 | contig 34435 bp, 34 predicted proteins | sample KBSK1502metaG_FD_65477 | JGI IMG/M metagenome (GOLD analysis project Ga0070698, IMG submission 65477) | Corn, switchgrass and miscanthus rhizosphere microbial communities from Kellogg Biological Station, Michigan, USA - KBS K1-50-2 metaG | ecosystem: Host-associated > Plants > Roots >... | reverse complement strand
GCCTCCACGATTGGGTCGACATCGGCAACCGCCACTCGGTCACGCTCAACACGCTCCCTTCGGGCTCATACACTCTGGTGGTGAAGGGGAAGAGCCGCACGGGCATCTGGAACGAGCGGCACATCCCGATGCATGTGTCGCCACCGCCGTGGCGCACGTGGTGGGCCTATTGCGGCTACGGCTTGATCGCGTTGGGGATCGCCGCCCTGATCGTGCGCCGACAACGAAAGCAGGTTGCCATCGCCCAGCACGAGGGTCGGCTCGCGGTCGTCGAACAGGTTCTTGCGCTCACCGGCGCCGTACAGGCTGGGTTCTTGCCGGAGAACAACGAGATCTCGACGGCTCGCCTCGAGCTGTTCGGCTTCTACCAGGCCGCCGACGCGTGCAGCGGCGACTGGTGGTGGCACGAGGTACTTTCGGGCGGACGCCACGTCATCCTGGTGGGTGACGTCACCGGCCACGGGCCGGGCCCCGCAATGGTGACGGCCGCCGTCGCGACGGCATTCCGGGTGCTCATCGGCGCCGGGCTCGACAACATCAAGGATAGTCTCGAGTGGCTCAACCGCGAGGTCCTGCGTGTGGGCAAGGGGAAGTACCACATGACCATGGCTGCCCTCGAGCTCGATGAGGCCACCGGGCGGTGGATCCTCCACAGCGCGGGCGCGCCGCCGATGTTTAGCCTCAACCAGGCCGGCAAGCATACGGTGCACTTCTGCGCGGGCTGTCCGCTCGGGACCGAGACCGCCTTCGAGACTGGGCTAGTCGAGGGCACGCTCGCGCCGTCCGACCGTCTGCTGCTGTACACGGACGGGATTCCAGAAATCGTGCTCCCGAACGGCAACACCCTCGGGATGCGCCGATTCGCGCAGCTGTACGAACGCACCCGCCAGCAACCGCTCAAGGACGCGGCGTCCGCGATGGTGCAGTTCGCCGACGAGACCCTGGCCGGCCAAGCCCAGCTCGACGACTGGACCTTCACCATGATCGAGTGGACCGGTGGGCGTATCCTCGTCTCGCCGTCGACCTGAGCGCGAGCCCCAGGCGTCGTTACTGCTTTGATAGATAGATAGAAACGCGAGCGGCGCTCAGAATGGGCAGTACCCCGGATTCGGGCGATCCAGTCGTAGCGGGCTCCCGACCGGAAGGAGGTACGTAACTGTGAGCTCGGCGATCGTGCTCCCTTCGTTGCGGACCATGTGAATGTGGTCTGTATCGTGGACTTCGATCGTGCCAGTTCCGGGGGCGATCGGGTGTGGGGTGCACGTCGGATCGTTGCCATCGTATTCGACCACCGTGCCGCTCTTGACGCTGATAATCGTCGGGCCAGGGTGGGTGTGCCAGCCACTGTATCCGCCAGGCTGGTACGTCACGAGATTGGTCTGGATATCGAAGGGTTGTTTTGCCTTGAGCTCGAGCTCGAAGTCCTGAACGTACTCGCTACTCTTGAAATCGACGGTGACCGCGGGCAGGGTGACGCGGGAAGCTACCACGGTGGTGCCGCCCGACCCCGCGGTCGCTTGGGTATCTTCGCCCAGCGTGGGCTCGGTCGCGCAAGCCAGCAGTGAGCTCGAGAATGCAAGGGACCCGATCATCGTGATCAATTTCATCAACGTTTCCTTTTCTTCTTTCGTAGGAAAGATCGCGTCCGGGGATCCGGCGGCGCCTTAAGCCCACTCTTATGAACGTTTCGTGCCAACCCAAAGAGCCTTAATCATTGGCTTCTGGTTGTGCATGGTTGCGCAAGTTGCGCAAGTTGCTTGCGAATGGTTGCGCACGATTGCGCATCGTGCGGCAGCAAAACGATCGAGAGCGCGATCCATTTGTCGAATACGTCGATTCTATTTGTTCGAGCCGATCGATCGACGCTGTACAGAGTTCCGGGACGATCGGCGGTCGGCTGCGTCGCTACGTACGCGCCTACGTCATGATCGAGGTGACGAATCCATCGTCGTCGGCAGCCGTGTGCACGATCAGGAAATTGCGTGCGCGTTCACTGAGCGTCGCGCAACGCAAAGTGCAGATCAAATACGAGCGCAGATGTGGTCGTGGGTACGTGTGAACTGCGACGGAGATCGAGCGAGCATTCTGTTGCGGAACATACCCCAGTTGCTACGATGGGTCGTCGCCTCATCATCAGGAGGACTATGTCTCGTACTACAATCTCCCTGACATTGATCCTCGCGATCATGAGCGCGGTCGCCCTCGAGGCACGAGACGCTGATGCTTGCGGCCTCAAGATCGCGATCAAGACGGTGCGGCAACGTGCACGCCCGCGCCAGCCGGTGAACGCGTCGAACCCTACGCCGGTCGTCGCACGGCGAGAGGCGCGTGAGCCGATCCGCGTAGGCCCTACCTCGACGACTCCGATTCGCGTAGGCCCTACCTCGACGACTCGCCGCACGCCCGTCGCCACGATCGGTCCCAGCGCAGCAAAGCCCGCTGAACCGAAGGCCATCGTCGCGAAGCCGACGACGCCCGCAGAGCCAACCGCCGAGAAGGCTCCCGTCATCACGCAGAAGCCGGTCGATCAGAAGCCGGTCGATCAGAAGCCGGTCAATCAGAAGGTGGTCGAGCAGAAGCCAGTCGAGCAGAAGCCGGTTGATCAGCCGGAGGAGAAAGTTGCAACCGCGCCGAAGGCGGAAAAACGCCCCGCGTCGCCGAAGGGCGGGCTTCACGACGAACTGTACTTCGGGGTCGGCAGCTCCGCGTTAGGCGGCAACACGGCCAGCCTCGACAAGGACCTCAAATGGCTGATGGCCAACCCGGACGTCGAGGTGGTCATCAAGGGCTACGCCGACCCGAGCGGTAACGCGGAGTCCAACATGGCGCTCTCGCAGGTTCGCGCCGAGGCGGTGCGCGACTACCTCACGGCAGCAGGGATCGATTCGGCGCGCGTCGAAGTGATGGCGTTTGGCGACACGAAGCTCAAGTACGGACGCAGCGATGCCCGGAACCGCCGCGTCGCCATCGAAGTAAAGAAGTAGCTCGCGCCGATCGACGGCTTCGAAGCGGGTCGCTCCAACAGCTTGCTGCGGGATCGGCCTAACGAAGGTGCATTGATGATACGAATTACGGCAGCGTCCTGTCTTGTTCTCTTCGCGTGTGCCGGACGTGCGCAGCCAAAAAGCGGGGAAGAGGGGGGTGGCGTCGTTGCGGGATCCGGATCGGCCTCGGCACCTTCCGCGAACCCGACAATCAATGATCGCTACCACACTCCTGAAGGCCGCGAGCTCTCGGTCACGATCTTCGAGCAGCCGGAGCGGGCGAGCTACCAGAAACCCGACGAGGTGGTGGCGAACTGCGGCATCAAGCCCGGCGATGTCGTGGCCGACGTCGCTGCAGGCACGGGTTACATGGTGACGCGGCTGTCAGCCGCGGTGGGGCCCACCGGAAAACTCTACGAAGAGGACATCCAGAACGAATTTCTCGATCTTGTCCGTGACAAGGTTGCGAAGAACAAGCTCACGAATGTCGAAGTGATCCTAGGAGACGAGCGCAACGCCAAGCTGCCGACGAGATGCTGTGATCTCGTAATCGTGCTGGACTCGTACCATCACTTCGAGTGGCCGGGGGAGATGCTCGCGAGCATCTCGAACGCGCTCAAGCCGAAGGGGCGGCTGATCATCATCGACTTCTACAAGCGTCCGAACGACTTCTTCACGAAATTCAAGATCGACTACCAGAAGCACATGCGGCTCGACTACGACGGCGTGTTGAAGGAGCTCGATCATTTCGGCTGGAAGCACGTCGAGACAAAGAACTTCCTGCCATATCAGTTCTTCGCGGTCTTCGTGCGGAAGTCGTAGCAGCGGCCTTCGTCGGAGGATTGACGCTTTTGATCGCAAGCCGATCGTCTGCAGCTCCGTCTTGAATGTCCGCGAGCGGTACGCTGCTGCCACCCGAATTGGTGATCGACGCGACAGCGAGCTCCGGCGTGTCGCGAGAACTGACTCGCTGATCGGCTGCCACTCGCGCATTCGAAAATCTCCGAACGAGTTTCCTTCTTCGTGTTGGGGATCGAATCCCCCGCTACGTCGAGAAAGCTCGTCTGGTTGTGGGGAAGGAGGCTGAACCTGACCACAGCCGTGACACGTCTCCCGTCGCCGACCCGAACTCTGCCAGAAGAACTTGAGAGCAACAGAACAACAGCTGTAGTCTGGAACTAAGGGGTCGTGACGGATCCGCTACGTCGAAATACCTTCCATGGAGAATCTATGCGAACGGCCATTCTCAACCTGACTCTGGGCCTGTCTATTGGGATCGTCGCCTGTGGTGATTCCAAAACAACCCCCGATGCGTCGGACAAGACGCCCGATTCGCAGACAATCGATGCCGCTCCGCTCTTTAAAGGCTACCAGGCCGACGAAGGCGGCGAGGTGAAGATCGAGTACATGCTGTTCGGAAACGGTAACGCGTCGATTCGAGCGCAGAACTTTATTTACAAGACCGCCGGAAGCGTCGCGTGGCACCCGTACGCCAGCTTCAACGGCTGCACCAACGTGGATAAGGGCCAAGGTCTGTTCCCGACGGCGCAGAACCCCGCATCCGAACGCGTCTACATGGATCCGGGCTTAGTCCTGGTCTCGGGCGGACCGACCACGATGACGCTGCGCCGAAACGCGACAGCGTGTCTCGACAGCGTTGGACGCGACCACCCTGCGGGCCAATGCACCTACGCCGGCGGGAACGGGCCGTTCACCGGCTCGACGGTCAACGACGGCTACCTGTACGTCACAGAGAAGACCTCATATGACGTCACGTTCACCGGTTCGGCCGAGATCCCCCCGCAGACCTTCAAGGGCGCACTTTGGATGCCCGGCGCCTTCACGCTCGTCAACCCGCCGATCGGGACATATCCGTTACTGGCGGGCGTGGACCAGACCGTGACCTGGACTATCCCCACCGAGGACGGATTGCCGCCCGATATGGAAGTCCGCTCGCTGGTCGCATTCGCGGGGCCGCAGGGCCTTTCTATCTACTGCATCAAGCCTGGCAACGACGGCTCGATGACGATCACCGCCGCGGCGGCCGACATTGCGCGCGCCAAGTATCCCACCGGCGGTGCGATGGCCCGCCTCAACACGGTCCACAACGTGCGCGAGCTCGTCGATATCAACGGACCGACCGGACGCCGCATCGACTTCATCACCGCCTGGTGCAATGCGACCTCCTTCAGCGTGCCGTAGCGATTCGTGGCGAGCCTGCCTGATCAGGGCCTTGTCTGACTCATATTATCTCGGTGTGGAACACTAATAATGTTTAGGGGAGTCACGCATGAGGCCAATCGCGCTAACGCTGATCGTGTTTGCGGGCCTAATCCCAGCCTGTCGGGATCGCAAGCCCCCTCCAGTTGACGCTCCGGTGCCGACCTCGGACACCCCGCTGCAATCCTGCGAGACCTCGACTACGTTTCTCATGGATTGCACCTCGAACGAATTCTGCATGGGATGTACCTGCAAGCCGTTCGGTCATGTGATGTACTGCTCGAAGGCGTGCACCGTTTCTACGGACTGCCAGGCGCCCTCGACCGGGTGCCTCAACGGGTTCTGCACACGTTAAGCAGCAACCGAGCGCTGGATGCTGCGTGGTGCGCCTCGACATGCGGCGGCGCTTCGCACAGCGCCAGCGTCGCGCAGGAATCTTGAAACGATCGAGTTTCAGATCTTCGTGAACAAGAACGACTTCATGCGATCTGCCCAAGCCCCGAGGTTAGGCAGCTTGAGAGAGTTGACCATCGCGGCCCACTCCGGGTTGTTATTCTGGAACCAGTAGTTCGAGTACAAGGAGTGGTCCGCGGCGGACATCTCGTCGCCGAGGAAGTATTTCCGTTTCGCGAAATGGCTATCCCAGAGCCGGAGATGAACCCCGTACTGGTCCATCAAGCTGGAGTAGCCCTTGACGAGAGCGTCCGTCGAACGACCCGTAATGCGGACGACGTCCTTCTCCCACGCAGCCCGCTTCTCCGGCTCCTTGATCATGGCGGAGATCGCCGGCAGAAACGCGCTGCAACCCATTACGAGGAGGGACTCGACGTACTCGTCGATCATCCAGCAGAGCGCCCGCGAGTCGTTCGGGTAGAGGGTTGGTCCTGGGAACTTCTCCTCGAGGTAGTCCATGATCTTCATTGTGCGCGGGCCGATCACTTGATCGCCGTGCTTGATGATCGGAACCAATGTTTGCCCGCTGAGCTCGACGAGCTTCGAACGTTCGAACCAGTCGATATTCACGGTCTCGTGCGCGATTTTCTTGTGGTGCAGCGCGCGACGGATCTTCTCCGCGCTACAGGATGTGACCCATTGATAGATGGTGAGCGTGCTCATGAATTCCCCTTCCAGCGGATCCTATATCGTCGAGAGGCCGCGAGCGCAAGACGGGCAGGCAGTAGGTGGTGCGACCCCGAAGAGGCGCCGCGACGCGAGCGTTGCCCCGCGCAAGTTCGATCCCGTGCTCTCTACGATCGATCGAGCGCTGATCCACGCGTGTACCGAGCGCAGATCGGGATGGGCGCGGAATCGGGCTCCGCCACTAGCTTCTGCTCGAGGCCGTGCGACGACGAGAAGGTCGAGATCAACTCCGCGCAGGGGAGCTCAGCGCTAAGCTCGTGGTGCAAGGCGTCGCGCTGGATGGCGTGAGCGAAGCGGTGAGCCCGCCGAGCGTCCGCGCATTCACCGTCGGCGATCGGCGGCATCTGGTGCCGCACAAGTTGCTCGACCCTGGCCAAGACGCTCCTGTGCGGGCTCTTCCTGCGCGATGTCTGGCTGGGGGGGCGGCTGGGTGTCGAACCAGAGCTGCGTCGGAATTCGGATCGTGTCCGTTCTCGAACTCCTTCGGCGATTGCCTTGAGTGGGCACCTTAGTGTCGGGGATGTAGAGATTGTAGTTCTTGAATGGACGGAAGTAGACATGGAGCGTCGCGGCCCACGTCTGCCGAGGATTCACCATATCGTGCAGCTGATGATCTTCGTCTGGGAAGATCGGCGTGACTTCGCCGACGCCCAGCTCGATGCTCGATACCCGCTCGAGCCTCGAGTGTCCTTCGGCACCCTCGGTGATGATGCGATACTTGTTTTCGAGCGGTGCGCCGAGACAACACGTCACCGCACCGGTGACGTCGTCATGGCTATGAATCGGGCTGGAGCTACCCGGGGGCCACATTGCGAGTACGATCTGGAAATCATCCTCGGGCTGCGACATTAGGTATCTCGCGTAGAGTCCCTTCGAGATCGTTGATTCGAAGACCTTGTTGATCTCGAACGTCCGTCCCGTCCTGGCGAGCACGGGCGTGACCTCTGCAACCAACTTTTGGGGATCCGAAATCCCGCGCTGCTTGAGGCTCGAAATGCATCGCCTCAGTTCGAACACTTTGTCCTCGGGGGTCACCATCACGCGCGGCTCTGCGTCGTGTTCGGCCTCGAGGCGCGGGGCAAGCAGCCGCTCGTCAACTTCGGGCTGGGCCAGCTCGAGGGTGCCTCGCGCTAGATGAACCTTGTTGGTGGTGGCCTTACTCATCTTTGCAAAAGTAACATACGTTCCACGATCAACATGAGGCTGAAAAACGGGGGGACCGCAAATTCGAACGAAGTAGTTAGTCTCGTTAGACCTATGATCGATGAGTACCTTTCCGCGGACGTAGGATTGAAACGCACCTCGCGCGCGCGGACCGCATATGCGCACGCGGCTACATTCTTCATATCCCACAGCGAACCGATGCGATGCCGTCCTCAGCCCTGTTGGACCTTTCACCAACGCGCGCTTGTGCAATGCAGCGGCGCAGAATCCGAGCTCGGACTCGAAGTCGCTGAGCAACGTGCCCTCCGGATTCGGAACCGCGAATCGCGCGGGCGCGGTTTGGCGGATGACTTGCGCGGCGCAATGAGGTGTCGAGCTTCTGCACCGAACGCTCGATCGCCCGACGCCGTTTCCTGCTCACGCTTCGTGATGCTGGCCGCCGACGCTTCGTGTCGGCGTTGATGGAGCAGCGGACCTGATCCGCTGCGCGAGCGCGTGTGAAGCGGCTCGGCGGGAGAAATCTGCGTGGCTTCGGGTTGGCGACGCGGCGAAGTAATATCCTTGCAGTGAGATGAACGGGAGCGGGCTCGATCGAGCGAACGATCCATTAATCGGCACGTGGATCCTCGATCAGTTCCACATCGTCGACGTCATCGGAGAAGGGGGAATGGGGCGCGTCTACCTGGCCGACCAGGTGGCGATGGGGCGACACGTCGCGATCAAGGTCGTGCACATTCGCAACTCACAGATGCAGCGACGCTTTCGCAACGAAGCACGGACCATGAGCCGGTTGGTCCATCCGAATCTCGTCACGGTCTACAACTTCGGAGAGATCGCGGCTGGGTCGCTGTTTCTTGCGATGGAGTACCTGGAGGGCCAGTCGCTCGAGGTCGTCATGCAGCAAGGCCCTCTTCCGATCATGCAGGCGGTCAACATCGCGTATCAGTGTGCGGCCGCGCTCGATTGCGCGCACAACGCGGGGATCATCCACCGCGATCTCAAGCCCGAGAATGTCATCGTCACGAAGGTGTCGGGCCAGGACCACGTGAAGGTCCTCGACTTCGGGATCGCGCATTGGGCAGAGGAAAAAGACATTACGCCCGCTGGCGTCGTGATCGGCACGCCGCAGTACATGAGTCCGGAGCAATGCCGCGGCGAGGTCACCACCGCGCTGAGCGACCAGTACTCGCTGGGCCTGGTCCTCTACGAGATGCTTTCCGGGAAGCCTGCATTCGAAGCCGACTCTCTCGTCGCGTACCTCTTTGTCCAGCAAAAGAACGTCGTACCCCCGCTTGCCCTGACGGGCTCCATCAAGGATTCGCTCGACGCGATCATCCGGCGCATGACCGACAAGAATGCGGCGGCACGGTTCGCGTGCATGCGCGACGTTCAGACCGCGCTCGAGCCGATCGGCGAGCAGCTAAACGCACTCACGAAATCGTGGCGGGGCCGGGGGGCCGTCGACACCGACCGGATGGAAAACGCACGACCGGCAGGTTCGGCACCCGATACGGTTGAGCGTCCGATTCCTTCAGTATCGCTGTTCGGGAAAGGACAACCGATTCGTTTCGACGGGCGTGAAACGATCTTCGATGTTGGATTCGAGATCGTCGCCCGGCTGAATGACGTCAAAGACCTGAAAACCCGGCAACGCGTCTCCGATCTCTGGGTCGTGAGAACGACCGATGACCGATGGGACTCGACATCCGCAAACCTGCGCGCATGCGGCATCTCGGCCGACAAGATTCTCGTCGCCATCGACGCGTCCGTCGACAGCGCGAAGGCACTGGCGTCAATCGCTCGCGTCGACAACGTCGTGATCGGTCACCCGGCCGATGCGACACCGATCAGCGTTGCCTTGCGTTGGATGCAGCGGCGTGAGGCCTCGCTCATCGGCTCCATCGCTACCTCGGGCATCCAACTCATCCAGATAACTGCGGCTCATCTCAAGTCCACGTACGTCGACTTGGTACTCGAAGACCTCACGGCTCGGAACATCCGGGAATCGACGAAGCGAGCCGTGAAAGCGGTGTCCGAAGAGATGATCATGAATGCGATCTTCCACGCTCCGGTCGACGCGGCGGGAATGAAACGCTATTCGCACTTGAACCGCAGCACGCTGATCGACCTCGACGAGCGCGAACAGCCAATCTTGCAGTGGGCGATCGGCGAGCAGTACCTTGCACTCTCCGTTCGTGATCGGTTCGGCTCGCTAACGCCAACTCGAGTCACGACCGCTCTTAGTCGAGCAGTCCAGGTCAACCCGAACGGGCCATCTCTAACTGCCGGACTGGGGCTCTCGATCATGTCTCGCGCCGCGCGACATCTCGTGGTTGGCGTCGTGTCGGGTGAGTCTTGCGAGGTTCTCGCGCTGATCGAACGAGACCCAACCCCCAACACAGTCGGCGAGCGATCGGTGTGCGTGCTCCGACGCGCGCCGCGCGGCGAAGAGAGACTTGGAGACCAGTTGTGGATTCATGAGATCAAACGCGACGGTCGCGTCCACATCGCGATGAAAGGCGAGATCAACGAAACGAGTGACCTGACCACGATCTTCCAACGCACCGGAGACGTCTGGATCGACTTCGCCGCGGTGACGGCGATCAACTCGAGCGGTGTCCTTGCGTGGATGAACGCGCACCGAGGTCGCCACCAGGGTTTGAACTTGTTTTTCGAGCGATGCCCCCCGCCTGTCGTTCACCAGCTCTCGATGGTGAAGGATCTTGCCGCCAGCGGAACCATCGTTTCATTGCAACTGCCGTACTTCTGCAACACGTGTCGGAAAGAGGTGCTCAACTTGCTCGATACCTGTTACTCGAGAGCGATCCCGCAAGCGAGATGTCTACATTGCAGCAGGGAGCTCGAGTTCGCGGACCTTCCAGAACTGTATCTATCGCTGATTCGTTGAATTGCCGATCATGATCGAGGACGAAGAGATTACGAAACGGCTGGTACCGCCGCCTCACGATTTCTGGGTGTTTGCCTACGGCTCGTTGATGTGGAACCCCGAGTTTCCGCATCAGGAGGTGCGTCCGGCTCGGTTGCTCGGCTATCACCGCGCTTTCTGCATCTATTCCAACCAATATCGTGGCACGTCGGAGCGGCCGGGCTTGGTTCTCGGATTGGATCGCGGCGGTTCTTGCCTTGGCCGCGCCTACAAGGTGATGGCCGCGGACGGAGCTGAGGCCGCGAGCATCCTCGATGAGCGTGAGATGCTGGGCCGGGTCTACGACCCGCGCTGGCTCGAGGTGCGATTTGCGGACGGCAGTCGCGCGCAGGCCTACGCCTATGTCGTCGATCGAAGACATCCGCAATACGCCGGCAGATTGGCGCTCGGCACGTTGACGGAGCTGATCACCCATGCCGCCGGCGAACGCGGCTCGAATGTCGATTATCTGGTCAATACTGTGCGTCATCTCGATGATCTTGGAATAGTCGACAGCGCGCTGCACGAGCTGCTCGATAGCGTGCTCAGCCGCATTGCGCGACCTGCTCCAGAAAGCGGCGACTAATCGTCAGCCGCGCCGCCGAATTTGAGCTCCCACGCCGCGTCTTAGGTAGCGCCGGGCCTCGCAGAGATTCCCAACAGGCGGTAGCATCCCAATGTTGGATGGAAAGAAGATCGTGGTGTTCCGCGGCGCGGACCTCGCGTCTGCGAAGCTCCTCGCATCGTGAACGGGACGGTGCTTTGCATCGACGGGGGCTGCCGCACGCTTCGCTTTGAACGTATTGTTTCCGCTTCGCCGGATAACGGAAAGCCGCTTCAATGACTCGCTTGTCTCGGCGTGGACGCCGTCTAGTCGACAATCCACCAGTTTCGAAATATCTGCAGGAGCACTTCGCGCGTTTGTCGGCTCCCTATGACGCGAGCGCGCGGCCAGCTGGCTATATTCCGCTTTGCGTCGCGGAGAACAATCTGGTCGGCGACCTGCTCCTGCCGGAGCTCGAAAAGAAGCGTGCGCTACCGGAGTCGGTGCTCGCGTACGATCACATGACGGGATCGGTGGCTTTTCGCGAAAAGCTCGCGCGCTTTTTCGCCGAACGCGTTTTTGGGCGAACCTTCGCGACCAACCAAATTGCAGTGCTCGCCGGCGCTGGATGCGTGCTCGAGATTTTGTTTCATGCGATTGCTGATCCGGGCGACGGCGTGCTCGTTCCGACCCCGAGCTACGCGGGATTTTGGCCCGATCTGGAAACACGAGACGAACTCAGAATCATCCCCGTCCACGGCTCACCCGGCGACGGCGCTCGACTCACCGCCGAGCGACTCGATCGTGCGCTTTCCGAGGCCGACTGTCCGGTGCGCGCTCTCCTGTTGACGTCTCCCGATAATCCGACTGGCTACGTGTATTCAGCTGCCGAGCTTCACGAGGTGATAAGCTGGTGCTTGGCTCGCGACTTACACCTCGTGATGGATGAGATTTACGCGCTTTCCGTGTTCGGATCCCAACCGTTCGTCAGCGCCGCCACGTTGGTCCCTTCGCTGGGCGACTCGATCCATCTAGTCTGGGCCTTTTCGAAAGACTTCGCGGCGAGCGGGCTTCGCGCGGGCGTGCTCGTCAGCGAAAACCAAGACGTGCTGACGGTGGTCGATGGTCTCGCGTACTGGGCGTGCTGCTCGGGCCACACGCAATTCGTCCTGGGCGAAATGATCTCGGATGAAACTTTCGTCAATCGATATGTCGGCGAAATGCAGGCGCGTCTCGGCAAATCCTATCGCGCCGTGTGCGATGCGCTCAGCACGCACGGCATCGAGTACTTTCGTTCCGACGCCGGATTTTTCCTGCTTCTCGATCTGCGACGCTTTTTGAAAACGGCCTCCTGGGAGGCCGAGCATGAGCTCTGGCTGTTCCTGCTCGCGAGGACGAATGTGAGTCTCACGCCCGGCTCCGCCTGCCGCATTGCCGAACCCGGCTTCATGCGACTGTGTTTTGCAGCGGTTCCGCTGGAAGTTGCCGTCGTCGGCGTGGAAAAAATCGGCCGCGCCTTGGCAGATCGTCAATGATGCGGATCCACTAGATCCGCGCGCTCGCGACCACGGGGACTGCATCCGGCTTCGCGCATGCTCTTGCGCGCGTCTCTCGGTGTGCTCTCAGCGTCGCTCATCGCTTGCTCGAGCGGTGCGAAATCCAGCGGGGCCGCGCGCGAGGACTTCGCTTCGGCATCGTGCTGATGAACGAGGTGGAGCTGCGGCACGTTTATCGTGAAATCCTTGGCTTCGAAGAACACGGATGTGGGTGTTCACCGCTCTCCCAAGGCGCTGCCTGGTCTCAGTCGTGTGCGCATACGTACCCTGTTCTGCGCTGCACCTGAACATTCAGTCCGTCGACCACCGCGGCCGATAACCGTTACTATTCTGAAGTGGTGTCCGTGCGTCTCGAAGATACCTTCATCTCAGAACCACCCCAGTCGCTCGTGCTCGAAAAAGGGTTTCGGTTTCAACATGGAGACGTCATCGCGCCGTTCACGATCGTCTACGAGACATTTGGCAAGTTCGACGGTTCAAACGCGATCCTCGTCTGCCATGCGCTAACTCCCGGTGCGCATGTCGCCGGGAAGTACGCGCCGAGCGATACCAAGCCGGGCTGGTGGGACGGAATGGTCGGCTATGGAAAAGCGATCGATCTAGACAAGCACTTCGTCGTCTGCGTGAACTTCCCGGGCTCGCCGTGGGGAACGACCGCGCCGCACTCGATCGATCCTGCGACGGGACAACCGTATGGATCGCGCTATCCGTGGATCACCGTCGAGGATATGGTCGAGTCGCAGCGGATCGTCGCGGATCATCTGGGCATCGCACGCTTCGCGTGCGTGGTCGGCAGCTCGCTCGGCGGCATGCAGGTGCTGATGTGGGCAGTACGTTATCCGTCGCGCGTTGGCTCGCTGATCGCGATGGCGGCGTCGGCGGCGGTGCCGGTCGCGAGCGTCGGGTGGCATCTGATCGGCCGCAAGCTGATCCAGAGTGATCCTGAATTTCACGGCGGCGACTACTACTCGAATCCCGCACCGCTGCGCGGCTTGCAGCTCGCACGCATGGTCGGGCAGATGACGTATCTGTCGAACGAAGCACTCGACCGCAAGTTCGGGCGCCGCCGACGCGACGGTACTCGCCAGTTCGAGGTCGACTCGTATCTCGAGTACCAAGCCCAGAAGTTCGGCTCCGCGTTTGACGCGAACTCGTATATTCGCGTGCAAGCCGCGATGGACGAGATGGATCTCGAAGAGCAGTACGGCACGCTCGCTGCGGCGTTCCGGCGGTTTCGGTCACGTGCATTGCTGGTCTCGTTCGATACCGATTGGTTGTTTCCTGCGATCGAGATGGCGCGCGTGCACGATGCGATGCGTAGCGTCGAGATCGATGCGGTCCACAACACGATCACGACGCCAAACGGCCACGACGCGTTCTTGATCGACTACCACTTGATCACACCCGTCGTGCGCGAGTTCCTCGCCGAGCACGCGAGCGCCGGCTGCGAGCTCGCGAGCACGTCCACGCAGGTCGCCCACAGCGCACACCCGGCCGACGAGCGCCAGTAGCGACCGCGCTCGTCGCGAACGTGGCCGAGGCGACATCGAGGGAACGTCAAATGTGCTGGTTGTTGATTTTTGCTGGCGGTACCGAGCTGCGGTATTCCTTGAGCGATCGACCGCACACGTTGTACCGCCGGAAGCGAGGACGATATGGCGGACGAGCGCTCGCGCGCGCGACGGGCCCGAGGTTCGGTACAGTCATCAGCGTCGCGCGATCGATTCGGATGCCGTCGCCGAACTGCTGGTGGCGATCGCGTCCCCAGCACGCGAGTCAGCGGCAGTAATGATGCAGTTGTGGCGATGCCCCATCGCGAGCACCTTGCTTCACGAGCACGCGACGTACGGCACGGCCGTCGTCGCGCGCACTGCCCCCCACGATAGCAAGTACGGCGCACAATGACGATCATCACGACGCGTGGCCATGCAGCCCGGACAAAGAATGGCGGATCTCCGCGGGTTCATACAACTCAGGCGATTTCGCGATGCGCCCCTCACTCGATCCGCTTCACGATGTGAAGGCCGAAGCGGCTCTTGACGACGCCGAGCTCGCCGACCTTCAGCCGCAACGAGAGAGCTTTGATCGGCTCGTCGATGTTTGCCTCGAGCGTCACGTCGTAGCTTGCTCCTGCCGTCGCCGTCGCCGGATCCTCCGAGAGCTCGGCCATCAGCGTCTCGATCGGCTCGCCGTTCGCGAGCCGGCCGAGCACCTGCGGGACTAGCTGCTCGAGATCTGCGCGCGAACGCTGCTGTCCACGCGGATCTACGGTGTGGCGATCGCTCCATCCAAGGAGGATATGCTTCATTTTCACCTTGTCGGCGGCGAGGTCGCGTTTCATGATCTCGGCAGTTTCGAGTTTGTCGGGTGGTGGCGGAGGGAGCCGCTTCATCACGTGCAACCCGTATGGAGATCTCACGATGCCGGCTTCTCCAATCTTGAGGCGCATTGCGAGGTTCTTGAACGGCTTGAGCAACGGCGCACCGGGAGCGACCTCGTAGATGTGTCCGTCGTCTTTCGAGTTCAGGTCCTCCGAGTAGAGCTTCATCAGCTTGGGCATGTCTTCGCCGGCTTTGATCATCGCGAGCACTCGCTTTGCGAGCTTGTCCGCCTCGGCCTTGGTTCGCGTCGCGCCGCGAGCGCCAGTCCAAGCGCCTTTCCAGCCGATCAGTACGTATCGGACATAGACGAGTCCCTTGTCGTAGTCCTTACGTGCGAGGATTCCGGCGGACTCGATCGGATCGGGTTGCGGCATGACCCGCTCGATCACGTGGTAGCCAAACGCGCTTCTTACGATCCCGGCTTCGTCGATCTTGAGTCGCAGGGCGAGCTGCTTGATCTCCGGCGTGAACTTCGTTGTCGGCGTGATCTCAAACGGGTCACCACTAATCGCGCGCTGATCTTCCGAAAGCGCGTCGACCAGGACGTCGATCTGCCGTGGATCTGCGGTGAGCTTCGTTAGTGTGTCGAGGGCGATTGCTGCCGCTTGCGCGTTGCTTCGCGAGGCGCCGCGCGGATCCTGACGCGATCCAGTGCCGTACACGGGCAAGCCGCTCCAACTGATGAGCACATCCTTGACGAATACCTGGGGAGCGGCCTCGGTGCGTGCAAGGATCTCTTTGCTGTCGATGTCTCGTGCCAGAGGCGGCGGTTCACTAGTCGCGAGCGGCAGCTCTCGTGTCGATTTTCCACTAGCCGTGGGCGGCGGATCCCGTGTCGATTTTCCACATGCCGCGGCGCAGATGAATGCGAGGGCCACGAACGGTCGAGCATTGCGCGACGACATCGACACGAACATTACCAGAGTCGATATTGAGTGGCTCGCGCTCGATACGGGGATGATTCGACCCGCGGTCAACGCGATCGCCGCCATGACAGCGACGTCAACTTGGTGCTCGCCGGTACGGTGACCGCGTATGTGTTCTACCCGTCGACATCGACGACGACGATGTTCTCGAGCTGTACTTCACTAACTACGACGTTATCGCAGCGACGTATTAGATCGTGGTCACTGGAAACTTCGGCGTGTCGTAGTCGACGTCGACGAGCGCGCGCGCAGCGATCCGATATGCTCGTTCGTAATACTTCTCGCCATTGTGGGCACGATCTCCGCGTGCGCCATCGTTCTACATCATGCCTCACTGGTTCGTTCGCTCGAGCACTCGAATACCTGCGGCAGCGAGTATACGATGTCAATGATGGCCTTGTCTGTCTCGAGACCCGTGGTCGGCGTCATCGCCAACCTGCTGGAGGCGGTCGGCAATCCCGTGTTTCAGTACGGTGAACGGATCCGGAACGTTTCCCGTCATCCTCACTGCGCTCGGCTCCGAGGAAATCGGGAACCGCACGCGAGAAGTTCGGGCTCCGCCACGAGAGCCCAATGGCCTACTCGCGCGGCTCGCCGGGAACGAGAAGGTTGAGATCAACTCCGCGCACGGGCAGGGTATCGATCAACTCGGCACTGGGCTCGTAGTGGAAGGCGTCGCGCCGGATGGCGTGATCGAAGCGCTGAGCCTGCCGAGCGCCCGCGCATTCACCGTCGGCGTTCAGTGGCACGCAGAGTGGCTATACGAATCGCACCCGCTCTCCCGGGCGCTGTTCGCGGGGGCTGTGCACGGGACGCTCGAAGCCGTGACGCGCACACGCTGCGCCGAGCGCTGGTCGAAACCGCGGCGCGCCGTGGCGCTACATAACTGCAAACGTACTTGCCGCGACAACACGTCACGGCGTCGATGACTTCATCATGGCTAATGAATCGGCCCGAACTCTGTCTCGGGACACCACATTGCGAGTACGATCTGGAAATCATCCGTCGACTAGACATCTTGTGGCTGCACGCGATCGATGTCGCGAACCGCCGTGGAGATACCGACCTGGCGAGCACGCTGATCGCGGAACGACGCGCGCTCGGGTTGGTCGCGGGGATACCGCCCGCTCGACGGCAGCAGACCTAGCTCGGACGATGGACTCGGTACACTTCGAACAATCTTCGCCGTACACTGACCTCCACGCTCGTGTCCTGATGCCCGTCATCCGAAAAGAGCTGCACCCTCGTTCTTGGCATCATCCGTGCCGGCGTTCGAACGCGAGGATCGCTTTCGTCGCGGTGATCTGCTGGCTGCCGCTCGGCTGCGATCGCGAACCGGAACGACCGGCGACCGCTCCAGGCTCGCAGGCTCCGACGAGCCTGCCGTTGACCAAACCCGCGCCGGTCCGGGTTGCGGACGAGTGGTACCGAGCGGTGATTGGCGCCGATCTTCGTGAGGTGCCGTTCTTCGTGAGCATCCCGCCCCCCGGAGCCGCAGGTGGCTGCACCATCGTCAACGGAGACGAGCATCTCGACGTGCCATGCAGGTGGAAGGACGGAACGACCGTCGAGCTCGAGTTTCCGCTGTTCGACACCCATATCCAAGCCTCGCGCGATTCCGCAGGCTCATTGATCGGGACGTGGCGGATGTCGCGCGTCTTCGACGGTGGCACCGAGCCATTCGCCGCGACGCGGATCGCGCGGCCCGATCCACAGCTGCGGTTCCCTGCCGGCGAGCCCCCGATCGGTGATGTTTCCGGGACGTGGAGCTTCAGCTTCAAGGCCCTCGACGTCGGCAAAGGAGTGATGTCGCAGACCAGCGACGGCGTCGTCACCGGCACGATGAACCCGCGCGGGATCGGCGACATGCGATACCTGGCCGGCAACGTGCGTGGCAACAGCCTCCTGCTGTCGACGTTCGATGGTCAGCACGCGTACGTGCTTCGAGCCGACCTCAACCCGAGCGTCGACCGGATGAAGGGCAGCTTTCAGTATTCGGAGCTCGTCAGCGACTCGTTCACGGCGCGTCGCGTTTCTGTGCTCGACGTCGAAAAGTTCGACAAGGTGCGGCTCAGAAAGGGCGCCACGGGCGTCACGATCCCCGCGCTCGACGATCCGAGGTTCCGCGGCAAGCCGGTCATCGTCAATTACTTTGGCACCTGGTGCCCCTCGTGCATGGACGAGGCCCCGGTGCTACGCGAGCTGTATCGGCGGCATCATGCCCGCGGACTCGAGATCCTCGGGATCGCGCTCGAGGCTACGACCGACGATGCGTACAACCAGCGCCAGATCGAGTACTTCCGCAAGCGCTACGCGATCCCGTGGCCGATCATCGTAGCGAGCAGCGAGCTCGCGGACACCGTGAAGCTCCTCCCACCCGAGCTCGACGACACCGGGGGCTTTCCGATGACCTTGTTCATGGATCGCGACCGGAGCCTGCGCGCGATTCATTCGGGCTTCGTGGGGCCGGCTGCGGGTGACGACTACCATCGCCTGGTGAAGACCTACGAGCGCCACGTCGACGAGATGATGGCGCCGGCGAGACCGGCGATCAGGCCCTGACCAATCGATCCGCGCGAGAACAGCAGCGACGGCGTCGCGACGGACTCGATCGCGCGGAGCGCGTGCTCCATCTCCGCTGCGTGCTGCTCAACGGAGCCGCGTGAGTCGCGCTGCACGCGACGTGAACCGTGCCGACGCGCCGTGCCTGCTCAATCGCCTTGCCGGACCAGATCCCGGTGTGGCAGTAGTCAGCGGTCGCGCCGGGTGCGAGGAAATTCTGGGGTACGAGCGCGAAGTGGAGAGACGCCTGGGAGGTCACGAACAGCACGGCGTCGTCATCCGAGATGCGACCAACCTCGCGTACCGCCGCCTCCGCGCCCTCTAGCACGCGGCCGAACTCCTTACCGCGGTGGCTGTGGTCGAGGATTCCGATGCCGGAGCCGTCGAGATCCCAGATCGCCTCCTGCGCACGGCGCAACACCTCGTCGGCTAGCACCGCCGGGCCCGACGAGAAGTTGAGCTTCCTCAACGAAAGCTCTCTTCGCGATAGCAGATTGTAATCGCGATGCAGTGGAACACGTTCGTGCCGTTAGACCTCATATCCTCACGGATGGTGATCTGTCCTGACTCATTCGCTTGGTTCGCGGACATCCGACCTAACGCTAACACGTCTCACTCCGCCGCCGAGGCTCGCATCGTCGAGCGTCGCGCGAATGAGCCGAACCTTGGCGCCGATCAAACGTTCGTCACACGTACACTACAAACAAGGGTCACTTTCCTGCGAGCCACAATCGCGCAACCTCCGCCGCGTCCTCGATGGTCATGTAGATCAGCTTATCCGTCAGCTGTTTCCGCGTACCGACCCGCGAAAGCGCGGTCGTGAGCCGGGCGGTGAACTCATCGGCGGTCTCGAGATGAAACGCCAGCACGACGAACACGTCCCGGTTCGGCTGCTTCTGCAAGCTCGCGTACGCCTGCTCGAGCACGCCTACGATCTCTTCGACCTCGCTATAATCGGCGACCGCAGCTATTGGCATTTCGACGAGCTGGTCCTGCATGAAGTACGGCTGTGTTGCGGCGAGCACCCGTGGCCATAGTTGCGCAAGGCGATCAGGGAGCACGCTGTCACCGAGCTCGTCGAGCAGGTGCGGATCTACAGCAGACGAATCGGCGCGATACCCTTCTGCGCCGAGCGCGAGTAGGACCTTCGGTGTCGCGAGGTAAGCGCCAGCGCGAAAGCTTCTCGACACCGGTACACCGATCTGTTCGAGCAACCGGCGCGACGTGCGCAGCATCGCGCGCAGCTCAGCGACCTCATACGTGTCGAGGTCGACGTCGAAGCCCGGATCATCGAGCTTCAGAAGCTGATCCGTACCGGTCAAAAATGATGGGCTGAGTCGCGGCTCTATACCGGAAGCACGAGCAAGCGAGTGCCAGGCATGGAGATGTACGGCGAGCTCGTCGCCGGGGCGAATTGCGCCCGCGATCGTCGTCGCCGTGGTGCGGTTCGCGGTCAGATATGCCGCAGACACGAAGTGCGTTAGGGGTGCCGCGCCGAGCGCTGTACGCAGTTTGCTTAGCGTTGCGAGCTCTTCGCTAGTAGCCTCGGCGCCTTCCCAGTCGATTGTAAGCGCGACGATGATGCGGCCCGCAGGCGCCGCGGCCGGCGGAGTCGCGCGCGAACAGCTAGCAACGCTGATCGCAACCAAGCACACGATCGCCCTGACGATCCTAACCGTCAAGCATACAGGATAACGGAAATACTACATGGTTGATCTGAGTCCGTCCCGAATAGGCTTGCGTGCTTGCTGATCGTCAGCTCCACCGATGACTCCCTGGCCGCTCCGCGCAACGCCCGCTGCTCGACTTGCTACCGCGAGTACGAACATCGCGATCCGCGACTGGAAAAGACGGGTCACGAGCACGCGCGCCTTCTCGAGCATTTCGAGGCGCGCGGCTGTCCAACTGTGATCTGCGATTCACGCGAGCTCCGCCTCATCGACGGCACGCTGTGCGTAGCAGATCGCAGAATCGATCTCGTGTACCGGCGCGCACTCGCTTCGGAGATCATTACACGCAGATCGGAGATCGAATCGTTGCTGCGTGCGAGACGATAGCCGCGTTTGCTCGCAAGCGGCCCTGCTACTCGAGAAAGTGCGCTGAGCAGGTTGCGCTGATCGCGCTCACGCGCTCTTGTGTGCAAGACAATGCCATGTTGATCTCGACACGACGTTCATGGCGAAGTCGACTCGTGACCTCGAAGGGTCTCTTAAATTTCGGTTCGAACGGCGCGACGGCGTTAACTGGATTGCTATTGCCGGTGAAGTGGACGAAGCATCAGACTTTACGCCAATCATGCGCATGACTGGCCGAGCCGTGATCGATCTCGGTGCAGTCAAGCGTATCAACTCGATGGGTGTACACAATTGGATCACCTTCGTACGCCATTGCGAGAAGGTGGGTGTCGACCTGACGTTCGAACGCTGTCCGCCAGTTCTTGTCGGCCAGATGAGCATGATCAGGAACTTCATGGGCACGGAGCCGCACGTGAGATCGGTGCTCGTCCCCTATTCTTGCCCCGCTTGCGGTCGCGCACATGAGGAGTTGCTGGTGATCGCGGCCGGCGCGGCTGTTCAGCCCACGGTGGCGTGCCCCAGTTGCAAGTCGTCAATGCAACTCGAAGAGCTTCCTGAGACCTACGACGAGGTACTTCGCCGCCTGTAATACGATTCCGCGAACTAATGCATGCAGCCGGGCATTTCCGGCTCGATTGGGTATTGCCCCGTCGTCGGTTCAGCGAGTGTCACGGTGACTGAGTTGGTGGCGTAACCGCCATCGGAGTCGACGATCTCTAGATCGATGCGAACCTGCTGACCGATCAAATGCTGCGCGCGCCAACAGGTCTCGAAGACGACTGCGACTCCCTGAGCAAACTGATAGTGCCCATCGGCGGATGGGATGTATCCGTATCGGTAAGGGCACTTCGCCAAGTAGTTGAGCGGGATGTTCGTGGCCGCGAAATACGCCCGAACTCGGGTGCGCGGGTTAATCGGGTTGAGGACGTTTGATGGATCGCCGGGGACAAGGCCATCCATCTTGACGTTCGCAACGAGATCGAATCCATCTTGAGCACCATATTCGATCGGAAGGATGGCAGGCATTGCTTCGAAGGTGTCGCGGCCCGTACCCAGCAAACCCCACCCTCGAGCTATCTGACCGTCGTCGGGCCAGCACGACTCCGGTGGTGCAACATCGATAGCAGCTATGCTGGCGTCGACGGCGTTCATATCGGGGACGCGATTGTCGCCGCATGCGACAACAACAAGGGCGACGCCCACGAACGAATGTGTCGCGCTCAACATCAATGAATAACTGTACCAAGAACGCGTTCGCTAGCACCAGATCGAGATGAAGTCGATGCGGGTTCCGGCCGAGTTTACGCTCTCCGTTCGTTGTTTCGCGAGGTAGTCAACCCGGCGACACGGTCCGTGTTTTGAAGGTGCTAATCGGGTTCGGCTGTGGCTGCTTTGGCTTCGGTCAGACCGTCGGTCTCCGCGTCAGCAGTCGCCCATTGCAGAAGCAGCTCGCTGTAGCGTGCGCGCGCTGTCTTGCGATCGCCCAGCTTCGCGGCGGCACGTGCTGCGCCCAGGAGCGAGCGTGCGCGCCGTGGATGCGTCGCGAGCGTACGCGCGTATTCTGCGGCGGCCGCTTTCGCATCACCGAGTCGTAGCAGCGTGTCTGCGAGTTCTTCTCGTGCGAGGAAGCCAGTCTGAATCGTTTCACCCCCAACCTCGCTGTCTGCGCCGTCGATCGACTCGCGCAACACTGCGAGCAGCGCGCGATCGTTCTTTGTCGCACGCGCGAGCAATGTGCGGCGCCGCCACTCGTGCGTGCGTTCGAACTTCTTGATCGCTTCTGGCGATTGGGTTGTCTGCAAGATCGGCCGCAACTGGACCCGCAGCGTGTCGAGGTTCGCAAGCAGCTGCTTCGTGTTTGCGAGATCACCTGCCATCGCGGCTGCGCGCGCACGCGTAGCGACCACCGCCTGCTCTTCGACCAGAGCATATGGCGAACCGACGCTAGCCGCGGCGCAGTGACTCGCCACATCACTGCGACTGGGCGAGTCTTTCGCCGGCGTTGCTGAGAGGGGTGCGAGGAGCTCGTCGGCGCGAGACCACTCACCAGTACGCATCAGATACGACAACACCTGCGACGCGAACTGAGCGCGTATCTGGTGGCCGACTCCCTCCTTCACCGCCTGCGCGAATGTTGCGAGTGCAGCGTCGGCGGCTTTGCGGTGTCCGAGCTCGAAATGCATCTCGACAAGCCAGTTGAGGCTGTGGAAATCGTAGTGATCGGCGGACAGCTTGTAGAGACGAGCGGCCGCCTGCGACGCATCCCATGCTGCCTGGCAGCTCGCGATCGCCTCCTTCCACATACCGAGCCGACTAAAGATATGCGCGGGCATGTGGCGCGCATGGAAAGCCGCAGGTGCGGTCCGTGCATAATGCTCGGCGAGAGGTAACGCGAGCGGCGCAAACATCGGCGTGTCGAATGCGTGGATCGCGTAGTGAGCAGCGCCTGGATGCTTTGGGTTCCTGCGGTAGACGTCCAGCGCGAGGCCCGCTGCCCGAACGCGCACCAAGAACTGATCGGGATCTTCGGGAGCCATCGCTGCGAGAAGTGCCGCCGCGAGAAATGTTGCGGATTCGTCGTCGGGAAACGCGCGATAAACATTCTCCATTGCAGCTGCGAACGCTTTGCGACTGGTGCGCACATCCGTAGGACGTAGCAACTCGACTGCGGCCGAGACCCACGCCTGCTCCCGTGGAGACATCGCGTCGGGATCGGGCAATCGCGCCAACAGTTGACGGGCCCCATTTACATCATCGTCGGCCCATAGCAGCTTGCACTTACTCATCGCAGCGCCCCAATACGCCATGCGCATCGAGCTATCGGATGCGATCGCAGCCTCGAACTGCCGCGATGCTTCGTCGTACCAGAATGAGTGAAGCGCCAGCAGGCCGCGTGCGAAGTGAGCGCGCGCTTCGGGTGTTCCATTCGATACCTCGAACGTCAGCGCGCCGAGCGCTTGGGAATCGTAGCCGTCGGCGATTGCAACTTTGCGCGCGGGCGCACTAGCCGGTGCGGGATCGTTTGTCGGCGAGCAAGCGACCAGTAACACAGACAGTAACCAGCGGCGTGGCATCGCGCCGATGGTACCTCGAGCCTTTCAGATCAATGCCTCCCGCCGCTCGAAGATCCGTCGGTTCGTTTCGCGATCTCATCGATGCTCGGGCGACTGCGCTGCTCGGCGTCGGCTGCGCAGGAACACAAGCCGCTGTGACGCACCACGCGCGCGACGCTGCCACGAGATTCATCACAGCGAAGGTGTTGAGATTCACAGCGAAGGTGTTGAGGTTGGGATGATGGGCGCGTAGACTGGGATTGAGTCGGCACGTAGACTTGGGGTTGAGTGCGACGGCAGGCCTGTTTATTACGATTGGTTTAGCCACGGCGGTGACCGTTGGCACGTCGGTCATCGACTCGTCAGGCTTGAAGCAGGAATGCAGTGGTTCAAATGCTGCCTGGTTGCAGGACTGCACATCGGACGACATGTGTATGGGCTGTTTGTGCAGAACCCTGGGTCACTTCAAGTACTGCACGAAAACGTGTGCGAGCGTGGCGGAGTGCCTGGCACCTGCAACGACGTGCTTCAATAATCTTTGCATCCGCCCGTGACCGTTCGCGATCAACCTTAGTTTTCTTGCTGCTCATCGGATGCAGCGCGGGCACCGCGCAGACTGAAACGTGCAGTGATCCGTCGCGTGGCCCGCTGATGAACACCATCGCCCCAGCCGCGTCAAACGGCGGCATCGTTTTTGTCTACGCCACAGATTCGTTTCAGGGCGGTGCTCTCGCGGTCGTCGACCTCGACGGGGATGACCTTCCGGAAATCGTGGCCGCTCGTCGTGACCGCGGCAATGTGGTCTTGCGGAATCGCGGCGGCCTCCAGTTCGAGGCGGTAGCCACTGGTATTGATGCGAGCCTCGGCGCGCATGCGATCGCAGCCGTCGACCTCGACAATGATGGCGATCGCGACGTGGTGCTCGCGGCCGCCAATGTGGCCTATCTGTTTGCCAACCAGGGCAACGGAACTTTCAGAGAAGCTGGCCAATTGATCGACTCCGGAATGACCGAGCACGTGCTCGCCACGGACCTCGACAGTGACGGCGCCCTGGATCTCTATTTCAGTAACTACGACCTCCGCAACGCGTCAAACAGCGAAAACCGGCTGTACCGCAACAATGGTGGGATCGAGTTCGCGCCTGCAGTGCGGCTCGGTGCGGGTTTGTCTTGGGCCGCGACCGCATTCGACGTCGACGATGATGGTGACCGAGATCTCTACGTCGCGAACGACACGCTCGTGCACGACAGCGGGGATGCTCCGCCGCCGACGACGAGCACGCTCCCTGTCGATCTCTTGTTGCGCAACGACGGTCGTGGACGAGATGGGTGGCGATTTACGGATGTCGCCGCCGATTTCGGTTTGGCTACTCCACGCAGCTCGATGGGTGGCTTAGTCGGAGATTTCGACGGAGACAATCGACTCGATCTGTTCGTCACTAATTTCGGGGCGAAGAAGCTGTTCGTCCGCGATGAGACAAACCACTTCGTCGATCGCGCGGCTGAGCTTGGGGTCGTCGCTGCCCGTCGCAACGACGTGCTCTGTGCCGACTCGCAGGCCCCCTACTGCCTGCTGCTATCGTGGAGTGCAGCGGCGTCAGACTTCGATCTCGATGGCTTCGACGAGTTGCTCGTCGACAACGGAGTAGCCGTGGTCGGCGATGTGCCGCCGGCTTTGTTGTTTACGAGAGGTGACGAGCTCGTATTTCGCGAGGTCACACCCTTAATCGGATGCATCGATGCGCGCGGCCTCGTAGTGACGGATCTCGATCTTGATGGCGACCAAGACATCGTCGTCGCTCCCGCCAATGGGCTTCTTCAGATCTTCGAGACCCGCGGTCGGCCGGCTCCGCAAGCCTGGCTACGCGTGCTGTTGCATGGACACGCGAGCAACCGCGAGGGCATCGGTGCCGTAATCGCGGTCCGCATGTCCAGCGGTCGAATGCAGACTCGCGTTGTCGCGCCCGGTGGAACGGTCCACTCGGCGAGCCCGCCCGAAGCATTCTTCGGACTTGGCCGAGACCGCGTCGATCGCGTTGAGATCCTGTGGCCGTCGGGCAAGCGGTCCGAACGGATTGGGCCAGTATTCGGCACGATCGTTGTTGAAGAACTCTAGATAAGATGACCGCAAGACGTACCGTGTGTGTTTCTGCCCTCGACGCAACGTGAAGGCCAACGGCACAGCATCCGCGATCTGCCGAGAAGCTGATCTGCCGAGAAGCTGATCGACCGGCGACTCGCGGTGACCCGGAGGCTCGTCCGCTTCAGCGCTGTCCAACGACCTTACCAATCCGCGATGCCGCTGGCTGAACGCTGTCGGGAACATGTTAACGTAGAACGTCACCGGTTTGCGAAAGGACGTCGACGGAATGACCACACCCTTGGCGGTGGCGCGCCCAGAAAAGTACCGCGAAGCGAAAGTTAGGATCGGCGGTATTACGCTCGTTACTTTGCACGGAACGCTGAACGAAGACTTCAACGGCCGTAAGCTGGTTGCGTCGCTTCACACCAAGAAGTTGATCCTGGAAATGTCCGACGTTCGGCGCTTTGCATCATGGGGGATGCAAGAGTGGATGGATTTCTTACATCGCACTGCTGACCGCGATGTCTATCTCATTGAGTGTTCCACCTACGCGGTCTCGCAGCTCAATCTTATCACGGGTTTGCTGGGTCACGCGAAACTGGTCAGCTTCTATGCATCGTATCTATGTGCGAACTGCGGCACAGAGATGAAGACACTATTCCTCACTCCGCGCGATGCGATCCGCGAGATTCCCGGCAGTGAGGAGACATGCTCGAGTTGCGGCAGTCGCGCCCCACTCGAGCAATATCCAGCAGCGTTCTTCGACACCATCGCGTCGCGACCCGCATTCGACATCGACGATGAAGTGCTCGCTTTCCTGCGTTCGCGCCGGCAGTACGATCTGTCGCCCGACTTGACGCGGTTCAGAGTGTATCGGCGGCACCAAAAAGGCTACACGTATCTGCGCCTGACGGGGAACATCGCGACACTGCAACCGGACCTAGTTGCGCGCGCGTCCGAAGGAATGACCGTCGTCGATCTCGAAGGTATCTTCTTCGATCGCGAGCGCCTCGATTCATGGCGAACGTATTCGCACAACGCGATGTCTCGCGTCACGTCTCTGCATCTGCTCGGTTGCCCGGACGGCTTCCTCGAAGCGGGCGTACGCGTGCAAGATCTACACGACAAGCTCAAGGTACGAACGTTCACGAAGCAGTACCGCTGTAACGGCTGCGGTGCCACGTCGATCCACATGATCGATGTCGCAGCGAATCTCGAGGAGATCGTCGAAGGGATCTTGCCGTCCGCGAAGTGCCTCACGTGCGGTTCGAACCTCGTCGCGTCGTCGAGCGAAGGGGAGAAAGCAGTGTTGCGTGCGCTGCCTGCGCGCGACCGCGATCCCGTCCTCGAGACCTTTTTGGCCAAGGCGCGGACCGAGCCTTCTGAAAAGCTCGAGAACTGTATCGCGACGATGCGAGCAGAGGAACCGGGGAAGCCGGTTGTTGCCAAGCGACCCATCGCGTATGCGGTACTGGCCAGCGTAGTCATTGTCGTAATGCTCGGCATCATTGTCGCGCTCTTGGACCGGCGCACCAGTGCCCCACCCAACGTCAATCCCGCTCCGGTCGTCACGCCGCAACAGCCTCCGACGGTCACGCGACCCGATTGGATCATCTCGGACGCACCGTCATCGGCGTATTGCCACGACATGATCACCCGCCTGATGTGTGTCGGCGTCTCGTCCTATCACGGGAACAAGGAGGATGGCACGGCCGAGGCGACCGAAGCGGCGCTCGAAGAATTGGTCAGCACCGTCGCGCTCAAGGTCTCCGAGCCGTACTTTCGCCAGAGCGTCATGCCGGTATTCAGCGAAGCGCGCAACAAGGCGCTCTCGGCTCTGCAACAGGCCACGCTCTCACGTACGAAGGATGCCCAAGGAGCGGCTGCTTACGCCGCGGCCAATAACACGGTTCGCGCTGCGCGCCGAAGAGTCATCGAAGCGTTGCAAGCGACCGGTGGAGCGGCGGTTCCGACGCAGCGAGCTGACTGGTATTGGGAGGAGTATGCGAAAGAAGGCGGCGGGCTCAACACGGAATTCCTTGTTTACGTCCGCTTCGACGTCAGCATGGATGCGGTCCGGGCGTTGGTCGACACCTATTCGCGCACGACACAGGTGCTCGGCAGCACTGTGATGACTGCATTCCCCGGGCTAGCGTGGCGAATAGCGAACTTTCGGGGCGGCGCGTTGATAACGAAAGTCGCTCGGCCACTCGCTCTCGCTGGCGTCACACCGCAGCAGCTCGTCATCGCGATCAATGCACAGCCGATCACGGACGCAAGCTCATTCGCACAGCACGTCGAACACAGCCGAGATCACCCGATCGCCCTGACGGTCGTGGACGCTGGTGGAGCAGAGAAGATCCTTAACTTGAGGCCCTGACTGACGACGCTAAACCGGTTGCCGACCGACGGGACTCAAGGTCAACGTGATGCGATCATAGAAAGTCGAGGTTATCGTTGTGCGCCACGATGTCCTTGGCTTCCTCGTCTTCGCTGACCGGAGTTAACAGCACCTCCTTGAGCAGCTTCACGTACGAGGTGTAAATCGTGCGCCCGCTGTCCGCGTTGACGATGAAGAACGGCGCGGCGTCGACGCCAAACTCTGCGGCGAGCTTCATGCCCTCCGAGTCTGGATCGCGCTCGTCGGCGAGCACCACACGATCGATGCGCGCCATAGCGCCGGAGGCTTCCAGCCGGGCCTCGACCTCGGCGCATTTGCGGCACGGATTACCGTCAGCCTTGATCTTCTTGACGAACGTGATGTGCACTATGGTTTCGCCTTCGTCGTTGTAGGGTGAAGCCCGCACTCCTTGATAGTCGCCTCCTCCCACCACCAGCGGCCCTCGCGCTCGTGTTGGTTGGGCAAAACTGGGCGCGTGCACGGCTCGCAGCCGATGCTGACGAACCCCTTGGTGTGGAGCTCGTTGTACGGAACGTCGTGCACGCGAATGTAGCCCCACACATCGGCGGACGACCAGTTCGCGAGTGGGTTGAGCTTGACCAGCCGATGCGAGGGAGTAGAGAACGTGAGGTCTTCCTGGATCATGGGTATGGCCGCGCGCGTGCTCGGGCTTTGATCTTTGCGCTGCCCGGTGATCCACGCGTCGAGCGTGGCGAGCTTGCGTTTGAGTGGCATCACCTTGCGGATTCCGCAGCACTCGGCATGGCCGTCTTGGTAGAAGCTAAATAGGCCTTTGTCTCGGACAAGCTTCTCGACGGCAGCTGCCTCCGGACTCAGCACCTCGATGCGAATGCCGTAGCGATCGCGCACTTTGTCGACGAAACGATACGTCTCCGGATGTAGTCTGCCGGTGTCGAGAGTGAACACCTCCACGTCGCGACCGAGCCGAGTCGCCATGTCGATGAGCACAACGTCCTCGGCGCCGCTGAACGAGATCGCCACGTGGTCGAACCGTTCGAGCGCGAGCTGGATAAGGCTGGCTGGATCGCGAGCGGTCGCCAGCTCGGTGATGTCTGCTGCAGAGAATCCCATTGTTAGTCGCGCCGGCCATTACAGCGAGCCCTCGCCTTCGTGGGTCGCGGTCGGCGATCTCGCGCCACGCCTCGGGGTGCGCGGTTGGCGCGGTTGCGCGCATCCATGATAACGGATACGAGCTTACCATCGCGACCAAGAAGCGGACAACGGAACGGCCGATTTGGCGGACTGTCATCCGTCATACTGGACGAACGCGCTCGGACTCGTTATCCTTCGCATCAGCGTGATCGCGCGGACATTCCAAGCGGAGAGCGTCTCGGGCCTCGGCCGAGCAGGAGCCTATGCAGGGCTCCACGAGGACAGCGAGCTCCTACGCTTCACGACCGCCGGCTCGGTAGACGATGGCAAGTCCACGCTAATCGGCCGCCTCCTCTACGATACAAAGACGGTGTTCGAGGATCAGCTGCAACACGTCGAAGACGTGTCGCGACGCCGCGGCGACGCGCGCACGAACCTCGCCCTTCTCACTGACGGTTTGCGCGCGGAACGAGAGCAGGGCATCACGATCGACGTCGCGTATCGCTATTTCGCGACGCCGCGGCGCAAGTTCATCATCGCGGATACCCCGGGCCACATCCAGTATACGCGCAACATGGTCACGGGCGCGTCGACGGCGAATCTAGCGATCGTGCTTGCCGACGCGCGTCAAGGCATCGTGGAGCAGACGCGGCGGCACACGCATATTGCGGCGTTGTTGCGCACCCCGCACCTGGTGTTCGCGGTGAACAAGATGGATCTCGTCGACTGGGACCGAGCGAGGTTCTTCCCGCTTGCGAGCGAGCTACGCGAGTTGGCGTCGCGCATCCAGGGTTCTGACGTCGTCTCCGAGGTCGCGGTGATCCCGATCTCCGCGCTTACCGGGGCGAACGTCGTCGCACGCGCTACCGAGATGCCGTGGTATGGCGGGCCCACGTTGCTCGCCTACCTCGAGACGGTCGCGGTCACCAGCGAGCGCGAGCTCATGGGCGTACGGTTCCCCGTGCAGTGGGTGATCCGTCCGCAATCGGACAAGCATCATGATTATCGTGGCTACGCGGGCCAGCTCGCGGGCGGCATCCTCCGTAGGGGCGACGAGGTGCTCGTGATTCCGGGCGAGCGTGCAACGAAGATCTCGCGCATCGAAGTCGGTGGGCGGGAAGTCGACCTCGCGCATGCGCCGATGAGCGTCACGGTTCACGTGGCCGATGACATCGACATCTCGCGAGGAAGTATGCTGTCCAGTGTTGGCGACCAGCCCATCGTGAGCGACCAGCTCGACGCGACGGTGTGTTGGATGGCAGAGCAGCCGCTACGGCCGCGCGCACGCTACGCGATCAAGCACACCACCCGGTGGGCGCGCGCGATCGTGACCGAGCTCGTCGATCGTCTCGACGTCGCGACCGGTAGTCGGCATCCCGCCGACGAGCTCGGCACCAACGCGCTGGGCCGCGTGCGCCTGCGCACGAGCACGCCGATCGCCTACGATCCGTATGCCTGGAATCGCGTGACTGGCTCGTTCATCCTCGTCGACGAAGCGACGAACGCGACCGTCGCGGCCGGCATGTTGATCGATCCGCAACGACGCGACCTCCTGGTGTGATCGCGCTACGGCGCGGGCTTCACCGGCGGCAAGAACACGAGCTGCTTGGCCTCGCGAGCCTCCCAATCCTTCATCCATTTCTTTGAGCGATAGCGGTCCCATAGGTCGGCCGCAACCGTGATGACGGGACCGCCGAGATCAGTGCGGGCCGCCACTCGCAGCGCCGCGACCACGTTGACACCCGTCGAGCCCCCGACCGTGAGCCCCTCTTCCTTGACCAATCTCTCGACCATCGCGAACGCCTCCGCGTCCGAGACCTTCTCCGCATAGTCGAGGACTTCGCGATGCAGGTTCGATGGCACCGTTGCGGAGCCGATGCCCTCTATTTCGAACGGTCCGTCCGCGCCGATCACCCCGGTATTGACCCACTCGCCAAGCCCCGAGCCGATCGGATCCGCGAGCACGATCTGCACGCTGGGTAGGTGCTCTTTGAGGCATTTGCCGACACCCGTGATGGTCCCGCCCGTGCCCGCCGACGACACGAACGCGCCGATGCTGCCGCCGGTCTGCTCGAGGAGCTCAGGCCCCGTCGCCGAGAAACCCTTGCCGCCGTAGTGGGCGTCGAGGTTCGCAGGGTTGTGAAATTGGTTCGCCAGGAACCAACCATTGTGTTCGGCGAGCCGTGCTGCCGCGTTCCGGTAGTTATCCGGGCTCTTCATGCCGGCGGCGCTCGCAATGTAGACGTTGGCGCCGAGCTGGCGCAGCTGCGTGCGCTTGTCGGTTGCGACACCCTCGGGAATGACGCAGATGCACTGGTAACCGCGCCCAGCCGCGAGTAGCGCCAAGCCGACGCCGGTGTTGCCGGCCGTGCCCTCAATGATCGTCATCGGCGGATTACGGTGGGGGACCAGCACACCGCGCGCCTCGGCGTCGAGCACGAGCGCACGGGCCGTCCTATCCTTGACGCTGCCACCGGGGTTCATGTGCTCGCACTTGATGAAGACTCGGTTCGGCAGACCCTTCGCGAGGCGCGTCAGCTCTATCAGCGGAGTCCGACCGATCGCGTCGATGACATTCATTGCGAAAAGGATACAGCAGCGAGGGCCTATGACCGCTTGCTGACTCGAGATTCGGCGAGGAAATTCAGGCTGCCCGGGCTTGTGCCTGGTTCGCCTGCGGAAGATCCGTTATATTAGAGGGCATGCCAGCTCCGAATCGCTGGGTAGTGACCGGCAAGTTCACCGATGACGGGTCGAATGCGTGGAGACGCGCCGACGGAACGTGGTCGCGTCGACTCGTCGAGGCCGGCCTGTACACGGAGGAAGCGCTTGCAAACGCGCAGGTGGCCGAGACGATCGCGAACGAGCAGCGCCAGATCTCGGACGCGTACGTGATCAAGGTCTACGCGTTTGGCGCCACGATCGATCCGTTGACGGCGCGTGAGCGTATCCGCGCGAACGGCCCGACGATTCGCGTGCGCAGACCGGATCCCGAGCGAGGTTCGAAAACGGACGGGGACTAATCATGTACCAGTACGACGACAACGACCGGCGCATCATCACCGAACGGGCTCGACAGTTCCGCGGACAGATCGCGCGACGACTCTCGGGCGAGATCAGCGAAGAGGAGTTCAAGCCACTGCGCCTGCAGAACGGCCTGTACATGCAGCTGCACGCGTACATGTTACGCGTCGCGATCCCGTACGGGTTGCTCAGCTCGACGCAGGTTCGCAAGCTCGCGCACATCGCACGCACCTACGACAGGGGCTACGCGCACCTGACGACGCGTCAGAACGTGCAATACAACTGGCCAAAGCTCGCCGACGTGCCAACGATTCTCGACGAGCTCGCGACCGTCGAGATGCACGCAGTACAGACGAGCGGTAACTGCGTGCGTAACATCACCGCCGATCACTTCGCGGGCATCGCGCCCGACGAGCTGGAGGACCCGCGTCCGTACTGTGAGATCCTGCGCCAGTGGTCGACATTCCATCCCGAGTTCGCGTACCTGCCCCGCAAGTTCAAGATCGCGGTGACAGGTGCGCCCGGCGAGGACCGGGCCGCCGTGCGGTTCCATGACATCGGGCTGCGCATCGTCGAAAACGAGCGAGGCGAGCGAGGCTTCGAGGTGCTCGTCGGCGGCGGCCTCGGTCGCACGCCCGAGATCGGTCGCGTGTGCCGCGCGTTCTTGCCGAAGCGTCACTTCCTCTCGTACATCGAGAGCATCCTGCGCGTGTATAATCTGTTCGGTCGTCGCGACAACAAGTTCAAGGCGCGCATCAAGATCCTCGTCACCGCGCTCGGTATCGACGAGTTCCGCCGCCGGGTCGATGAGGACTGGGAGACGACGCGGACGCCCGAGCTCGAGCTGCCCAACGAGGAGATCGCACGCGTCGCGGCGTTCTTCGAGCCACCGCCCTACGAGCCGCTACAGACGAGCGATAGGCAGCTCGCCGGATTCGAGCTCGGCCGCGATCGCGACTTCGGCAACTGGGTCAAGAACAATGTGATGCGGCACAAGGTACCCGGCTATAGCGCCGTCATCATTTCGGTGAAGGCGCCGGGCACGCCACCCGGCGACGTGTCCGACACGCAGCTCGACTCGATCGCGGACGTCGCGGATCGCTACTCGTTCGGCCGCATCGTCGTCACGCACACGCAGAACTTCGTGCTGTCGGACGTGAAGACGTCGGAGCTGCAGCGCCTGCATGCCGAGCTCGTCGCGCTCGATCTCGGCAAGCCGAACGCTAACAAACTGACCGATGTCATCACGTGCCCGGGGCTCGACTACTGCGACCTCGCAAACGCGCGCAGCATCCCGGTTAGCCTCGAGATCGCCGAGCGCTTCGATCGCATCGACTACCTCAACGACGTCGGCGACGTAAGCATCAAGATCAGCGGCTGCATAAACGCGTGCGGCCACCATCACGTCGGCAACATTGGCATCCTCGGCATCGATAAGCGCGGGGAGGAGTGGTATCAGCTGATGCTTGGGGGCAGCCCAGGGAACGACGCCTCAATCGGGGAGATTCTCGGCGCCGCACTCGCGCAAGATGAGATTGTCGACGCGATCGAGCGCGTGCTCGGGCGCTACCTACAGATCCGAGAATCGGAAGACGAGCGGTTCATCGACACCGTCCGCCGTGTAGGCCTCGAGCCGTTCAAGCAGGCCGTCTACGGATCCGTGGCTAAAGCCGCAGCGGTGGGAGGATGACCATGCTGATCATCCGCAACCGCGCGATCGTCGAAGACGATTTCGTCCACGTTCCGGACGGCGCCGAGTTGCCCGCCGCCGGCAAGCCGATCGTGACGCTCGCGCGCTACGCCGGGGCGCGCGAGGAGCTGCTAGGTCGCTACCCGGCGCTCGGCGTGCGGATGGCCAGCGACCAGCTGCCCGGCGATATCCCCGATCTCGACCGGCTCGTGCTGATCGCGATCGAATTCCCGCGTTTCACTGACGGGCGCGGTTACTCGACCGCGCGGCAGCTCCGCGATCGCCATCGCTTCACCGGGGAGCTGCGCGCGGTCGGCTGGGTGCTGCGCGATCAGCTGTATTACATGGAGCGATGCGGTTTCGACGCGTTCGAGCTGAAGCCCGGCAAGCCGCTCGAAAATGCGCTCGAAGCATTCCGAGAGTTCTCGGTCACATACCAGGCGGCCGCCGACGACAAGCGGCCGCTCTATCGCCGTCGATAGCTCCTGACCGCGCCGGCGCATCTCATGTTCCATCACTGGAAACCCGCGCTGCCTAGCAATAGCAGTTGGTCGTAAGCAAACTAGTCGTCTCCTCCGCCCAACCACATCAGTC
>Ga0070698_100000782_pt1 | contig 34479 bp, 35 predicted proteins | sample KBSK1502metaG_FD_65477 | JGI IMG/M metagenome (GOLD analysis project Ga0070698, IMG submission 65477) | Corn, switchgrass and miscanthus rhizosphere microbial communities from Kellogg Biological Station, Michigan, USA - KBS K1-50-2 metaG | ecosystem: Host-associated > Plants > Roots >... | reverse complement strand
CCGTGGCGGGGAAGCAGAAGGCCGCGGCCACCGCGTGAGCGGCGTCTCCTTCACGCCGGTCCGGCAGGCCCGCGCGTCGGGCGAGATCGTGTCGCAGATCGAGCGCGCGATCTTCGACGGTGACCTCAAGACCGGCGACCGGCTCGAGTCCGAGCGCGAGCTCGCCGAGCGCTTCAGCGTCTCGCGGATCACCGTGCGGGACGCGCTCCGCGTCCTCGAGGCGCGCGGGCTCGTGTACGTGAAGGTCGGGGCGAGCGGCGGCGCGTTCGTGACCGAGACCAACGTGGACCAGGTCGCCGAATCGATCTCGACGATGATCCTGCTCCGGCGCATGACGCTCTCCGGCGTGGCCGAGGCGCGCACGGTCGTCGAGACCGCCACCTGCGAGCTCGCCGCGGAGCGTGCCGATGCCGCGTCGATCGCGCGTATCGAGCAGACCGTCGAGAAGGGCCGCTCCGTCGTGCGCGAGCAGGCGCCGCACACCGAGGCGAGCATGGACTTCCACGTCGCCGTCGCGGACGCGGCGAAGAACGAGCTCCTCTCCGCGACCGTCGCCGCATACCGCGACCTGCTGGTCCAGACGCTGCACGACATGCGCGACGTCCGGTCGGCGAAGCTCACGCAGAAGGCCCACGAGGAGATCCTCGACGCGATCCGCTCGCACGATCCGGAGGCGGCGCGCCGTCTGATGCTCGAGCACCTCCAGGACTTCGAGAAGCGGTTGCGCAAGTGGCTCGCGACGCAAGAGCAGTCGGAGATCCTCACGCGCGCGCGGCACCGCCCCGCGCGCACGGGCTAGAAACCCCGTCGTGACCGCCACGCGGCGGATCGTTGTCGCGCTCTCCGGCGCTTCCGGAGCCATCTACGGGATCCGGGCCCTCGAGGCGCTGCGCGCCGACCCGACGGTCGAGATCCACGCGATCGTGTCGAAGGGCGCGCGCGCGACGATCGAGTACGAGACCGACCGCAAGGTGGCCGACGTCCTGGCGCTCGCGCACGTGCAGTACGAGGAGAACGACCTCGCCGCGGCGCTCGCGAGCGGGACGTTCCAGACCGCCGGGATGCTCGTCGCGCCGTGCAGCATCCGCACGATGAGCGCTATCGCGCACTCGATGAACGACAACCTCATCGTCCGCGCGGCCGACGTCCATCTCAAGGAAAAGCGGACCCTGGTGCTCATGGTGCGCGAGACGCCGCTGCACGCCGGCCACCTGAAGTCGATGCACGAGCTCGCCCTCTACGGCGCGACGATCCTGCCGCCGGTGCCCGGCTTCTACATCCTGCCGAAGACGATCGACGATCTCGTGGACCACAGCGTGGGGAAGGCCCTCGACCAGCTCGGCGTCGCGCACGACCTGTTCCCGCGCTGGACCGGTCCGAAGAAGGCGTGATCGGCCTCCGCGAGGAGCTCCTCAACCGTGGGATCCTGCTCACGTACCTCGTCTGCCTCGTCACGACGACGACCGAAGGGACGCAGAACCTGCTCTTCCCGCTCTACCTCGGCCAGTATGGGTACGCGCTCGCGGCCATCGGCACGTTGAGCTCGCTGCTCGGGGTCATGCGCCTCGCGTCGCGCGTGCCGAGCGGCGCGCGGTACCGGGGCTCGCGGGCGAAAGCCCAGCAGCTCCTCTGGCTCGCCCTGTTCCTCGCCTCGACGAGCGGCTACGCGTTCGCGCGCGGCGAGCTCTGGGCGATCGTCGCGATCACGCTGGTCCACGGGTTCGCCTTCGGCAGCCTCGGCACGATCAACCTCGCGGTCGCGATCGACATCAGCGGCGGCCGCCGCGCCGGCGCGGTCATGGGTTGGTACACCGCGTCGCTCTCGCTCGGCTACGCGCTCGGCGCGTTCATCGCCGGCGCGGTCGCCGACCGCTTCGGCGTCGAGATGGCGCTGCTCTGGCTCGGGCTCTCGCCCCTCATCGCCATGGCCGCGGTCGTCCTCACGCCGGCCCTCTCGGACACGGTCCGCGTGGCCGCGGCTCCGGGACGGTGGTGGCGGCGCGGCGTCTCCGCGTTCACCGCGATCGACGCGCGGGTCTGGCTCGCGTTCACGATCGTGCTCTTCCTGAATGTCCTGTCGGACAGCACCGACACGTTCTTCCCGCTCTACGGGACCGCGATCGGCCTGCCGGTGATCCTCATCGGGACGTTGAAGGGAGCGCGCTCCGCGTCGGCCACGGTCATCCGATTCGTCGCCGGCGCGATCTTCCGCTACGTCGATTTCCGAACGATCAACTTCTGGGCGGTGCTGCTCTTCGCCGGCACGACGTTCGCGATCCCCATGATCGGCGGCGCGCTGGGAGGGGCGGTCCTCCTCGGCGTCTTCCTGATCGCCGGCCTCTGTCGCGGGATCCTGCGCGTGACCACGGCCGCGACCATCGCCGATATCCGTCGCGAGGGTCGGGACATCGGGCTCTCGTCCGGCGTCTACAACGCCGGGCTCGATCTCGGCTCGATCGTCGGTCCCGTCGCGGGCGGGCTCGTGTCGACGGCCCTCGGGATCCCCACGATGTTCCAGGTGCTCGCGGTCGCGGCCCTCGTCCTGTACTTCGGCGTGTCCCTGTCGAGCCCGAAGGGCCGCGCGACGCTCGCGCCTGTCTTCCGGGCAAAGGTGCCTGCGGAGCACTAATCGTTGGAGTGGGGGAGCTCCGCCGCGCGGCCGCGGCCCTCGAGGAGCGCCAGGAAGAAGACCGGCATCGTGTACGCGAGGAGCGTGATGAGCGCGAGCTCGTACACAGCGAGGCGCGGATCGAAGATCGCCCAGACCGCCGTCGCGAGCTGCAGCGGCGCGATGGCGAGGAAGGGCAGGCGGCGCCGCAGCGGCAGCTTCGCCCGACGCGAGTCGCGGGAGCCGATGTAGCCCCACACGATCGCGAACGCGAACAACGCGATCGCGGCGGTCCGCAACGCCACGTCCACGCCGATGACGCCGGCGAGCGGGATCGGGATCAGCGCGAGCAGGACGGTCGCGAACCCATAGGAGACCTGGGCCCGGATGGCGATGACGTCGAATGGCCGCCATTCGCCGGGCCCGCGGAGCAGCGCGGAGATCAGGCCCGCGAAGCCGGCGAGGCTCATCCCGATGCCCGCCAGGTGCGGCAGGATGCCGAGGTCCGTCACGCCGGCGAGCCTACCTCGACGGCGTCGTTCCCTCGGGGAACACCAGCGACTTGACGATCACCGGCACGACGCCGCTCGGGGGCTGCGGCGCGCCGACGTCGATGTAGTCGAGATCCCCGAGATCGAGGCCGTCGAGCGTGACGACCTCGGCGACGTGGAGCTCGTCCCGGAGGATCGCGCCGAGCGTCGCGGCGATGTCGCCGTCGATCGCGACGACGAGCGGACGGCGATCGGTCGCGGCGGCGATCCGTTCCGCGAGCGCGCGGATCCGTGCATGCTCGGGCTCGCCGGACCATTTGATCGCGAGCGCGAGCGGACCGCTCCCGCTCGGGTCTGAGCCAAGCGGGACGACCGGAACGTTGCGCAGCGGCAGTTGCGCGCTGGGCGCGATCGTGCTGCCGGAGACCTGGACGGTGAACTGCGACGCGCCGATGACCGTCGCCCGTATCCCATCAGCAACGACCTCAAGTGGCGCCGGGAGCTTCCCGCGCGCGGCCGCCAGCGCGTCGGCGAGCTCGCGGCCGAGGTCGTCGTGGTCCGCGCGCTCGCGACCCGATACGTACTCCGACACACCGCCCGACAGCGTGATCCGGGCCGGCGCCGCCGACCGCTCGAAGGGCGGGAGCAGCTGCAGCTTCGGATCGACCGCGGCGCCGCGGATCGCGGCCACGATCGCGCCGGCGAGCTCGACCGCGATGCGCCTGCGCTCGTTCGGATCGCGGCCCGCCGTACGAGAGCGCGCGCCCACGGCGATGGCGCTCGTCGCGACGATCGCGCCGCTCTCGATCCGCGCGAGCTTCGTCGTGCCGCCGCCGATGTCGACGTGGAGGATCGTCGTGCCCTCGCGACGCGAGCGCGCGACGCTTCCGGATCCGTGCGCCGCGAGCGTCGCCTCGAGCGCGTGACCCGCGGTCGCGCAGACGAACTTCCCGCCCTCGCGCGCGAAGAGCTCGTCGAGCTCGCGCGCGTTGTGCTGCTCGAGCGCGGCGCCGGTGAGGATCACCGCGCCCGTGTCGACATCGTCCCGTGCGAGCCCGGCGTCGCGGTACCAGCCCGCGATCGCCGCCTCGAGCGCGGCGGCGTCGATCGTGTTGCCGGCGGCGTACGGCGTCAGGACGATGGGAGAGCGGTGGAGCACCTCGCGCTCGACCACGACGTAGCGGCTCGAGAGCGAATCGGCGAGCCGCTGGAGCCGCAGCCGCGCGAACATCGCGTGGCTCGTGGTCGATCCGACGTCGATGCCGACGGTACGCAGGACGACGTCGTCGGGCTGACCGGCCTCGAGCTCGCCCGCGAGCGCCGCGGGGTCAATTGCTTCCTCGTGGTCCTCTCGTTCGGCCGGGCCCGGCTGTGCCGGCCCCGGCCGGGCCCCATTCAAGGGACCGGTTGCTTCGGGAAGACCGCGTCCATCCCCGAGGGGATGCCGCGCGTTCGCAGCTCGTCCTCGTAGATCCGCCGGATGCGCGGGTCCTCGTCCTCGTACTCGATCTGCCGCCCGCCCTCCTTCACGCTCACGTCCATCCCCATGAACGTCGCGCGCTTGTCGGCGAGTGTGGGGTAGCGCAGGCCGCCGAAGGCGACCGCGAGGTACCGCGCCGGCTGGGCCGAGACGTTGAAGTGCTGGTGGAACAGCCGGTCGGCCGGCGCGAACACGCAGCCGTGCTTCCAGTCGAAGCGCCGGAGCTCCTGCTCGCCCTCCCACCAGTACAGGCTGTAGCCCTCGCCGGTCACGGCAAAGACGTGGAAGTCCGCGCCGTGGCGATGGCCCTTCTTGTAGGTACCGACAGGCATCTCGGACATATGCGCGTGCATCGTGCCGTCGGCGAGCACGAACATGATGTTGCTGCCGCCCGCGCCCCGGGCCTTCCACTCCTTCAATTCGAACGTGCGGAGATCCGGAACGAAGTTCGTCTCCCACATGTGGCGGCCTGGCCGCATCGGAAGGAACGTGCCGTCGCCGCGGAACCGCTTCGCGTCGCCGAAGCGCTCAGGGAACGCGCGCGGGTTCTTCCAGATGAAGTCCTCGTCGCGGAAGAGGTTCAGGACCAGCGGCAGATCGGTCACCGCGACGAAGCGCGCCGGCTCGCTGCCGCTCCCGTTGTAGTGGCGGTACGACGCGTTGAGCGGGATCGCGAACAGGCTGCCGGTCTGCCACTCGAAGGAGTGGCGCTCGCCGGACGGTGACTCGACGCTCGTGCTGCCGCGACCCGCGAGCACGTAGACCACTTCCTCGTACAGATGACGTTGCGGCGCGGTCTTCCCGCCGGGCGCGATCTCGATGACCTGCATGTCCACGAAATCACCGCGTCCGGTGAGCAGCGCGAACGCGCCGCTCGCCTCAAGGCGTGGCCAGGGCGCGAGATCGAGCTGCAACAGGTCGAGGCCGAAGCCCTCGTGGACGGGGATCCCTTCCTTCGCGACCCACTCCTTATATGGATCGACGAGGAACCGGGGCTCGCTCACCGGCTGACCTTGTCGCGCGACGGCTGCGGCGCCAGCAGGTGGCCCCACTTCTTGCGCGTCTCGCGCTTCGTCTGCGCGTCGGGTCCGATCGCGACCGGGAACTTGTCCCGCCACTCCCACGGGCGCGTCGCGTCGATGATCATCCGAGAGTTGTGGCCCTTGAGGTCGGGCTCGATGGCCGGGTCGAGCGGCCCGGACCACGCGCGGTTGATGATGTCGAGCGAGCGCGCGGGGTCAGAGCGCGTCACGACGGCCCACATGACGTCGTTGAGATCGGTCACGTCGATGTCCTCGTCGACCACGATGACGATCCGGCCGAGGTACGCACCGACGCGGCACATCGCCGCGACATGACCGGTCTGGCGCGCGTGTCCCGCGTAGCGCTGCTCGATCGAGACCGCGTTCAGAAGGCGGCAGCCACCGACGCCGAAGCAGTGCGCGTCGACGACGCCCGGAACGCCGGCGGCCTTCAGCTCCCGGAGGAGGAGCGCCGACCGGAGGTACTCGCGGTAGCGGTGCGGCTCGTACGGCGGCTTGTTCGGCGGGACGCCGAGGATGATCGGGTCGTTGCGGTGGTAGAGCGCCTCGACCTCGAGCACGGGCTCGGCCCGTTCGCCCGAGGCGTAGTAGCCGGTCCACTCGCCGAACGGCCCCTCGGGCAGCTTCTTGTCGTGATGAAGGAAGCCGGCGAGGACGATCTCGGCGGACGCCGGCATCGGCAGGCCGGTGACCGGCTCCGTGATGACGTCGTATGGCTCGCCGCGGATGCCGCCGGCCCAGTCGTACTCGGAGACGCCCTGGGGCACCTCGAGGGTCGAGGCGATGAAGAGGAGCGGGTCGACCCCGCAGACGACGAGGATCGGGCAGGGCTCCTTGCGCTTGAAATACGCGTCGCGGAACTGGCGGCCGTGCTTGCCGGGCGAGATGTACACGCCGACGCGCTTTGCGTCGTGGACCATCACGCGATACGTGCCGAGGTTCACCCAATCGGAATCGGGGTCCTTGAGGACGTCGACGACGCCCGTGCCGAGATAGCGTCCGCCATCGAGCGGGTGCCACTGCGGCGACGGGAACTTCAGCACGTCGACGTCATCGCCGCGCAGCACGTTCTCCATCACCGGCCCGTCCTTCACGACCCGTGGCGGGAGCGCCCGGCTCTGCTCGGTGAGCGCGAGGAACTTGTCCATGAGCGGCTTGCGCTCGATGTCGACCGGAAGGCCCAGGGTCAGCGCGAGGCGGGACCGCGTCGCGTTCGCGTTCGCGAGGATCCGGAAGCCCGATGGGTAACCGGGGATGTCGTCGAAGAGCACGGCGGGGGAGTCGTCGGTGTGGTGGAGCATCTCGGTGATGCGCCCGATGTCCTCTTCCCACGTCGCGCCGCGCACCTCGCGCAGCTCGCCGAGGTCGCGCACGCGCTCGATCCAGTCGCGCAGGTCGCGGTATTCCATCTGGCTCCAGCCTAGCGCGCGAATGGTCTAACCATTATATTTCCGTCTGCCGCAGCCACACCCAGGAGGTCGTGCAATGGCCGTCGAGACGAAGGCCCGTCGCGCGAAGAACATCATCAACACCGATCTCGCCGGACCGCCCGCGGGCAAGGACGACATCCGCTCGCTCCCGGCGACGATCGAGTGGCTGCGCCGCGAGGGCCTGCTCCTCGAGACCGACGTCGAGGTCGACGGCGACCTCGAGCTCACCGGAGTGCAGAAGCACTTCGACGGCAGCTACCCGGTCCTCTTCAACAACGTGAAGGGCTACCCGCACGCCCGGGCGATCACCAATCTTTTTGCCAACATGACGATCGTTGATCGCTACTTCGGTTGGACGGACGGCAAAGACCGCACCCGGAAGCTCGCCCACGCGCTCACGCATCCGATCCCCGCCGAGATCGTCGCGCAGGATCAGGCACCGGTGCAGGAAGAGGTCATCACCGACCCGAAGAACGTCAACGACCTCATCATGGCCATCCGCCACACCGTGCTCGAGTCCGAGATCACCATCGGCAGCGGCAACAGCGTCGTCATCGGCGACGTGTTCCACGGCGGGAGCCACATCGGCTACAACCGGATGAACTTCCGCTGGGGCAACATCGGGACCTTCCAGCCCGCCCCGGGCAGCCACATGTGGCAGATCATGACCGAGCACTACAAGGACCCGAAGCCGGTGCCGTTCACGATGGCCTTCGGCGTTCCGGTCGCGGCGACGCTCCTCGCCGGCGGTGGATTCGACTACGCGGTCCTGCCGCGCGGTGGCGACGAGCTCGGCGCCGCGGGCGCGGTGCAGGGCTTCCCGATGCGCTACGTGAAGTGCCGCACGATCGACGCGTACACCCTCGCCGACGCGGAGTACGTCCTCGAGGGCGAGTTCTACCCGCAGGACAAGCGGTACGAGACCGCCGAGTCGGAGAAGGCCGACGTGCAGGGTCGCTTCCACTTCCACCCGGAATGGGCCGGCTACATGGGCAAGGCGTATCGCGCACCGACCTTCCACGTGAAGGCGGTCACGATGCGCAAGCGCGCGTCGAAGCCGATCATCTTCCCGCTCGGCGTGCACATGCTCGACTGCCACAACATCGACACGACCGTTCGCGAGTCGGCGATCTACGAGCTGTGCGAGCGCTTGCAGCCGGGCATCGTGCAGGACGTGAACATCCCGTACCCGATGACGGACTGGGGCGGGTGCATCCTCCAGCTCAAGAAGCGGAACAAGTGGGAGGACGGCTGGGCCCGGAACTTCCTCGTCGCCGCGATGAGCTGCAGCCAGGGGATGCGTCTCGCGATCGCGGTGGACTCGGACATCGACATCTACAACATGGACGAGATCATCTGGTGTCTCACGACGCGCGTGAATCCGCGGACCGACATCCTCAACCCGCTGTTCGGCGGCGTCGGCCAGACCTTCATCCCGGAGGAGCGCCTCACCGCCGGCGACAAGCAGTGGACCGGCATGAACACGCGCTTCGAGGGCGGCATGGCGATCGACGCGACGATGCCGTACGGCTTCGAGAACGACTTCATGCGGCCGGTGTACCCCATCGACCGCGTCGACCCGAAGAAATGGTTCGACGACGCCGACATCAAGAGCGCGAAGTCGATCATGCACGGCTGGGTCGAGACGCTCTCCCGGTACGGCCGCTAAGGGACCGAAGACGCAGGACCCATCGCTGCTCGGCGCCGTGAGGGTCCTGGATCTCGCGGACCTCGAGGGCGCGGTGTGCGGGCGCATCCTCGCGGACCTCGGTGCGGATGTCGTGAAGATCGAGCCGCCCGGCGGCGAGCCGGATCGCCTGCGGCCGCCATTCATCGATGACGTGGAGAACAGCGAGCGCTCCATCCCCTGGCTCGCGGCGAACGTGAACAAACGCGGCGTGACCTGCGACGTTCGATCGGCCGAGGGCCGTGCCCTCTTCGGACGGCTCGCCGCTACCGCGCGGATCGTCGTGGAGTCGGCGCGACCGGGCCGGCTGCGCGAGCTCGGCCTCGAGGACGCGCTCCGCGACGCGATCGTCGTATCGATCTCCCCCTACGGGCAGGACGGGCCACTTGCCGGATTGCCCGGCTCGGACCTCGAGGTGACCGCCGCGAGCGGTAGCCTCTGGCTCGCGGGCGAGGAGGGACATGCGCCGGTGCGGACGTCACAGCCGCAGTCGCCCTACTGGAGCGGGATGTACGGGGCGATGGGCGCGCTCGTCGCGCTGCAGGCGCCCTTGCCGCAGCGCGTCGACGTGTCGGCGCAGGCGGCGATGACGACCGTGCACCCGCCCGCGCCGGTGTGGTGGGACATCGCGCATGAAGAGCACGGCCGCACCGGGCCGTTCCTGCTCGGCCGCAGCAACGTCGGCTCGCGTTTCCGCAATCTCTGGGAGTGCGCCGACGGGTTCGTCAGCTTCGCGATCCAGGGTGGCCCGATCGGCCGCCATACGGGACGCATGTTGGTGGAATGGATGGCCGAGCGCGGTGCGGTACCGCCGCCGCTCGCGGCGATCGACTGGGATCGCTTCGACAATTCGCGGCTGACCCAGCCGGAGGTCGACGAGCTCGAGGCGGTGATCGCGCCGTTCCTGCTCTCGCTGACCAAGGCCGAGTTCTTCAGCGGCGTCGTGAAACGCAAGATGCTCGGCTACCCGGTCGGCGACGCGTCGGATTCGCTCGCGGACCCGCAGCTTCGGGCGCGTGACTTCTGGCGGAGCTTCTCGCCGATCGATCGCGTTCCGGCGCTCCCGTTCCCTGGCGGCTTCGCGCTGTTCGACGGCGAGCGGCCGGCGCTGCGACGTCCGGCGCCGCGCGTCGGCGAGCACAACGTCGAGGTCTATGGCGAGATCGGCGTGGCCGACGCTGAGCTCGCGGCGCTCCGCGCGGCGGGGACGATATGACCGAGCTCGCCACCCGGCCGGCCGCACCCGCTCGCGCCGGCGCCCTGGGCGGCCTCCGGGTCGTCGAGATGGGCTTCGCCGCGGCCGGACCGCTCGTCGGGAAGTACCTCGCGAACTTCGGGGCCGAGGTCATCAGGCTCGAGAGCCGCCTCGCGGCCGACGTGTTCCGCACCACCTATCCGCCGTTCAAGGACGGCATCGTCGAGCCGGACCACGCGGGGATGTTCGCGTTCTACAACGACGGCAAGCGGAGCGCGACGCTCAACCTGAAGCATCCGAAGGGCGTCGCCCTCGCGCGAGCGCTCATCGCTCGGGCCGATGTGTTCGTCGAGAGCTTCACGCCGGGGACCGTCGCGCGGCTCGGGCTCGGGCCCGACTCACTCCGCGCCGAGCACCGGGAGCTCATCGTGCTCTCGAGCTGCAATCAGGGGCAGACCGGGCCGCACGCGTTCCATCCCGGGTACGGGAGCCAGCTTTCCGCGCTCGCCGGGTTCGTCCAGCTGCTGGGGGAGCCCGATTCGACCCCGGTCCTGCTCTACGGGCCGTACATCGACTACATCGCGGTCGGCTACGGGGCGATCGCGGTGCTCGCCGCGCTCGAGCGGCGCAAGCGCACGGGGATCGGGTGCACGATCGACCTCTCGCAGTACGAGGCCGGGCTGCAATTCCTGACCCCGACGATCCTCGAGTTCGCCGCGAACGGGCGGATCCCGGGTCGCGCGGGCAACGCCGATGCCGTGGCCGCGCCGCACGGGGTGTACCGCTGCGCCGGAGCCGATCGGTGGGTCGCGCTCAGCGTGTGGGATGACACGAGATGGCGCGCCTTCTGCGAGGTCACAGGGATCGTCGGGCCGGCGACCGCGGCGGCCCGGCGCGCGGCACGCGCCGAGCTCGACGCGCGCATCGAAGCCTGGACGCGCACGCGCGAGCGCGACGAGGTCGTGCGGCTGCTGCGGGCGAAGGGCCTGCGCGTCGCACCGGTGCTGTCGATCTCCGAGCTCTTCACCGATCCGCAGCTCGCGCACCGCGGCATGTGGCCGGCGCTCACGCATCCCGCGATCGGCGAGATGCGCGTGATGGCGCCGCCGTTCCGGCTGGCGGCGACGCCGAGCGTCCAGGAGCGGCCCGGCCCGACCGTCGGCGCGGACAACGACCACGTATTCGGGGAGATCCTCGGCCTGTCGCTCGACGAACGGCGCACACTCGAGCGCGATGGCGTCTTCGAATAGGCCGAGCCCCGGCCCAGAAGGGGCCGCGATCGAGCGGCGCAAGGCCGAGCACCTCCGCATCGCCGCCGAAGAGGACGTCGAGACGCGCCGGCCCGCCGGATGGGACGACGTCCATCTCGTGCACGACGCCATTCCGGCGGCAGACGCCGCGAAGATCGACCTCTCGACGCGTCTCCTCGGACACGACCTCGCCCTCCCGCTCGTGATCGCGGGCATGACCGGCGGCCACTCGGGAGCGGAACGCGTGAACGCGATCCTCGCCGACGCGGCCGCGCGGCATGGGCTCGGGATGGGCGTCGGGAGCCAGCGCGCGGCGCTGCGCGATCCGAGCCTCCGCGGGACCTACGCGGTCGTGCGCGAGCGCGCGCCGAACGCGTTCGTCATCGCGAACGTCGGCATCTCGCAGCTTGTCGTGCAGGATGACGGCGTGCCGCTCGGCGCGAAGGACATCCGCGCGCTCGTCGAGATGGTCGGCGCGAACGCCATCGCGCTCCACCTGAACTATCTCGAGGAGTCGGTGCAGCCCGAAGGGCAGACGCGCGCGACCGGCCTCGAGGCGGCGATCCGCCGGCTGGTACGGCAGAGCCCGGTCCCGGTCATCGCGAAGGAGACCGGCGCCGGCATCAGCGGCGCGGTGGCTCGGCGGCTGCGCGCGCTCGGCGTGAAGGCGATCGACGTGGGCGGCGTCGGCGGGACGTCGTTCGCCGCGATCGAAGCGCTGCGCGCGCACGACCGCGGCGACCTCGCGCGGGCCGCGCTCGGGCGGACCTTCAGGGACTGGGGCGTGCCGAGCGCCGTCGCGGTCGCGGGGAGCGCGCGGTCCGGGCTGACGGTCATTGCGACCGGCGGCGTTCGGAGCGGGCTCGACGCGGCGAAGGCCATCGCCCTCGGCGCGACGGCCGTCGCGGTCGGGCGGCCGCTCCTGCAGGCGGCACTCGACGGCGCCGAGGCGGTGGATCGCTGGGTCAGCCAATTCGCACTGGAGCTGCGCACCGCGACGTTCCTCTCCGGTGTCCGCCGTGCCCGCGACCTCGCGACCCAACCGCCGGTCGTGACCGGCGAGACGCGCGAGTGGATCACCCAGCTCGGGTACGTGCCGCGCCCGCGCGCGAAGTGACCGACGTGGCCTACACGCTCTTCCATCGGATCTCCGAGCCGGCGAGCGCGCGCATCCGGTTGCGCGTCGTCGAGCTCGGCTTGAAGGCGCAGATCGACTTCCAGAATGCGGAGACCGACGGCAAGGAGGAGCTCGCGCGCATCGGCGGTTCGGTCACTCCGGCCCTGTGGGACGGCCACGTGCTCGTCGTCGGCGAGGTGCCGGTCGCGCAGAAGCTCGTGGCGCTCTACCCGGAGCGGGAAGATGGCTGGTGACAGGGCGATAATCCACGCGTGGTGACGGCGCTCGGGAGGCGGTACAACGCGGCCGAGACGTTCGTCGACGCGCACCGCGGAGTACGTGACGACCGCATCGCGATCCGCTGCCAGGGCGCATCGGTGACGTACGGCGAGCTTGCCGCGAATGTGGACCGAGCCGGCAACGCGCTCAAGGCCCTGGGCGTCCAGATGGAGCAGCGCGTCGTGATGCAGATCGTCGACACGCCGGCCTTCGTCTACGCGTTCTTCGGCGCGATCAAGATCGGCGCGATCCCTGTCCCGACCAACACGCTCCTGACTTCCCACGATCTGCGGTACATCCTCGAGGACACCCGCGCCGTGGCCATCGTCGTATCCGCGCCCCTGCTCCCGAAGGTCCTGGAGCTGCGCCCCGACCTGCCGCGCCTGCGGCACGTCCTCGTGACCGGCGCCGGGGCATCGGACGGCGTGCTGTCCTTCGAAGACGTCCTCAAGGCCGCGGACGACGAGCTCGAGCCGGTGGACACGACGCGCGACGACCCCTGCTTCTGGCTCTACAGCTCGGGCACGACGGGCTTCCCGAAAGGCGCCGTCCACCTCCAGCACGACATGCTCTATTCCTGCGAGACCTTCGGCGCGAAGATCCTGCAGACCACCGAGGGAGATCGCTACTTCACCGTCTCGCCGCTCTTCCACGCCTACGGCCTCGGGAACGGCGTGTTCACGCCGTTCTACACGGGCGCATCCGCCGTCTACAAGCCCGAGCGCCCGACGCCGGATCTCGTCTACGGGCTCGTCACGAGCGAGCGGCCGACCGTCCTGTTCAGCACGCCCACGTTCTTCGCGGCGCTGCTCGCGTATCCGGAGGAGGGCTTCCGCTACGACGTGTCTTCGCTCCGTTTCGCGTTCTCCGCCGGCGAAGCTCTCCCGAAGCCGCTCTTCGACGCGTGGAAGAAGCGGTTCGGGATCGAGATCGTGGACGGCATCGGATCGACCGAGATGATGCACGTATTCATCTCCAACCGGCCCGGGAGCGCACGAGGGGGCACGAGCGGGCAGGTCGTACCCGGGTACAAGGCGAAGATCGTCGACGACGCGGGGGCCGAGCTGCCCGCCGGGCAGTCGGGTCATCTCTGGGTCAGCGGCGACTCCTGCTGCGCCTACTACTGGAACCAGCACGAGAAGTCGAAGGCGACGTTCCGCGGCGAATGGACGGTCACCGGCGACAAGTACCGCCTCGATGCCGACGGCTACTTCACCTACGAGGGCCGGAGCGACGACATGCTGAAGGTCTCGGGCCAGTGGGTCTCGCCGGCCGAGGTCGAGGCCGCGCTCATGGGCCACGCCTCCGTTCTCGAGGCCGCGGTCGTCGGCGCGCAGGACAAGGACGAGCTGGTGAAGCCGAAGGCCTATGTCGTCCTGAAGAACGGGACCGCCGCGAACGACGCGCTCGCCGACGAGCTGAAGGCGTTCGTGAAGGGTCAGATCACGCCACACAAGTACCCGCGCTGGATCGTCTTCACGAAGGAGCTGCCGAAGAACGCGGCCGGCAAGATCCAGCGCTACAAGCTGCGGGAACTGGGCTGATGGACGCTCGCGCGACCGTGACCGCCTGGCGCAAGTCGGCGACCGACGACCCCGACGGATTCTGGGGTCGCGCCGCCGAGGAGCTGCGTTGGTCGAGGAAGTGGGACCGCGTGCTCGACTGGCAGCCGCCGACCTTCCGCTGGTACAGCGGCGGCCGTTCGAACCTCGCGTACAACTGCCTCGACCATCACGTCGAGTCCGGCCGCGGAGCGGCGACCGCGCTCATCACCGAGAACGAACGCGGCGACCGGAAGACGTTCACCTACGCCGAGCTCCTCGTCGAGGCGAAGCGTGTGTCCGCGGCGCTGCGCGGTCTCGGGATCGAGAAGGGCGACCGTGTCGCGATCTACATGCCGACCTGCGCGGAGGCGATCGCGCTCATGCTCGGCGCGATCCGGATCGGCGCGGTCATCATCGTCGTGTTCGCGGGCTTCGGCTCGGGCGCGCTCGGCGAGCGCGTGCGGCTCGCCGGGGCCAGGGCGCTCTTCGCGACGGACGTCACCTATCGGAAGGGGAAGGACGTGCCGCTCAAGGGCATCGTCGACGATGCCGTGGCCGGCACGCCCACCGTCGAACGCGTCGTCGTTCTCCGACGCACCGCAGGACCCATCGCGTGGATCGGGGGACGAGATATTGAATGGACCGACTTCCTCGCCGGCGGGAGGGGCCACAACGATGCGCACGTCGAGCTGGAGGCGAACGAGCCGGCGTACATCCTCGCGACCAGCGGCACGACCGCGAAGCCGAAGCTCGCGGTGCATACCCACGGCGGGTATCAGGTCTACGTCTACAGCTTGGCGAAGTCGATGTTCGGCCTTCAGGCGAACGACGTCTGGTGGTCGACGTCGGACATCGGCTGGGTCGTCGGCCACAGCTACATCGTCTTCGGGCCGCTGCTCATCGGCTGCGCCACGATCGCGTACGAGGGCGCGCTCGATCACCCGGACGCCGAGACCTTCTATCGCATCAACGAACGCCACAAGGTGACCGGCGTGTTCACCTCGCCGACGGCGGTCCGGCTCCTCATGCGATACGGCAACCCACCCGCGCACGCGCACGACCTGTCGTCGCTCGAGCGCGTGTTCTGCGCCGGCGAGGTCCTGAACGCGCCGGCGTGGGAGTGGTTCCAGAAGGAGGCCCTGCGCGATCGCGTCCCGGTCATCGACCACTACTGGCAGACCGAGACCGGCGGCCCGATCGTCGGCAACCCGTACGGCATCGCGCTCCTGCCGATCAAGCCCGGCTCGGGCGGCGTCCCGCTGGCGGGGATCGAGGCGAAGGTCGTCACGCCCGAGGGCGAGCCATGCGCTCCCGGTGAGAAGGGGATCTTCGTGATCACGCGGCCGTTCCCCGGGCTCACCGCGCGCCTCTGGGCCGAGCCGGAGCGCTACGCCCAGGACTACTGGGACAAGATCCCCGGGCAGTCGGTGTACTTCACCGGCGACGCGACCTCCATCGATGCGGATGGCTATGTCTGGTTCAGCGGGCGGGCCGACGAGATCATCAAGATCGCCGACCATCGCATCGGGACGATCGAGGTCGAGACGGCGTTCCTCCGCCATCCCGCCGTCGCGGAGGCCGGCGTCACCGGCCGGCCCGACGAGCTGCGCGGGCAGGTCATCTCGGCGTTCGTCGTGCTTCGTCAGGGCAACACGCCGTCCGACGCCCTGAAGGCGGAGCTGCTCGCGACCGTCCGCAAGGAGCTCGGGCCCCTCGCGGTCATCGGCGAGCTCAACTACGTCGACATGCTGCCGAAGACGCGCAGCGGAAAGATCATGCGGCGCGTCCTCAAGGCGGTGATCCTCGACAAGGATCCCGGCGACATCTCGACCATCGAGGACGAGGGCTCGGTCGAAGAGGCGCGCGAAGCCTGGCAGCAGCTGCGGACCGTTGTCGCGGACCGGGGCTGAGACCAAGCCGCCCTGGTCGGCGGTCCCGCGCGCGATCAAGGACGAGGTCGCGAAGCTCCTCGGCTCGCCCGTCGCGCGCGCGGAGCGCGTGTACGGCGGGTACGCGCCGTCCGCGACGTTCCGCATGCTCTTGGCGGACGGGCGCCGCGCGTTCCTGAAGGGCGTCTACCCGCTCACGAAGGACAGCGGCGTGAAGTGGGACCTCGCGAACGAGGAGCGCATCTATCAGGAGTGCGCGCCGTACATGCGTCCGTGGGCGCCCGAATACTTCGGCGGCGCGAAGGCCGACGGCTGGCACGTCATGGCGCTCGAGGACGTCGGGCCGCAGACGATGCCGCCCTGGACGCCCGCGAAGTGGAAGGCCTGCGCCCGGTCGTACGCGGCGTTCCACGCCCACACGTACGGGAGGCCGTTGCCCCGATGGCTCTCGCGGATCGAGCACCACGACTTCGCACCGTTCTGGGACCGTCTCGCGTCGAGCGGCGAGCTGCGCGGCACCGCGTCGCTCGCTCGGCGTCGTGCGGACGAGGCCGAGGAGTGGCTGGACGTGGCCCTGCCGGTCCTGCGCGAGGCATCGGCGCTCCTGCTGAAGATCCGGCCGCCGTTCGCGTTCATGCATTTCGACACGCGCTCGGACAACATCCGGCTGCAGGGAAAGCTCATGCGCATCTTCGACTGGAACTTCGCCTGCGCCGGCCCGATCGAGTTCGACGTCGCGGCGTTCGCGCAGACGGTGACGATGGAGGGCGGGCCCGAGCCCGAGCGAATCGCCGCGGAGTACGACCTCGTGCTGCCGCTGCGGTCCGTCGCGCTGGACGCCTCGATCGCCGGCATCGCCGGCTATTTCGCCGACCGTGCGTGGCGCCAGCAGACGGTCGGTCTGCCCCGGATCCGTTCGGTCCAGCGCAGGCAGCTGAAAGCCACGCTCGCGTGGGCCGCGCGACACTTCGATCTGCCCGAGCCGCGCTGGCTCGCGGCCGTGCCCGATTAAAGGAGGACGACATGACCGCCATGCACAACGTGCGCGTCGACGCCGCGCGAGCGACCGCCGAGCGAGCACGCACCGACCCGTCGGCGGCGCAGCTCGCGGTCGATCTCCGCGGCGAGTGGCGGGTGGACGCGACGCAGCCGCAATTCGGCGCCACGGTGAAGTTCGCGAAGGGGGAGACGACGCTCGAGGCGGACTTCCCCGCGTTCCTGTCTGGGGACGGCCGGGCGCCCTCGCCGCTCATCTACTGCTTCTACGGCGCGCTCTCGTGCTACGCGTCGACGTACGCGATGCAGGCCGCGATGGCCGGTGTCGCGATCGACGGGCTCACCGCGCGTTTGCGGCTCACCGTCGATTTCCGAGGTGCGCTCGCGGTCGCGGACGTCGTCCCGATGGACGCGTTCCGCTTCGAGCTCGAGGTGCGATCGCCCGCGTCGGACGCCGACCTCGCGCGGGTGAAGGCCCTGGCCTCCGCTCGCTGCCCGGCGATCTGGGCGATGGATCATCAGGTTCCCTACGAGATCACCGTCCGCCGGGCCGGCTGATGCCGGAGTGGCCCGAGCTTCGCGTCATGCAGGAGCGGATCGCGGCGGCGCTCGTCGGCAAGAAGGTCGTTGCGGTGCGGATCGGTGACCCGGTCGTGCTTCGCGCCGAGAAGCCGGTCGACGAGCTCCTCGTCGGCCGGACCCTGCGGACGGTGACCCATCACGGGAAGTTCCTCGTGTTCGCCTTCGACGGCATCGCCATGACGGTGAACCCGATGCTCGCCGGGATCTTCTCGCTCCAGCCCGTCGGTACCTTGGCCACGAAGGACACGCGGCTGCGACTCGAGTTCGAGGGCGGCAGCGAGCTGCGCTATCGCGACGACGTGCGGATGGGGAAGGTGTACGTCGGTCTCGACGCGCCGGGGTACGAGGATCTCGGACCCGACGCGGGGACGCTCACGTGGAGCGAGGCCGAGTTCGCGACGCGGGCCAAGGCGAAGCGGAGCGAGGTGCGCAACCTGCTCCAAGACCAGACGTTCGTGAGCGGCATCGGCAACGCGTATGCCGACGAGATCCTGTGGGACGCGAAGCTCCACCCGAAGCGCCGCGTCGGCTCGTTGACGACGGACGAGATGCACCGCCTGTACACCTCGCTGCGCTCCGTCGTCGCGGCGGGCCTCGCGGAGGTCGAGGCCGCGATGCCGGCGCGGCTCGGTGAGAAGCCGCGAGCCCACATGAAGGTGCGGGGCCGGGCGGGGAAGCCGTGCCCGCGCTGCGGCGCGACGTTGATGCGCCGCCGCAAGGGGCTCGACGACGTGGACCTGTGCCCGAAGTGCCAGCCCGCGCCGAAGGGCCAGCTGTACTAGATACTCCGCGAAGGAAGGCGGGAGGCATGAGCATCGTCAACGTGATCCGCGAGGCGCCCATCGCGACCGTGCAGCTGAACCGGCCCGAGGCGATGAACGCGCTGTCGGACGAGCTCATGGACGCGCTCGTCTCGACACTCGAGCAGCTCGACGACGACGCGGAAACCCGCTGCATCGTTCTGACCGGAAGTGACAAGGCGTTCTCCGCGGGGGCGGATATCAAGCAGTCGTTCGTCGACGCGACGCCCGCAAGCATGCTCGCGGAGGACCTCACGTCGAAGTGGGAGCGCCTGCGGCAGATCCACAAACCGATCATCGCCGCGGTCTCCGGCTATTGCCTCGGCGGCGGGTGCGAGCTCGCGATGGCCTGCGACATCATCGTCGCGAGCGAGACGGCGCAGTTCGGCCAGCCCGAGGTGAACCTCGGGATCATCCCCGGCGCCGGCGGCACGCAGCGGCTCACGCGCGCGGTCGGAAAGTATCGCGCGAACGAGATCATCCTCACCGGCAGGCGAGTGAAGGCCGACGAGGCGAAGGCCATCGGGCTCGCCGCGCAGGTCTACCCCGCGGCGACGTGGCTCGACGACGCCAAGGCGCTCGCGCGGGCGATCGCCGAGAAGCCGCCGATCGCGGTGCGCCTGGCGACCGAGGCGATCGACCTCGCGTGGAACTCGACGCTGGACGCAGGTCTCGCGTTCGAGCGCAAGGCGTTCTACCTCCTCTTCTCCACGGAGGACAAGAAGGAGGGCGTCGACGCGTTCGTGGGCAAGCGGAAGGCCGTCTTCAAGGGAAAGTGAGCCTCCGCGTCGAGCGCGACGGCGGCGTGACCGTGCTCACGCTCGACCGGGCGGACGTGTTGAACGCGTTCGACGAGGCGCTCACGTCCGAGCTCGGCGCCGCGCTGACCGCCCTCGCTGGCGACGCGGCGGCGCGTGCGGTCGTCCTCACAGGCGCCGGCCGCGCGTTCTCCGCGGGGCAAGATCTCCGCGACCGTGCCGCCGCGCTCGAGCACGGCGACGAGCTCCACCTCGGCGACGAGCTCCGTCGCCGGTATCACCCGATCATCCGGGCGATCCGCTCGATGCGAAAGCCGGTGATCGCGGCCGTGAATGGGATCGCCTCCGGTGCCGGCTTCGGTCTGGTCGCGGCGTGCGACGTTCGTGTCGCGTCGAGCGCCGCGTCGTTCCGCGCCGGGTGGGGACGGGTCGGTCTCGTCCCCGATGGTGGTGCCGCGTACTTCCTGCCGCGCATCGTCGGGTGGGGCCGGGCGTTCGACATGATCCTGAGCGGAGAGCCGGTCGACGCGAACGAAGCACTCGGGATCGGCCTCGTGACGCACGTGTGGCGCGACAAGGACTTCGCGCGGGAGTGGCGCAGCTACGCGCAGACGATCGCGAGCGGCGCGACCGAGGCGTACGCCCTCACCAAGGAGGGCTTCAACGCGGCGTGGGACCGCGATCTCGGCGCGTTCCTCGAGGTCGAGGCGGAGCTCCAGGATCGCGCCGGCCGCACCCACGACTACGCCGAGGGCGTGCGGGCCTTCCTCGGCAAACGGCGCGCGCGGATGACGGGGTCCTAACAGGCGAAAACGGCGGGGCTCGGCCTCGGGTCGACCGGGGCGACTAGAGTTCGCCCGCGAGCCATACGGGAGGTTCGGAGATGAGCGAGCGGGACGATCTCGCGTCGACGCGCCACGCGGGCATTCGGATGTCGCGGCGAAAGTTCCTCATCACGTCATCCGCCGCGGCCCTCGCAGCCGCGTGCGCGCCCGCTTCGACCGGCGGGAACGCCGCCACATCGGCCGCGGCGACCGCGGCGGGCACGCCCGGCGCACCACTGAAGCTCGGCCAGCTGCTCCCCTTCACCAAGGTCTACGCGGAGCTCGGCAACTCGATGAAGCGTTCGACCGATCTGTACCTGAAGCTCAAGGGCAACAAGCTCGCGAACCGGCCGGTGACCGTCATCTACGAGGACGAGGCGAACGACCCGCAGGTCGGCCTCGCGAAGACGCAGAAGTTCATCGATCAGGACAAGGTCGACGTCATGCTCGGCGTCGTCGCGACGCCGATCGCGTACGCGATCCGGAACGCCGTGGACAGCGCGAAGATGATCTACATCTGCACGAACGCGGGCGGCAACGCACTCACTCGCACGACGACCGACTGCAAGCCGTCCTGCAAGAGCCCGTACATCTTCCGGACCTCGTTCAGCTCGTACCAGATCTCGGAGCCGATCGGCGAGTACATGGCCGGCAAGAAGGGCGTGAAGGAGGTCTTCACGTTCGTCGCCGACTACGGCTTCGGCACCGAGTCGCAGGCCGACTTCACGACCGGTTTCACGAAGAACGGCGGTAAGATCACCGGCTCGCTGAAAGCGCCACTCGCGAGCGCAGACTTCGTCCCATTCGTCACGCAGCTGAAGGCGCAGCCGACGAAGGACATCTACTCCTTCTTCTCCGGCGCCGACGCGGTGAAGTACATCCAGGCCTGGACCCAGCTCGGACTACCGGCCGCCGGGTACAAGATGAACGGCGCGGGGTTCCTCACCGAGCAGGACGTCCTCGCCGTCGTCAAGGAGCAGGCGAACGGCGCGGTCACGTCGCTCTTCTGGGCGGTCGAGCTCGACAACCCTGAGAACAAGGCGTTCAAGGACGCCTATCAGAAGGAGTACAACCTCCTGCCCGACGTGTTCGCCGTGCAGGCCTGGGACGGCATGCAGGCCCTCGACCTTGCCCTCCAGGCGACGAAGGGCGACACCTCGGACAAGCAGAAGCTCATCGCCGCGCTCGAGGCGGTGAAGTTCAACAGCCCGCGCGGCGCGTTCGAGTTCGACAAGGACACCCATAACCCGATCCAGGACATGTACATGCGCGAGGTGAAGACGACGAACGGCGTGACCGTGAACACGATCAGCGACAAGATCGGCCGGGTGACCGACCCGGGTAAGTGACCTCCGCGTGACGTTCGAAGACGCGCTGCAGCAGGCGCTGAACGGACTCTCGTTCGGCGCCTTGCTGTTCATCCTGGCCGCGGGCCTGTCGCTCATCTTCGGGATGATGGACGTGGTCAATCTCGCACACGGCGCCTTCTACATGCTCGGGGCCTACGTCGCGCTCTCGGTGACCCGAGCGACCGGATCGTTCTGGGCCGCCGTCGTCGTCGCACCGCTCGCGCTGGCCGTCGTCGGCCTGGCCATCGAGCCGCTCCTCCTGAGACGGTTGCGCGGACGGCACCTCGACCAGGTCCTCATCACCATCGGCCTGTCGCTCGTCATCGCGGACTTCATCCGCCTTCGCGACGATTGGGGCTGGGGGGCGACCGTGCGCGCGCTCCCGTTCCCGCCTGGTCTCGACGGGTCGATCGCCGTCGCCGGAAGCGCGTATCCGACCTACCGGTTGTTCGTCGTGGCCTTCGGCGCGGGGCTCGCACTCCTTCTATATGTGCTCCACCGGCGAACGTCCGTCGGGGCGCTCGTGCGGGCCGGCGTGGACGACGCGGAGATGCTGTCCGCCCTCGGCGTGGATACGGACCGGCTGTTCACCCTCACCTTCGCGGTCGGGGCCGGGCTCGCGGGTCTGGCGGGTGTCGTCGCGGCACCCGTCTTCGGGCTGCAGCCGGGGATGGACGTCGACGCGCTCATCTACTCGCTCATCGTGGTCGTCGTCGGCGGGCTCGGCTCGCTCTCCGGCGCGGTCGCGGGCAGCGCGGTGGTCGGGCCCGCCGATACGTTCGGCAAGGTGCTCTTCCCGCAGTTCGCGCTCGCCTTGATCTTCGCGATCATGGCGCTCGTCCTTCTCTTCCGGCCCACCGGATTGCTCGGCCGCGTGCGGATCGGGCGTTGAGCCGCTCGCTGCGGATCCGCGCCGGGATCGTCCTGCTCGCCTGGATCGCGCTCGTGACGTTCCCGGAGTGGTCGAGCGCCTGGGAATCGTCGCGATACGTCGCCGGGATCATCCGGCAGATCCTGATCTTCGCGATCTTCGCGAGCTCGCTCAACCTGCTCGTGGGCTACGCCGGACTGCCGTCGCTCGGGCACGCGGCGTTCTTCGGTGGAGGTGCCTACGCCGCGGCCATCGCCGCGCAGCGGCTCAGCACGGATCAGCTCCTCGTGAGCCTGGGTGCCGGGATCGCCGGCGCCACGCTCCTCGCCCTGCTCATCGGGTTCCTGGCCGTGCGGGCGCTCGGGATCTTCTTCCTGATGCTGACCCTCGCGCTCGCGCAAATGGTGTTCGCGCTCGCGTTCCAGGCGACGGATCTCACCGGCGGATCGAACGGGTTCTCGAACGTCCACCGGCCCACCCTGTTCGGGCTCGATCTGAGCGCGGCCAACGATCTCTACGCGCTGGTCTGCGTCGCGTTCCTGCTCGTCGGGCTCCTGCTGTGGCGGGTCACGACGTCGACGTACGGGCGCGCGCTCGTCGGCGTGCGCGAGAACGAGCGCCGGATGCGGGCCCTCGGGTACGACACGCGGACCTTGAAGCTATCCGCGTTCGTCCTCGCGGGCGCGATCGCGGGGGTCGCGGGCGCGCTCTCGTCGTACGAGTTCCGGTTCGTGTCGCCGAATGACGTCGCGCTCGGCACGTCCGTGTCCGGGTTCGTGATGGTGCTCATCGGCGGGGCCGGCTCGCTCGTCGGGCCGATCCTCGGCGCCGCCGCGGTGCTGCTGATCGAGCGGGTCCTTCCGTCGGAGCTGCCCGCGCAGATGGTCCTCGGGATCGTGTTCATCGTGTTCGTCGTCTTCGCGCGCCAGGGCATCGCCGGCGCGCTTCGCCGGGTGGCGCGGGCGTGATCGACATCCGCGACCTCCGTCGTGACTTCGGCGGCATCCGGGCGCTCGCCGGTATCGATCTCCGGATCGCGTCCGGCGAACGGCGCGCGGTCATCGGCCCGAACGGCGCGGGGAAGACGACCTTGTTCAACGTCCTGACCGGCGAGCTCCGCGCGACCGCTGGCGCGATCGCGCTCGGGGGTGCCGATCTCGGTCCGCTCACGACCTGGCAGCGGGCGCGCCTCGGCCTGGCCCGGATGTACCAGCGGAACGAGCTCTTCGGACCGCTGACCGCGAGGGAGAACGTGCTCCTGTCGGTCGCGTCGCTACGCGGCGCGTATCGGCCCTTCCGGTCGCCCGACCCCGCGGAGCTGGCGGCCGCCGACGTCGCGCTCGAGCAGGTCGGACTCGTCGATCGGGCGTCCGTACCGGCGCAGCGGCTGTCGCACGGCGAGCGTCGCCAGCTCGAGCTCGCTTTGGTACTCGCCCGGCGCCCGCGCGTGCTCTTGCTCGATGAACCGACGGCCGGGATGTCGCCGGCCGAGACCGAACGCATCGGGTCGCTCATCGCCGGTCTCGATCGCTCGCTGACCCTGCTCATCGTCGAGCACGACATGGATGTCGTCTTCAGGCTCGCCGACCGCATCACGGTGCTGCACGAGGGCCGGGCGATCGCCGACGGAACGCCCGACGAGATCCGCGGCGACCGGCAGGTCCACGACGTGTACCTCGGCAAGGCGGTCGAGGCATGACCGCGCTGGAGGTCCGCGGCCTGCAGGCGTACTACGCCGAGAGCCACATCCTCCATGGCGTCGATCTCGACGTCCGCGATGGCGAGGCCGTCTCACTCGTCGGACGGAACGGCGCCGGCAAGACGACGACGATCGCGGCGATCATGGGCCTGCTCCGACCGCGCGGTGGGACCGTCCGCGTCGGGGGGACCGATGTCGCCGGATGGCCCGCGCACCGGATCGCGCGCGCGGGCATCGCGCTCGTGCCGCAGGGGAGGCGGATCTTCGCCGAGCTCACGGTGCGCGAGAACCTCCTCCTTGCGGCGCGCGCCGTGGCCTCCGGCTGGGACGAGCATCGGGTCCTCGAGCTCTTCCCGGCCCTTGGCCGGCGGCTCGACAACCGCGGCGACCAGCTCTCCGGAGGCGAGCAGCAGATGCTCGCGATCGGGCGCGCCCTGATGCGGAACCCGACGGTCCTCCTGCTCGACGAGCCGTCCGAGGGGCTCGCGCCGAAGCTCGTCGCCGAGGTCGGCGAGGCGCTACGGTCGCTGCGTGCGAGCGGGCTCGCGATCCTCCTTGTCGAGCAGAATCTGGCGCTCGCGACGCACGTTGGCGAGCGCCTCTACGTGATGAACAAGGGGACCATCGTCTTCGCCGGGACACCTGCCGAGCTCGCGGCGCAGCCCGATGTCGAGGCGCGGTATCTCGGTGTCTAGCCTCCCCGGCGTGACCGACGACATCCGCTACATGGACCGCGCGCTCGATGCGGCGAGGGCGGCGGCCGAGCACGGCGACGTACCGATCGGGGCCGTCGTCGTGCACGAGGGCATCGTCGTCGGGACCGGTCACAACGCGCGCGAGCTCGACCGCGATCCGACCGCCCACGCCGAGCTCATCGCGCTGCGCGAAGCGGCGAAGACGCTCGGCCGGTGGCGGCTCACGGACTGCGCGCTCTACGTCACGCTCGAGCCATGCGCGATGTGCGCCGGTGCGGCGGTCCTCGCGCGGATCGATCTCGTCGTATTCGCGGCGCCGGATCCGAAGGCCGGTGCCGTGCGCTCCGTCGCGGAGCTGCTCGACGAGCCGGCGCTCAATCACCATCCGAAGTGGCGTCTCGGCGCGCGACGCGCCGAGGCCGAGGCGCTCCTCTCCGGATTCTTCGCCGGCCGGCGCGACCGCGACTAGCATCGCCGGCGATGTATCGCTATCGCTTATACGGCTCATGGCTGCCGGGCCTCGTGCTGATCGTGCTCGGCGCGATCTTTCTCGCGGAGAACTATTTCGGCACGACGCTCCGCAACTGGTGGGCCCTCTTCATCCTCATTCCGGCGGTCGGTGCGCTCGCCAGCGGTTACGCGATGTGGCGCGACGGGGACCGCGACGGCGCGGTCGGCCCGATCGTGGGCGGATTGGCGTTCGTCGGGCTCACGGCGGTCTTTCTGTTCGACCTGCCGCTCGGCCAGCTCTGGCCGGTGTTCCTGATCATCGCGGGCGTCGGGCTGCTCGTGAGCCGGCGCGGGTCCAGCTGGGGCTAGCCGGTCGCAGCCTCGCGCGAGCCGTAGACCGTCCACCACGGTGACGCCGTGCGGGCGAGGATCGCGTTGAGGGCCTCGATGTTCGCGACGCCCTCCTTCTCGAGCCACGCCTCGAATGCGCTGAGCCCTTCCTTCGCGTAGACGGGGATCCCACGCTGCCACGTCGCGCGACCGCAGAGCACGCCGGCGAACTTCGCGCCGGCCTCGCCGGCCCACTCGATCGACTCGTTGAACACCTCGTTCGTCACGCCTGCGGAGAGGTAGATGAACGGGAGCCGCGCGGCGTCGGATGCGTCTTTGAAGTGCTTGAGGGCGGCCTTGCGGTCGTACGCGACCTGGCCGGTGGTGTTGGCCTTGGAGCCGCCGACGAATGCCATGTTCACCGGCACCTCGACCTTGAGCACGTCGACGCCGAAGCGCGGCTCTGACAGCTTCTCCATGTACGTCTGGACCGCCCTCGGCTTCAGCTTCGCGAACTCGAAGCCGCGCTCGTCCATGTCCTTGTCGTAGGCGAGCGGCTCGAGGAAGAACGGCACGTCCGCAGCCTTGCACTCGGCGCCGATCCGCTCGAGGAACGCGTGCTTGCGGTCGTTCACCGCCTCGTCGTCGAACGGGTCGTAGTAAAGGAGGATCTTGATCGCGTCCGCACCAGCCTCGACGAGCCGCCGCACGCTCCAGTGCTCGAGCAGGTCGGGGGTTCGGTTCTGCGGGTCGGCGTCGTAGCCGGTCTTTTCATAGGCGAGCAGGACGCCACTTCCCGGCCGCCGCACGCGCAGTGCCGGCAGCCCGTACTCGGGGTCCATCAGGATCGCGGTCGCGTGCTGCGTCAGCACCTTCGTGACCGCGGTCTTGAATTCCGTCAGCGACGCGTCGGTCGGCTGGCCGCCCTGCCGTCCGATCTCGCGCTTCAGCGATCCGCGCTGGTCCATCGCGGCGGCTCGGATGATCCCGCGGTCGTCGGCGCAGGCGTCGATGCCCTTCGCCTTGCCTTTGGTGACGGTGCCTTTCGTCATGACGGCCATCTGCCTACCCCCTGCGGCGAAAGCGCGTGGTCCGCGCGCCGTCCAGAATACGGGCCGGTGAAGCTCTGCCGATTCGAGGCGCGCGGGGAGCAGGGTATCGGCATCGTCGACGGCGGCGCCGTGCGGCCGATCCGCGACGCCGGCGAGATGGTCGACCTCATCGAGCGGGGGATCGGCGAAGCGGTGACCGGAAGCGCCGTCGAGCTCCATTCGGTCCGGCTGCTCGCTCCGATCGTGCCCCGACGCAACGTCTTCGCCGTCGGCTGGAATTACGCCGAGCACTTCGCGGAGGGCCGGGACTCGCGGCCGGCGTCGGCGCCGCGCGAGATCCCCGCCCACCCGGCGTTCTTCTCGAAGAACCCGTTCGCGATCGTCGGTCCCGAGGCGCCGGTTCGGCATCCGTCGCCGATCTCGGACCAGCTCGATTACGAGGTCGAGCTCGCGATCGTGGTCGGCCGCGCGGGCCGCGACATCGCCGAACACGACGCCCTCGGCCACGTGTTCGGCTACACCATCGCCAACGACGTGAGCGTCCGCGACGTCCAGCACAACTGGCACGGCGGACAGTGGTTCAAGGGCAAGAACTTCGATACCCACCTGCCGCTCGGCCCGTGGATCGTCACGGCCGACGAGATCCCCGACCCGCAAGCCCTGCGCCTCACGACGCGCGTCAATGGCGTCTTGAAGCAGGACTCGACCACCAAGCACATGGTCTTCGCCGTCGCGCGCATCATCGCCGAGCTGTCGGCCGGCCTGACCCTCGAGCCCGGCGACGTGATCATCACCGGGACGCCGGAGGGCGTCGGGTCGAATCGCAAGCCGCCGGAATGGCTGAAGCTTGGCGACGTGATGGAGCTCGAGATCGAGAAGATCGGTGTTCTACGAAATCGGATCGAGAGGAGCGCGTAGATGGGGACCATGGTGGAGTTCAAGAGCAACGGCGGCACCGCGAGCGGCTACCTCGCGAGCCCGGCGTCAGGCAAGGGCCCCGGGGTCATCGTCATCCAGGAGTATTGGGGGCTCATCCCGCAGGTGAAGGGAACCGCGGATATGTTCGCCCGGGAGGGCTTCAACGCGCTGGCTCCCGACTTCTACCACGGCAAGAGCGCACAGATCGGCGAGCCGGACAAGGCCGGCAAGCTGATGATGGAGCTCGACCTCGAGCAGGCCGCCAAAGACGCGAAGGGCGCGGCGCGGTTCCTCGCCTCGCACGCGAACACATCGTCGAAGAAGGTGGGCGTCATCGGCTTCTGCATGGGCGGGATGCTCGCGCTCGTGACCGGGACGGTCGCCTCCGACGTCGTCGGAGCGGTCGTCGACTGCTACGGGGTGCCGCCGCGGAAGAAGCCGAGCTACGCGGCGATGAAGGGCACGCCGGTCCTCGGCATCTTCGCCGGCAAGGACGAGTCGATGGGCCTCCCCGCGCTCCGCGACCTCGAGCCCGACCTCAAAGCCGCCGGCGTCCCGTTCGAGAAGGTCATTTACAAGGACGCGGACCACGCGTTCTTGAACGAGCAGCGGAGGGATGTCCATCGTCCCGACGATGCCAAGGACGCGTGGGGACGCATCATCCCGTTCCTGAAGAAGCATCTCGCCAGCTAAACTTCGAGGCGGAGAGGTGTCCGAGTGGTTGATGGTGCCGCTCTCGAAAAGCGGTTGGCGAAAGCCACGGGGGTTCGAATCCCCCCCTCTCCGCCGTGACTAACGCACGGCTCTCAGGCGAGGGAGGGCTTTGCCCGACCGAGCCGCAGGCCCCCGAGAGCGGGGTAGGCGAGCGGAGGAAACGCACCGAAGCTCTCAGGGTTTAGAGGAGAGGTCGCCTAGTGGCCTAGGGCGCTGACCTGGAAAGTCAGTAGTCGAAAGACTCGCGAGTTCGAATCTCGCCCTCTCCGCCGATGACGGTCATCGCCTTCGACGTCAACGAGACGCTCCTCGACCTCCGCGCGCTCGACGCCCCGTTCAGTGCGGCGTTCGGCGATGCCGGGCTGCGGCAGCTCTGGTTCTCCATCATGCTGCAGATCGCGTTCGTCGGCGGGCTCACCGGCAACTACACCGACTTCACGACCGCTCAGCGGAGCGCGCTCGCGATCCTCGCGAAGCGCCAACGCGTGACGCTTTCGCCCGCACAGGCCGATGCGATCGTCGACGGCATGCGGACGCTCCCGCCGCACCCGGAGGTGCGGGACGCGATGGCGCGGCTGAAGGCCCGCTTCCGGCTGGTCGCACTCACGAACAGCACGAAAGACGTCGCCGAGGCGCAGCTGCGGAACAGCGGCCTCCGCGACCTCCTTGAAGCGGTCTACTCAGCGGACGAAGTGCGCGCGCTCAAGCCAGCCGCGGCGCCGTACCGGATGGTCGCGGAGCGCACCGGTGTGCCGATCGGGGACGTGCGGCTGGTCGCGGCGCACGGCTGGGACATCGCGGGTGCGCTGGCGGCCGGCTGCCGCGCGGCATTCGTCGCGCGGCCGGGCGCCGTCCTCTACCCGCACGCGCCGCAGCCCGACGTCGTCGGGCCCAACCTCGCGGCGGTCGCCGACGCCCTCCTCCGCTAGCGCACCTTGAATCAGTGCGCTGCCAGGATCGCGTTTTCCGCCGCGTAGTCGAGCTCGAGTCGACCCATCGGGTCGTCGGGAGTGGGTGGGTGCTCAAGCATCCACTTGACTGTGCGCGAGATGCCCGTCGCGGTCGACACCGGCTCGTTGAAGCCGAGCTCCTCGCGAATTCGGCTCGAGTCGAGGATCAACTCCTGGCTGAGGCCAAGGCCAGGACGCATCGGCTCTGGGAGCGCCTCCGTCGGGACCAGCACGATCCGGCCCGCCCAGCCCGCTGCGGCTGCCATCGCCCTGACGAGATCCGCGATCGGGGTCGGCAAGCGGTCTCCAACGTTGTATGCGCCGTTCGCCGCTGGGCGCACTGTTGCAAGGACGATTGCGGCCGCCACATTCTCCGAGTAGGCCAGCGTGCCGCGCCAGCGAGCCCACGCCTCAGCGAGGATGATGCCCGGCCGACCGTCGACCATCCGCTTGAGGTACGGGTAATGCCGATGTGACCGCGGGCCGTGGACCATGCCCAGGCGCAGGATGGCTGCAGGCAGTCGTGGCTCGGACGAGACGACCCGCTCGACGAGCAGCTTGTCGTAGTGCTCGAGAGTCTCAGTGCGATCGTGGGGCTTCGCGCTCCGGTCGGCGTACAGCTTTTCGCGGAGCGGGGCGTCCTCTCGAAGCGGAACCGGATCCGGTGGGCCGGGCTCGGTGCGGTTCAGCCGCCCATAGGCGCGATATACGTCGGTGCTGCTGATCACGACCGCACGCGTTGCGACGCCGGCGAACGTCGAGACCAGCTGGCTGGCGTGCGCCTCGGTCATCGGTCGCATGTCCACGACAACTTCAGGCCCGAATGACCGGAATGCCGCTTGGAACACGTAGAGCTCGCGGCGGTCGCCATGGATGTGCCGGACCGATGCTGGTATCGCGGTCTCGTGTTCACCGCGGTGAAAGATCACGACGTCGGCGCCTGCTCCTACCAGCTGATTGATCACCTCAGGGCCGATGAAACCGGTTCCTCCGACGACCAGGACGCGCACGTTCGCCCTTCGCTAGCGACGCTTGAAGATCGTCTTCACGATCGAGCGCGCGACGATCATCCCGACGATCGGAACGAGCATCCCGCGCATCGCGATCCGCGTCTCATCGAGCGCCGGCTGCCAGGTCACCTGGCCGTCCTTGATCACGAACGCCCCGACCGGACGCGCGTGAACACCGAACCCCGCACCGCCACCGGAATCGGCCGGCCCGCCGCCACCACCACCGCCGCCCGAGACCGAGGCGGCCGGGATGATCGTGAGCCCGTCCTTCTCGATCGGCGTGCCGTACACGCGCTTCACGGTGACCGTGTCCTGGGCCTTCTCGAGGATCTCTTGCACGTTCATCGCTCTCTCCCCCTTGGTGCTGCACCGACAATCATCCGCCGGGTCGTGAGTGGTAGCGTTGACGGGCCGTGCTAGGCGGGGAGCTAGCGGTGCCCTGTACCCGCAATCCGCTTCAGCGGGGCTGAATCCCCTCCCGAGGTCCATGGTCCCGGCTCCTGGTCGCGTGTCGAGGCGTTGACGATCGGGTCCTGTGCAGCAGTGACCCGCGAACCCCGTCAGGTCCGGAAGGAAGCAGCGGTAAGCGGTCGTGACTGGGTGCCGCAGGCCAGCCTGATCCGAGCCGAGACGCGCGATCGTGACCGAGATGATGTGATCGACGGAGGGTGCACGGCAGTCAACGCCTTATCCTGACCACGTGACGGAGCGCGCCGCCCTCTACCGCCGCTACCGCTCCCAGACCTTCGCCGAAGTGATCGGTCAGGAGCACGTCACCCGCACCCTCAAGAACGCGATCGCCAACGGCCAGGTCGCGCACGCCTATCTCCTCGCCGGATCACGAGGCATCGGCAAGACCTCGATCGCCCGGATCATCGCGAAGGCCGTGAACTGCAGGAAGGCGAAGGACGGCGACCCGTGTGACACCTGCGAGAGCTGCGTCTCGATCCGCGAGGGCCGGTTCCTGGACCTCATCGAGATCGACGCCGCGAGCAACCGCGGCATCGACGAGATGCGGGACCTCCGCGAGAAGGTCCGGTTCGCTCCATCGATGGGGCAGTACAAGGTGTACGTCATCGATGAGGCCCATCAGCTCACGAACGAGGCGTTCAACGCCCTGCTCAAGACCCTCGAGGAGCCGCCGGCCCACGTGATCTTCGTGCTCGCGACGACGGAGGCCCAGCGGATCCCGGCCACGATCGTCTCCCGCACCCAGCGCTTCGATCTGCGCCGGATCCCGCACCAGAAGATGGTCCAACAGCTCAGTGCGATCGCGAAGAGCGAGAAGTGGCAGGTCGAGCCCGCGGCGCTCGAGGCCATCTCCCGTCACGCCCAGGGCTCGCTCCGCGACGCCGAGAGCATCCTCGACCAGGTGGCGACGTTCGCCGAGGGCAAGGTCGCGGTGAAGGACGTCGACGAGCTCCTTGGCGCGACCGACTGGGAGGAGACCGGCGTCCTGTTCGATGCGATCGCCGACAACGATGCGGCGAGGGCGGTCGGGCTCGTCCGCACGCTCGTGGACGATGGTCGGGACCTGCGGCTCTTCGTGCGTCGCGCGATGGATCACATGCGCGCGCTCGTCCTGGTCCGCGCCTCGGACACGTTGCCCGAGACGGCGACTGAGAGCGTCGCCGCCGTGTTGCGCAAGCAGGCACCGCGGTTCTCCCTCGACCGTCTGGCGAAGATCGCCCACCGCCTGATCGAGGCGGAGCAGCAGCTTCGGACGGGCGAGGGCACGCCGCTGCCGCTCGAGCTCGCGCTCCTCGACCTCACCACCGAGAGCGCCTCGCCGGCGCCGGCGTCGAAGCAAGCCGCGCCACAGCCGGCGCCCGCGAAGGCCGCGCCGTCAACGCCGGCCCCGCCGCGCGCCGCTCCGCCGCAGGCACAGCGCTCGCAGTCGGTCGTGGATCTCGCCGAACGCCGAGCCGAGCGACCGGCGGCAACGCCGTCCGCGCCGGCCGCGGGGAAGGGCGCCGCGTCGCCCGGGGTCACGTTGCAGCGCGTGCGGTCCGCGTGGGATGAGCTCCTTGAGCGCGCGCGAGAGCGCAGCATCGCGAAGGCGGCACAGCTCGTGAAGGCCGAGCCCGTCGCGATCGAGGGCGGCACGATCGTGCTCGCGTTCAGCGACGAGTTCGCGCGGCAGATGTGGGATGGCCGGCGGCCCGAGCTCGAGCGCGATCTGGGCGAGCTCGTCGGGACCCCGATGCGGGTGCGTTGCGTGAAGCAGCCCGCGGCGGCGGCGACGAACACGCAGCCCGCCACGGAAGACCCGATGCTGCGCGCAGCGCTCGAGACCTTCAGGCGACCGGATCGCATTTTGGAGGTCGAGTGAAAGATCTTGGATCCCTGCAGCGCATGGCTCGCGAGATGCAGGCCAACATGCAGAAGGCGCAGGCCGAGCTCGGCGAGCTCACGGTCGAAGGCACCGCCGGTGGTGGCGCGGTCGCGGTCGTGATGACCGGGACGCAGGAAGTGCGTTCGGTCCGCATCAGCAAGGACGCCGTGGATCCAACCGACGTCGAGACGCTCCAGGACCTCGTGCTCGCGGCGACGAAGGACGCGCTCGCGAAGTCGAAGGAGCTCGCGGCGGAGAAGCTCGGCGGCGTCACCGGCGGCCTCAAGATCCCGGGGCTCTAAAGCGCTTTGACCCAGGCGCTCGCGCGTCCGCTCGCGAAGCTGATCGACGAGCTCTCCAAGCTGCCGGGTGTCGGCCCCAAGACCGCGCAGCGCCTTGCGTACTACATCCTCCGCGCGTCGATGTCGGACGCCGATGCGCTCGCGACCGCGATCCGGTCGGTGAAGACCGATCTCCTGTACTGCTCGACGTGCTTCAACATCGCCGAGACCGATCCGTGCGCGGTCTGCGGCGCGGATGACCGGGATCACGCGCTCGTGTGCGTCGTCGAGGAACCGCTCGACGTGCTCGCGATCGAGCGCACCGGTCAGTACAAAGGCGTCTACCACGTGCTTCACGGCGCGATCTCGCCGCTGAACGGCGTGCGCCCCGACGATCTGAAGATCGCACCGCTCGTTTCACGCATCAAGAAGGGCGGGATCAGCGAGCTCATCCTCGCCACGAACCCGAATCTCGAGGGCGAGGCCACCGCGATGTACATCGCGCAGGCGCTCGGCAATGACGGCGTTCGCGTCACGCGTCTCGCCCGCGGGCTGCCGATGGGCGGCGACCTCGAGTACGCCGACGAGGTCACCGTGAGCCGGGCCCTTGAAGGCCGGCGGGCGCTCTAGTGGCTCGCCCGCACGACGTCGAGACCGACGCCGAGCGAGCCCGGCTGCGGCGGCTCGTCGCCGGCGCGAGCGACGCGCAGCTCGGACAGCCGATGCCCGCGGGGTGGACCGTCGCCGGCGTGCTCGCGCACATCGCGTACTGGGACGCGTTCGCGATCTACTGGCTCGACAAATGGGCGATCACGGGTGAGCCGACCGCCTACGAGGCCGAAGACACCGACGCGGCGAACGAGGCGGCAAAACCGCTCTGCCTCGCGCTCCCACCGCATCTCGCAGCCGAACTGTCCGTCCGCGTGGCTGAAGAGGCCGACGGAAAGGTGCGCGCGCTGAGCGCGGCGATGCTCGAGAAGATCGAGGCGAAGGGCCCGCCGCCGTTCAACCTCTCGCGGGCCATCCATCGCAAGGAGCATCTGGACGAGATCGAGCCGCTCCTGCGGGGCTGAGCGGCGCGCTCGCTTCGCCGCCCGCCTGGATGTCACGAAAGACGCGGAAAGATCGGCCTCCGGCGGGCCTCAGCGCGGTTGACGCGCCGCGATGCCGGTCGGTATGATGGTCGTCCGCAGAAGCCCGTGGCCAAAGTTCCATTTTTGGGAGGTCTGGGCACGATCTTTAACAGTTGAAAAGTGGCAGGAACGAACACAAGCGCGGACTCGTCGATATAAGCCATTTCGAACTCGAAGCGATGATGACCGTTCCGAAAGGATCGGTCTCTTCTTTTGTCGGAGAGTTTGATTCTGGCTCAGGACAAACGCTGGCGGCGTGCATAAAACATGCAAGTCGAACGGACCAAAGCCCGCAAGGGCCGAGGTGAGTGGCGAACGGCTGAGTAACACGTAGGTGACCTGCCCCGAAGTGGGGGACAACTCGTCGAAAGACGAGCTAATACCGCATGTGATCACTCATTCACTTGAGTGCTCAAAGTCGCAAGACGCTTTGGGAGGGGCCTGCGGCCGATTAGCTAGTTGGTGGGGTAATGGCCTACCAAGGCCGCGATCGGTAGTTGGTCTGAGAGGATGACCAGCCAGACTGGGACTGAGACACGGCCCAGACTCCTACGGGAGGCAGCAGTTAGGAATTTTGTGCAATGGGGGAAACCCTGACACAGCCACGCCGCGTGCGGGATGAAGGCCTTCGGGTCGTAAACCGCTTTTCTCGAGGAAGACACCCGACGGTACTCGAGGAATAAGCAACGGCTAACTACGTGCCAGCAGCCGCGGTAATA
>Ga0070698_100000781_pt1 | contig 34509 bp, 33 predicted proteins | sample KBSK1502metaG_FD_65477 | JGI IMG/M metagenome (GOLD analysis project Ga0070698, IMG submission 65477) | Corn, switchgrass and miscanthus rhizosphere microbial communities from Kellogg Biological Station, Michigan, USA - KBS K1-50-2 metaG | ecosystem: Host-associated > Plants > Roots >... | reverse complement strand
TTGCAGATGAATTTTCATTGTCTGTGCCTTTCCATCTTTCGATTCATCCGCGCGCGCTTCGCGCCTTCGAGGAGCGTGTCGGGTCCGCGTGGCTTTCGCCTGCAATCCAGTACCAGGGCGCGCTCGTCGATGCGGCCACGCTCAAGCGCTGGCAAGCCAGTCCGCTCGTACGCTTCGGAAATCATCTCTACGACCATTGGAACAGTTGTGCCCTGACGGACGGCGAGTTTTCCGATCAGTTCATCCGGGCGTCGGAGGCGCTCCGCGAGTACCCGGCATATCGTCCGTTTCTCGCATTCCCGAATGGACGCCCCGGTGTCGCTTATGGCGCGCGTCATGTGGCGCTCGCCAAGCAACTCGGCGTCGAGCGCGTTTTTTCCGGGCTGTCCGTAATCAACGAATCGGCGGATGCATTTGAACTTCATCGCGTGTCGTTGACGCGCGACGACGTCACCGCGTCGCGAATCTGGTTCCGCCTTGGGCGGCAGCTGCTGGCCCGGGACTGAGAAGCACTTGCCCTTTACGCACGACCCGAAGATCCATTCACGCCGCAACCAATTGGTCGAACCCCGCTGGGAAGTTTTGGCCGATGACGAGCTAAATCATGTACAGGCGGCGGCCCAATTCCTGCAGGACGAGTTCGGCTCGGATCCGTTGTACCCGGGTTGCACGCCGGCGCTGTTGCGGTGGAAGCTGGGACAATTGAACTCGGCCGGGCGGGGTTATTGCACTCTTGCCATGCACGAGGGCAAGGTAATCGGCAGCGTTACGTTGACGCCGCGACTGCTTGAAGTGAGCGGCAAACTGATTCGTGGAGCAGAAATCGGGGATATCTGCACGACGGCTGCATTCCGGCGACAGGGCGCCGCGATGCGTATGCATCGATCGAGCACTGATCCGAAGGCCCACGTAAATCGTTCCGTCTTTACGCGCTTGGCAACCGAGACTCGCGAGCGCGCCGAGGCAGACGGGATTCAGCTGATATTCGGTACGCCGAACCGAAATGCGCTGCCCGGATGGACGAAACGTCTGGGTTATCGTACCCCTGACGCGTTATCACCCGAGCGCCGCTCGCGCCTTTTACCGAGGGGTGTTGCGTCGCGGGTGCCGAGGCTCGCGCCGGCGCTGCCGTTTCTGAACATGCTTGACCGTCTGTTTGCAAGATCGGTTTCCGCGCTCGGTCGTCTTCGGTTGATCGCCTACCACTTTCAGGGCGAGGAAGTAGAAGATCTATGGCAACGCGTTCGTCATCGATATCCGTTTACGCTGGTGCGGGACGCGCGATGGATTCGTTATCGCTATCTCGAGCACCCGATTGCAAGGTACCAGTTGCACGCCGTACGAAACCAAGAGGGCTTGGCCGCACTATTGATCACACGCGCCGTGCATTCGCCTTCCGGGGGTAAGTACCTGCTCCTCGTCGATTGGCTTGCCGATGCTGAGTTAGCGGCTGCTCCAGCCCGACTCGGCGCAGCTGCCGTTGTGTCGCAAGCGGATCGTACCGTGCTGGACGGAATCACCGGCTGGTTCCGCGCCGACGCAAGGGACAAGGCCGGACTCCTGCTGGCCGGCTACCTCGCCCGTGGCCGTCAGCCGGTCATCCTCGCCGGGCAGGACGCGTTGGTCCAATGGATCAGCGATCTGCCGTGCCAGGAATTTCCGTTGGGTTTCTCCGACAATGGTTGATCATTCCAATAGAACCTATCCTCACAGACATATGACCCCAAATACTTCTTTCGCCCGGCAGTACCTGGCCGAAGCCACGCAAATCATCGACCGCCTCGATCCCGCGCCGATCGACCGGATGGCGCAACTGCTGGCGCAGCTGCGTTCCGGGGGCGGGCGGCTCTTCATCGTCGGCGTCGGCGGCGGTGCCGGACACGCGAGCCACGCCGTGAACGACTTCCGCAAGATCGCCGGCATCGAAGCCTACTCGCCGAGCGACAACGTCAGCGAGCTGACCGCGCGTACCAACGACGAAGGCTGGGATACGACGTACGCGGCCTGGCTCAAGGTAAGCCGTCTCGGTGCGAACGACATGGTGCTTGTGTTCTCGGTCGGCGGCGGTGACCTGGAGCGCAACGTCAGCCCGAACATCGTGCACGCGGTGAAGCACGCCAAGGAGGTCGGGGCGAAGGTCATTGGCGTCCTCGGCCGCGATGGCGGCTACACGGCGAAAGTCGCCGATGCGTGCGTGATCGTGCCGACCGTCAACCCGAAAGCCGTGACGCCCCATACCGAAGCGTTTCAGGCCGTGATCTGGCATCTGCTGGTGTCGGATCCCCGGCTGCAGATCATGTCCAACAAATGGGAATCGAATCCGCGACCGGAGCGGTGACGCGGGACGAACGCCTGCCGCACCGCGTCTCGGTGGTCATACCGACGCTCGGCAGCGAATGCGTCGTGCGGACGATCGAGCAGCTGAATCGCGGCACGCTGGTCCCCGCGGAAATCCTGGCCTGTATTCCGCAGCAGGAAGCCGCCCGCATGGAGCACGTGTCGTTTCCGAACGTCCGGGTCGTCAGGACCGACTGCCGGGGGCAGGTCGCGCAGAGGGCGATCGGCTTCCAGCAAGCCCGGGAAGCGATCGTCGTGCAGCTCGACGACGACATCCACGTAGAAGAGGACACGCTCGCCCGGCTGACGCAGGCGCTCGCCGATAAGGGGCGTGGAAACGCGCTGGCGCCGGTGTTCCACGTCGTCGAGACCGGCCGCTGCACGCACGAGCTGGGCGACGGGCTGCGTGGCTGGCTGATGAACCTATTTACCTACGCGATATGCGGCGCCCCCTGGGGCGTCAAGCGGATGGGTGTGGTGACCGCGATCGGCACCAGCTACGGCGTCGACTCCCGCCATTGCGGTTCCGCGCCGTTCCCGACGCAATGGCTCCCGGGCGGCTGCGTCGTCTGCTTCCGCGAGGACCTGATCAGGGATAATTTCTTTCCTTATGCCGGCAAAGCGTATTGCGAGGACCTGATCCATTCCCACCTCAGAGTGAAGAACGGCACGCGACTTTGGGTTCTACCGACCGCAAAATGCCTGATCCATGCGTCCGAGCCCGAGCGCGACGCCCGCTCCGTGCTTGCGCAACTGAATGCGCGCCGCTACGTGCTGGCGCTGCGCGGCGGCCCGAAATGGCGGCTCGCGCTCTATGAGGCGCTTTCGGGCTTGAAGCGCGCCGTCACGGCGCGAGCGAGGGCGTTCGGCAGATGAGGATCGGCAGCTCGCTCGCGTACTCGCTCACGCTCCCGCTGCTCGCGGGTCTGGCGGCGTTCTCTTCGAAGGACCGGTTTCCCGATCACGAACTGACGCTCTTCTTTTCCTGGTCCCTGTTGCTCGTCCTGGGGGTCATCTTCGTCGCAAACTTCAAGTACAGAGGGCCGGCAATCGTGCTGTTCGCCGCTGCCGTTCTGATACGGGCGCTCGCGTTGGCCGCGCCGGACGTCGGGGTGCTGCAGATGGCCTGGATCGCGCTGTACGCCGTCATCACGATCGTCGCCGGTGCATGCCTGGTCTTGAAGAGGCCGGTGCTGCTTTTGCGGCAAATGTATTGGGTGTCGATCCTATCCGTACTCATGTCCTTGCTGCAGATTCACGGAGTCCAGTGGGCGCAGGAATTCGGCAGCGCGATCGATTGGAAGGTCCGCGGCGAGACGCCAGTCTTGTTCCAACCCTACTCGTACGATCTGGAAATTCCAATGAGTCAAAGTCGTCCGGACGGATTCACGCACGCCAACAACCTGACCAGCCAGTTGCTGCTGTTTTTCTATGCGTATGCCGTTTTCCACTGCTCTTTCAAGACCAATCTGCCCAGGCCGCCGTTGCGGTGGCTTTTCATGATCGCGCTCGCGAGCGCACTGAGCGCCGGTAAGGTCATTGTCCTTGGCATGCTGGCCGTCATAGCCGTCGCCTGGCTGTTACCCAAAAGGCCGGATCGCAAGGCCCTGTTTCGCACGCTGACCGTCACGTTGGCGGCATACGGTCTCTATTTCGCTCTCTATCCCGTGCTGTTTGTCATCAACTTCAATCTGGATTGGTTCATCGTCAACGCAATGGGGAGAATAGTGAATTTGCAGAGCGTAACTGGCATCTCCACATTCCAGCCGTTGATCGAACTGCTGTCCAGTTGGTATTCAAACGATTACCTGGAGATTAGAAATCCGGAGACGTGGCTGCTGGACGTGGCGACGCTGGAAGCCTACTCGGGGATCGCGTCCATGGTCGATTATCTTGCGGTGATCGTGCCGGTCGTTGTCGTCGGCGGCATCCTGCTGGTGAGAAGTCTGCGGCGGCTCGACGAGCTTCCCATTCGCAACATGCGCCATCTCGTAGTCATCATGTTGCTCGCCTCAATAAGCTCGGTATTTGGAGGGCCCTTTGTCACAACAGTTTGGTTCATGTTCTTTCTGTCCTTCTCGCTGATTCCGCTGACGTTACCCTATTTGTCAAGACGCTTTCGTCAATCGATCGTTGCAAGTCACAAGCACCCGAGGGAATTGCGGCCTTCGATTTCGTGACGGCAAGAGGCGGGGCGACTGCAACCTCCCTCGCAGATCCTGGTGAGTAAGCCCGCGTTTTCCTTCATTACCTGCACATACCAGAGTGCGCAATTTGTCCGGCGCTGCTACTGGTCATTGACGCAACAGACGCGCGCGGATTGGGAGTGGGTCGTGGTCGATGACGGGTCTACCGATACAACGCAGGAAACAATCGAAGCGCTCGACGACCCGAGAATTCGCTACTTCAGGTTCGAGAAGAACGCGGGAAGAGGCGTGGCGCGGCAGTACGCGCTCGAGCAGGCGCAGGGAGAATGGTGCGCAGTCATCGACATGGATGATCTGTGTTTTCCGGATCGCCTGGAGCAGGCTCAGGCCGCCCGTGCCGGCGGCTATGACTTCCTTTGTTCGACGATCACGCTGATCGGCGATGACTACCGGATTACCGGGCTGCGCGGCTTCTGGAAGGATCGATATCCGCGTTCCTTCGCGCACGCGAGCATATGCGCGAAGACTGCCTTGCTGCGCTCGATCGGATACCCGCGCTATCCGGCTTCCGAGGACCAGACCATGGTGCTGGTCCTCGCCAACCAGTTCAATGGATTCTATTGTGGCGAGCCGCTCTACATCTATCACGAGAGCGCTTCGACGAACGCCAGAAGCACCTTGCTGGGAAAGTGGTACGTGCTTCTGCAGATCTGGCATCTGTTGCGCAAGGGCACGCTGAGGCCTACGCTGAGTGTCTTGAAGCTGCAGCTGTTTCAACTGGCGACGATCGTCCTGCTGACGCCTTTTCTGCTGGTGCCACGAGCCTACCTGTGGACCCTGCGCTTTCGCAATCGCGGGCTGGAATCCGACAGGCCCCACCCCCCGGCGCGGACCGAGTTCATCCGGGAATGCGCAGCGCGGTTTCCGATGACGAGCGGTAGACCGGCCTAGGGGGTCATGCCATGGCGACACCTGTAGCAGACGCGATCGCTCTCACCGGAGACGCGCGCATCGACGGGCTTGCCCAGGGCGGCTCGTGGGTATTCGCCGGGCCGCGGGTCCTGACTTATTCGCTGAACATCAATTTCGACGACGGCCCTGGCGGTGGCTTTATCCCCGGTTCGGGCGGCAACTGGACAGGCCCTCTCGGGGATGCCTTTGGGAGAGCGCTGACGGCGTGGTCCAACGTCGCGAACATCACTTTTCAGCTGGCCAATTCCGGAACCTACTTCTTCGAGAGCAGCGCCGACATTGCGGCCGCGGTGACCGGGAATGACCTCCTTACGCAGGTCGATGCCATTGGATTCGGGATCTTTCCCGATGCCGGCATAGGCAACGACTTTCTGCAGGCGCTCGGATTTACGCGGACGAGCTATCCGCGCCCGGAAGGCGACGTGTTCTTCGACAACTACTACGAGGGCTATTCCTACCTGTCCGATGGAGGATACGGGTTCGACACAATGCTGCACGAGGTCGGCCACGCGCTCGGGCTCAAGCACCCGAGCGATGACGGCGAGAACGATCCCCCGACCTTCGCCGCACTCGGCATATCCCAGTATGACGCAGGGCGTTACACCATCATGAGCACGTCGGAAACGGGTCCGTCGCTCAGCCACGGAAACGTGGCGACGCCGATGCCGCTCGACATCCTCGCGATCCAGCACGTGTACGGCGCCAACATGTCGTTCCACACCGGGAATGACACGTACATGGTCGGTGCTACCTCGCTGTCCCCCTCAGCCTTGAGAACCGTGTGGGATGCAGGCGGCGTCGACACGTTTGACGCCTCCAACTCGCTGTATGTCTCGACGATCGACTTGCGGCCCGGCGAGATCTCGAACGGCACGGCGATCGCATACAACGTGACGATCGAAAACGCGATCGGCTCGGCCGGGTCCGACATCATCATCGGCAACGATGCGAACAACAATCTCGATGGCCGTGGCGGAGTCGACCAGTTCCGCGGTGGCAAAGGAAACGATAGTTACACGATCGGCTGGTCCGACCTAGTGACCGAAAATCCGGGCGAAGGCACAGACGCGATATTCCTGGTACTGACCAGCGCGGATCCGGCGGCCGGAAAGGATGTTCCCGCCAACGTCGAGAACTTTACGGTCCTCGGCACTCCGATGTTCTTCTCTGTGGTGGGCAACGCTTCGGACAACGTTCTCACGGGCAACTCGGAGCGCAACGACCTATTCGGGCTCGATGGCTCGGATACGCTCATCGGGCACGCGGGCAACGATGTGCTCGACGCCGGCAGCGCAGCATGGATCGACACGCTCATCGGAGGGGTCGGAGACGATAGCTACGTGATCCGCAACACGAGCAGCACGGTCACCGAAAACCCCGGGGAGGGGACGGACACGCTGTACAGCGACGCGGCGTTCATCAATTTGCCGGACAACGTTGAGAACCTGTCGCTGATGGTTTCGGACCACGACCACGTCACCGGCAACGGCAATGCTCTGGACAACATCATCGACGCCTTCTTCGCCAACGACTACCTGCGCGGCTTCGCTGGCAACGACACGTTGTCCGGCGGTTGGGGCAATGATCGTCTCGACGGTGGTCCAGGCGACGACTATCTGGATGGAGGCACGCAAGGAACGGATTCGGACATGCTGGATTACTCGAGTGCGGCCGCGGGAGTAGCAGCGAATCTCGAAGCCGGCCTGGCGAGCGGAGGCGCAGGAAATGACACCGTGCTCAACTTCGAGGACCTGGTGGGCAGTGGCTTCAACGATGCGCTTACGGGCAACACGCTAAACAACTACATCGCGGGCGGCGCAGGCAATGACCGCCTGGATGGTGGATTGGGAGATGACTACCTCGATGGCGGTGCCGACTCCGACATGCTGGACTATGCGAGCGCGGAGGACGGCGTTACGGTGAGTCTCGGCAACGGCGCGGTAAGTGGAGGTGCGGGGATTGACACCGTGCTCGGTTTCGAAGACCTGCGAGGCAGCGCCTTTAACGACGCGCTCGCTGGGAATGCCCTCAACAACTACGTGGCAGCCGGTGCGGGTAATGACCGCCTGGACGGTGGTCCGGGGGATGACTATCTGGACGGCGGAACCGGCTCGGACCTGCTGGACTACGCGAGTGCTGGAGCCTATGTGACCGTGTACCTTGGTGCGGGCACAGCGACCGGCGGCGCAGGGAATGACACATTGCTCGGGTTCGAAGAATTGCAGGGCAGCGGATTTGATGACGCGCTGACCGGCAGCTCGCTCAATGACTACATGCTCGGTGGTGCCGGCAATGATTACATCGCGGGTGTTGCGGGCAATGATCGGCTGGATGGCGAGTCAGGGGACGATTACCTGGATGGTGGCGCGGACTCCGACTTGGTGGACTACACGACTGCGAGCGCCGGGGTGACGGTGAACCTGGGTAACGGCACGGCGAGCGGAGGCGCGGGGCTCGATACGCTCCTCGGGTTCGAAGACCTTAGAGGCAGCAGCTTTGCCGATGCGCTCACCGGTAATGCACTCGGGAACTACATCGACGGTGCTGCGGGAAACGACCGCCTGGATGGTGGACGGGAGACGACTACCTGGACGGCGGTGTCGACTCCGACATGGCCGATTACACGACTGCGGGTGGTGGGGTGACGGTGAACCTGGGCGCAGGCACGACGAGCGGCGCCGCAGGCAGCGACACGTTGCTCGGGTTTGAGGACCTGCGGGGTAGCGGGTTTGACGACGCGCTCATTGGCAACGCGCTCAACAATTACGTCGCGGGTGCCGCGGGCAATGACTACTTGGCAGGCGGTCTCGGGGACGACTACCTGGATGCCGGGGCTGGGCACGACTACCTGGTGGGCGGGGTCGGTGCCGACATCCTCGTCGGGAACGCCGGCCAGGATACGTTCGTGCTGCGCGCGGGGGACGGTGGCAACACGATCGATTTGGCGGACGTTCTCACCGACTACCAGGACGCCACGGACTCGATCGGGCTCAGTGGTGGTCTAACCTTTGCCGACCTCGTTATTGCGCAGGGCACGGGCGCTCACGTCAATGACACCGTGATCCAGCGGAGCTCGGGCGAATACCTCGCGGTCGTGCAGAACGCCAACTCGGCTACACTCGACATTTTCGACTTCAAGACGGTCGCGGGTTGATGGAGATTCCGCTGGCGCGCACTGGTGGTCGGTAAGACCCGTCCGTCACGCACGCGCGTATGCCTGGTTGCAGGCATTCCACTGACCCTGCTCGTATTCATGCGGCCGCACATCCGGGCATTGAGTCGGCAGTACGACCTTACCCTGGTGGCAAATGGCGACGCGAGCGCAGTCGCGCCCGAATCGCTGCTCGATGAACATGTGTCTTTCCGCAGCGTGCGAATCGTGCGCCAGGTCTCGATCGTCGCCGACCTCGTTGCGTTGGTTGCGCTCTGGAGGATGTTCCGGAGCGAGAAGGCGCACATCGTTCACTCCATCAGTCCGAAAGCGGGCCTGTTGGCGATGACCGCAGGACTGCTGGCTCGCGTGCCGATCCGCATCCACTGGTACACGGGCCAGGTTTGGGCAACGAAGAGCGGACTGTGGCGCTGGATTCTCAAGAAGCTGGATCAAGTATTGGCGAGGTGCGCAACGCACTTGCTCGTCGACAGCCACTCGCAACGCACGTTTCTCCTCGATGAAAAGGTCGTGCGGCCGGAACGCGTGACGGTCCTTGGGAACGGTTCCGTTTGCGGCGTCGATTCGATTCGCTTCAAGCCCGATGCAATGCGACGCGTCGAGATCCGGGGGCGGTTGCAGATTCCGGACGCCGCGGTGCTCGCTCTCTACCTTGGCCGTCTCAACCGGGACAAGGGAGTGTTGGAGCTTGCCTCGGCGTTTGTGCTGGCGGCGCAGCGCAGCGCGGACTTGCACTTGCTCCTGGTAGGGCCCGACGAAGCGGGGGTGCAGGCGCGGATCGCGGATACGTGTTCGACGGTCGCTGATCGCGTACACTTCTTGGGCTACACGGCGGATCCGGAGGCCTACATGGCCGCGGCCGATTTTTTCGTGCTGCCGAGTCACCGCGAGGGGTTTGGGTCGTCGGTCATCGAGGCGGCCGCGTGCGGAATACCCGCGATCGGAAGTCGCATCTATGGCCTCACGGATGCCATCGTGGATGAGAAGACCGGGTTACTGGTGCCCGTTGGCGATATCGGCGCGATCGCGAATGCCATGCTCAGGCTTGCAATGGACCGGGAGTACAGGCTAGTGCTCGGAAAGCAGGGTCTTGCACGGGCCAGGGAGGATTTTGGCCAGCAGGCGCTGACGAACGCATTGCTCGCGTACTACGCGGCGTGCGTGGAGCCGAGGGCTGATTCGCGATGAAGCGCCTGTTTGATCTGCTCGGCTCGTCGATCGGGTTGTTTCTTGCCGCGCCACTGTTGATTCTGGTGGGACTTCTTGTGCTACTGACGATGGGCATGCCCGTTCTCTTTACTCAGGTCCGCCCCGGCATGCACGGCAAGCCCTTTCGCTTGCTCAAGTTCCGCACGATGCGTGCTGCGCTCGACGCTTCGGGCAGTCCGCTGCCGGATGCGGAGCGATTGACCGCGGTCGGCAAGTTCCTGCGAAGCGCCAGCCTGGACGAACTGCCCGAGTTGTGGAACGTGCTCAAAGGCGAGATGAGCCTCGTGGGTCCGCGCCCCTTGCTGATGGAGTACCTGCCTTTCTACACGCCGGAGCAGGCGCGCCGCCATGAAGTCAGGCCCGGCATTACCGGCTGGGCGCAGGTCAACGGTCGCAACGCGCTTTCGTGGCAAGACCGGTTCCGGCTCGATGTCTGGTATGTCGACAACCGTTCCTTCTGGCTGGATCTGAAGATTCTCTGGATGACGGGAAAAGCGGTTTTCTCCCGCGAAGGAATCAGTCACCCCGGGCACGCGACGATGGAGAAATTCTCGGAGCCGTTCCGGTGAGCTGCCTGCTCGTGGTCGGCGCAGGCGGGCACGGAAAGGTCGTGGCCGAGGCTGCGATCGCCAGCGGCATCTGGCGGGAGGTTGCGTTCCTGGACAGCCGCTTTCCGGAACTGCGGTCCGTCCTCGATTGGCTGGTCGTCGGGGACGATCGCGACGTGGCAAGCCATCTTGCGCAATATCCGGAGATTTTTGTGGCGATCGGCGACAATCGCACTCGCGTCGAGCGGCTGCGGGCGTATCTTGCGTCCGGCTTTCGCGTACCGGTCATCGTTCATCCGCGGGCCTGGGTCAGTCCGACCGCAAGCATCGGCATGGGCGCGGTGGTCGTTGGGGGTGCGATCGTGAATGCCTGCGCTTCGTTAGGGAGAGGCTGCATCGTGAATACGGGAGCGACGGTGGACCATGACTGCCAACTCGCCGACGGCGTACACGTTTCGCCTGGCGCACACGTCGGCGGCGGGAGCACGATTGGCGAGCGGAGCTGGATCGGCATCGGTGCCGCGATTCGGCACGGAGTCCGGATCGGCGCGGACGTCACCGTGGGCGCGGGCGCCGCGGTCGTCGATGATCTTCCCTCCGGCGTGAAGGCCTACGGCGTGCCTGCGCGGGTCGCGTGAAACGGAGCAGCGAACCGTGCTGAATACACCCTTCTCGCCGTGGCCGAGCTTCTCCGCAGATGAGATCGACGCGGTTTCGGCATTGCTGCGCTCCGGCCGTGTCAACTACTGGACCGGCGAAGAGGGGCGGAATTTCGAACGCGAATTCGCCGCGTGGTGCGGGGTGCGGCACGCGTTGGCGCTCGCCAACGGCACGGTTGCGATCGATCTTGCGCTCAAAGTACTGGGAATCGGCCACGGCGACGAGGTGATCGTGACTCCGCGAACGTTCCTTGCCTCGGCGAGCTGCATAGTAAATGCCGGTGCGCGGCCGGTGTTTGCAGACGTTGATCGTGATTCACAAAACATCACACCCGAGACCATCGAACCGGCGCTGTCCAAGCGCACGAAGGCCATCCTGTGTGTCCATCTCGCGGGCTGGCCATGCGAAATGGACGGCATCCGGGCGATCGCGGAGCGGCGCGGCCTGCTGGTCATCGAGGATTGCGCGCAAGCAGTAGGGGCCAGATACCGGGGGCGATCAGTAGGTTCTCTCGGGGATGCAGGAACGTGGTCCTTTTGCCAGGACAAGATCATCTCGTCCGCGGGTGAAGGCGGGATGCTGACCGTCGATTCTTCAGAACTCTGGGGCAAGGCCTGGTCGTACAAGGACCACGGGAAGTCATGGGCCGCTGTGTACGAGCGCGAGCATGCGCGGGGATTCCGCTGGGTGCACGAGTCGTTCGGCACGAACTGGCGCATGACCGAGATACAAGCGGCGATCGGGCGGATCCAGCTTGGCAAGATCGACGCCTGGCATGCCGCGCGACGGGAAAATGCGCGAGCGATCCTTTCAGCGGCGCACGACTGCCCGGTCTTCCGCGTTCCGCAGGTGCCGGATCACATCGAGCACGCGTGGTACAAGGCGTATGTGTTCATCGAGTCGGCTCGACTCAAGCAGGGATGGAGCCAGTTGCGCGTGACTTCGGAGATCGCGGCCAGGGGCGTCCCGTGCGATGTCGGCAGCTGCTCGGAGGTGTACCTCGAGAAGGCCTTCGACGGTACAGGCTTTCGTCCTCCGGCTCGACTGCCGGTCGCCCGAGAGCTCGGCGAGACCAGCCTGATGTTCCTGGTCCATCCGACGCTGACCGCGGACGAGATCGCGAGAACCTGCCAGGCTATTCGCGAGGTAGGAAGCATGGCGCTCGCCTGAGTTGCGGCGCGCGGCTAGCCGCGCCGCAGAAGCAGCAATCGGCGCAGGTGCGCGAGTTTTGCCGCCGACTCCGGCTCGTTCTCGGTCTTGCGCAGTGCGTGCCGCGCAAACACGAAGACAATCATTGCAAGGAACACCGCGAGCGTCGCCAGGATGGCGTTTTGCGCCTTCTTGGGCTTGGATTTTCGCTCGGGCGGCTGCGCGGCGTCCACGATCTGGATTACGGTGCCTTCGCGCGCCTCGTCAAGGCGGGCGAGCTCGTATTGCTTCGCCATCAGCTCGAAAAGGGTTTCGTGGTATTTGAAATCCCGGAATTTGGCGACATATTCGGCGCCTTCGCCAGCCGCGCCGCCGGTGTTGCTTTGCTCGGCCTTTGCCAGTTCTGCGCGCAGCGCGATGAGTTCTTGCAGCCCGACGCGCAGCTCTGGATTGGAATCCGTCATATAGCTGCGCATCGATGCAAGCCGGATCTCCTGCGCGGCGATCTGCGCCTTCAGCCGTGCCAGAGCCTCGAGTTGCGCCTGGGGCACGGTCTTCAGCGTAGCCTCGCTGATTCCGCTGCCGCGAAGGGTGATCTCCGCCTTCGTCAGATTGTCCTTCGACTGCTTCAGCTGCGTCTCGAAGAACTGCCGCCGTTGCCCCGATTCGGTGATCGCGAGCGTGTTGGCGAGTTTTCGCAACTCCTCAACGAAGGCGTTGGCCATCTCGGCGGCGCGCTTCGGATCATGATCATCCACCTCCACGGAGAGGATCCCGTCCTTGGCGCCCGCACTGATCTTGACCCGGCCTTCGAGCGCCCTTCTGGTGTCTTCCAGCAATTCCCTGTTGTAAAGCTTCTTGAGGTCGAAACGCTGGATGATGGCGTCGTAGATCGTGCGACTCTTCATCAGGGCGACAAACTGATCGGCGGGGTTCTTGATTCCGCCCGCGCCACCGACCAGTCCGGCCAGCGCGCCAAACTGGGCCGCGAACGCGGCCGCAGTGCTCTGCGCCTGCTGCGGCGGAAGGATGCGCGCGACCGCCGTGTAAGTGGGCGTGGTAAGAAAGCCGATCCCCAGTACGACGAGCCCTGCGCCGAGCGGAACGAAGATCAGGAGCTTGATGTTCTCTGCGAGAAGGAGCGCAAGATCGAGGAGGCTGATTTCGTCGTCCGCTGGTTCGGCCGCAACCGTGCTCAGCTGCTCTTCGCTCATTCCCTGAGGACCTTGATCGCAGCGACCCCTAGCCCGAACTGGTAAAGGATCTGGGTCCAATCCTTCAGGTCCTTGGTCCACGTGGTGCGCTCGAAATCTTCCGGCACCACGATCGTGTCGCCAGGCATGATGCTGGAGCTCGCGAGTTGCGAACCGAACCAGCCGCGGCTGGAGCCGGCGACCGAGCCGTCGGCGCGCAGCACGAAAACCTGCGAAGTATCGGCGCGCTTGGTCGTGCCGCCCGCTTGCGTGAGGTAATCGGTTACCCGCTTCTCGGGCCGGTAAAGGAACGAGGACTCGGTAAACACGGCGCCGAAAACGCTCACCATCGCCGGCGGTGATGGCAAGTACAGGCGGTCTCCATCCTCGAGCGTGACGTCGGGCAGATCTGCCGCCCGGCCGTCAGGCGGCACTTCGAGAACAATGCGGCCGATCGGCTTCAGTTCGCGCAACCGCGCAATCAGTGCCCGTCGGGCGGCTGCCTGGGCGGGCAGCGCCTGGGCCTCCTCGGCAGAGAGAACGCTCCGCGCCTGTGCAGTGCTCGCGGACTCCGCTTCGCGCTCCAGCCGGTTCAGCGACTCCTGGTACTGCGTCTCCTGCGCCTTTTTCGTGGACTCACGAGTGAACTCGGCGCCGAAGAGATATGCGGCCTGTGTAACTCCGCCCGCGCGCGCGACCAGTTGCCGCAGCGTTTCGCCAGGCTGCGCCTGATACACGCCTGAATGCGCAAATTCTCCCTCGAGTCGAACCAACCGCGTTTGCTTTTGCTGGGGTACGTTGAGGTCGGTCTTGGAAAACACCGTTACCACATCGCCTGCCTCCAGCAGCAGGTTATGCGCCGGATCCCCATCAAGGATGGCGCGACCCAGGTTGAAGGGAAGCAGTTGCGTACTGAGATCCGTCTGGTTCAGCCGTTCGACGACGGCGTAGTCCCAGTTGATTTCGTCGAGCAGATTCTTCACCTGGGTGCGGAGGCGCTCTTCTCCCTCGCCGCGGGAAAGCCTTCGTTCCATCATGCCGCCGGGTTGCTGCTGCGCGAGCTGTCCTTGCTGCTGCCCGAACTGCCCCTGCTGCTGCGGGAACTGCCCCTGCTGCTGCGGGAATTGACCTGGCTGCTGCGGGAACACGCCCTGTTGCTGCTGCGGCGACGTCCCCGGACCGTTTCTCCTTGCTTCCCCGGTCGCTTCGATGCGGGTAGCGAGGTTCCTTCTCATGTAGTAGTCAGGCCGGATCAGCGCCTCGCGCTCGGGGATCAGGTCCTTTACCCGCATCCCGGGCTTGAAGGGGTAGCGCAGGGGAAAGGCGACGTTTCCGCGCAGGGTTACCGCGTTCTCGAACTTGGGCAGGATCGGCAGCACGGTGACGAGGTCGCCGTCCCTGATCGGCTGGCCGAGCGCGGCGGCATCGAGTGAAAACTGGTTCACGGTGCGCGTGCGGCGGGCGTCGATCCGCTCGATCGTGGCAGTGCGTGTCTGCGCGGTGGTGGCGAGGCCGCCCGACCACTCGACGAGTCTCGCGAGTGTCGTGTCGCCTTTCAGCTCGAAGATGGCCGATGTGTTGACACTGCCCGACACTGCCGCGAGCGGGCCGACCGGCGCGAAGTAGATTACGTCGCCGGGCAGAAGCGGCACGTCTTTCGACTTGTCACCGTACAGCAAGAGCTCGTAGAGATCGAGATCGGCTACGGTCTTGTTGCCGCGCTTGAGTTGCACGCTGCGCATGGAGCCTCGGCTCGAGGGGCCGCCCGCTGCGAAGACCGCGTTCACAAGCGTGCTCAGCGAGCTCACCGTGTAGTTTCCCGGGCGGCGCGCCTGACCGACGACGAAGACCTGGACGGCGCGCAACTGCCCCAGCGAAACCGTCAGCTCAAAGCCACGGAAAACCCGCGACACGGCGGTTTTCACGTACGGCGTCAGTTCCTGGTAGCGGATGCCCGAGACGTTGAGGACGCCGACGCGCGGGATTGAGATCGTGCCGTTGCGGTCCACCACGGCTCGGTAGTCGATGTCCACGCCGCCCCAGGCGCGGATATAGATCTCGTCCCCCGGACCAATCACGTAGTCCGCGGTGACGGGAATGTTTTCGACCGGAGCGAAGGTGGAGGGCACGTCGTCGAACAGGCTGCGTCCGAAGATCGGCAGGATGCGGCCGGTCGAGGCAATGAGGAAATCCTGGAATTCGTTTCGCTCTTCAGGGGCGGCGTACTGGGGAGAGGGGCGATACTGCTGCGCGGGAGTTCCACCCGCCGCGCCGGGCACGGTCGGCAACGCGCCCGGTCCGCCAGGCTGCTGCATTTGCGCGCCGCGGTTCGTGATCGTAGGTACGCCGAGCGGTTGCTGCGGTCCCTGCTGATACGTGCCTGAAGGTGCCTGCGAGCCAGCCGTACCCGGATCGAACATTCCGCCCGTTCCGGGCGGGCAGTACATCCCCGCAGGGCACTGTTGTTGAGCGTCGACCGTGCCGCTGAGGGCCAGCACGAGGACAAGGACGAATCTTGCGATCCGGACCACCATGGTTTAGCGCCTGATTTGCGAAGGCGGATTGTAACGTCATCGCGCCGCCTATCGCCAACCGGAATTGGAGGTCAGGGGACCGATAGGCTGTCGTTGCAACGATCGTTCACTGCTCCGCGGCAGGCCGCGGACTTATGCGCCGGTGCTCGCCCAGCGGCATGACAGTGTGTTCTAGAAGTCAAAATAAATGAACTTCGCAGAGCTGCCATCGCTGATCGTGACCGAAATAATCCAGATCAGCAGTATGGACAGCCAATAGATCGAGACCGGCAGCCTGCGGACGATCTGGCGGATTCTCCGATGGGAATCCCACGAGTGCGTGATGAAAAACACCATCAGCACGATCAGTTGAAACAGATGCGTCGAAACGAAGGCGCTAACGTTACCCAGCGGCTCGACGAATGGGCCGCAGAACACGCGCCACGCGGTTGCAAGATCGGGCGCCCGAAACAGGATCCACCCGATGGTCACGAAGTGAAAAGTCACGAGCACCCGCAGCCACCGTGGCAGTTCGCTCGAACGCTGTACGGAGACGGATCGGTTCAGCATGTGCGTGCATGTAACCCCCAACCCGTGCCATAGCCCCCACAGGATAAACGTCCAGTTCGCCCCGTGCCACAGTCCACCGAGTCCCATGGTGACCATGACGTTGCTGAACCGGCGAAGCGCGCCTTTACGGTTTCCGCCAATGGGGATGTAAAGATAGTCCCTGAGCCAGGTCGACAGCGTAATGTGCCAGCGTCTCCAGAACTCTACGATCGAGCCGGACGTATATGGATGCAAGAAATTTACCGGCAGTCGTACTCCGAGAATCATGGCAATCCCGATGGCCATGTCGGTATATCCGCTGAAGTCGCAGTAGATCTGTACTGCGAACCCGTACCACGCCAGCAAGTAATCGGCGGCGCTTAGCCCCGCGCTGCCGCCGTCGAACACGGCCCGCACGGCTTCGGACAGCGGGTCGGCGAACACGAGCTTTTTCAGCAGCCCTATCGAGAAAATCGCCAGACCGAAGACGATGCGAATTTCCAATCCGCGCAGCGCCGGCCGCGGGCGGTTGAGCTGCGGAAGAAGATCACCGGGGCGCAGAATCGGTCCTGCGATCAGGTGAGGGAAGAACAGAACGAGGCCTGTGAGCGATCCCAGCCGGGTTTCAACGGGATAATGGCCGCGGTAGACATCCACCACGTAGGAAATCATCGTGAAGGTGACGAAGGAAATGCCAAGCGGCAACGGCCATTCAGGAAAGCGTCCTTCGAAGCCGAAAGCCTGTCCAAGCACGTCCTGGTAGATAAAGCGCGCGTATTTGACGACCACTAGCGGGATCAGCAGCAGACACACCACCACCGCTACCCGCCGGAAGTGAGTCGGCGCACCGCGTGCACGCTCGACCCAATGAGCGCCATAAAATGCGATCAGCATGATGAGGTACGGAATCCAGACGTACCATGGATTCCAGTACCCATAGAACGCCGTACTCCCGAGGATGATGACAACGAGTCTCCACCTGAGCGGAACTGCCAGATGGAAGAGAAAATAGATCGCGAAAAAGAAAAAGAAGGGAGGCGAACTAAAGATCATCGCCAGAGTCTGCAGTCACCCGTGGGTACGCGATTCGCTCCTCGGCGGAATGGTCCGCGAGGTCCGCGCGATCGGATCCGGCGCCGCAGCGAACGCGGCGGCGATCTTGCCGGTTCTCACTTTATGACCTCGTAGATCCGGTCGGCCAGAAGGCGATTGCCCTCTGGCAATAGGTGGCAGAAGTCGATGTACACGCTCCCCGCCTGGTCGTCGAAAGCGCCCGTGAGGTCGTGGAAACGACCGGCCGCAGCATCCCGGAGCAGTGTAAGCGTCATACCCACCGCCGTGCGGGCATCCGGGAACGAACGATCGAACCCGACCCGCGTCCCTACGTCTTCCTCTGCGGTGAGCACCTTGCGTCCCGCGATCGACATCGGTTGCCAGAAGAAAGCGTAGCGGAATCCGTGACTGCGGGAGAGTCCGTCTACGACCCGGATGTTGCCAAGGTAGTTCGCCGCGATCGCGTGGGCCAGACGGTCGGGGTTGGATGGCATCTGCCGAATCTTCGGTCCCTCTAGCCGCCTGACCAGTCGCTGGCCCAGCGTCCAGGTATTCGTGACGCGTAAATAACGCAGGCTTCCGTCCCGTATTCGCATCAGCTCGTCGAGCCATTCCTTGGACTGCTGGAACTCCCACTCCCAGTCGACCCGGCCGGTGAGAAAGAAGGGCGTCAATACGTCGTTGCAGCCGTTCAGGAACACCACGACGTCGGGGCGACGCGCGCCCGGACGTTTCAACTCTTGAACCAGCTTGACGACACCTTGATCGGCACGCCAGGCATCCGAGCCCAGATTCACCACGCATGCCGGCTTTCCCTCCGCGGCGAAGCGCCGCGCCAAGTGGGAAGGGATCGTCTCCCAGTCCGGGGAACCGTAGCCCCAGAGCGACGAACCGCCGAACACATAGACTGTCGGGGCGTCCCCGACGCATAGGGAGTGCGCCGTGCGCCGTACTCCCATGGCATCAACCACGATTGTTTCTCCGCTCGCCGGCGCCGCCCGCCACAGGCCGTACGGATGAGCCTCATAGGGCCGCGTCATTTGCTGCTTCTGCTCGCGCCAGAGAGCATCTGCCCAAGGCTGGCCTTGGTAGGCGGACATGCTCCGCGACGGCAGCAGGGCGCCGCGATCCCGCCATGCCAAGGCGGAGAGGATTCCGTAGGAGGCCCCCTCGACCGTGACCAGCAGGGCCGCGAGCAGGGCAAAGAGCCGCAGCGCGCGTGGATAGGCAGGTGCGAGGGGCATGCGTGCATCATATTGCACGGCCTGCCATCGGGTCGCCAACGCCTGAGCGAAGTGAGAGCGAAACAGGCTGTACCATCGCAATGCGAGAGAAAAACCGCCATTGCATTGCTTCCAGCTCGAATCTACGTGTCCGCTCGTAGTTTCACTGCTCGCTAGGTCGCACCACGGCGTCTTTCTTTGTGCCTTGCGCAATGACATCAGCAACAACATTAAAGGACCGAAGGCGGCGCGCCCTGATCGTGTGGTTGAGCATCGGCACTATGAGCGCGCCGGCGTTCTCGGAAACCTATTTTGTAACGCGCCTTGCCGGAACGATGGGTCGCGCCGGCTACCAGGATGGGAACGCGGCCACTGCTCAATTTTCGAGCATGGATGCCGTGGCCGTAGATATCGCGAAGAATGTGTATGTGGCAGACACCGGGAATCACGTGATCCGGAAGATCACACCAGCAGGCATTGTTACGACGCTCGCCGGTCAGGCCAGCCGTCACGGCAGCGACGATGGTGCGCGAAGCACTGCTCTCTTCTACTATCCACATGGAATCGCGATCGACGGGGCGGGAAACCTCTACATTGCAGACAGCTGGAATCACACGATACGAAAGATGACGCCGCAGGGCACCGTGATTACCGTTGCCGGGCTGGCCGGAAGTCGCGGCAACCGCGATGGCGTAGGAGAGCACGCCCGATTCTCGTTTCCGTTCGGCATAGCGATCGATCATGACGGTCACATGTACGTCGCGGATGAGAAAAATTGCGCGATTAGACGGATTACCCCTGCGGGGGACGTGACGACCGTCGCCGGGCGGGCGACGAGTTGCGGCAACACCGATGGATCGAGCCGCGATGCGCGTTTCAACGAACCGCGGGGCGTGGCGGTCGACCGATCCGGGAACATCTTTGTCGCCGACACCTACAACCATACGATTCGCAGGATTACACCGGACGGATGGGTCACCACCGTGGCCGGGCTGGCCAGGTGGCGTGGCCACGCAGACGGGCCGGCGCGAACCGCGAGGTTCTACAATCCGCTTGGCGTCGCCGTGGACGGCAGCGGGAGCGTCTACGTCGCGGATACTTACAATCATACGATCAGGGAGATCACGCCGAGAGGGATGGTCCGCACAGTGGCCGGAATGGCTCGTACGCCCGGAGGCCGTGATGCAAATGCTGCTGCGGCTCGTTTCAACAGTCCGATCGGCTTGGCGATCGATGGCGATGGCGACATCTACGTCGCCGACTATCACAATCACGCCATACGAAAGATCACGCGATCGGGCCGTGATGACCCCCGACCGCCTGCGGCGCTCGGCATTGGCGCGCCGACGCGGGGACCGGGGTTCCGTGCAGCCTCTCAAGAACGCTGAGCTGCGTGTCGGGTGGGTGGTAACACACCGTTCGGATATCAAGACCGCGTGATCCTGCGCGATTTCCTGTGACCAAGTCAGTCGCAATGCGCAAGCTTTTTAGCTTGGCCGCAATTCTTCGCCAATGGTTCAGATCCCCTTTATTCGGGTTCGTGCAAGGCCACGCTCATTTACGGGCGGATGATCTCGTGCAAATTCGGCGTCTCGTTGGCCAGTCTTCGACAAGGGAAGTCGCTGAGTTTGAGGCGCGCTTCGCGGCAATCGTGGGAGATGGCCGCGCCATATCATTTGCCGCGGGCCGCATGGGGTTTTACGCACTGATGAAAGTCTTGGGCATCGGCCCTGGGGATGAAGTAGTGATTCATGGCGCGACCTGCTCGGTCATGGTCAATGCCGTGTTGCGTATCGGGGCGACGCCGGTTTTCTCGGATATCGATCCCCAGACCTTCGGGTCATCAGCACTACACATCGAAAAATGCCTGACATCGCGGACCCGGATGATCGTTGCTCAGCATTCCTTTGGGATTCCTTGCGACATTGTGCCTATTGTCGCTATCGCCCAGTCGAGGGGAATCTTCCTGCTGGAGGATTGCGCACTCGCGCTCGGCTCCAGGGTCGACGGAGTTGTGGTCGGCAACTTTGGCGATGCCGCATTGTTCTCGACTGATCACAGCAAGCCGCTCAATACCCTGATTGGCGGGCTTCTCTATACGCGCAGGACTGATCTCGCGAGCAAGCTTCTCGATGTGCAGGCGGCAACGAGCGAGTTGCCTGTCGCAAAACAACAGGAATTGTGGAGGCGCTTCCTACGCGAGCGTCGCTACTGTCATGCCGGGAAATACGCGCGCATGGGAGTCGTGGATTTGCTCCGGTCCAGGTTGTTCAATCACACGTTGTCCTTTCTCGCCGAAGACTACGGCGTGGCCACGAGCTCGAGCTATCCCTATCCGGCGAAGTTGCCGGCTTTTCTTGCGGCAGTCGGAATTCATGAAATCATGCGCTGGCCGCAGGTAGCAGCGGAGCGAAGAGAGCTGCTAAACCGTTTGCTGATGCTCGCTGCGAGCAGCGAGGTACGGTGTCACATCCCTAAAGCTTATCTCGACCGGCGTTTGGAAATCGTTCCCCTGCGGTTTGCCTGGTCGCAACCGGATGGCGCCTCGGTGAGACACACGTTGTCCCGGTTTGTTCTTGTCTCCTGGACGTGGTTTCTTCAGCCGATTTCTGCAACCTCCGAGCCGCTCGACAAGTTCGGCTACCAGAAGGGAACGTGCCCCATTTCTGAACGAATTGGCCCCGGCATGGTGAACCTTCCTTGCAACCTCTCAGGACACGACTCCAGACAACTGATCCGAATGTTTGGGGCAACGCTATCCGTCGATGCAAGCAAGTAGCAGTCAGAGCGCACTGAAGGTTGTTGGATTCGCAAGTGGCAGCCCCGCCTCGCAGATGGCGATGGCCCGCATCGCGCGCGACCATCATCTCGCAGCGGTTGTTGCTCCACCGCTCCGAGGTGGCTTCATGCAGCGTTTGCGCCGAGCCTTTGAAGGCGCCGAGGATCGATCTGCAGGTTTCGACGCTCCGCTCGTCGACGCCGCGGAGGTCGAGCGCCTTTGCCCCGACGTTATCGTGTCCTGGTCGTATCCCCACATCCTTCCGGCTTCGACGCTCGCCTGCGCTCGCGCCGGCGCGCTCAACGTGCACATGGCGCTGCTGCCGCGTCACCGTGGCGTCGATCCCCTCTTCTGGACGTACTGGGACGACGACTCGAATGCAGGTGTGACGATCCACTGGATGAACGAGCGTATCGACGCGGGCGACGTGGTCGTGCAGGACGCGCTTCCGCTCTTGCGTGGACTGCCGTCGCGCGAGCTCTACATTCAACTTGCGTCGCGTAGCACGGACCTGCTCGCAGCGGCTCTCATGATGATCGCATCCGGTGAAGCGCCGCGTCGCCCGCAGGACGAGAGTCACGCTACGTACGAGTCTGCGGCCGACACCGCCCGCGCACGCGTACCCTTCGCGCATTGGCCGTCCGAACGCGTGTGGCACGTGCTCAGCGGGCTAGGGGATCTGCGCAGCGGACTTCTCGGGGTCGCTGCGGACTCGCCTCTCGAGCACGGTCGCGCGACGTGCTATCGGATCGTCCACCACGTTCAGCCCGGCCGCATCGTCCCCACCGCCGAGGGCTACGAACTCCACTGTCTCGACGGCATCGTCGCCGTCGACCGCCGCAGTCGACGGCAGCTGCGTTAGACCTGTTCCATGTGCGGCATTAGTGTTCTTCTGAACGCAATCGGCTCACCACCGCTTGCCTCGCGACTCCTCGCAATGCACGCGGTCATCCCCCACCGTGGACCCGATGGTGAGGGTTTTCTTGTCACCGACGGGCACGGCGCCGTCACGCGGGCCGAGACGGCCGAGCAGTTGTGCCCCATACCCTCGTCACGCGCCGGCTTCGCATTCCGGCGGCTGAAAATTTGCGATCTCAGCGAGGCCGCGGCGCAGCCGATGGGCAGCACCGATGGACGCACGTGGATCGTCTTCAACGGTGAGATTTACAACTTCCGGATCCTGCGGCGCGAGTTGCAGGCAAGAGGCCGGGACTTTCACACGCAAGGTGACACGGAAGTCGTGCTGGCCGCCTACGAGGAATGGGGCGAGAGCTGCTTCGCGCGACTGGATGGGATGTGGGCAATCGCAATCCTCGATCTGCGCCGCAATCGCCTCGTGGTTTCACGCGACCGTTTTGGCATCAAGCCCCTCTTCTGGATGATGGAGGACGGCGGGGCGATGCTCTTTGCCTCCGAGATCAAGCAGCTCCTCGCCGCGATGGGAGGAACGCCCCGGTCGAACCGCCCGCTCGTCGCAATGCACTTGCGCGGCCAGCGTTATCCAGTGCTCGAGGAGACGTTCTTCGAAGGAATCCGCGCCGTGCCGCCGGCAACATGGTGCGAGATCGACCTCGCTGCCCCAGCGCAACCATGCTTCCGTCCGTATTGGAGCCTTGCTGACTTTACTGCCGAACGGAACCACCTGTCCTATGAAGAGGCCGTCGCTCGCGCCGAGGAGCTGCTTGCGCGTGCCGTCGCGTCACATCGCTACGCGGACGTGAAAGTCGGGGCCCTGCTCTCCGGCGGGCTGGACTCGTCGACGCTCGTGGCGCTTGCGCATCGCAACGGCGCTCGGAAGCTGCCGACCTACTCGCTTGGCTACCGCGATGCAGCGCCGCATTTCTGCGAAATGCGCTACGTCGATGCAATGACTCGGCGCGACTCGATAGAGAACTATGAGACGACTTTCGACGCCTCGTGGATCGCCGCGAACGTGGATCCTATTCTCTGGACGCTCGAAGAGCCCCCGCCTGCGATGGCGGCATTCGCGCAATACCGGATCTTCGAGCTCTGTGCGCAGCACGGCACGACGGTCGTCCTTGACGGGCAAGGTTCGGATGAAATCACTGGCGGCTACGTCTATCACCAGCGCGCCTATATCAAAGAGCGGCTGCTTCGCTGGCAGCCGCTGGCGGTGATTTCTGAGCTGCGAGCAATTGCACGGCGTGAGCGGCGATTCGCCGCCGGCATTTTTTCGGACTTCTTCATCCGGGCGCGCCTGAAACGACCTGTTCACCATGCGTGGATAGCGGATGGAGGTACGCGCGCCAATGCCGCCGAATTCGCGTTTGCGCGCGGCGACTATGGACGCGATTCTTCACTCGTTAACCGCCAGCTCTACTTCGATGTGCATTGGGGCAACGTCAAGATCGTCCTCGGCTATGGTGACCGCAACGCCATGGCACATTCCGTCGAAGCCCGCGTCCCGTACTTCGACCGCGCGTTCGTCGAGCTGCTCTTCTCGCTCCCGGATCGCTATAAGGTCGGCAACGGTGACCGCAAGCGCGTCCTGCGCGACGTCGCTCGGCGCCATGTGGTCCCCGAGATCACCGAGCGGGCTGATCGCATGGGTTACGGAACGCCCGATGAGGAAATGATCCGCGGCCCGCTGCGCGACACCATTGCCGACGCCGTGAACGATCCTGGATTCGGCGCGGCCGGATGGATTGTCGCCCCCAAAGCGTCCCGGTTTCTGCTTGATTTTCAGCAGGGACGTCATCATGACTACCGAGCCGTGTGGAGGTTGTTTGTGCTGAGCCGGTGGGCGCGCCGATTCCGGCTTGCGAGCTGAGCGCGCGCGGGATCGACCGGGGATTAGCGCACTCCCACCAGGTGCGGTACCACCGCCCTGAAAATATGATCGGCTGCCGGCGGCAACGTCAGGATGACGAGACCGCCCCAGATGTATGCCGGATTGACCCTTCGTCGTACGACGAGGTCATAGAGAATCCCGACCAATACGGCCAGATCCTGGTCCACGTAGTGGGGGATGTTTAGCCCCGACAAACGCGCGACCACCGGAAAGCGCAAGCCGACGGAAATCGTGGCCAGCAGCATCAAGCGTTTGTGAATTTCGCGGTCGTGGTTGCGATGTAAAAGGCCGGCGGTCACGAGAATTGTGAATACGATCATGTCTACATGGACAACAACGGACAACATGAACGTGTCGATGGCTGGTCGCGGGGGGCTCTGCAAGAACACCCCTATGCCGGACATTATGGTCAGCACAATCATTATTCCGGCGAGGGCTATCCCGCAAACGCCGAGCCGGCGGTGAAGGTCTCTCCTCTGCGACGCCACCAGGATGGTCTGTGCCAGGAACAGCAGGATCCACAGGGCGAATGCGAACGCATGTGCCTTTACCCACGTGGAATGCAGCTCCTCGGCGATGTTCGTGCGCAGAAAGGCGACCGAAAACCCGGCAATATTCTCCGCCAAGATCGCCAGCGCCATACCGACGAAGAAAATCGAATCGCTTCGCCGGCGGACGGCTGGGTCCGCAAGGATTGACATGTGTTCCCCTCACCTCCGTGCAAAGTATCGTAGCAGGAGCACGCGAATTCGCGTAGCGCGTGGCGGTTCTCCTTCGAGCATCGCAATCGTCGCTGCTAGATGGGATAATTACGGACGAGGTCACTGAGGTCTGGATGCAGAGCGATCAACCTGGGCTTGGCAAGCGGGCTCGCCGCATGCTCGTCTGCGCAAGCGGAGCGTACCTCGCCTATTCGCTTCCCGGATTCGTCCTCCACCTGCTGCGCCACTTCGCCGACGACGTGCAGGTCGTCGTCTCCCGGGCCGCGGCGAAGATGGTGTCCCCATACGCGGTGGAAGTAGCGAGTCGCAACCGCGTCTTCATCGAGATGGACGATCGCAGTGACAACGTCTACGTGCCGCATATCGAGCTCGGACGCGACGTCGATCTCATCGTAGTCTTCCCTGCGAGTGTCAATCTGCTTGGCAAGGTTGCCAACGGGATCGCCGATGAATTGATCAGCGCGCTGATCATCGCCGCTGAGGCACCGGTACTGTTCGTCCCCATTGCGAATCCGGCAATGATCAATCACCCGGCCGTGCGGAGAAACATCGAGCGGTTGCAGGCGGATGGCTACCTGGTTCTGTCACCGTTGTCAGGTCCCGAGGTGGCGACGCGCGAGGGGATGGAACTCATGAACGATCCCTTCCCACTGCCGACCCTGCTGCTGCAGATGAGCGCGGTTCTGTCCGAGCCCAAGGCGCGTGGGATGGCTCGAAGGGATCCTGGAGGTGCCCCTGGATCAAGCTAACACGAAGAATGGCGGTCTATACCGGGTAGCGTTGAGTGTAGGGAGCCGGCGCCCAACAGGGCACGCCACGGCTGAATTGCCCGTTGACCTGCCGCGTCAAGAGCGGGTTGACTCCGGCCTCCGGTAAGTCCTACACTGCTTAGAGATCGCCCCCTCGGTTCCTGAATGCGACGCGTGCGTCTCCACATATGAACGAATTCTACCGGCGCAACCCGAAGGTCGAGGAAAGTCCGTTGCAGGGCGACCTCATGCTATTCGATCCGGTCAACTCGCAGTTCTTCGTCCTCAATCCAACCATGGCATATCTCTGGCGGAACTGCGACGGTCAGAAGACCTTTGACCAGGTCGTAGAATCCGTTCCCCGCGATTTCGCCGAGAGCAGTTCGCATCCCGTCGCCACGGAGATGAAGGCTGCCCTCGAAGAGTTGATGGCCCTCGGGCTGGTTACAACCAATTGATCGTCTTCAAAAGTCAAAAGGGAGAGCAAGCATGAACGCGCAAACCACCCAAACGCAGAGCGTTGAAAAACAGGCCGCGAACAAGGCCGACCGCCCCGTGTACGAAACTCCGCGCATCCAGGCGATGAGCGAGAAGGATATCCTCAGCACGTTCCAGATCACCCAGTCGATGGCTGGATGGTGGGTGAATCCCAGCTGCTAAGCAGTAGTCCGGCAGTAGGTTCGGAACGGCCGCGCGATCCCGCCGTTCCGACGCGCCTGCGGGAGGAAGCGTGTGCCCGCGATACCCAGACTTCTGCTCGACGAGCTCCTCGCCTCCCTTCAGGATCGTGAGCATTCCACCGTCTTCGCGACGTCGGCGGTTATGGCCGATCAACGCATTGCGGTCGAATGCGATGACCGGTCTTTGTTCTCCGAATTCTTTGCGATGTTCGGTGGATCCCCACCGGCGCCAAGAGCGCGTGCCATTCCCGCCGACATTCATCTCGACATCCGGGCTCACATCCATCCCGAGTTCGGTTGGTTTCGGATGGCGGGAAGCAATGACCTCCCGATTGATGCGCAAGAGTTCAGCTTCGCCATTGAGGTGGGCCAGGGGACGTTCGAGCTGCTTCGCGTCGAAGACGCGGCATGGAAGTGCGTCGCGTTCCGCGGCAGCAATATTCCCGCGTTCGCCTTCCGTGGCCGCGACTGTCTCTTCGCTCTAGGCCCGCAGTGGCGCCGCAGCATCATGTGGTACCTGTTCTGGCGCCTGTTGCGCATTCGTGCTGACGCCATCTTTTTCCATGCTTCTGCGCTCGGGATCTTCGGCGAAGGAACGATTTTCGTCGGACCCACGCGCGGGGGAAAATCGACAACGTCGCTCGCCCTGGCAGCGCGCGGCCACAACTTCCTCGGCGACGAGATCGCCGGCTACGTTCCCGAACGTGGAGAACTCATCCCATTCCGCCGTCCCGTCGGAATCAAGCCGGGGCCGCGAGCCACCGCTGTGGAGCGCGGGCTCGCGCGTGGCGTTGCCGAGCAGATCGAGCGTGACGGTTTCGTCCGCGTAGATGTCGACACGCTCTTTCCGATCGCACCGCCCGTGGCCGTTCCGCTGCGCCGGATCGTCTTTCTGCGCGGATTCGCAGAGCGCCCGTCGCTCGAGCGCATCACGCCTGGGCGCACGGAGATTGCCGGACTGCAGCCGCTCATGAGCTCATTTCTGAACGCACCGCACAGCCGCCGCGTCTTCGAGCTCGCGCGCCTTCTTTCGAGCGCCAAGGTCTATCAACTCCATTTGGGCAATCCTGATGCAACCGCCGTCTACCTAGAACAGGCATTTGCTCGCGAATGACAGCCACTGTAAGCGATCGCTGCGACGCCGTTGCCACGTTCCGATACATCAGCGTCTGGCTGATGGAAACGACCGCTCGCTGGACCCCGGTTACCCCCGAGATGGAGGCGAAGGTGATGTTCGGCCGCCACATCTGGGACTTCGCGCAGATGGCCGATTCGCTCGGCAAGCGCACGTTCGAGCTGCGAAGGGCGCAGCACTACACCTTGCGCCCCGCAGACGCCTACGATGCGCTTTTACGTGACGTGGCGGGGGCGCATTCGACCCGCGATCGGATCGCGGTTCTGTATGAGGGCGTGCTTCCCGGTCTGATCGAGCGCTATCGCCGCTACGTAGCGGCAACAGATCCGATTCTCGACGAGCCGTCGATCGTCATCATCGAGCGGATTATCCGCGACCTGGAGCGCCAGCGCGTCGAGGCGGCCGAGTTACGGCGCGACTTGAACCTCGATGCATCGTTCGCGCCGACCCTCGCCGCGCGCGAGCGTGCAATCGACAGTATCTTCGCCGAGCGGGTACCGGAATGACCGAGATCGGATTCTTCCGCGTCGAAGACATGACCCTGCGGATGGCGCCGGCGCGTGACGCCTGTTTCACGATCGTCTATCGCGACGCCGACATGCACGAGTTCGGAGAAGCGTCGGAGGTCGCGCGCCGCGAGATCATTCACCGCCACATGACGAACGAAATCACCAGCCTTGACATCGCTGCCGACTGCCTCGCCGAGTTCCCCGACGCAGCGTGGGAACTTCGGATGGAGCTGGCGCGCCAATGCTGGGACGAGTCCCGGCACGTAAGGGTGCTCTATCGTCGTTTGCGACAACTCGGCGGTTTCAAAGGAGAGTTTCCCATCAGCACGCTTGAGTGGAGCGTCACCTGCGCTCTGGACAATCTGCCCGGACGCCTCGCCGCGCAGAATCGCACGCTTGAAGCAGGGGCAATGGACGTGGTCGGGGGCCTATTGCGCACCATCCGCGCCGCAGGCGACGAGACCACGGCGCTCATGCTGGAAGGAATCCTCGCCGACGAGGTGCAGCACGTTCGCTTTGCCAATCGCTGGATCAAACAGATGGCCACCGAGGATCGCCGCGTGCTGATGAAAGTGGCGGGCGCGGTTCGCTTCCTCGCTGCAGCGAACTCGAAGTTCCAGATCAAGGACAGTGAGGTGAACGCGGTCGGCAAGGCGCTCGAGGCGCCCGGAGACCGCATTCCGGCGGTCAACGTCGAAGATCGCAAGCTGGCCGAGTTCTCCGACGAGGAGATCTACGAGATTATTCGCCAGGCAGGGTTTCGCTCGCTCGTTCCGGCCCGGGTAGAGGCATGACGCTCGACCCGGCACTGTTCGCGGAAAATCCCGCTCGCGACGGACGCTTCGAGGTCAAGGATCTCTGGCGGGAGATGATCAATCTCCCTCACGACCATGCGGACGGGAGCCTGGAGTTCTTGCACCGGCAGCTCAACGAGGAGCTGAACAGCCTCGAGATCGCCGCGCGCAATCTGGTCGACTTCCCCGACGAGGAGTGGGAGTTGCGGATGGCCATTGCCCGCCAGTGCGCTGACGAGGCGCGGCACGCGATCGCCTTTCGCCGGCTGCTGGAAGCGCGTGGCGGTTGGCTCGGACGGTTCCCGGTATTGAACTTCCAGTTCCGGATCATGACTTCGATCCCATCGCTGATCGGCCGGCTCGCCGTCGCAAACCGCAGTTTTGAGGCTTCCGGAATCGATGCGATCCAGGACGGTATCGAGTCGTCACGACGCAAGGACGATGTAGAGTTCACGACCCTGTTCGATGCGCAACTCGCTGACGAAGTGCAACACGTCCGCTTTGCCAACTTCTGGGTCAAGAAACTGATCCAGCGCGACGGCGCGCGCGCAGTGATGGCACTTGCGCGCGCGGTTGCGCACGCAGATGCCGCGTTTAAGCACATCGTCGGCGAGGATATCGTCATCTACCCTGTAGCAGACGACATCCGCCGCGAGGCGGGTTTCACCGAGGACGAGATCGAGTGGGTTCGCGCACTCGCGGCGCAGAAGTGATGGGCGCGGCGCGCGCGCTCGATTCGCTGTCTACGCCGGAGCTCGAGGCGATTTCGACGCTCTGGAAGCGCGAGCGGCGCGTACTCGTGACGTCCTTCACCGGGGTGAGCATGCTACCGGCGATCGCGCCCGGACAGGAGGTCGTGGTCCAGTGCGGTGTCGAGCCCGCGGTGGGCGATGTCGCTGTATTCCATTTCCGTGATCGACTGGCGGTTCATCGCGTCGTCGCGCGCACCGCAACGTGGCTGCTTACCTGGGGCGACGCAAATCCGCTTCCCGATGAGCCAATCGAGCCGATTCACGTGGTGGGCGTGATACGCCATGGTTTCGCGCCGCCGCGTTCCGTACGCCGCGGGCTGCTGCTGCGATTTCTCGCTTCGCCGCACGTGCCGATCGACCTCCTGACGCGGCGCGTGCGGGTTGCTTACCGTGTGCGGGCTGCGTGGGGACAGGGACCGCTCGTGTTCGCCAAGAAGGCGCTCCGAGCCGCCCTTCGCCCACTATTGCCGCGCTGAGCCCTCTGTCATGTCGACTACCAGCGCGGTCAATAGCTTCCCGGCCCGGATTGCGCGCTCGGGATGGATCGAGTCGCCCGGATTCGATACGTTTCTCCTCATCCTCGCACCGCTTCTTACACTGCCGATCATCGCGGGCGTCTATTGGCGCATCCCTCTCCTCGCGGTTGGAGGCGGGCTCACGCTGGCATTCGCCCATTACAGTTCGACGCTGACGTTTTACTTCTGGGACGAGAACCGGAAGTATCACCGCACGCGCTGGCTGGCTTTCTTTGCCGGACCGGTCATGCTGGCGACCGTCTATCTTCTGCTCCTCGGCTTCGAGGTGCCGTTTGTCATCCAGTTCGTCATATTTTTCTGGAACACCTGGCACGTTGCGCGACAGAACAGCGGCATCCTTTCGATCTACCGTCAGCGCTCGGGCGTCTCTGCTCCCGCGCAGAAGAACGCCGCGAACAATGCGATTATCGCCGCGAGCACTTTCCTCGCACTCTGGAACATTGATACCCACAAGGAGGTCGTGGCCCTGTTCGGGCTGGTCTCCGACGATCTGATCGAAATCGTGCGGCTCACCGCCTGCGTCGCTGCTGCGTTTTTCCTCTGCCGGCTCGCGCTCTCGCTCCTGCGGCGCAAAGAGCCAATCGGCCTCCCCGAGGGACTGTTCCTTGCGTCGAGCCTGGCCTTCTTCTACCCGTATCTGTTCATACGGAGCTCGGAGATCGCTACGTTTGCAATGCTTCTGCCGCACTACGTGCAATACATGGCGCTGGTATGGCTGCTGCACCGCCGCAAGTTCGGCGCTGCGCGCGAGGGAGCGCCCGTCGCCTTGCGCAGGATCAGCGCGAAGCTCTTTCTTCTCATTCCGCTGCTCTTTGCGGTCGGATTCTCCTTCTATCTGATGAAGGGCTTCTTCGATGGCCGGGGCTACCAGTACTGGTTCGAGAGCCTTTATCTGCTCATCGCACTGGAGCACTTCTATCTCGACGGCCTGATCTGGTCGTTCAAGCAGCCGCACGTTCGACAGACCATCGGCTCTTATCTCATGCGCCGTCCCGCCGTGGCATCGGCGTAGCCGGGGCAGCGCCGCATGATGGACCACTTTTCCACGTGGCTCGAATGGTTCATCTCTCGAATGGATGCGCATCTGCTGAGCGCTTCCTTCCTGCGCGAATATGCGAAGCTCGGAGCGGTGCTTGCTGTATCAATTGTTCTCGAAATCGCCGCGCGGAAGAACTGGCGGGTCCGTTACGGCTCGCGCAACTTCCGGATCGATGCCCTCTACTACGTGTTCTATTACAGCGGTCTTTATCACGTTCTCTTCTTCGCCTGGATCTACAGGGGGCTTACGTATGTCGTGAGCGAGTTTGCGCCAGGACTGCAAATGAATCTTCTCGGGAGCATGTCACCGGGGATGCAGATTGTGACGCTGATCATCGCCGCGGACTTCTTCGGCTACTGGAACCACCGACTGAAGCACGCGAACCGCTATCTTTGGGAATTCCACAAGATTCATCACTCACAGACGATTCTGACAGCCGTAACCAACTACCGTTTTCATATCGTTGACGAGACCTTTCTCCGCATCTGGCTGTTCATCCCGTTCCAGATCCTCGGCCCGGGTATCGAAATGTGGCTTTTGGCCGACTTCTTCATGGCGTGGATCCTGCTCGTGCAACACTCGGATTGGAAATGGTCGTACGGCCGGTTCGGACGAGTCTTCGTCAGCCCGCTCTTTCACCGCAGGCACCACTCCACAGACGAGCGCCTGCAGAACCGCAACTTCGCCATGCTTTTCTCATTCTGGGACGATCTCTTTGGCACCGCGGACCGGAAGGCGCCCTATCCCATCTCGCTAGGGTTGTCGGGCAATCCGGTTCCGGAGACAATCCTTGGACAGATCATCCATCCATTCGTCGAGATCGCGCGCCACCTGCGCCGGCCTGCGCCGGGCCTCACCCCCGTTCCTCCTACCAGAAACCTCGCCGAGTGACGCAGGTTCCGAGTGAGCTCTGGCCGATTGTCTGTCGTCTCGCCACGTCTGGCGAGTGGCCGCCTTCCAGCGAAGCAGAGGTTGCGGAGTTTTTCGAGTTTTCCAATCGCCAATACCTGCTCCCGCTGCTGATGGAGGAGAACGACCTTCCCGCGGAGGTCACCGCGGCGAAGCCACGCTTCCGCGCTCTCAACGCGCTCTATCGAAAACGCTACGAACTGAGTCGCGAGGGTACGCTGGAGTTGCAGCGCGTCCTCGGCGTGGACGGCTTTCTGTTCTACAAGGGCTCTGACTACCGCCACCGCCTCTATCCGCGGCCGGAGCTGCGCCCGATGAACGATGTCGACGTCTATGTCCGATCGACCGAATTCTCGGCCGCGCTGGCGCGCCTCGCAGCTGCAGGATACGAACGCAGGTACTTCGCCTTCGGCCCCAGCATGGCGCCGGGGTTTCACGAGATTTCGCTCGAGATCAAGAACGTGCACATCGAGATTCACCGATGGTTCGTTCAGCGCGTACGCGCAGGGATCGACTACGACGGCATGTGGCGACGGCGCGAGCGGTTCGAGCGGGATGGCATCAGTGGTTACCGCCTGTCAGCGGCCGACGCGATCCTGTGTCACGCCTTCAATCTCGGGAAGGACGAGTTTAGTACCGAGCTCAATCGCTACGTTGACTTCTACTTGCTGCTGCAGCAACACGAGGATCAGCTTCCCGAGTGTGTGGCGCGCGCAAAAGCATGGGGCATCGAGCGGCCGCTCTTCGGTGCGCTGTACCTGATCTCGACCCTTTTCCCGAGCGCGGGAACCGCTGCAGTGAGAGAGGCCATCAATCTGCTGCTCAATGTGCCGACGCGACGCTTCCTGGTGGATCGCGTGCTTCCGGATCCGGCGACGGAACGGAGCGGACACGTCAACGGGCGTAACGTGCAGCTCTGGCGCAAGTACTGGCTGATCGATCACACCTGGCGCCGGTTCGCCTTCTTCGCCTATCACGTGTACGAAACAGCGATGGGCGCAGCGGTGGCATGGCGCCGGCGCAGAAACGCCGTTGCCGGTTAGAGCTGCGCACGTGAATACTGGGCACCTTGCCGGCGATATCCGCTGCGGACGCCTGCCTCAATCCGCAACGCGAATTCGGTAGGCACCCCCGCCAACGTCTGGCCCGAGGAGCCGCAGTAGTTCGGTGAGCCCCGCGGTGTTGCTCGGCAATCCGCGTGCTATGCCTTCGAAGGACCAGCCCTGCTCGCGTGACGATGCGCCGCGGCCCTCGACCCGCAGCGCCCCGCTGACCCGAACCGAAATCTCGCCCGACATCGCGGCGCGGGAAAGCGCGGGCCAGTAAGCGGCGAGCGAAGACGCTGGCATCCTGATCGTCGCGTCATCTACGCGCAGGCCGTTCATCCTGAGGGTGATGCGCCCAGCGCCGCGGAGCTTTGGATCGTCGATTTCGATTCGCAGTGCCGGTTCGCCCGCGACCATGGGCACGGCCAGCCACTGCCAGTTCAATTTCTCATACCGGTGCACGCCACCCAACCGATCCAGGATCACGAGCGATGTGGCTTGCCCGCGCCATAAGCTGCCCTGGGTACCCTCGAGGGTTGCAACCCCGTCCGTCGCGGCCGCAACCACCCATGCAAGGACGGACGCCGGAGCGCTGAAGACCAGGGACGCCGTATAGAGCAACAGCGCAAGGCCGGCGGCACGCATCATGGCGACCGCGCAAAGACTGCCTCGAGCTTCACTCGATCGCCGTCCGCAAGCGGCGTCATCCGCAGGTTCTCCAGCCGCACTCTCTGCGCAGATTGCAGTCGCGCGACGAACGTAAACGCCTCGGCCGCACGCGCCGAGAGGACCAGGACCCGCACGTGTTCCGCGCTTTGCTGTTCGACTCCTCCCTGGGCGAGTGCAACGCCGCTGGTCGCGGCGGCCTGCTCAATGGCGGCTTTGAGGTCGCGCGCCGCAGGGCGCGCGCCGCTTCTCAGCCGGTCAAGCTCTCCAGCATCGCGCTCCATCGCTTGCACCTCGGCGCGGAGCTCGGGCATGCGGACAAGCAGCCGATCACGCTCGCGCGTCACCGGCAGCCATACGTAGGCGTACGCAATCGCGAGCGCGATCAGAATGGCGGACGCACAGATCGCTGCGCGGTCGTGCTCCGAGCGGTTTCCCCAGAACGCTTTCAGTGCTTCTTTCATCGCCTGCTCCGCGGCACGAAGACGAACCGAGCTTCGCCGCCCGCCGCCTTCGGGCTCGCCGCTTCGAGGGCTACCCCGACGCTCTCTTGCTCGAACCGTTTGAGCATGGAAGCGGCTTCGCCCCGGTTCGCAAGGACGACGTCGAGCGTGAGCCTGCCGGCGTCATAGCCAACGGTCTTCACCTTCCAACCT
>Ga0070698_100000780_pt1 | contig 34539 bp, 25 predicted proteins | sample KBSK1502metaG_FD_65477 | JGI IMG/M metagenome (GOLD analysis project Ga0070698, IMG submission 65477) | Corn, switchgrass and miscanthus rhizosphere microbial communities from Kellogg Biological Station, Michigan, USA - KBS K1-50-2 metaG | ecosystem: Host-associated > Plants > Roots >... | reverse complement strand
CCGGCGTCCGTCCCGACCCACAGATAACCGTCCGTGGTCTGCGTGATCACCCACGGGGCGCCTTTGATGAGGCCATCCTGGGCTCTCCAGGCGGTGTGCGCGTACTGGGAGATGTGGCGGCTCGGATCCACCGCCCACAGTCGACTCCCTGTGAGGAAGAACAACAGCAGGCAGAGCGGAAGCGATCGCGGAGCGTTGACCTTCTTCTCGTCGACCGCCACAGGAGTGCCTAGTCTGGTGCGTTTCGCTCCTGCAATGCAATGGGGCGAGTGCCGCAACCGCGCGGCGCTTGTTTCACCTGGCCACCCTCGGCGGGGGCGTGGTGTACTGAATCTTGAGCTCATCTCCGAGCAGGTGCGTCTCCGCCAGGTGCGCGCCCACAAACCAGACCTGCAGTTCATTCGTCCGTATCACCTGGCCGACCAGCAGGTCGTTGGTGCCGTCGTCGCCCGCTTCCGCCGCCTGGCGTGCCATAGTCCTCGCCTCCTTCAGGATCACCTCGTGCGCGTGGAGCAGCCGCGCGAGCTGAGCCGGGGCTTTCTCGCGGCCAATGGGCGGCCGCGGAATCAGGGTCTTCTCCGCAACGTCGTGGGCCATGGCCACAGCCACGCCGCTCAACGACTGGATTCGCTCGGCGATTGTGTCCACCAGCTCGCTCTGCTCGCTGAAGTGCTTGTCGAAGAGGAGATGCAGCTGATAGAAGGTCGGTCCACTGACCTGCCAGTGGTGTTTCTTGTAGAGGTCGCGCAGCGTCATCGTATCGGCCAGGAGCTGATTGAGGTGTCCAACGCTGGCCAAGCAGGCCGCGGACTCGAGCGCGATGGGTACGGGCACCACCGTTCCATACTGCTGCAGCTCCCTGCCCTCGAGATCCTTCAAAGGTCGCGCATCGTAGGGCGGCGCTGTGTCGTTGGTTTTCGTCATGAGGGCCTTTCTGTCCGGCCACCTCACTTCTCGCGGAGCGGCCAGTCTTCAGCAATCGTGCGCACGAGCTCAGTCATGGCGGTCCCGGCCGCGGTCACCTGGGCGCGGTCGCGACTCAACAAAGCCAGCAGGTACTTGCCGGCCTCATCGACATAGTCGACCGCGGTCAAGTCGACGCCCAGGGAGCGGCCAGCGAGCTTGGGCCGGGCGGCCCGCCAGGCGTGCTCGAGCTCGACGACCCATGGTCCGGCCAGGCTGCCTTCGAGCTTCAGGGTCACCTGACCGGGCAATTCCGCGACAACGATTCTCAGCATGTTGGTCGCTGGCCGATCACTTCAACCCCGCTTGGCTTCGGCGTGCCGGCAGCTCGGCGTACGCGATGCCGGTGAGATTTCCCTGCGCGACGGCCAGCGTCTTCCTGGCCGACCCGTCGAGCTGCGCGCTGTAGACGGAGCCGCCCAGGTCAGAGACGAACATCCGGGCCTGTTTGACGTCCAGCGCGAGGCCGATTCCTTCCATCAGGTGCGTCAAGACGATCTCCGGGTCCTGGCGAGACTCTGGGTCTGCATCCATCGGCGCGCGATTCACCGTGTTGCCTCGGGGGGGATCGCCGCGGTCCGTCCAGTACATCGTGCGCGTGGTGAGATCGAGATCGAGATCGATCGGTTCCGGGAGGCCGTCGAAGAGCAGCTCGATATCGGTGCGGTTCGCTGCCGTCTGGCTCGTTGGGATCTCGAGCCCGGCGCGGAAGATCCGGCCCTGGCCGGCGTTGTCCGCCCCCTTCTGCGTCCAGTAGACCTGTGCGCGTCCGGCATCGATCGCTATCCCGACGCACCAGTTCGTCTGGTCCGCACGGGCGGCGTTGTCACGCCCTCGCTCGACGAGCGTCTCGATGTGCGACCCGTCGAGGTTCGCCCGCATGACCCGCATCCCTTCGCGATCGGACCAGTAGAGCTTGCCGCTCCGCTTGTCGAGCTGGATCTGCTTCGGCGTGAACGTCCCACCCTCGGGGACGATCGTGGTGAGGTTCCGACCGTCGAGATCCGTGCGCTGAATGGAGCCATCGTTCGCGGCGGGATTGCCCATGTTGGTCCAGAACACATGCCCGGCCTCGACGTCGACGACGACGCCGTCGGGAATCCTCTGTCGCTCGACGAGCACCTTCCGATCGGACCCGTCGGGATTCATCGAGATCACCCGCCCCCCGCTGGCTTCGAGAAAGAACAGGCGCCCTGCTCTCATCGTCCACCTTCCGTGGCCGCGGCTTCCGGATGCCCGGCATGCGGGATCGCTCCGCTCGCGCGCAGGCCGTCGATCTCACCGGCATCGAACCCGAGCTCGTGGAGGACCTGGTCGGTATGTTCGCCCAGCCCCGGAGCGACGCGAGGCCGCACCTTGGGCGATTCCCCGATCGTGAGCGGGCTGTCCACCGTGTACCTGGGCTCCGTGCTGCCGTCCTCGATCGGGACGATGATCTTGTTTTCCAGGAGCTGCCGATCATTCAGGATCTCTTCCGGGATCTGCACGACGCTGTAAGGCAACCGTGCAGCATCGAGGAGGGGCTTCCAATACGACAGCGGCCGTGCGCCGAACAATCGATCGAGCTCGGCGACGAGTGCGGACGCGTTGGCGCGGCGGCTCTTGGAATCAGCGAACCGCGCGTCGCCGAGCAGGGCATCCCGCTGGATGGCTTTCGCGAACACGGGCCAGTTCCTTTCTTCCTCGACGAAGACGAGGAGCACCCAGCGATTGTCAGCGGTCCGGTAGCTGGCGCCGGCGAGAGCGTTGGGGGGGTGAGTCCGGGAGATTTCGCCGTCGAACTTCGCCCCGAACAGCCCCGCCTGCAGCCAGGCCGCGGTCGCCCAGGCTCCATTGGCGATCAACGATGTGGAGACGCTGCAGCCTTGGCCGGTGCGCTCACGCCGGTAGAGTCCCGTCACGATGGCCGCATAGAGGGACATCGCGGTCGCGTGGTCCCCGATACCGGGGACGGGTACGGCGGGCGGACTCGAGGCCTCTCGCGTGAACTGCATGAGGCCCGAGCGCGCCCAATAGGCCGTGATGTCGAATCCCGGCTTGTCTGCTTCCGGTCCCACCTCACCGTAACCGGTGATGTCCGCATAGATCAGGCGAGGATTGAGCGGGGAGAGGTCTTCGTAATCCAGCTTCAGTGCTTTTCGGACCCGTGGCGGGTAGTTCGTCACCAGGACGTCCGCCCACTTCACGAGACGCGCGAGAACCTTCGTTGCTTGCGGGTTCTTCAGGTCGACCACCACGCTCCGCTTGTTCCGATTCGTGAGCTGCCACGTGTAGTTGTCCTTCAAGCGGGGATTGGGCGGGGTCAGATAGAGGTACCGATATGGGTCCCCGATCCCGGGCGGCTCGACCTTGACGACATCCGCGCCGAAATCGGAGAGTACCGTCGTGGCCGCCGGGCCCGCGATGAAGCTGGCCAGGTCGACGACCTTGAGGCCCGAAAAGAGATGGTCCGAAGTGGTCATGACTCTGTTCCTCACCGGCCCTGGAACTTGGGGGGCCGCTTCTCGAGAAAGGCCGTAGTGCCTTCCTTCCTGTCGTCCGTCGACCCACAGATCGCGAAGAGAGACGCTTCAAGGAGCAGACCCTCGTCCAGGCTCGTCTCCAGCCCTTTGCTCACAGCCTCGATCGAGAACTTGACACCCACCGGGGCGTTGGAGTCGATCTGCTTCAGAAGGGCTTCGGCTCGCGCGATCAGGTTGGCGTTGGGCACGACCTCGTTGACCAACCCGATCCGGTGGGCTTCCTGGGCGTCGATCGTCTCGCCGGTGAGAATGAGCTGAAGCGCCCTGCCCTTCCCGACCAGCCGAGGCAGGCGTTGGGTGCCTCCATAGCCCGGCATGATTCCAATCTTCACTTCCGGCTGCCCGAACTTCGCGCTTTCGGCGGCCAGTCGGATCGTGCAAGCCATCGCGAGCTCGCAGCCAGCGCCCAGGGCAAATCCGTTCACGGCGGCAATGACCGGCTTGCCAAGGCTCTCGATGAGGATCGTCAGCGCCTGCCCGTATCGTGTATCCTCTTCCGCTTCGAGCGGCGTCGCGTTGACGAGCTCACGGATATCCGCGCCGGCGGCGAACGCGGCGTCGCCGGCCCCGGTCAAGATGACACCCCGCACGACGCGATCGTCACGCGCGTCCGCGAAGGCTGACTTCAGCTCCGCGACCGTCGCCTTGTTCAGCGCGTTGAGCACCTTCGGGCGGTTGAGGGTCACGTAGGCAACCGCGCCCTTCTTCTCGTAGAGGACATTCGCGAAGGCGAGAGCGCCAACGGCGGCACTCATGAAAGCCTGCTGCTCTGATTGACCATCCCGGCGCTCCTTCGTGAATCTGACGCCGCCGCTCTAGCGGCCCGGCACGATCAGAGGGCAACGGTCGTGCCGGCCCCGGAAGCGCGAACCATCGCGTCGCAAATGGTGGAGCGCAACGGAATGGAGCAAGGGGGCCACGCGAAGTCCGATCCAGGTGCCGGCGGACGCGTGGTAGCGGGCCAGCAACTGCCAGTCTCCTGGCGCTCACCTGCGGACGAAGGCCGTGCTCCTGGGGCGGGGCGCGTCCGCCAGCGCCGTCGCGACGAGCCAGACCATCGGCAGCAGAAGGAAAAGCGAGCCCGGCACCCACATGATCACGCCGGCGATCGCCTGGTCGTCGAGCGCGGAAAGGCCCCAGGGCCGAGACACCGTGTCGTAGAAGGGATAGATCACCCGGTCGGAAAACGTGAGGATTGCTGACAGCGCGCTGTTCTGGAGATCGACGAGCGCGAGGTACGGGATCATGGCCCAGCGTGGCCAAGGCGATCGGGAAGGCCACGGCAGGATCACCGGCCGCCAGAAGAGGACCCCAGTCAGGAAGAAGCAGGCGTGCTCGACCTCGTGCCACCGCTCGGAGTTCAGGGCCAAATCGTAGAGAACGGGGACGTGCCACGCCCAGAAACTCACGACGAATGCGGCCCAGCCAACGACCGGATCAGTCAGCACGTGAGCGACTGCTCGTACTTGCGGCGCCGATAACGCCATCGCGACCCTCCGGCGGACGGGTCTCGGCAGCCCGAGGAGCATGGGCGCGACCGGCGCGCCCATCCACAGGAGCGGAGGAGCGACCATCATCAGCAGCAGGTGTTGGGTCATGTGCGCCTGCAGGAGCAGGCCGTTCAGCGCGTCCAGCGGTGAATCGAGCGCAAGCACGATGGTGGCAAGTCCCGCCATCGTGGCGACCAGATGCCGTACCGCGAAGCGTGCCGGCATCCGGCGGGAGGCCACCCGCCAGCCTCGAAGATAGATCGCGGCGGTACCGATCACGGGTGCGACCACGACCGGTTCGAAGTTCCAGACGAGCGAGACCTCGCGCGCCACGCGTCCGGTGGCGGCATGGGCGACGAGAACGCTCATGACCAGGGACCCACCCGCGCGGAGGGCGTCCGCGATCAGGCTCCACCCGCTTTGTCGAGGGCCATCGAGGCGAAGAGGAGGGGCAGGTACAGAACGGAGGCCAGTACGACCCGCCGTGCCGATACGAGCGACCGACTGCGGGCATGGGCCACGGTACAGGCGAGTAGAGCGGCGCCGAGCACCACCGCCCCGAGGAAGTAGATCCAGCCCGTCAGCGTCATGAGTGTCGGCACGAGTGACATGACCCAGAGCACCAGGGAGCCCATGACCATCTGACGCTCGGTGCTGTCCCCGTCGGGGTCGACCACGGGCAGCACGCGGATTCCCGCCCGCGCGTAGTCCGCTCGGTACAGCCCGGCGATCGCCAACGTGTGAGGGATCTGCCAGAAGAACACGATCAGGAACAGGACGACGCCGCCCAGGCCCAGCTCGCCGCGGGCGGCCACCCAGCCCGTCACGGGCGGCAGCGCCCCGGCGATGGCGCCAACGAGGGTGCTCAGCGGCGTCAATTGTTTCAGGGGCGTGTACACGCCAAGGTACAGGATCGCCGTCACCAGGGTCACGGCGGCCGGCAGCGGACCGACCACGACCGCGAGGTACCCTACGCCGAGAGAGGATGCCAGCGCGCCGAACAGGAGCACGTCGTTTGGGGCGAGTCGGCCCCCAGGGATCGGCCGGTCCCGTGTCCTCCACATGAGCGCGTCGCTGTCGCGTTCCAGAAATTGGTTGAGGGCCAGGCTTCCACCGGCCGCGAGCGCGGTGCCGGCCAGCGTGTGCAGCAGATGAACCCAGCCCCGCCCGCCGACCGAACCGAGATAGTAGGCGACCGCAGTGGTCACCAGGATCATCGAGACGACCCGAGGCTTGGTGAGGACGAGGAAATCCACGACGCGACGAGAAGCGAGGCTCGAGGCAACCGGTGCGGTCGTTGCCTTCAGGGGTGCGGCGACGACGCCGGAACCACTCGGGCGCATTGGAGACCCTCAGGGCCGCGGCGTCGCCGGTTCCGTCGCCGTGCGCGCCGCGAGCTGATTGCGTGGACGCAGCGTCTGCATGAACGCCACGAGGGCATTCACCTCGGCCAGAGAAAGGTTCTTCCCGTAGGCCGGCATGTTCCCTCCCCCCTGGACGACCTGACGGATCAATTGGTCTTGCGTCAACCGCGTGGCGATGTCATCGAGTGCAGGTCCGCGCCGGCCACCTTGGCCGCCGAGCTCGTGGCAGTTGCGGCACTGCTTGTTCTGAAGGACGAGCGCGCCCTGGAGCTCGAGTGGAGTCCGCCCCTCGACGAAGCGCATGGGCGTCGGAAGGCTGCTCCAGGCGTCCATGACGGGCGACCACGGGACGGCCAGGCCGAGAGACGCCAGCGTCACCACCGTGAGGACGGTCAGGAGCACGCTGAGCACGGCCACCGGTCGGCGCTTCCAACTCTTCTCGCCGGCGCCGGCGAGGAACGGCACCGCCAGCAGCAAGCCGACGGCGACGAGAGGTCCAACGAGCAGGATGGCCTCCTCCGTCCACGGCGGTACCAGCGCGAAGAGGGCATAGAGGGCCAGGAAGAAGAAGTCGGGCTTCGGCGCGGCGTCGATGATCGTGGGATCCGGCCGTCCATGGGGCCCATTGGGGCCGAAGACCGCGGCGCAAAGGAGCACGGCGAGGACCACGGCCCCCATGCCGACCATGTCCTTGCGCGCGGCGTGGGGGAAGAAGGGAACGCCGTCCGCCGCGACCTCCTCCTCGTATCGCCTCCGATAGGTCTCGCGGTCGACGAGCCGGCCGGGCATCGGCCACTCGTTGATGCCGAGCTTCAGCACGAGCCAGAGGTGCAGGCCCACGAGACCGATCAGCAGTCCCGGCACCACGAACACGTGAAGGGTGAAGAAGCGTGAGAGCGTGCGGCCGGCGATGATCGGTCCCCCGAGCATGGTATGCACCAGTACCGCGCCGAGGTATGGGACGCGCGAGGCAATGGAGGCGCCGATGCCGAGGCCCCAGTAGGCGTCCTGGTCCCACCGAAGGATCTGGCCCGTGAACGCCATCCCGAGCGTGCACAGGAAGAGGAACACTCCGGCCACCCAGGTCAGCTCACGAGGATACTTGTGGGCGCCCCAGAGGAAGACCTGGATCATGTGGATCGTCATCAGGAGGACCATCGCGTTGGACCCCCAGAAGTGGAGGGCGCGCAGGTACCAGCCGAGAGCCGCCTGGGAGTTCAGGTATTCCAGGCTCTGGTAGGCCTGGTCCGGCGACGCGGTGTAGACGAGCGCGAGGCAGATGCCGGTGACGATCTGCAGCGCGAACAGGATGAGGGTCGCGCTGCCGAACACGTAGGCCCAGCTCGCGGTGCTCCGCGGCACCCGGTGCGCCATCGGGATCGCGACGATCGCGCCGAGTCCCGTCCGCTCCTCGAGCCACCGACCGATCGCGCGCAGCCGCGCCGGGAGCGTCATGACGGCTCCGCCAGCGTCGGAATCTGCCCTCCGCGCACCCACAGCTGCCCGTCACGGACCTCGTACGCGTACTCGAACAACCCGCGGGGAGGCGGCCCCGACGCTCGGGAGCCATCCTCGTAGTACGCGCCCCCATGGCAGGGACACATGAAGAGCCGTGATTGGGCGAACCAGCGGACCGGGCAGCCGAGATGGGCGCAGTTGATCGCGAAGACCTGGAACCGCCGGCCGTCGACTCGTCGCACCCAGCAGGGGACGTTCGCCGTGGCTCCGTCCCAGGCTACCCGGAAAGGACTCTCGTATTTGGCAAGGCGCGTCTGGCCTTCGGGGAATTTTTCGAGTGGCCCCAAGCTGATCCAGGCCTGCTCGGGCCTCCGGTGGACGGGACCCAGGATGTATCGAATCACGGGAATGCCGACCAGGGACGCCGCCACGGAGTTCAGACCGAGGCCGAGCGTGAACAGGAAGCCCCGGCGCGACGGCTGCGACGGTGCGCACGGATGGTCGTCCATGACCTTACCTCCCTTGACCCACGCGTCCGGGCACCGCTTGACGACGTGAAGCGAGCCAAGCCACCACGTCGGCAATATCCTCGGAGGTCAGCGGTCGTGCGGGCAGGTTGCTCCGCCAGTCCGGGCAGCCCAGGTCCGAGCGCCCCGCGATCACCGTAGTTCGCAGGGACTGGTCGCTCACGAGCGCGAGATAGGATGGGTCCGCGATGGCGCCGCCCTTCGGTCCGCCGCGACCCTGCGGTCCATGGCACCGTGCGCACACGAGGCCGTACACGGCCGCGCCATGCGACTGGTCGGCGGGCCCGCTCTCCACTCCCGGGGCGTCGTAGGACGGCAGCGTCAGGTCGTTCACCACCTGTGGTCGTCCCCAACGGTCGAGCAGCCCTTGGGCCAGGGCGTCGATTTGAGCGTCCGTGAGGTCGCCGCCGGCGACCATCCCGAACGCCGGCATCGAGGTGCCCGGCACTCCCTTGTCGATGATCGAATGGAGACGATCGGGAGGCACCAGCGCGAGGTACAGCGGGTCGTTCAGAGGGCGAGCAGCGCCGAGGCGGCCATCGGCGCCGTGACAGCCGGCGCAGTTTCTTCGGTAGAGGGGGTCGAAAGTCATAACCTCGGACGCAGCAACCTCGCGCTCGCCCGCTCCCGGTCGTCCCGGCAGGGCGTCACAGCCGGCGAAGCAGAGGCAGATGACCGTCGCGATGGCGGGGGCGAGCCGGGGATGCCGGTTCATCGGCCCGCCTCGGGGCGCCCGTCCGAAACCTCGACGCCGGCGCGGGCGGCGAGCGGCCAGGTCTGCATGGTGCCGATCGGCTCCGCCCGCGCGACGACATATCCGGTTGCGAGTCCGTACACAATCTGCGACGCGACGAACCAGGCCCAATCGACGCGGGCATTCAGGACTGGATTGATCACGCCGAGCATGGCCCACACGAATCCCGTCCAGAGGATCGGCGCCACCAAGCCGCCCCAGAGCATGCGTCGGCGGGGCAGCATCGGAAGGATCACGGCATAGAGCAGCCCCGCCAGGACGGAGATGCTGGCGTGAGTGATGGTCCCGAGGACGAAGGCCGTTCGATCGAACGCATGCAGCTCGGCGGTGGTGGCCTGCGCCATCCGCGGCATCGCGACGGCGGCGAGCAGATTGACGGGATACCACATGCTCCGCTCGACGATCGCGCCGTAGGCGAGGGCGATGACCGCCATCGCCGCGCCCCCGACCATCCCTCCCTTGATGCCGGCCGAGACCGGCTGCACCTCCACCGGAATCCGCATCCGGTGTCCGGCCTCGCCGAGCGCGAGGCCACCCACCGCCAGTCGTGGCGACAAGATCGGGATCACTCGTTCCGCTGGCGATGGCACCGGTATGTGCTCGACCTGCGTCTCCGGGAGGACCTGCCGCCACCAGCCGACACCGGCGGCGACCGTCAGGAGCACGCCGACCACCGAAACGATCGCGTGTGTCACGAGGCCCGCGAAGCCCAGCGTGATCGCGAAAGCCATGACCATCGGCCACGCGGTCGGCGCGGGCTGCTCAACGGTCCCGGATTCACGGGGGGCCATCATCGTCCCACCACGTACACGACGATGAAGACGACGACCCACACGCCGTCGACGAAGTGCCAGTACCAGGCGGCGAGATCTGCGCGCTCGACCTGCTCCGGCCGCAGCGCTCCCGAGAAGGCGAGGACGCTGAGCAGGGCCAGGACGAGGACGCCCAGCGATACGTGCGTGGCATGAAGGCCTACCACGGCGTAGAAGGTCGTCCCGAACAGGTTGGTGGCGATCGTGAGGCCGTGCGCGACGATCAGCCGGTACCACTCCCGCGCCGTACCGATAAGGAAGACCACGCCGAGCGCGAGCGTCACGAGGAACCATCCGCCCGAGCGGCGCATCCGTCCGCGCCGGAGGGCTCGGGTGGCGAAGGCGACCGTGACGCTGCTCGAGAGCAGACAGAAGCTGTTGAACAGGGGCAGCTCGAGCACGTCCTTCGGATAGGGGCCGCTCAGGCTCTTGCCTATATAGAAGAGGTAGGCCACCACGAAGATCGCGAAGAGCGACCCTTCGGCGACGAGAAGGCAGATCATCCCCGCGCGGCCGCGCCACACAGGGTTGACGGAGGCCGGCTCGGTCATGCCGGCGGAGCTCATCGGCAGCCTCTCATTCGTGCGGCGCGTCCGGATCGTCGGGATGCTTGAGGTCCCACAGGGGACGGCGGCTCGACACGACGGGCAGGACCGCGAAGTTGTAGGGGGGCGGCGGCGAGCTCGTGGCCCACTCCAGCGTCCACGCGTCCCAGGGATCGTCGCCCGCGGGCACGCCGTGTCGCACCGATACCACCACGTTCACGATGACGATCAGGACCGCGATGGCCTGGAAGGGCACCCCCAGGGTCGCCACCAGGTTCCACACCTCCCAACCGCGACCGGCGGGGTAGGTATAGATCCGCCGCGCCATCCCGAGCATCCCGGGAACGTGCATCGTGAGGAAGGTCAGGTTGAAGCCGATCACGAACAGCCAGAAATGCCAGTGTCCCAGGCGCTCACTGAGCATCCGGCCCGTTGCCTTTGGGAACCAGTAATAGATCGCGCCGAACAGCGTGAAGATCAGGCCGCCGATCAGGACGAAGTGGAAGTGCGCCACCACGAAGTAGGAATCGTGGAGCTGCCAGTCGAAAGGGACGACCCCCAGCATGATGCCGGTCAGGCCCGCGCACAGGAACTGGAAGAGGAATGCAGTGCAGAACAGCATGGGTGTCTCGAAGCGGATCTTTCCCCCGTACATGGTGCCGAGCCAATTGAAGAGCTTCACCCCGGTAGGCACGCCGACCAGCATGGTCGAGGCGGCGAAGGCGGAGTTGAGCGGGCTCCCCATCCCCACGGCGAACATGTGGTGGGCCCAGGTGCCCATGCCCACGAGACCGATCCCGGCCGAGGCCATCACCAGCGTGGCGTAGCCGAACAAGACCTTGCGCGAGAACACCGGGATGATCTCCGAGGCGAAGCCGAAGCCCGGAAGGGCCAGCACGTAGACCTCGGGATGTCCGAAGAACCAGAAAAAGTGCTGCCACATGACGGCCGAGGCGCCGGCCTGCGTGTCGAAGAAGTGCGCGCCCAGGAAGCGGTCGAGCATCAGCATGATCTGGGCGGCCGAAAGCGGGGGCAGGATGATCAAGGTCAGGGCGGAGATGGTCAGCATCTCCCAGACGAAGACGGGCATGCGGCCCAGCGTCATGCCCGGGCCTCGCATGGTCAGGATCGTCACGAGCAGGTTGACCGCGGTGGCGATCGTCCCGAGCCCCGTCACGAGGAGGGCGAGGTTCCAGTAATCGGTCGCGTTCCCGGGGCTGAAGGCCCGCTCGGTGAGCGGGGCGTAGGCGAACCAACCGACGGCGGGAGCGGAGCCGGCGCCGTACAGCCCCTCGCCTCCGATGACGCTGAAGTGAAGCAGGACGCCGCCGAACAAGAGGATCCAGAAGCCGAAGGCGTTCAGCCGCGGGAAAGCCAGGTCGCGCGCCCCGATCATCAAGGGCACGAGATAGTTGCCGAACCCGAACACGAAGGGAATTCCGACCAGGAACACCATCGTCGTCCCGTGCATGGTGAACAGCCGGTTGAACGTCCCCGGCGACAGGATGTGGAGGTTCGACCAGGCGAGTTGGAGACGGATCGCGGACGCCTCGAGTCCGGCAACGACCAGGAAACCGATCGCCGTCACGACGTACAGGATCCCGAGCCGCTTGTGATCGACGGTGACCACCCAGTCGTGGAGCACGGCCAGCCAACCCCTCGGCGCGTCCGCGCTTCGACGGGCTCCAATCGTCGGGGCCGGCAATGTCATGCCATCCATGGTCGTCACCGAAGCGTGGACAGGTACGCGGTGACCCGGTCCAGGTCCTCGGGCACGAGCTTCACCGCCGGCATGAGCGCCCCGGGCTTGAGCGCTGCCGGATCGTCGATCCAGAGCCGCAGGTTGTCCGGCGTGTTCCGGACGACGCCGGCACCGAGGGTCGACCGGCTCATCAGGTGTGTCAGGTCAGGCCCAAAGACGCCGTTGGCCGGCGTCCCCTGCACCGTGTGACAGCTGCTGCACGGGAGAGAGACAAACAGCTCGCGCCCGCGTCGTGCTTGAAGCTCGTCGTTGGCGGGTGCCTCTTGTGCCGCCGCCCACCGGGCGAAGTCGTCTCTGGTCTCGACAGTGGCGACGAGGAGCATGCCGGCGTGCTGGCCACCGCAGTACTCGGCGCACTGCCCGACGTACGTGCCGCGTTGCTGCGGCTCGAGCCAGACCCGGTTCGTCTTGTTCGGAATCGTGTCCATCTTTCCGGCGAGCTGGGGAATCCAGAAGCTGTGGATCACGTCGGCGGACCGGAGCGTGACGAAGGTCGGAGTGGGGTGCTCCGGGTCGCTGACCGGCAGATGGAGCTCATTGGCGGTGACGATCCCGAGCTTCGGGTAGCGCACCTCCCACCACCATTGGTGGCCCACCACCGTGACCTCGAGCGCGTCCGCCGGCGGTTCTCGGCGTTCGATCGCGTAGATGTAGCGAGCGGTCACCAGGAAGAGCACGGCCACGATCAGGATCGGAACGACCGTCCACGCCAGCTCGATCTGCGGGCTGCCGTACACCTGGGGCGGCTCGCGGCCATCGTCTTCCTTCCGGCGCCGGAATCGGACGAGCACGTAGACACCCACGCCGCTCACGAGGAAGAAGATGGCGCCGGTAATACCCAGCACGAAGACGGCCAGCTCGCGAATCGCGAAGGCCGGAGTCGAGACGGGCGAGAAGAGAGTGGGCGTCGGCATCGCCGCTCTCACCTACACGAAAGCGCCGAATCCCGTGATCGCCTTGCCCACGATCAGGGTGTTCATCTCCCGCGTGCCTTCGTAGGAGTAGATCGCCTCGGCATCGGCCACGAAGCGCCCGATCTGCTCTTCGAGAAGGATCCCGTTGGCCCCGAGCAGCTCGCGGGCGAAGCCGACGGTCTCGCGCATCTTTACCGTGCAGAATGCCTTCGCCAGCGACGCATGCTCGTCCTTCAGCTTGCCTTCGTCCTGGAGCTGAGAGAGCCGAACGACCATGCACAGGGAGGAGGTGATATTGCCGAGCATCTTGACCAGGAGGTCCTGCACTAGCTGGAACTTGGCAATGGGCTTCCCGAATTGCTCGCGCTTCTGCGCGTACCGCAGGGCGTGCTCGTAGGCTCCTATCGCGCAGCCGACCGCCTCCCAGGCGACGAAGCCGCGCGTCATCCGCAGGACGCGCGCGGTGTCGCGGAACGACTTGTCGATCTGCAGGCGGTTGGCCTCGGGGACCCGGCAGTCGTCCAGCGTGATGAGCGCGTTCTGCACCGCGCGCAGGGCCATCTTGGTCACGATCTTCTCCGCCTTGAACCCCGGGGTCGTCTTGTTCTCGACGATGAAACCCTTGACCTGGTTGTCGCCAAGATCGCGCGCCCAGATGATGGTGACGTCGCCCCAGGTCGCGTTCCCGATCCACTTCTTCTGGCCACTCAGGACCCATGTGTCGCCCTCGCGGCGCGCGGTCGTGGTGAGGCCCCCGGAGGCGCCGGAGCCCACTTGCGGTTCCGTCAATCCGAAAGAACCGATCTTCTCGAGGCGGGCCATGGGCGGTAGCCACTTCTGCTTCTGCTCCTCGGATCCACAGAGGAAGATCGAGCCCATCGCCAAGCCGCTGTGGACGCCGAAGAATGTCGCGCACGAGCAGTCGACGCGCGCGATCTCCATTGCGACGAAGCCGGCGAGCAGAGTGCTGCCCCCCGCGCAGCCGTAACCCTGATATCCGACACCGACGATGCCCAGGTCCCGGATTCCGGGAAGAATGTCAAAGGGAAACGCGTCTTCCGCCCAGTACTTGTTGATCACGGGTGCGACCTTCGCCTCCATGAACGCGCGTACCTGCTTCAAGCGGGCGCGCTCGGCGTCGCTGAGAAATTCCGTGACCTGATAGAAGTCCCCGTTCGGCTCCGGAAGCACCACCGGCCCCTCCGACTTGCTCGGGGTCTGCTCTGGGCCCCCCATCTCGACCTTCGGCATCTAGCCCTCCCCCATACAGTTCCCCACCGTCTCCGGCAAAGGCAATCGCCGTGCCGCACGGTGCGCGCCTCGCAAACCGTGGAACAGGAGCCGGCGTGAGTTCCAATCAGCGCTGGACGCCACGAGAGCGTGCTCACCGGCTGCCACCTGCCAGCGGACGGGCACCCGAACACTCATTTCGGCAGCGCATACGCGACCACGGCATCGCCAGGGTGCGCCGTCAGGCCACCGTGACCGCCTGCGGCGATCACGACGTACTGACGCCCGTCCCGCCCCGTATAGGACATCGGCCCTGCGATGCCGTCCTGAGGCAGATCGTCGTGCCAGAGCTCGGCGCCCGTCTCGATATCGAAGGCCCGGAAGGTCGAATCCGCCGTCGCGGCGATGAAGACCAACCCGCCGGCCGTCGTCACCGATCCGCCCATGTTGGGCACGCCAGATGGAATCGGCAGTCTGGTCGGGATACCGAAGGGGCCTTGATTGCGCGACGTGCCCAACGTGTGGCGCCATGCGATCTGGCGCGTGCTCAGATCGAAAGCCGTGATATGGCCGTACGGCGGTGCCTGACATGGCATGAAGGCTGGCGAAACAAACGGAGTGACGAACTCCAGGTACGGCGTGCCGGTCGCCCATCCACCGAAGAAGAACTGTGTGTCGCCGTCGCGTGACAACTCTTCCTCAGTCTTCTGACGCGGGACCAGACGCACTCTCATCGGCAACCAGCTCGTGTTCGCGATGAGCCGCATGCGCGTGGGATCGATCGAGACGCTGCCCCACTCGAATGCTCCCGCCGAGCCGGGATATGAAATCGATCCTCTCGTCGACGGGGGCGTGAACAGGCCGTCGTACCGCAATGACTTGAACTGAATCCGGCACCACAGCTGGTCGAGCGGTGTCATGCCCCACATCGACACCTCCGTCAGGTCCGGCGGTCCGAAGAACGGGATGCCGGTCTGAAACGGCTGCGTCTTGGACGTCCAGTCGCCGTCGCTGGCACCCTGCGGAACGGGACGCTCCTCGATCGGCGTGATCGGCCGGCCATCTCGACGGTCGAGGATGAACAGCAGCCCTTGCTTGGTGGCCACGATGACGACGGGCGTCGGCGCCGCGCCGGGCTGTTCCGGGACGTCGGCCAGCACCGGCTGCGCGGGTAAATCGAAATCCCAGAGATCATGGTGGACGGTTTGAAAGCTCCACCGCACGTGGCCCGTGTCGGCGTCGACGGCGACGATCGCGCTCGCGTACTTCTCGGAAGACTCGAGACGGCCGCCTCCGAAGAAGTCCGGCGTTTCGTTGCCCATGGGCAGATAGACGAGCCCCAACGCTTCGTCAGCGCTCATGACCGACCAGACGTTGGGGGTCCGGCGAGTGTAGCTTTCGCCCGCCGGTGGCAGTCCGATGCGGTCCGGTCGGCCGACGTCGAACGCCCATGAGAGCTTGCCTGTCACAGCGTCGAACGCGCGCACGACGCCGGATGGTTCTCCGCGCTCCACGTTGTCTCGCACCAGGCCCCCGACAACCGCCTTGCCGCGCACGATCGCGGGCGGCGACGTAATGTAGTAGTAGCCCGGCTTCACCAAACCCATGCCTTCGGTGAGATCGACCTCACCGTTATTCCCGAAGTCAACGCAGCGCTCGCCCGTGTCCGCATCGACCGCATACAGCCGCGCGTGGAGGGTCGCCGTCAGAATGCGGTGTGCGCACATGCCCGTCGCGCCCGGCCGCTCATAGTAAGAAACGCCCCGGCAGGCGAGCATCGGGTCGGCTTCCACATTCGCGCGCGGATCGAATCGCCAGACCCCCTTGCCTGTCTCGGGTTCGATGGCGATCACCTCGGCGTGCGGCGTGCACAGGAAGAGCTTGTCGCGAACCTTGAGCGGTGTGGCTTCGAAGTTGAACTCGCGATCCGGTCCCGCTTCGCTGCCCCTGACGGTGGCTCCCGTGTGGAACACCCAGGCAACCTCGAGACGTTTCACGTTCTCTGTCGTGATCTGGGCCAGGGGCGAGTAGCGCAGACCGCCGACGGTGCGGCCCCAATGCGGCCAGTCGCCGTCGGTCGGCGACATGCTCGCCGCCGCGGTACCAGCCTCCGGCCCCGAAGCCGCCACGGTGGCGCGGCCCGCGACCCGTGGCGACTCAGCGTTCAGTTCAGAGATAGCTGTACCAGTCAGGAGAAGAAACGCAATCGCCACGGGAGCCGCGACGACAATCGGACCGCCCCATCGCAGACCAGGGCCCGCAAGTTGTGGCCGCGTCCAGCCGAGCGCCGCGGCGAAGGCCGCTCCCAAACCAACGAAGGTCGCGAGGCGAGGCAGCAGGCCCCAAATCGACAAACCTGACTCGGCGAGGGACCAGATCAACGTGCCCGCCACGACAAGGGCATACAGCCATACGCCAGAGGCATGCTGCCGCATCAGCTGTATGCCCGACGCGATCAGTCCGATGCCGACAATCAAGTAGTACGAGGAGCCGCCGAGTCTTACCAGCGTGACGCCGCCAAAGCACAATGCGGCTCCGAACAGGATGAATAGCGAGCCGAAGACGATCGTGACCCATCGCATCGCGACTCTCCTTGCGGCGGCTCGATGTGAACCGCGCGTGGACACACCGGGGCAACTTCGCGGCCAAAGCCCACCCGCTTGCGGAAACGACCGAATCAGCTGCCATTACAGGGGTTTGACTACCTACGACCGGATCAGCATTACGCGATGAGAATCGTGAGAGGTGCCAACCCGCCAGCCGCGTGACAACCCGCTAGCAGGGCCTGTGGGAACACAAGCGTGCCGGTACGAGCCGATGGCTCGCCGATCTTCGGTTCAGGAGTGACGTCACGAGATTGAGGACGTTGGTCTCAAGCCCCGCGGCCATCCGGTTTGGTGGTGGCGCGTCTCAGCCAGGCGGCCACCGCTTCTTGCGGCCGCGGAATTGCCTCACCGCCGTGAGGTCCGGGTGCGCATGCTTGGCCCGTTCCAGGATCGGCCACGCGCAGCGCCGCCTGTTCGATGAGCGCGGCGACCTCTTTCGTGTGCGATCGATAGACCGAGTGGCTCGCCCCGCCGATCTCCACCGTGTGGCTCGTCGGACAGGTCGCCGGCAAATTCCGCCCGATACCGCCCAGGCTCCACGTAGGCGTACCCGTCGGACGTCTTCTGGATGGCGTCCCGACCCGCCGCTGGGTACTTCGCGCCGTTCCCCGTCTCGGTCTCGCCCTCGTCTGGCGCATGGGCGGCGATGTAGACGAGCGCGGCGACGTGCGGGTCGACGCCCGCCTCGGTGATGATGGCGCCACCATAGCTGTGACCGACGAGGATCGCACGGACCATCCTGCCGCTCCAGGATGCGCTTGGTCGCGGCCACGTCATCACTCAGGCCAGTGAGTGGCTGCTGGACAACCGAGTTTCCCTTCGTACGCGGTCGTTGTCTTTGAAATCTCCTGCACCGGCGCGTCAGAGCTGGACCAGGTGCGCTCGCACCCGGTCCGAACTGTCCATCGGACGGATCACCCGGAGAGGGTGGCGTCCAGCCAGTCGAACATCGTCTGGTGGGCCCGTCCCAGGCCCCCCGCGTGGGTGTGCTCACCGGCCCCCTCGTTTTCGGTGAACGTGACCAGTGTGGTGGAGGCGCCGGTGAGCGCCTTCTCGACCAGTTGCGGCTGGCCCTTGAGGTACTGATCGTTCTCGGGGTCCATGATCAGGGTGGGAGCCACGATCTGATGGGCGATGCCGTCGAGGCTGTAATCCCCGACCTTACGGATCAGGTCGGCGAAGGAGTTGGCACCGAAGACCCACATCCCGTTCCGCAGTCCCCACCGGACCTGCGTGCTGAGGGTCGTCAGCATCGTCAGCACGGGGACCGCGACGTCGTCGCGGCCCTCCTCAATCCATGCGCCGATGAAAGGCGGCAGGGTAGCGGCGAAGGCCGCGTGGAAGTCGTAGATGCCATCGTCGAGGATAAGTGCCGCGACACGGTGCTCGAAGGCGGCGGCTCGGGCCACGAGATAGCCGCCCAGGCTGTAGCCGAGCACGACGATCTGGTCGGCCGCGATCTCGCTGCGGGTCAGCGCGTAACCGACGACCGGGGTGATCACGGCTTCCCAGTCGGGGCGCATGACCAGTTTCTGTTCACGCAGCGCGGCGCCCTGTCCGGGGCCGTCGAACGCGAGGACGTTGTATCCTCGCCGCAGCGCGGCGGCGGTGATGACGAAGTAGGACTCCTCGCGCGTCGAGTCGTATCCGCTGTTGTAGATGATGGTTGGGCGTGCGGCGCCGGAGTCGTCGACGAGGAACAGGTAGGCGGGCAGGGTCGTGTCCTCATACGGAATGGACACGGCCTGGACCGGGGTGTCGAGCAGAGCGGCCGCCGTGGCGAAGGTGTCGTGTTGGCCGGCGGACAGCAACGTCATCTCGGGGTCGATGGCTGGCTTCTCGAGCAGGAAAGCCGCCGCCGTGCGGTAGTAATTCGATGCCCGCAACAGGGCTTCTCGCGCGCTGATGCGGTGTCCGGAAGCGAGGGCTTGCTCGCCGATCTTCGCCACCCGTTGCGCGGTGGCTTTCCACGCTTGGTGCCAGCTGGCCTCGTCACCCTCTCGGATTTGGCGAGCGGTGGTCAGGACCTCGCCGAGGTCGGCTCCGCCATAGGCGGCGAAACCGGTGGTGCGCAGCGTCTCGAACGAAAAGGCCTCGTCATCGAACAGGAACTTCATGGCGGATTCCTCGTCTCGTGCTCGAGTGACGGCACGCGTTTCCGTGCTGTCCGCGCCCCCTTGCCAAGGTCGGCACCCTCCCTAGCAATGGCAATTGCGGTGCCGCACGGTCCGCGCCTCGGAAACCGCGTAACAGGAACCAGCGTCTACGGCGCTCCGTGCCGGCGCCAACGGAAGGCGTGCTCACGGGCTGCCACTTGCCAGCGGACGAACATGGAGGCTCGATCGAGGGCCGAGCTCGAGCACAACGTCTACGATGGTGTTGAACGGCTACGCGAAGGTCTCGGTGACGCGGTGGACCCCCCGCGCTACGTGGCTCTACACCCGAACTTGAGCCGCTCCTGGCGCGACCCTCGCACGCTGATTTCCGCGAACGGTCATAACGCGCTCTTGATGACGCCGCCGTCGACACGCAACGCCGCGCCGGTAGTGGCGGAGGCGAGCGGGCTGGCGACGTAGGCCACCAATGAGGCGACCTCATTGGGCCTGGCAAAGCGCCGGATCAGGGACGTCGGCCGCACGGTCGAGAAGAATTGGCCTTCGAACTCGGCCCACGACTTCCCTTGCTCGCGGGCCAGCGCCTCCACGAAGTCGCCGACCCCTCGCGATCGTGTCGGGCCGGGCAGGATGCTGTTGACCGTGATACCGGTCCCGGCCACCGCCTCTGCCAGCCCGCGTGCGACCGCGACCTGGGCGGTCTTCGTCACGCCGTAGTGGATCATCTCGGTCGGAATCTGCACTGCGCTTTCGCTCGAGATGAAGATGATTCGGCCCCAGTCGCGCCTCCGCATCGCCGGCAGATACAGCCGCGCCAGGCGCACCCCGCTGAGCACGTTGACCTCGAACAGCCGTCGCCAGTCCGCATCCGGGATCTCCTCGAAGGGCTTCGGCTCGAAGATCCCCAGGTTGTTGACAAGGATTTCGACGTCGGGAAAGCGCTCGGCGAGCCGCTCGGCCGCGGCGGCGTCCGAGAGATCGCCGGCGAAGCCGAGCACGGCACCCGAGGTCGCCTCGGTCAGCTGAGCGATGGCTCTATCGACGGCATTGTCGGTGCGCCCGTTGACGATGACCCGCGCCCCTTCACCCGCGAGGCTCTCGGCGATCGCGAAGCCGATCCCCGCCGTGCTACCGGTCACCAAGGCGAGCCGGTTCCCGAGCTGCAGGTCCACCTCAGTTGCTCTGGAAACGTGGTGCCGGCGCCGGCACGGCTTCCGCCGGACCGTCCGCTGGCTCCCATCTGATCCACTTCAGATCCAGTACGAAGATGGCGTAGAACACGGGCACGAGGAGCAGCGTGATGAAGGTTGCTACGGCCAGCCCCCCAATCTGGGCATAGCAGAGAGGTTTCCAGAGTGGGCCACCTTCGAGAGCGAGAGGGAACAAGGCGAGGATTGTCGCGCCTACCGTGATCATCACCGGGCGAATTCGCTCGATCCCGGCGTCCGCCAGAGCTCGCTCCAGCGGCTCCCCTTTCTCGTGCATCTCCTCGATGAAGTCGAAGAGGACGATCACGTGGCTAACGATGACGCCGATCAGACTCGCTACGCCCAGAAAGGCCATGAAGCCGAACGGCGTGTGCATGACGGCCAACGCCATCAGCGCGCCGATCGCCCCGTACGGAGCGGCCGCGAAGACAAGGAGAGGCTTGACGGCATTCTTGAATTGGATGAGAAGTGCGAGGTAGATGCCGACGAGCGAGATGAGGAGGACGACCGCGAGATTACGGAAGCCGTCGACCTGCTTCGCCTGCTCGCCTCCGATTTCGAGTTGGTATCCCGGAGGGAGGCTCTTCCTGAGATCAGCCAGTCTCGACTGCGCCGGCCCGAGGACTTCCGACGCGAGCACGCCGGGGGCCGGAAAGCACAGGACCGAGATGGTGCGAAAATGCTCGCGCCGCCGGATCCTTCCCGTTTCGAGGATATTCCGTACCGTGGCCACGGAAAGCAGCGGGACCCTGGTGTTCTGCTGCGACGAATAGACATAAAGGTTCTCGATCTGTCTGAGCTGCGCTCGTTCGTGTCCGCGCAGCCGAGCCACTATTGGAATGCTCCGGTTGCCCTCTTTCAGGAGCCCGACGGATGCGCCGTTGATGGCCGCGGCCGTGGAGTTCGCAACATCTGCATTCGAGATGCCAACGACATTCGCGCGATCCGGATCGATCTCGATCTTCACCTGGGCGCTATCGGGGGACCAGTCGTCTCGCATCACGGCGATCCCCGGCGACTGCCGCAGGGCGTCCATCGCTTGCGTCGCGATTCCGCGCAGCGTCTGGATGTCCGCCGCCTCCGCTCTGGCGTCGGTGTCGGCCTGGCCGGAGATCAAGACCTCAACCGGGGTCTCGACCGGGTTCGTCTGGAGTTGCCGAACGGTGATCCATGCTCCGGGGACCTGCCGGGTGAGGGCGGCCTGCAATGGACCGATGATCCTCGGCGTGAGTTCCTTGTCGCTGACCTGGACGATCACCTGCGCGTAGTTCGTCTGTGGAGGTTCCGGGGAGATCGAGAACCAGAAGCGGGGTCCACCGCCTCCGATGAAGGTGGTGATGGATGTCAGGTCATGCCGGCCCTTGTCTTCCGGCGAACGTGCTTCCATGTCACCGAGAACCTGTCGGACGACCTCTTCGGCCTTGACCGCCGCTTCGTTGGTTGCCGTCAGGGGGACGTCGTTCGGCAGCCAGACGTCGAGATAGAACCAGTATTGGACGTCTTCGGGGAAGAACTGCTGCTTGAGACGGGAAGCGAAAAGGCCACCCATCACCAGGAATACCAGGGAGCCAAGAAGGACGCTCCAGCGGTGCGCGATCGCGCGACCGACGAGCCGGTTGTAGAAGCCGTAGAAGCCGCGCTCGCGCTTCTCTTCGATGCTGGGCTCCTTCTTCTTCGGGGGTCTCTGGATGTAGTAGCCCAGGAGTGGAATGAACGTCATGGACACGACGAGCGCGCAGAGCAGCGACGCGGTCATCACGATGGGAAGGCTTCGGAGGAACTGGCCGGTGTTGCCGGTCAGCATCATGAACGGAAGGTAGGCGATGACATTGGTGATCGTGGCGAAGAAGATTGCCGTCGCCAGCTTCGTCGGACCGCGCCATGCCGCGACTCGGCGCGGAAGGCCGTCGGCGAGACCTCGTTTGATCCCGTCCCCGGACACGACCGGCACATCGACCAGGAGCCCCAGGGCGATGATGAGCGTTGCCACCGACACCTGCTGGAGATCGATGCCCAGCATGTACACGACCCCGAAGGTCATGGCCAGGGTGATCGGTATGGCCAGGGCCATGATGAGCGCGAGTCTCCACTCCCAGAAGCCAATGAGCGAGACGATGACGACCAGGATGATCGCTTCGAGCAGCGCCCGCAGGAACAGGCGGATGTTCTCCTTGACCTGCAACGGCTGGTCGGAGGTGTGGACGGTGATGAGATCGGGAGGCAGGATGCGGTGGAGTTGCGCCAGTTTCGCATCGATCGACTGGCCGAACGTGGCGATCTGCTTCTGATCGCGCATGTACATGGCGATCGTAATCGCTCGACTGCGGCGCCAGCGTCCGCCGGCGTCCTGCCACGTGTAGTAGTTCAAGTAGTTCGCCGGGCTCTGGTAGCCGCGGCTGATGTCGACGAGGTCGCGGAGGTAGACAGGAGTGCCCGCCGCCGCTGTCGTCACGACGATGTCTCCGATCGCCTTGGGGTCCTCGAACTGTCCCGAAGGAGTCAGGGTGATCTGCCGTTGTCCCGTCTCCAAGATCCCGCCCGGCGCGATGATGTTCCGCGCCTGAATCACCCGGCCGAGATCCGCAGGCTGCAGGCCGTAGGCGGCGAGCCGATCCTGGGCGAATTCCAGGTAGATGGCCTGGGGCAAAACGCCTCGACGCTCCACCTTCGACGTCTCGGGAGCGCCCTGCACGGTACGCGCGATGAGGTCGGAGAAGTCGTCCAGCTCGGCGTAGGTGTACTTGTCGCCCGCAACGTCGGAGAGCTTCTTGAGCGCGTCCGCCGGATCGTGAACGACGATGGGGCTCCAGGCATCGGGATGTAGCTCCGATCGCTGCAGCTCGTTCGCGAAGAACTGCTCGATGAAGAACTGGATCGACGCGTCGTCTCGAGTGCTGGATCCATCGACGCCGATGAAACCCGTTCCCTGAATCCGAGTGGTATTGCTGAGCACTCCGGCTTGTATTGCGCGTCTTTCGAAGAGAGCGGCCGCTCCCTCGACCACTCTCGGCGACACTGATTCCGGGAAGGAGTAGATGACCGTCACTGCCTCCGTCGGCGGCGTGCTCTTCCTGGTCGCACGAGCCGAGCCGATCGCGGCTTGAATCGACCGAGACCGGAGATCGATCTCCACGGCGTCTACCTTGGGACTCGCGACGGTCAGCATCAAAGCGGCCGTATCTCCGAAGTCGCTCTGGAAGGAAATGGGGCCCGCTCCCTGCGGAAGCTGGCCGCTCAATCCATTGAGTTTCAGATTGATGTCGCTGAACTGGCGCTTCAAATCGTCCACGTCCTCGACGAGCTGAATGAAGACGTAGGCATGGCCGGGCAGTGAGATCGACCTGACACCAAAGTCCGCAGGCGTTCCCGCGTGGATCCACTTGTTCTGCGCGACGGCATCTTCGATCGGCCGGGCGATCAGTTGCTCGACCTGTTGAGCCGTGGCCCCCGGCCATGAACAGCTGGCGACGGCAACCCTGACCGGGATGTTCGGGTCTTTGCGCTGGGGCATGGACTCGTAACCAAACCAGCCCCACACCAGGACGCCGACCAGCAGCACCCAGGACACCTGTGGGTGCTCGACGAAGAACCGCGGGACGTTCCTCGATTGCGCGATTCGTTCCTGATCGTCCTTGCGTGCCATGGTCTCTCGGCCCCCTACGGAATCACGGAAAGGGAATCGCCTTCCTTCAGGAGCTGTGCCCCGATCGCGGCGACCTTTTCGCCGGTCTGGACTCCCGTCACGGACACCGAACTGCCGTGAGTCGCGCCGACCGAGACCCGGCGAACGTGTGCCTTCCACTGGCCGGACTGCTGCTCGGCGACGACGACCGCGAACTGTCCCGATTCACCCGGATAGGGCACGATCGCGCTCAATGGAACAGAGGGTTGGGACGCGTCTCGCCTCCCACCAAGCTCAATGGACGCGATCATCCCCGGCCGAAGTAGGTTCTGGCGGTTCGAGAGCGTGACTTCGACGGTGAACACGCGGCTTCGCGCATCGGCGCTGGGGGAAATGCTCGTGACCCGTCCGGAGTATTGGGCGGCCTCATTCTGGACTTGAAGCGTAAGGGACTCGCCGAGACGAACGAGACCGAGGGCATCCTCAGGCACGCCGAAAGTCGCCTTCACTGCGCTCGTATCGGCCATGGTGAAGGCTGCGGAAGACGGCGATGCCAGTATCCCGACCTCTATGTTCCTGGCGAGGATGTATCCGGAGAGGGGCGCCTTGAGGTCCGCATCCATCAAGGAGAGTTGCGCCTGACGCTCCGTGGCCTTGGCCTGGTTCACGGCCGCAAGGGTGGTGTCAAACCGTGCTTGTGCTTGGTCGTAGTCCGGCTTGGTCAGGCTCTGGGTGGCGTAGAGCGCCTTGGCTCGACTGAAGTCCTGCTCGGCCTGCGTATGTTGCGCGACGGCGGCATCGACCCTCGCACCGGATTCGTCCGCCTGATTCTTCAAGTCCTGGGGCCGCATCCGGGCGAGCACGGTTCCCCTCGTGACGTAGTCCCCGGTCCCGACATCACGAGTGCGACCATCGGCGGACCTGGTTTGCTTGATCTGGGTGATGTAGCCGGTCGTTCGGAACGTGAGTTCGACCTGGGCATACGGAATGAAAGAAGCGGAATATCGAGGTCCTTCCGTCGATTGGGAGAGAGTCACGTCGGCCAGACGGACTGCAATAGGGCCCGTGGCCGGCAGCGCTGGTTCGCGGTGGCAGCCGCCAAGGACGGCTGTCGCCAGGAGAGCCATCGTTGAAGCGGCTGTCACCGCGCGACGCGGTCGTAGCGGTGTGGCTGGTATCAAGGCGCTCACTCCTCTCCCAAAGCTCTTTCAAAGTCAGCTCGCGCCGCCCAGAACGCCAGCAGAGCCTGTCGGAATTCGCCCTCTGTGGTCGCGAGCGACGCCTGTTGCTGCAACAGAGCGCTCAGCAGAATCGCCTGTTGCGAGTAGGCATCCGTATGGTTGCGAAGCCCTTCTTGTTCCGCATCGCGAGCGCTAGCCGCCACTGCAAGCTGTGCTCTGGCTTCGCGTAGCCTGCGGAATTGCGAGTCCACGTCCAGGAGAACCTGGTCGCGCGCATCTTCTTCCGTGAGAGCCGCCTGGTGTTCCGCCACCATCTTCTGGGCGATTTTGTGGCGCTTCTGGCCCCAATCCCAGGGTTGCCAGGTGAGGAGAGCTCCTACGGCACCGATGTTTCTCGGCAGGAAGTTTATGCCCGCCGGGGTCAGATAGTTGGCCTGGATCGAGATGTCGGGTAAGTACCGCGTCTTTTCGATCCTGGTTTCCAGTTGCGCTTGCTTGCTCTTGATGGAAGCAATCTTGATCTCGGGACGTTGCGCGAGGGCGAGCCTTCGAGCCGCTTGCAGATCCAATTCTGCCGGCAGAGCAGGCGACACCGGCTGTACGGAGAACGCGACGAGCAGATCTCTGCCAAGCAGGCGGTTCAAGGCTTCCCTGCGGTCAGAGAACGCACCCTCGATCAACAGGAGCTGGTACCTGGCCTTCGCCTCCTCAGCCTTGATGCGCAGGGCGTCCGCCCTAAGGGCTGCTCTCACCTGCAGACGCCGATCGGTTAGGCGGCCAAGTTCCTCGAGGGAGTGGATGGTGGCACGCTGGGATTCGGCTTCGCTTTGGGATTGGAGCAGAGAATAGTAGACCCGACGAACGTTGCTGACCAACTGCTGATCCTGCTGCGAGTAGGATTGGCGACTCAGCTCTTCGCTCAATCGCTGCTGCCGTACGGAAAGGCGCACTCTTAGAAGCTGAGTAATCGGTTGCGTGACTGTGATCGAAGCTACGGCGACTGGGCGGGCCGGGGTGTGGAGGTCGACGTTGCTACCTGGAATCGGGCCCGTCGAGGGATATGTGCCCAATTGGCCGGCCCTGATGGTGAAATCCAGAGGGGTCAGAAGCTCCGTGCCTAGCAGATACGTGTCAAAGCGGGGATAATAAGAGGTTCTGGCTTCTGCGGCGGCCTCTCGCTGCCTGTCGATCTCGAACTTGGCCCGCCTTGTCTCGCGATTGTTGGCCCGCGCCAATTCGATCGCTCGATCCAGGGTCAGTACGTCCTCCGAGGTCCGCTCTTGCCCTGTCGCTGCCATCGCCAGCGTCATTGACGTAATCGCCGCGAAGACGATCGCGACACGGGGCAAGGCCTCACTCATACAACTGCTGACGGGCCTGTGGGGGAGACCCGATCGCGGGGAGCTGCTGGCCTTCTTCCGCGCAGTGTGTTGTGTGGCCTGGCCTGACCCCTTCCCACTCCCGAGTGCGCGTGAAGAGTCCGGCGCTTCGCCGCCGCATCGCAGCGAAGGCATGGTACTCCGGCAGGGGTAGTCATGGTGGTAGACGATCTTTCTTCTCGCGCTTAGCCGACAGCACGCTTGGTGCCAACCCAGAAACGCTCGCGCAAGAGCCGCTTCAGTACTTTGCCAGACCCGTTCTTCGGCAAGTCCGTCTCCGAGAACTCCAGGTGGCGGGGCACCTTGTAGCTGGCCAGCCGCTCGCGACAATGGGCGATCAATGCCTCCGCGGTGATGCTCATGCCCGGCTTCAGAACCACGCAGGCGGCCACAAGCTCTCCCCACTGCGGATCGGGTATGCCGAAGACCGCCGCTTCTAGAACCGCCGGATGGTCCGCGAGAACGGCCTCGACCTCGCCGCAATACACGTTTTCGCCGCCGGTCACGATCATGTCCTTCAGCCGATCCAGGATATAGAAGTAGCCCTCTGTATCCTGATAGCCGATGTCTCCCGTACGAAAGAAGCCGTTCCGGAAGGCAGCCGCCGTATCCTCCGGATCGTTCCAGTAACCTCGCATGACGTTTGCCCCACGGGCCACCAGTTCCCCTCGCTGCCCGGCCTGTACCTCCCTGCCGGACTCGTCCGCGACCTGCACCTCGACACCAAGACCCGGTCGCCCGCAGGACATCAGTCTCCGGTCGAAATGCTCCTGATCCTGCAGACCCGTGAGATACCCGGTTTCACTGAGTCCGTAGACCTGAACAAGCTTGACCTTGGGCAACAGCTCTCGGGTTCGACGGACCAACTCCGGCGCCATGGGAGATCCACCATAGGCCAGTACCTCGAGACTGCTCAGATCATGCTGCTTCGCCTGAGCAGACTGCGTCAGGAGGTTGATCATCGTCGGGACCAGCACCGTATGGGTGATCCCCTGTTCCTCGACCGCTTCACAGAAAGCGGCCGGCGTGAAGCGTGGAAGCGCGAGCTGGCACGCCCCGAAGACCGGCGCCGCGAAGATCGACGGAAAATCGGCGATGTGGAAGATGGGCGCGGCATGGAGATAGACGCCGGCCTCCCGATAGCCCATCCAGTAGTTGAAGTTGTGAACATTCGACAGGACGTTGGTGTGCGTCAACATCACACCCTTGGGCCGACCGGTCGTGCCGCTGGTGTATATCAACGCCAGAGTCGCTTCCGGATCGTAATAGGCGGCGGGCGAGGCGTCGGTCCAACCGTCCAAGGGCTCCTGGTCAATCACGAGTTCCCATGGAACCCGAACCGTGGGCGCCGTCAGGGAGGAATGCCGCATCAGCCCGCGTGGGCCCGCGTCCGTAAGGACGTGATCAATCTCCGCCGCCGAAAGGCGTGTGTTGATCGGAACGGCGATGACGCCGAGCCGGCTGCACGCGTACACGAGCTCGACGTACTCGGAGCCATTGGGAAGCAGGATTGCCAGCCGGTCACCGGCGTTGAACCCACGTCGGGCGAGCGCAGCCGCGAGGCTCATGACACGGCGGTGAAGCTCGCCGAAGGTCAGCCAGCCCTCTCCGACGCGGAGTGCGGGCCGCTGGGGATACTGCCGTGCGGCTCGGTCCATCGAGTGGCTATAGATCATCAGCGGTCGCGCAGCTCCAGGTCGTCGCCTGTTCGCTCTGCAAGGCGCATCGTCCGCAGCAAGGGCAATCGCCGTGCCGAACGGTGCGTGCCTCACAAACCGTGGAACAGCTGCCGGCGGGTATGTCCGCGGCGCGCCGGCGCCAGCTAAAGTCCTGCTAACGGGCTGCCACCTGCCAGCGGACTGGCGGAGGCTTGACGCAGGGCGGAGAGCCTCCGGGCGATTGAGCGATCCCCAACGCGCTGTCTCCGCTGCGCGTTACAACGGTGGTACGCTGGCTCCCGTGGCTTCCGGGCGGTTTGCGCGGTTCGGACCCTTCCAACTCGACCTGGGCACGGGCGAGCTGAGGAAGCGCGATCGAAGGCTCAAGCTGCAGAACCAGTCCTTCCAGATTCTCGCTCTCCTCCTCGAGGGGAGAGGCGAGCTGGTGACACGCGACGAGATCCGCGCCAAGGTGTGGTCGAGCGACACCGTCGTCGAATTCGAGCACAGCATCGCCACCGCAGTGAAGAAGCTGCGCCAGGTCCTCGGTGACGACGCCGATCGGCCCCGCTACGTCGAAACTCTGCCACGGCGCGGCTATCGCTGGCTGGGACCGGTCTCTTGGGACGAACGGGTGCCGACGTCTCCTCCCCTCCTCACCCCTCCCTCGCCGATTCTGCCCGCCACCCTCGTGGGACGCGACGAGCCGCTCTCCACGCTCCGTGAGCGTCTGCGGCGTGCGTTGCATGGCGAACGTCAGATCGTCTGGATCAGTGGTGAACCGGGCATCGGCAAGACAGCGCTGGTCGAAGAGTTCTTGAGCCAGCATTCCGCCGAGGTGCCGCATCATCGTGTCGCGCGCGGCCAGTGCATCGAATGGCAGGGCGGCGCCGAACCCTACTATCCCGTGCTGGAGGCCCTGGGAGAGCTGCTTCGCACGGACGCGCGAGACTCGCTGACCGCGGAGTTGGCTCTCCGAGCCCCCACGTGGCTAGCGCAATTCCCCGCTCTGTTGACGCCTGATCGCCGGGCGACCCTGGACCGCGAGATCCTGGGCATGACGCGCGAGCGGATGTTGCGCGAGATCTGTGACCTGCTGGACACGCTCGCGTCGGCCCAGCCGCTCGTGATCGTATTCGAGGACCTCCACTGGGCCGACCCTTCCACGATCGACGTCATCTCTGCGGTCGCCCGTCGCCGGGCATCCTCGCAGTTGATGATCATCGGAACCGGTCGGTGCGTGGGCGCGGACCATCCCCTTCATCGCTTGCGCCAGGATCTTCTGGCGCACAAGCTCAGCCACGAGATCGCCCTGGAGCCACTCACCGAGCCGGACATCATCCGATACGTATCTGGTGCGTCCGCCGCGACACCTTCGGTCGAGGCCGTCGCGCGCCTGATCTATCGGCACTCCGGGGGGAATCCGCTGTTCATGGTGGCGGTGTGGGACGACATGGTTCGGAGGGGCGCCATCGCACGCGAAGGCACCACCGTTCGGCTTCGCGCCGAGTTGGAGGATCTCGACCTCGGTGTGCCCCCTACCCTCACGAGAATGATCGAAGCCCAGGTTGACGGGCTGAGCGCCGAGGAGCGGGCGGCGCTCGAGGTCGGGAGCGTCGTGGGCGTCGGGTTTTCGACATGGCTGATCGCGGCGGCCATGAGCGCCGACCCGGAAGCCGTTGAACGGCTGTGTGATGGCATCGCGCGCCGGAAAGGCCTGTTACGGGCCACGGCTGAGCGAGATTCCGGAGGGCATGCTTCGCCTGGATACCAGTTCAAGCACGCCCTGTACCGTGACGTGCTCTACGGCAGCCAGTCGCCGCATCGGCGGGTCCAGTGGCACCTGCGCATTGGCGAGGAGTTGGAAAGAGTCGTGGGGCCGGGGAAGATCTCCGACGGCATGGACGTATTCGGGGTGAGGCCGGAGGAGCGTTGTGGCTCCCGTGTACTGGCGGAGGCCGCGCCTGACTTGGCGCGACACTTCGAAGCGGCCGCCGACTGGTCTCGCGCCGCCAATTATCTTGGGATCATGGCGGACACGGCCGGCCGACGCTGTGCCTCCCACGATGCCATTGCCCTCTGGGAACGCGCCCTCGACCTGGTGACGAGGCTCCCGGACGCGGACGCCGCGCGGACAGGCGTCGAAGTCGAGATCCTGCAGAGGCTGGCCGCCTCGTACGTCGTTTCCAACGACGCGCGCGCGGTGGCGACTTACGAGAGACTGGTGTCGCGCTCGGCGCGCTACGGCATGCTCGCCGAGGAGATATCTGGCCTTATCGGCATGGCGTATCCGTCGTCCTGGGTAGATTCCCGGCGCTGTCTGCTTGCGCTGGAGCGAGCGCTGGCATTGTCCGAGAGTCTCAGCGATCCACTCGCGCGGGCCCGCGTTCGCGCGAGCTGCTTCGTCCGACGCATGTGGGTCGCCGGATGGAACGCAAGCGATGCCGCCGCCTGTCAGAACGCGCTCGCGGAGATTCGCCTCACCGGCGAGCGCCGCGTCGTCGCCGCCCACATTCTGGACAGCAACTTCGTCCAGTGGGTCTCGTCCGAATACCGCGTCGCGTGCGAGGAAGCGGTCGAGAACCGCGCGATTCTCCTGGGAGGCTCGGATGAGAACCCTCATCTGAACCTGGCGTACGCAAACAGTCAGCTCGTCTTGCCCTGGAGCCTGCTGTTTCTCGGAGACTGGGGCGAGATGCTTCGAGAGCTTGCGGCGGGCGTGGAACTCGCCACCAAGAATGCTGACGACTACTGCTCCCAGACGTTACGGCTCTACCAGGCATGGCTTCATCTCCACGCCATGGACTTTGCCGAGGTCGTCGCGATCTGCGAATCGATCGTTCCGATATCCGTCCTGCCGGAACGGCGCCCCTGGCGTCGCTTAGCTTTGGCGTTGGCCGGCTCGGCCGAGGTGGCGCTGGGCAACCGCCGGCGCGCGCTCGAGCATCTCTCGAGCGCACGCCATGAGATGGATCGCCAGACTGTGATCTTCGACTGGTACACCCGCATGCTGATTGAGTCCGCGCTGACCGACTTGTGGCTGGCCCAAGGCGACATCGATCGAGCGCAACGACATGCTCGCCAGTTCCTGGACGCAGCCCTTTCCACCGCCGAGCGGACCTGGCAGGCCTTGGCCTGGGAGGCGAACGCCCGGGTGGCCAGCGCGCTTGACGATCTTGCCCGAGCGGAGGAGTGCATCGCGAAGGCGCTCGCTACGATGAAGGGATTCGAAGTCCCGCTTGCGGCATGGCGCGTACACGCCACCGCGGCCGACGTCTTCGAATCTCTCCTCGACCCCGCCTCCGCCGAACGCCATCGGGCCCTCAGCCGGGCGACGATCTTCCAGCTCGCAAGCTCGTTGCCCGCCGAGACACCATTACGCGAGACGTTCCTCTCGGCGCCGCTGGTTGCAAGAGTAATCGCCAGCGGTGGATCTTCCGTTTCCCCTCGCAGGAGCGCCTCGCGCGACGGAGGGCGAGTCCAGAGGCCGCACGACGATGATCATCCATCGTTTCCCGGACGCCTGATGGAAGGTGGGGAAACGGCAGGAAAGCGAGGCACGTAGGCAGGAGTGCCAAGGTCCGACGACTGCTCCTCCCAAGAGTTGGCAATATCGAGATCAGGCAGCATCGGAACCGTGGCGAGGGCGCAGTGAGCGCAGGCGCCGCGAAGGCGTGAGTGGGGCCCGATCGCGATCGTTCTGGCCTGTGTGGACCGACTGCGGGTGGAAGCAAAGGAGCGTGTCCGCCAGTCGGCAACGGCTCATCCGGGCGTTCCGTTACCCTCGACGGTCTTCTGCGGATGGCCAGACCTCGAGGGAGCGACTCGGTCCGGTCAGCAGGGCGAAACCGCTCTACTGTCCCAGCTGCGTGGAGCCTTATGCTGGCTTACGGGATCTCCCAACGGGATCTCTGGATTTGGCTCGGTCTCATGATGTGGCGCGCGGTCAAGTCGTGCTGCCGTGCAACCCCAGTGCAACCCCAGCAGCAAAGTCCTTCAAGGGGCTTGGCTGTAAGTATTTGGTTTAGTTGGTAGGCCGTGTGGGGATCGAACCCACGACACTCTGCTTGAAAGGCAATTCTCACGCGTAATTCACTGAAAACCGCCGAACGCCCTGCAAACCGTTAACTATTGTGACGGTCTGCTAGACTAGCTCCGCGTCGCTGGATCCATTGCCGTTCGCAACCTGCGCGAGTGTTGGCCGCTACCCTCAAGAGCGAGCGTCGCGCCGCTATTGAAAGGATTGGGAGCTACGCGCGGGCGAGCGGCACGACGTCGGCCCTGCCCTCCTGTCCCGTCGCGATCTTGTCGATGTACGCGGCCCAAGCGTTGAGCCATGGTGCCACTTCGCGGACTCGTTTCGATCGGTCATAGACGGCGGTGACGCGTCCTGCGCCAGGCATGGTCTTGTGGCCGAGAATCAAAGCCACCACGTGCGGCGGCGCGCCTAGTTCGGCGCAACCCGTGGCGCAGGTCCTCCTCAAGTCATGCAGCGTGAAACGGTCGACCTTGCGTCGCTCGGCCTTGGCGGCATCCTGCACAGCCTTCCAGAGTAGTCCACCGATGCGACCAGGATTTGCAGCGATAGAGGCCCCAAGCCTCCCACCAAAGACATATGGACAGCGACCTGTAACGGGGGACAAGTCCGCCAAGACACGCACCGCATGTGAGGACAGAGGGACCATGAGGCCTTCCCCACCCTTACGGGCTTCGCCGGGTATCTCCCATGCCCCGGTAGCAAGATTGAGCTCGGCCCATCTCATGAGCAGAGTCTCGGTGCGCCGGGTACCGAGGAGGAGCATGAGACGTACGGCAGAGGCGACCACGCGCGGCAGCCCCTGGAGGGCTTTCAACAGGATGTGCAGCTCAATTTCCGAAAGAACACGGTCGCGCGAACGTTCCTTCCGGGGCCGGCCAAGCCCGTCGCAGGGGTTGGAGCCGGCGAGTTCCTCTCGTACCGCCCACGCGAAGGCCGCCCTGAGGAGCTGGTACACGCGGTTGGCCAGGACCGCGCATCCCGCGCCGCCGCGCTTGCGTCCCGCGCTGGCTCTCTTCGAGGGACGCTCAGCGATGGCTTCGAGAAACTGCCGCACATCCGAGCGCCGTACATCGGGCGCTGGTCGCCGACCCAAATCCGTCCCCTTGATCTCAGCGACCAGGATCCGTCGATACTCGTGTACTGTTTTCGGCGCCTTCGCGGCTCCTGTGGCGTCGATGAATCGTTCGACCAGTTCCGCAACGGAGGACACCTCCCGGCTGGCGGTCTTCTCCGCTTGCGGATCTTCACCCACTGCCACCCTTCGGAGCGCTTCGCGCGCGAGCTCCCGAGCGCGGGAAAGCAAGAGCACATCGGCGCGCCCGAGCGTTTGGCGGCGTGTCCGGCCGTTCACGCGATAGTCCACGACGTAGGTACGCACTCCGTCGCGGGTAACGCGGACTCCGAACGCTGGCGGGGCGCCAGGAGAAGAATCCCACCAATAGTCCGGGCCGTCGCGGCCGGATCGGGCCTCGACGGCTAAGACATTGCGAGCGGTGAGTGCGATCCGCGGCATAGGCAGGTGGTCAGCCCGGTAGGCACCGGGTAGGCAGAATGACGGAAGCACCCTGAAACGTCATGAACCACCCTGTGCCACCCCAACCTACTGCTATAAAGCACATTGCGCGACAATTTGAGCACGAAATCGTGTTGCGTCAGGTCCTTGGAAACAGCTATTTTTACTGCCTTGGGCGCAGGTGGTCGCCGGTTCAAATCCGGCCGCCCCGACCACACTTACAGGACATCGCATTGTGCCGGGCTACCCACCGGGCTACCCACCGGGCTACCCACCAGGCTACCCACTTGTTCGGCACTGCCGACGCTGGGACGCCTCGCGGCGCATACCTCCGGAGCCGGAGCTCGGGAATGGTATCGGCGCGGCGGCCCCGCCCGCGCGGGTTCACGTCAGCGTGCCGGGCGGCCAGACCCTAGACCTGGGCACGCAGGAGATCATCTTCGCGACGTGGTCCGGGTGGGTTGCGCCGCCGGTTCGTCCGCATTCATCCGTACGTCCGTCGTCGCTGCGTGGTTGGGCATCAGTATGGCCGCGTGTCTTGTGATCCCTATGCTCCCGCCTGACACGACCGTCGTCGTCCATGAGGTTCAGGGGTACCGATACCAGTCGGCCGCTCTTACGGATTACCGGATCCTCGATCTACTCATGGAGGAAATCCGCCTAATCTGACGTCGCCCGCGCGACGGCCGCAAGATGCGCGTACAGGTCGCAGTTCCTCGGTCTTTTTTAGAGGATAGTTGGCGCAATGTTTATGCGGGTGAACTCGAAGTGCGGCCACCAGGTGCGCCCACCACTAGGTGCGAGACCGAGATGCCGGAGTGTGCGCACGGGCCGCAACAGGGCTGTTCGCCCGAGGAGGAACAGTCCATGAAATACTG
>Ga0070698_100000779_pt1 | contig 34583 bp, 34 predicted proteins | sample KBSK1502metaG_FD_65477 | JGI IMG/M metagenome (GOLD analysis project Ga0070698, IMG submission 65477) | Corn, switchgrass and miscanthus rhizosphere microbial communities from Kellogg Biological Station, Michigan, USA - KBS K1-50-2 metaG | ecosystem: Host-associated > Plants > Roots >... | reverse complement strand
CCGACAACGCCGACAACGCCGACAACGCCGACAACGCCGACAACGCCGACAACGCCGACAACGCCGACAACGCCGACAACGCCGACACGCCGACACGCCGATACGCCGACAACGCCGGTAGCGCGGCCCGACCTGTCCGCCATAGTCAGGATGACGAAGGAGGAAGGGTCTTGGGAACTTAGCCCAGGCTTTAGCCTGGGTTGGTTGTGTTTTTGAAGGATGAGGTCTGAACGACCGCAAGAAAACTCGCCGCGACGACCTACCAGAATTGTGACCACAAAACCCGAACCGGTCTTAGGGTTTGCACTTCAGAGGGTCCTCGGACCGAGCACGACGTAAATATGCAAATCCAGGCTGAAGCTCAACTATGCAAAGCCTACGTCGCAGCCAGCCGTACAGTGTTCTTCAAACCCACCGCTAGCGCGCTCCAAAGTGTAGCGACGGCGGCTTGGGCTATGTTCCCAAGACCCTTCCTCCTTCGTCATCCTGACTATGGCGGACAGGTCGGGCCGAGTTTCGACCCGTCCTTCCCGGTGCTCCCGCGCGTTCCCGGCGTTCCCGGCGTTCCCGGCGTTCCCGGCGTTCCCGGCGTTATCGGCGTTCCCGGCGTTGTCGGCGTTCCCGGCGCTGTCGGCGTTACCGGCGTTATTTGTTATTGGCTCTCGTCGCGGGCTGATGTTAGTAACCGCAACATACGGTGGTTAAGAAGATAGACCTGCACGCGATCGTTTCGGAACATTACGCCGCTCTTTACCGGTTTGGTTTAGCTTTGGCGAAAAACGAGAGCGAAGCTGCTGATCTAACCCAGGAGACTTTTCTCATCCTGGCTAAGCACCAGGAACAAATCCGAGATCCGGAGAGAATCAAACCCTGGCTTTTTACCACACTTCGCCGGGAATTCCTCCGAAAGATACGCACTCATGTGGCGCATCCGGAAGTAGAATTTCGGCCGGAAGAGCACGACGTCTCAACCATGGAGCCAAGCGCAATGCGCGCGATCGACGCCAGAACCGCGTTGGCTGCCCTCGAAATGGTCGAGGAAAGTTATCGGTCCGCTCTGGAATTATTTTACCTCGGCGATCTCTCTTATAAGGAGATCTCGACGACCTTGGGGGTTCCGATCGGCACGGTAATGTCGCGACTTTCCCGGGGAAAAGAACAATTGAGACGCGCATTAGCAACAGCATTAGAGAGCGACCCCCGGAGGATCATCCCCCTGCCAAAGAATCGGAGCCCAGAGGCTTGATATGACCAGAGAACAAGCCAAAGAATATCTGAGTGCCTTTCGCGCTCACGGAGCGGATGAGGCGGACCCGACGCTTCAGCAAGCGTTGGAACTTGCCCGGAGCGATTCTGAACTCGGCTCCTGGCTGGCGCAGCAACGCGAATTTGATAAAATTCTCATTGAAAAGTTTGCGTCGATCTCTCCACCCGAAGGGTTAAAGGAAACCATTCTTGAGTCGCTGAATGGAACCGTACGCCCGATTCAATCCTGGAGAATGGGTTGGTTCGCACTCGCTGCGACAGTTGTCTTGGCCGCTCTCTTGCTAAGCCACAAAGTCGATCTTTTCCGCGGTTCGTCCCAAAAGTTCCGGAGCTTCCGCTCCGATGCATTGGCCATGGTTTCGGTGAAGCCGGCGCCGATACTTGATCTCGAGACCCCCAGCCTCGGAACCACACAAGCTTTTATTGCGGCCCATGACGCTCCTCGCCTGCAACAGTTTCCGCCAAAACTCCAGGCGATGGCCACGGCTGGTTGTCGGGTTTTTGTTTGGCGGCAACATCCAGCCTCCCTCACGTGCTTCCACCTTCCCTCCGGTAAATTCCTGCACGCAGTCGTCATTCGGGCGGACGCGGTAGGAAACCCCGATTTACCCTCTGGACCTTACTCGGAAAATGGATGGCATGTGATGTTTCAGAAAAAAGCGGGTTTGCTCGTGATGTGGGCCACCCAAGCCCCGATGGAAGAGGTCAAGCAATTCATCGAGACCTGAGCGCGGCAATAGCAGATAGCAGATAGCAGATAGCAGATAGCAAATAGCGGATTGCGGATTGCCAAAATCGGCCATCGGCTATTGGCTATTGGCAATCTTCCTCCCCTCTATGCCTAAACCTCGTGCGATTATCCTCATGGGAGTTGCCGGCTCCGGAAAAACCGCGGTCGGTTCTCGGGGGGCAAAACGGCTTGGCTGGCTATTTCTGGATGCGGACGATTTTCATCCGCCGGCTAATGTCGAAAAGATGAAACGGGGTATCCCCTTGGACGACAACGATCGGGCTCCCTGGTTAGAACGAATGCACTCCGAACTACGCCGGCAGATTGACGAAGGTCACTCCGTTCTATTAGCCTGTTCGGCGCTGAAGGATTCATACCGAGAGACGCTCAAGGACCATCTGCCTGAGGTGCGATTTGTTTTCCTGAACGTTGATCGGAGCACATTGCTGGAACGGCTGCAGAGGCGGCAGGCTCACTTTTTTCCGAAGGAGCTATTAGATAGTCAGTTAGCCACTCTCGAAGCTCCCCATGATGCCTTTGTGGTAAATGCCAATGGCCCGATTGAGGAAATCGTGAATTCCATTGTCGAGGCGATTTCGACCGGAAAGGTTTAGCGAAGGAAGATCCGTTGGTGCCCATTCGCGCTTTGGTATTCTGTCATCAGTCCGGCATCGTAGTACTCCGACACTCTCGAATTTTCCTCATTCCCCCATTTGCCGATAATGCCCACTGAACTTCAACTGATCCTCGCGGCTGTCCTATCTGTTGTTGCGCTTATTCTGCTCGTTACGCGCCTTCGGGTTCACCCTTTTCTCGCCCTGCTGGTCGCTTCGCTCATCCTTGGTTTCCTAGCCGGCCTCGTGCCCACGGACATCATTAAAAATTTTGGTAAAGGATTCGGCGACGTGATGGGCTCAGTCGGAATCATAATAGGGTTAGGGACGATGCTGGGCGGCGTGCTCGTCATATGAGGAGGGGCCGATCGTCTGGCAACGAGTCTCACCTCAATCGGCGGAAAAAAGTGGGTTCCCTGGACCACCTTTTTTGTGGCGCTCCTGATTGGGCTACCGCTATTTTTTGAGGTTGGATTCGTCTTACTAGTACCAATCGCCCTTGCTATCGCCAAAAAAGTTGAGATGCCGATTTTGCGAGTCGGATTGCCGATGCTGGCGGGACTTTCCATTGCTCATGGACTGGTGCCTCCCCATACTAGTTTTAGGCCTGAGTTTAGTGATCCACTGAACCTAGCCTGCATCGCTCATCCGCCGCGGCGGAAGATTTGTGAACGATGCCGGCTGGGTCAGCGGAATTCTCCGGCGTAGCCCTCCCGAGGTACCCGAACACGGAGCAACCACATAATTCCTAAAGGGCGAGAACGAAGCGACGGCGACGGTCGCCACGATTACCGCCGCCGGTCGCACGAACCGTGAAGCGCCTTTCAATTCGCGTGTCCTTACAATCCCAGTGCCTGTTTCACATATTTAGGAGCGGGACTGCCGAAGGCGAGAATAGTGTCGTGATATTTTTTGAATTCGAACTTTTGGCTGTTGAGTTTGTTGCGGTACGCCTCTCGCAAGTGCAACATCTCGGTTACTCCGATAAAATAGGTTGAGAGCTGGGTTGATGTCAGACAGCAACGTTTCCATTTGGCGGCCGCTTCACCTTCCTCTTGAAAGCCTTGCTGCATCATCAATGCCTTGGCCTGTTCCTCGGTCATCTCTGCGGTGTGCACTTTCTGGTCGATAATGGCGTTGATAATTAAGCGAAGCCGCATTTTGAGTTGTTGCATTTTCACTTCCGGCCCACCACAACCCAGTTCCGCCATCGTCTGTTCAGCGTAACAAGCCCAACCTTCAACAAACGTGCCGCTTTGGAATAGGGCACGGACCAGGGTTGGCGCCCGGAACCCCCTAGCGATCGCCAGCTGAACATAATGCCCGGGCATCGCCTCGTGCACTGTTAGCTCGTGCACCATATAATTGTTGTACTCACGGTAGTAGGAGTTCACGCGTTCCGGAGTCCAATTCGTTGGCGTCGGCTCGATCGCATAAAAGGTTTCACCGTGTGCTTCCATTGGACCAGGCGCGTCACAGTAGGCACCACTCACGCCGCGCTTGAATTTCGGCGTCTCGATGATTTTGATTGGACCATCAGGCAAGGTCAGAAGTTGACGATCTCGAACAAAGGCGGTTGTTTCTGCCAGAGCCGCCTTGGCCGTGGCAAAGATAGTTTCGTTGTCCGGATGCGTTTGAGCTAATTCATCCAATACCGTCTTACAAACCTGTTGTTTATCCTGCAGTTCGGTCTCCCGAGCGTTAGAGAAGTGTTGGCGATAAAGGGGCAGAGCCGTTTGATACATCTCCTCTCGGGTAGTTTTCAGATCGGCCTCGGCCCAAGTCAGGATCTCTTCCTTAGAAAGATCAGAGGACAACGCCAAACGAAGCTTTTTTCGAAAAAGGCTTTCGCCCAGGCGGAAATTTCCGGTCGAACGGGGCAGCAGATCTCGCTTGAGCCACTCAGCATAATCCGAAAGCGCGGCTGCCGCCTTCTGACGGAAGGGCTCGATTTCAGTTTTCGTCTCTGGGACTGCATCCAACAAAGTATTAATACCGGTGGTAATTTGTGCGACAGCTCCATGGATCTGCTCGATCGCCGTTTGAGTATGGATTAGCGGCGGTTGCTGGAGATTCGCTTTCGCTTGGGCAACCACTCGCGGGATCTCTGCTAGGCGCCCCTTGAGGCTGGCGATCCGGACCGCGGCCGGGCTGAAATCTCGCGCCAGGAGATAATAAATGCTGTCGGCCAAGCTTTCGTTGTAGAGTAATGGATTCCATTCGAACTCCTTGAGCTCAGTCAGATTAAACAGCGTTGCTGAGATGTTTTCGCGTAGGATTTCAATATCGATTCGGTTGGGACCGGTGAGTTCCTCAGCCTTGACTTGATTTAGCTCATCAAGCGTTTTCCTATTGGTCGCAACGATCGCGGCAATTGATTCGGCACTGTAATCGGTTAGGCGGTCATCAAAACGGTGGTCCCCTAAAATGGTGGCGTGTTCCGGTTCCGATTGGAGGTAGAAGTCTGCGTAAGTTCGCGCGATCGATTCAAAACGCGCGTCAGCCCCAGTCGGCTGCACCGCACGGGCAAGCTCACCTAACGGGATCAACGTGAGAAGTCCTAGGGGAACGAGAGAAAAACGAGCGCTTCGGCTCAACATAAAGGTGACACTACCTGCCCCGGTTTGCTAAGGCGAGCCGTTTCACCAGAAGGCCGGCGCGATGCGTACATCATCATTCCCTTCACGGGACACATGGAAGCACACTGTCGGCCTCAGGTTGTGCGCGTGACCAGCTCACTTCAGCTTCACGATGATCTCGTTATTCTCGACCTTGATGGACTCGATTCGATGAATGAACTGGCTTGCTTCGGGCAACCGGGTTTCGATTCCTTTGTTCATCCCCTCGGTCACTGTCTGCTTATAACTTTGTCCGGTGAAAAGCCATGGAAGTCGTTTCCCGTTACCTTCTACGTCAAGATTTTGAATCTTGAGGCCGCCATTTTCGACGGTTAATCGTGCAGCGATCCGTCCGTTGAAATAGCGACTACGAACCGACGGTAGAAAAGGTACGTCCGCCATGAACGAAAGCGGCACGCTTAGATCGGCAACTAACCAATCCGCCTCTGTTCGAAAGCGTAAATGATCAGCAAAATCCGCGTTCCGCCCATTCGCAAAAAACCAAGCGTTCAAATCATTAGCTGAAAAACGAACTTCGGTTGCTTGGCCGCGCGTCATTGCCTCTTGAACCGCTTGAATCTTCAATCGAAACGCCTTGTCCTCCGCTGCGCCAGGCACCGGCTCAAACGTTCGCGGAGACGGTGAAGTCATCTGGTAGGCACCTTGGTAGGTCGAAATCGCACCCCAGGCAATTGCGGCGATAATCACGAATCCTGCAATTAACAGTACCAAGCAGCCACCATTGCAGGATCCACTCTGCGAGAAGCGGTTGGTCGGCCATAGATTTTCGATCGCTGGCCGTCCGTCGGACTTGGCACTGAATCGAACGCTAGATGGTGACCTTAGGCGCGAAACAAGCAAGCCGCGTAGACCGGCCTTCGACTCGAACTCAGGCCGCGGGTCGGCTGAGATCTCGATGCGCGAAGGAAGACAAAGATGATTTCGTCTCCGCGCAGCGGAGTTTGAGCAGTCTGTCCAGAGGGCCATAGATTTTCCTATCAAAGCAGTAAGCTGCCGGTGAGCTCGGCCTTCAAGCCCGATCCGCCGCGGTACACTAGGTTGCATGCCTTGGTTGCAGCGTGTCGCGCCACCAAGGCTCGTTGTTTCGATACCAATCGATCGTCGCACCCAGACTAGCTTCGAAATCGCGAAGCGGTTTCCATCCGATCTCCTGCCGGATCTTGGTGGAATCCAGCGAATACCTCCGGTCGTGAGCCGGTCGATCCTGGACGAATTGGATCAGGTCCTCGCTTTTGCCGAGATATTGCAAAATCTTTCTCGCCACGCTCAGGTTCGGCAGTGGTGTGCCGCCAGCCACATTATAGATCTCGCCGGCATGGCCCTCCAGCAGCACATCGAAAACCGCAGCGCAATAGTCGGCAACATGAATCCAGTCACGAACCTGCAACCCATCACCGTAGATCGATAGTGGTTCATCCAGCAACGCGCGAATCGTGAGCAACGGAACGAGTTTCTCGGGAAATTGGTAAGGACCGTAATTGTTCGAACCTCGAGTGATCACTACATCCAGGCCATAGGTTTTGTGGTAGGCCAGCGCGAGCAGATCAGCGGCCGCCTTGCTGGCCGAGTACGGTGAGCTCGGATTCAAAACGGCGGCTTCGGTCGATGAAATTGCAGACTCATTGGACCCATAAACTTCATCGGTAGAGACCTGAACGAGACGCTTCACGCCATTGTCTCGAGCGGTCTCTAGTAAGACGGTGGTTCCTACTACATTGCTGTGGATGAAGTCGGCCGGCGAAACGACGCTTCGATCGACATGGCTCTCGGCCGCAAAGTTGACCACTGCATAATAACTATGCCTGGAAATGATCTCCTGCATCGCTTTCCGGTCGGCAATATCGGCTCGGATAAACTCGTAGCGCTCACCAAAGCGGAGCGGGAAATCGGCGGTCGTGACGAGCGCACCGGCATAGGTCAAAAGGTCGACGTTGGTTACACTCTCGGGCTGATAGTGTTCGAGTACGTAGCGTATGAAGTTACTGCCGATAAATCCGCATCCTCCCGTAACAAGCAATCTCATCCCTCGGCTCTTAGCATAGCCAATAGCCGATAGCCAATTACTTGCGAACATTGGCTATCGGCTATTGGCTATCGATCATCTTCTCCTGCTATGAGTGACTTTTCGATCCGCTTCGCAACTCCGGATGACGCCGAATCCGTTTTCCGTCTGGTCCAGCAATTGGCTGAATACGAGAAGCTCGCTCATGAAGTCATATCATCACCGGAAGTTTTCCGTAGCGTGCTGGCGCAGCCGGAATCAACGGTTGAGGTTCTTTTGGCCGAATTGAGCGGACGAGCGGTAGGATTCGCTCTCTTCTTTGAGAACTTTTCGACTTTTCTTGGCCAGCCGGGGCTATACCTCGAAGACCTCTTCGTGTTGCCGGAGATGCGCCGAATCGGTGTCGCTACGGCCCTTTTCGAACGTCTGTTTCAGATTGCTCGGGACAGAGACTACGGCCGGATTGAGTGGGCGGTGTGGGATTGGAACACGCCAGCGATCGAGTTCTATACGAAGAAATTGAAAGCACGGCTGCTGACGGAGTGGCGTGTTTGTCGAATAACGCTCAAGGGTAGACTGATGGAGTGATGGGCTGATAAGGTGCTGGAGTTGCGGCGTATCCCATGAGTCTCATGCGTCTCATGCGTCCCATATGACTCATGTGACCGCCGACACACCGAGTCACTTTCTGCCCTTCCCGCTTTCGCGCGGAAATTTCCCATTATCGGAATGGCTAAAACATCCAATCAGGATGTTCTGGTAGGAGCGCGAATCAATTTCCAAAATTATTTTCTCCTCGAGAGAATAGCCGTCGGGTCAGGGTTGGCATTCGCCTTGCATAATAGAAAAACCGAGCGGCAAATCGCTCACACCAACCAATCAAATCAAATCCAACTAAAATGAAAAAAATACTATTAACTATCGCCATGCTGGGCGTTGCCTTCGCTTCCACTGCCAGTGCCCATCCTCACGGAGGATGTTATCACCCTGGCTGCCACTCGTACTGGTGGTACCCGACATATTGCGGCCAAGACTATGATGATTGCGATTATCCCTCCTATCCGCATCATCGCCGTCATATAGTCATTGTGCCTTAATGATCCGCCGGTCGGAAGATCTGCTTTCGACCAGGCTCAGCCCTCTGTTAAAGAGGCAAATCGTGGGTCGGTGGCGGGCACACCGCCGTCCACCGATGGGCCCTCAGCAGTCTCCCGTTCACACACTGGAATGGCCGCAAAAGAATGCAGCGCGGCAAAGCCGCGGGGGCTTTCCCGAAGTTCTCAGGCTATCGCATTTTCAGCCGCTCGCGCATTACCTCCTCTACCCGCTTTCGTTCGACTTCAAATTCCTCTGCCGTCTTGGTCGGAGGCACCTGGATCAACGGCAAAATCGTGAAATCAATTTTTGAAAACGGCTTCGGAATCGCGAAGCCGTCCCAGGATTTCAGTCTCCAAAAGGAACTAAATTCGAAAACAAGCGGCGCTAGTGGAACTTGGCAGTGCTGTGATAACAAAACCACACCGGGCGATAGTTTGTATCTCGGGCCGCGCGGACCGTCGGGAGTAATACACAAGTCATAGCCCTCCTTCACCTTTTTCACGAGGTCCAATAGGGCGATTGTGCCGCGCCGTGAACTGGATCCGCGGATCGAGCCAACACCCAAGTGCCGGACCAGCTCGGCGGCATAGGCACCATCTCGGCTGGCGCTGTTCAAGATGTATACCCCTTTTCGTTTCGGATAATATCGCATGAACGCCGCTGCCATTCCCAACATGCGATTATGCCAAATCAACGCGACCACTGGACGCGGGTCGTTTGATTGAAAGAAACCAGCTTCATCCACTACACGACAACGCAGCGTGCGCAAGAACGCCTTAATCACGATCGCTGCCAACCAAATTAGCAGCTTCGTACGTTGATTGAGCTGGCGAACTTCAGTCGACCTTGCCAACGAAGACACGGACAAGTTACCGGTTGCGGGTTACAGGTTACAGGTTGCGGGTTACGAGTTACGGGTTGCAGGTCTTTTCGCATCGAAACGCACAGCTCGAACTTGTAACCCGCAACCTGTAACCTGCAACCCGTAACCGATAGGCCTAGACCATTGGCCGGAATTTGCCGACAACTTCAGTCAGCCGATTTGTGATCTGGCCAAGCGAACAATGCTCGACGGTATTGATCAGCTCAGCAAACACATTGCCGTCGCTCTTCACTACTTTGGTCAAGCTGTCCAGACTTCTCTCCGATTGATCCGCGTGCTGCCGATGGAATTCATCCAGTCGATCCAAGTGCAGCTGCTTTTTCTCCCGGTGTGTACGTATCATTTCGAGATTCGGCCACCGATTCTCGTCGTCGGTGTAGCGATTTAAGCCGATAATTGACCGCTCTCCGCTCGAAATCTGGCTCTCGAGCAAGTGTGCGGCCGCTTGAATCTGGCTCCGCTGGTAGCGCCGCTCGACCGCTCCGAGAACGCCTCCCTGCTCTTCGATCACTTCGAATTCATCGAGAATACCCTCCTCCACCGCATCAGCGACGACACGCATACCTGGTGATCCAGCCAGAGTGTTCATCATGTGCCGGAAAAGCCCGCTCTCTTCCAGCAGGATGGCTTGAGCGTGGGCGGCGTAGCGTGCGTATTCTTCGCTCGGCGTAGTGAAGGGTTCGTCCGCAGCGTTGCTGTGACAGGAATTTGTGGCGTTCATACAAGCGAGCACCAATTCGATGGCAGTTCGGGTGAGATTGTTTTTCCAATCGGCCGCTACCAGCGACCGGCCGCTGGTCTGAGTATGCAGTTTGAGCTTCTGAGCACGTTCGTTCGCTCCAAAAACATCCCTCATTCCCAGCGCCCAGATTTTGCGACAGACCCGCGCCAGGGCCACGTATTCGATGTCTAGTCCGCAATCGAGAAAGAAGGAGAGACGAGGACCAAACTCGTCCACCGACATTCCGCGCTGCTGGAAATAATCGACGTAAGCGAAGCCATTGGACAGCGTGTAAGCCGCTTGCTGGACGGGTGTTGCCCCAGCCTCGGCGATATGGTAACCGCTGATCGAGATGGGATACCAACGCGGCATTGCTCGCACGCAGAAGTCGACCATATCCGCTAAGAAACGCATCGACGGTTCGATCGGAAAGATCAGTTCATTTTGGGCCTGAACTTCTTTCAGGACATCGGCTTGAATCGTGCCTCTCAAATTCGGCACGACCCCTGGACCAAATCGACGTTTGGCCGCCGCGATATACATCGCGAGCAAAATCGGCGCCGGACCCGAGATCGTCATCGATACCGAGACACGCGGCTGATCGAGCGCGAACCCGGCATAAAGCCGCTCGACATCATCGACTGTGTCCACCGCAACACCGCCCTCACCAATTTTTCCAAAGACTCCGCGCGCTCCGGCTCCAACGCCGTAAAGGGTTGGCCCGTCGAAAGCAGTGCTTAAACGTTTGCTCTGCTGATTGCGCGATAAATAATGAAATCGCGCGTTGGTGTCCTCAGGCAGGCCAAGCCCGGCAAACAGCCGAGTTGGCTCCTCCCCCTCCTTCCCGTTGCTGTTGGCGGAGCCATTGGATCCTCCAGGTACCAGATACTGCTCAGTGTACGCAGCGGATAAATAAGGAAATTCACCGGGCAAACCCTCGTCCAGGAGAAAACGCGTAATTTCTCCCGGCTCATCAATTTCCGGCAACGCTAAGGTCGGAAGTTTAATACCGGTCGGAGTCTCGGTCGTTCCAATTGCCGAACGGATTTCGCGCCAGCGATTCAGTATTTTCTCTGCCGCTTTTGGTTCATTGCGCACGCGTTTTACCTCCGACCGAACAAAATTGCGGTACTTCCGGACTGATTGAACAACTTGGCCGAGGGAGGTCATGAGCCGCTTCTGAAGGAGGTTAGAAAGAGTGGTGCGCGACGGGCGTATCTTCAAATGCGTTTTTTGGTCGTCCGGGGAACAGCACTTGAAATAGCTGATCGACCCCGGGGTCATCGTGCCGATTGGCTTGCGTTCGAAGCAAACGCTGCGCGCGCCGGTTGGGACCAATCCGAGCCTGAATTTCCGCCACCGCCGTTCGCGCGCCCCGTAGATCTGACTTGTTAACCACAATCACATCAGCGGCATCGAGCATCGCAATTTTCTGCAATTGTAGACGACCCCCGTAGTCTGGTGGCATCACCAGAAACGACGCATCGAGCCGCACTTCGGAAAATTCGAACGGCAGCGCTTCCTGGCCGGTACCAACCGTCTCCACCAATACGGTATCGAAAATCTCCGTACCGGCCAGAAAACGCAAGCTTTGTTCAGTAACCAAGCTGACTCCACCCGTCTGTCCTCGAGTCGCCATGCTGCGGATGAAAACGCGATCGTTCTGCGAATAAATCATCGTCGCCCGATCGCCTAACAGCGCTCCCAAGCCCATGACGCTGGGATCATGCGATAGTATACCGATCCTCTGGTCCGGGAGATGCCGGAGAAAACGCAATACCAGCTCGTCTATGAGGGTAGTCTTTCCGGCTCCTCCTGGCCCGGTAAACCCAAACAACTTTGTCTTTCGCGCGTCCGACCGATTCCCAGCCGAATTTGGGTTCGCTCCATTCTCAATGCGGGTCAACATGGCGGCTAGCGCCCGATCACTTCTCGGATCTTCGAATTCTTCGTGAGCCACCGGCGCCGCAAATTGTCTTTGCACGTAGTCGACCATTTCGCCGAGCGAAGTACCGGCAAAGAAGATTTGGTCCACCCCCGACTCATACATTTGCTCCGCATCCGCTTTGGTGATAGTAGCGCCGCCACCGCCGAAGAGTCGGATGTGTTGGCTGTTTCGGGCGCGCAGTTCGGCTAAGACCTCGGCGAAAAACTCGACATGCCCGCCATTGTAGCTGGAGATACCAATCGCGCGGACATCTTCCTGTACCGCGGCCCGAACAATATCCTCAGCGGACCGGTGATAGCCAAGATAGACCACTTCGATTCCGTGCCGAATCAACTCGAGATTGATCGTATTGATGGCGCTATCGTGTCCGTCACAAATGGGCACGGCGGTCAAGATCCGGATCGGTTCCATAGGGTTAGCATGCAGAATTGAGAATATGGAATAAAGAATACGGAATTCAGAAGGCTAGGAAGCGAAATCGCGGAGGATGCTAGCGTAACTCTGCTCGTTATTCTAAATCCTATATCCCGTATTCTGCGTCTTCATTCAATCCTCTACTACTTCGTCCGAGATTTCGTTTCGGGGACCGCTGCTATCGGGAGGGAAATGGGTGGCAAGCACTGAGCCTACTTTTTCGACCGCTCCAATGACGGCGGCAGTGAACTCTCCTTTTTTCAGGTCGGGTTGCATCTGCCGAATCACCTCTGCCCAAAAGGCATTATCAGCCTTGGTATCGACAGCGGAGTCACCGTAAATCGCTACTTTCTGGGCGGCCGGCGCAACCATTATCAACACGCCGTTCCGTTTCTCGGTCCGATGCAGTTTCAGCTTTCGAAATGATTTTCTCGCGAGCGCCAGAGCATCTTTCGGCCGGCGATGCGTGATGAAAACTACGATCTGGCCACTCGATTTTTTTTCGGCCTTTCGGATCGCGGCAGCGATCCGATCGTGCTCGAGCCGATCCAGAAAATGTTTGACCTTCATAAGCTCTGGGACCAGCTGGCTACCAGTCGCCGCTCGCGCCGCCGCCACCGAAGCCGCTGTCGCCACCTCCGCCTGAAAAACCGCCGCCTCCTGAGGAGCCACCCGAAAAACCTCCACCCCCACCGCCGCCGCCAAAGCCACCACTACCGATCCAAGGACCACCACCGCCGCCGATGATCATGCCGCTCCGTCTCCGAGCAGCGATCATGAAAAACACCAGAAAAATGAGCAGGAAAACCACCGGAATGATCCAGGAGGCATCATCGGCATCGTGTCCGCGTCGTTCATTGACCGTCGTGCCGGTGCCTTTGTATTCGCCTTTGGTTGCTGCCATGATGGCTGCCACTCCGGCGCTGACCCCGCCTGCGAAATCTCCATTCCGAAATCGTGGCGCGACCTGCTCAGAAATGATCCGCTTGCAGATCACATCCGGTAACGCTCCTTCCAATGCGCGCCCAACTTCGATCCGTATTTTTCGATCTTGAACAAATACAAAAAGGATCGCGGCATTATCGCGTCCGTTGGCGCTACCTGCTTTCCATGATCTGGCAACCTGTTGGGTATAGTCCTCAAGCGAGGTCTCGGACGGAAATTTCGGGTAGATTGCTACCAGGATCTGGTTTGAGGTCTGCCTTTCAAAATCCTCAAGCTGACGGTTCAACTGTTCAGCCACTTGAGGCGAAACCAGTGAAGCATAGTCATTGAAGTAACGCGTCGGTGCCGGAGGCAGCTTTTCCGCAGCCGAAGTGGCTGCTGCAACTGACAAAGATGCAGCCAGCAAAACAACGCTGCGCCCCAAGATTACGGGCGACCATCGCGTTGTTTTCATAGACAAACAATATGGTGCGGTTGCTGGAACGCAGCAAACCGCCTACTTCGGACTGGCCGATGGGCTAAAGGATGGGAAAGAGACCGTAGGAGCGTTCTCGGCGCCGGCGGCGCTCGTGAAATACGCTTTCGGGCTAAACCCAACGAGCCCAGCGTACAGCACGGTCGGGAAAGACTTGACCATTACGTTGTAGGATTGGGCAGCGCTGTTGAAATCGCGGCGAGCCACCGCAATCCGGTTTTCCGTCCCCTCGAGTTGAGCTTGGAGATCACGGAAATTGGTGTTGGCCTTCAATTCCGGATATCTTTCGCTAACGGCTAGCAAGCGCCCCAGGCTACTGGATAGGCTGTCCTGCGCTTGTTGGAATCGCTTTATTGCCTCGGGATCGGTCGGCGCCTTTGACATATCGACGGTCACTTTGGTCGCGTTTGCACGGGCGTTGATCACGTCCGTTAGGGTCGATTTTTCAAAATTTGCTGCCCCTTGAACGGTGTTTACTAGATTGGGGATCAAGTCTGCTCTTCGCTGGTACTGCGTTTGCACGTTCGCCCAGGCGGTATCGACGCTGGCTTGGGCGGGGACAAGGCGGTTATAGCCGCTAACAGCAAAAATACCGAGCACTACGGCTACTAGAACCAGTGCCGCCACCAGACAACCGCATCCGATCGCAAGGTTTCTATTCATAAGTTCAGAGAGAGGCCGAGGAGTTCTTAGCCTGTTTAGGTGGCTCTTGGCAACCGCAACCCATTTTAACCGGGAAAAACCGGCACAGCGGGCGCAGTTTGAGCGACCAAATGCCACCCCGGCTCGCCGCGGAAGTCTCGGTGGAGTAGGCCGCGCAGAGGCCGGCCAGCGGCAAAGACCGTTGGTCCCCGGGCAGCCGAATCCGGCCGCTGGTGTTTTGCAGAATAAAGGAAGGTTTTTTCTGCTAGTTCAATTGACGGTCAGGGCAACTACGGCTACTATCCTGCCCTCACGAACTGATCGAAGAAAAAGATTTTTTATGCCTGAAGTAATTGTCCGCAAAGGAGAGCCTATCGACCGGGCGCTCAAGCGCTTAAAAAACAAGCTAGACGCCGAGGGTATTATGGAGGAAGTGCGGCGTTTGCGCGCTTTCGAGACCCCGAACCAGAAGGTACGGCGAAAGGCCAAACTTGCGGCCAAACGCGGAAAGCTGAAATTCCGTTTTAATCCCTAACTTGCTTTTACATAGGTAGTTACGAAAGCTTCGCTTGGCGGCGAAGCTTTTTTATTTGGTAGGCAAGTTGTCGCTCCGAACCCAAAGCGCTTAGAGATTCCCATCCGGTCGGAGGGGAGCCGCTTGCGGCTCCCGCGAGCGGCTTCCATCACACAACACGCCGGATCGCTCGCCTCGATTCCTCGGTGCGCGCCGGATTGCTTCCGGGCGTCGCAAGCAACGCCCCTCCGACCGCAGGGCGCACCCAAAAATAACCGTGATAGTGCGCCGAGCTTTCGGCTTATGTGACTCCCGCTTACCGCCCCAGATTCGCCACGATTGCCTCGACCAGACCGTCAATGTCGTGACGAGCGGCTTCGACATCCACTTTGAGGCCGGCTTGTCGCATGGTTTCTGATGTGATCGGCCCGATACTAGCCGTTCGCAGATTTCTTGGCCACGGAAGCTTGAGCGCCAGGAAATTCGTCACCGTCGAAGAACTGGTAAACGTCACCAGATCGGCACCGTCTTGTTCAAAGCGTTCGCGGGCGCCGGTACCATCCTGAGTTTCTGGAAGCGTCCGATAGGCTATTGCCTCGTCCACAATCGCTCCCAGTTGCGTAAGACGCTTCGGCAAAACATCCCGGGCGTTTTCCGCACGCACCAGCAAGAACTTCAGGTTTTCCACGCTCTCGAATTGTCGCAAGGATTCCACGACCGCTTCAGCTATGAAATCATCCGGCTGCACATCGACAGTCAGATGATAATCCCGAATCCGCTGCGCGGTGCCGGGTCCAATAGCAGCAATCCGCACGTTTCCGATGTTGCGTGTATCCTGGTAAAGCTTGAAGAACATGTCGAAGAATGCAGTCACGCCATTTGGGCTGGTAAAAATCAGCCAGTCGTACTGATAGGCGTCGCGGACCAGCTCACCGAACTCCAGTAAGTCCTCCGGCAGCTCGATGCGGATCGTTGGCAACTCAATTACGTCCGCGCCGAGAAGAAGGAGTTTGCCGCTCAAAGCTCCGGCCTGCCGGCGGGTTCGGGTGACCACAATGCGGCGACCGAACAGAGGCCGCTTTTCAAACCAGCTGAGCTTTTGTCGATAGGAGACCACCTTGCCAAAGACTGCAACGGCCGGAGCTTCAAAGCCGGCAGCTCGATCAACAATATTTTCCAGCGTACCGGTGATCGTTTCCTGGCGACCGGTCGTACCCCAACGTACGAGAGCGACCGGCATCGATGGCTCTGCGCCATGGGCACGGAGGGCCGTAACTACTTTCTCGAGTCGTTGAACCCCCATTAGCATAACCAGCGTCCCTCCGCTTTTTACGAGGGAACCGTAATCCAGATCTGATTCCAGTTTGGCCGGATCTTCATGACCGGTAAACACTGTAAAGGAGGAGGTAACGTCTCGATGAGTGATCGGAATGCCGGCGTATGCCGGTACCGCGATCGCGGCGCTAACTCCCGGGACCACTTCGAAATCGATTCCAGCGGCGGCTAATGCCTCAGCCTCTTCTCCGCCTCGTCCAAAAACAAATGGATCGCCGCCTTTCAGCCTCACCACGTGCTTTCCGGCACGGGCCCGCTGGACGATAAGGTCACTGATTTCGGCCTGAGTAAACGTATGCCTCCCTGCCTTTTTCCCGGCGTAGACGATTTCCGCGTCTGCGGGAGCCCATTTCAAGATCTCCGGGTTGCAGAGGTAATCATAGACGACCACCTCTGCGTGTTCGATTGCCTCCTTGGCCCGTAAAGTCACCAAGCCAAGGTCGCCTGGACCGGCCCCGGCAAGAATGCATTTACCTTCTGTCGCCATAAATCTTCTGAAACAGAGTTTGGGCAGCTTGTTCGGCCGAACCGAAACTACCGGCTACAGATCCCGTGTGCACTATATCTTCCTCAAAGACAATTGCTTCCAGTAGCGCTTGTTCTTCCATCGAGCTTTCACCGTCAACCGAACTTCCTCCTTCGCTCGTATTTCTTATGTCGTTCCCTTCAGCGGATCGAATAGTCGCTCGTACACCGATTGGCACCTCACATCCACCCCCTAATAATCGCAAGAATTCGCGTTCAGCGTGAACACAAAACCAGGTCTCCGGATGGTTGACAGCTCGCAGAAGGTCGCGGATGGCCGACGATTTCTCAAGCACCTCCAGTGCAATCGCTCCTTGACCGGCAGCAGGCAGCATTCCTTCCACAATGGAAGCAAATAAAGTGCGACCATCGAATTGAATCCGGTTCTCTCGAATCTTGAGACCCAACCGTTCAAGGCCTGCTCGGGCTAAGATCAATCCGTCCCAGCTTGGCTGATTGATTAGTTTGTCGATACGAGTCGGAACGTTGCCGCGGACATCTACGATCGTAAGATCCGGCCGGAGGCGCTGCAATTGTCGAGCGCGCCGCGGGCTACTAGTTGCGATCACGCCATTTACGCGAATCGCGCTGAGCGAGGCTGCCTGCCGAGAAACCAGCACATCAGCGGGATCTTCTCGAGGCAGAACAGCGGCGATGGTTAGCCCCTCAGGCAACTCCGTAGGCAGATCTTTTAAGGAGTGAACGGCCACGTCGATCTGGCCGCTCAGCAAACACTCTTCCAATTCTTTTGTAAAAAGACCTCGAGCAAACTTTTTTCCGGAATCACTCAGGCGCAGATCGAGGCGTCTATCGCCGGTGGTTTTTATGATTTGGCGCTCAACCTTCTCAATCCCAGCTACTTGCGATAGAAGATTACCGGCTATCTCGGCTTGGGCTAAGGCAAGCGAGCTGCCTCTTGTGCCCAGAACAATCTTCATCACGCCCCTGGCAATTGAATAGCAACTGGAGGAAAGCTCGCGGGCTGTGTCCGTTCAATCCAAAGCTGGAAGTCCTGAACGTGGTGCTCGATCAGCCGATAACAATTTTCCGCCTCTTGCTTCCGCACCTCCAATGTTCGCTCCGCCATGGCCTGGAGCGAATCGAGATCGTACAAATAAACGCCATCCAGCTTGTTGACGGCAGGATCGATATCACGTGGCATTGCCAAATCGATCATGAAAAGGGGCCGGTGCCTGCGAGTTCGCAGGAACGGAGCCAATTTGTCTAGCGTGATAATTGCGTGCGGAGCCGCCGTTGAGCTCACCAGGATATCCAGGTCGCGAAATTCTTGCTCCCAGTCCTCGAAATGAATCGCTCGTCCCCCGGTAATTGCAGCCAGCGCTGCCGCGCGTTCGAAAGAGCGATTGGAGACAAAGATTTGTTCCGCTCCGCGCGATCGAAACGCTCGAGCTGTCTTTTCACTCGTCTCACCCGCACCAAGAATCATGATCTTGCAGCCGTCTAGATCAGCAAAAATCTGTTCAGCCAGGTCCACCGCTACCGAACCGACCGAAACGCTGCCGCGGGTGATTGCGGTGGAAGAGCGGACCTGCTTGCCTACCTGAAACGATTTTTGGAAAAGACGATTCAACAGCTTCCCAGTCGTTTGTGCGCCGGCCGCAAACTCGTACGCACGTTTGACTTGCCCGAAAATTTCTGTCTCACCAACGATCATCGATTCCAGGCCGGAAGCCACTCGAAATAAGTGGCGAACACACTGGTTGGCCCATAGGCGAAAAAGGTGTGCTTCGTCTCCAGCCCTCAAATTTCGATAGAAGCTCTCAAAGAATGCCGGAGCCGGGCTGTCGCGGAATTCCCCCGTCACATAGAATTCGGTCCGATTACAGGTCGAGACAATGAGCCCTTCAGCGAGCCCCGGCATCGTCTTCAGCCGCGCCAATGCATCAGGCAAAGCAGATTCCGCAATCGCGAATCTCTCGCGTACGTCAACTGCCGCGGTCTGATAGCTAAGGCCAAAACAAAATATGCTCATCGCACGGTCGGATTGTCCGAAATAAATCGGATTCCCCAAAAAACACTCAATAGCAGACTAAAGGCGATAATTGATAAAGTGGCAATCCACTTTGCCCCCATCGTGTGCAGGTGGCGACCGAGCAAAATGCCGCCATACAGCGCCCACACCAGTACCGACCAGGCAACCTTTCGCCAGTCAACCTCCTGGCCGATAAAAAAGCCAGAGCCGAGGCCGACAGTGAAAAGGACAAAACCGAGCCATAGCAAACGTGAATTGGCGATCGTGAGGGTGCTGATCGGCGGAAGCCGAAAAAAGATTGAGCCCGGCTTACGGGTTTTCAACTGCTGCTCCTGAAACAGGTACATCAACCCGGCGACCCCGGCCAAGGCGAAGGCTCCGCAAGCCACGATCGAGAAAGAGGTGTGTGTCTCCAGCCAAGGATTAACCGGCTGATGACCGGTAAGAAGCGGGTGATCAGGGGCTAGCAACGCCCAAATATTGAGCACAGCGACAAACGGAGCGGTGATCACGCCCAGCAGCGATAAACGATAGGAGGAACCAATCAGTAGATAAATCAGAGTCATCGACCATCCCAGGAAGACCAGAAGCTCAAAGAAATTCGTGATCGGACAGCGACCGATTTGATGGCCTCGATCAACCAAAAAAAGAGTTTGAGAAATGAATCCGGCGCTGATCAAACCGAAAGTCAACCGGGGCGCCATAAACTTGCCGGTTACGAGCGAGTAAGCGGAATAGGCGGAAGCTAAGGAAAAACCGTAGAGCGCCAGCCAAACCCACCAGCGATCGGAGGCGAAAATCAGTGAGCTAAGAAAATCCAGATGCATCAAGAAAACTGACCTGCTACGCTCCGCCATTCATGAGTGGAGTCAATCCAGAAGAACTTCGTCGCGCAATTCGGGATATTCCCGATTTTCCGAAGCCAGGCATTTTATTTCGCGACATTTCGCCGATACTCAGCAAGCCCGAGCTATTTCGGCAAGTCGTAGATGCACTCGCTGGCGAAGCGGAGAAATCGGCTCCGAACAAGATCGTGGGGATTGATGCGCGGGGTTTTCTGTTTGGGGCAGCGGTGGCATACAAACTTGGCCTTGGGTTCATTCCGGTCCGAAAGAAAGGCAAGCTGCCGTATCGCACCATTAGCTACTCCTATGTGCTCGAATATGGACGGGCCGATATGGAAATGCATATCGACGCTGTACAAGCGGGGGAAAAGGTAGTCCTGGTTGACGATTTACTCGCGACCGGAGGCACCTCGGCTGCCGCGGTTCACTTGATCCAACAACTCGGCGCCACGGTGGAGGCAGCGTTATTCTTCATCGAACTGCTCGACTTAGCAGGCAGAAAACGGTTGGAGGGAGTTCCAGTAAAAACCCTTATTCAGTTTTGATGGAATCCGCGGATCTGAGCCTCGTCTTCTTGATGCGTTGTAACGACATTCAGGATCGTCCTGGGAGTGGAGGGCGGTGCCGAGGGAGGGCGTGTCGCTCCGCGACCGCAGAATCATCGCGCAAGCCATTTGTCCCGTTATGCCTGACAATATGCCAACAATAGCGTCTGAATGATGGTTTTCGGCCCAACCAGGTCCGGTTCCATCCTCGATTCTGCGGTCGCGGAGCGACACGCCCTACCTCACAATGACCGAGAGCGACCACACCGTGAGAAATGATCATAAACGGGCCCAATGATCTTTTTTATCGCCAGGCGATTGGTCGGCCTCGTCATCGTTCTCTTCTGCGTCATTACAATTACATTTTTTTTGGTTCGATTAATGCCGGGAGGCCCGTTTGATCGAGAGCGTAAGTTGCCGCCTCACATCGAAGCCGAGCTATTGGCTAAATATAAGCTAGATGGACCACTGCTTACTCAGTACACCGATTACCTCGGCGATCTGTTGCATGGAGATCTTCGGCTTTCCACGAAGTACCGGAATCGTACCGTAAACGAGATCCTGGCCGACTGTTTGCCGGTATCCGCCACTCTGGGTGGAATCGCATTCTGCCTGGCGACTAGCATTGGTGTTTTCCTGGGATCTCTGGCTGCTTCTTATCAACACTCCTGGATGGATCGATCGGCGATGCTGGGCGCGCTCGTAGCCATTTCTCTACCCTCTTTTGTCATCGGCCCGTTGCTGATTCTGATCTTCGCTATCTGCTTTCCTGTGCTTCCAGTCGGTGGTTGGGGAAATCTGCAAAGTCTGGTGCTGCCTTCGATTACTTTGGCCGCACCATACGCCGCTTACATTGCCCGGCTCACCCGCGCGAGCATGTTGGAGGTTCTGACGCAGGATTTCGTTCGCACGGCGCGGGCGAAAGGCTTGCCGGAATCGCAAGTAGTCTACAAGCATGCCCTGCGTGTCGCGATACTCCCGGTTGTTTCGTTTCTCGGCCCGCTCGCCGCTAACCTGCTGACCGGCTCAATCGTGGTGGAGAGCATATTTAGTATTCCAGGCGCAGGCGGATTTTTCGTCAACTCGGTGCTTAACCGCGATGGGTTCCTCCTGGCGGGAGTCGTGATCGTCTATTGCGCTCTTCTCGTTCTGTTCAATTTGCTGGCGGACATTCTCTATGGTGTCCTCGATCGCCGAATCGTACTGTATGACTGATCCTCGTTCTACCTGGAGCAGATTGCGGCGAAATCCGGCAATGATCGTTTCAACGTTGATCGTGGTCGGGGTAGCCATCGCCGCCCTACTGGGGCCGATGCTGCTAACAACCAAAAGCGGTGAGGTAACAGCCCACAGCTTTCTGCCACCTTCTCCGGAACACGTCTTCGGCACTGACCTCAACGGGCGAGACCTGTTCTTTCGCGTGCTTTTGGGAGCCCGCGTCTCACTTCTGGTCGGGATCGCCGGCGCTGGTGTGAGCTTTGCGGTCGGGGTTCTTTACGGAATGATCGCCGGGTACACCGGCGGACAAGTCGATTCGCTGATGATGAGATTGGTCGATGTGCTCTACGCTATTCCACGTTTGATCTTTCTTCTCGTACTCATCAGCGCGCTTGACCCGATCTTACGCAGCACGATGGAGGCACACGGACTCCAGAACCTCGTTGGTTATTCGAAGATTCTCATTTTGGTGCTGTGCCTCGGCCTGACCGAATGGCTCACCATGGCTCGAATCGTGCGGGGACAGGTGTTGAGTCTGAAGAACCAACAATTTGTAGTGGCGGCGCGCAGCATCGGTCAGAGCCACCGAAACATTATATTTCAGCATCTTCTCCCTAACCTAATTGGCGTGACCATCGTTTATCTGACACTTACCGTTCCGTCTGTCATTCTGGACGAATCGTTTCTCAGCTTTCTTGGGGTTGGCGTACAGGCGCCCTTAGCCAGTTGGGGCCTTCTGCTAAGTGATGCCGCTCAATCGATCAACCCGGTAAAAGGATATTGGTGGCTGCTCGTCTTTCCGGCAGCGACGATGTCGATCACGTTGCTAGCTCTGAACTTTCTTGGAGATGGATTGCGCGATGCCCTCGACCCGCGGCGAAAGCAATAGGAGATCGGTTGGGACGGGCGCTCGGTTTTAGGCGGTGTGACGAACCGGACGGGCGGGAGCGCGTCCCTACCGATCTCCTATTGCTGAATCCCAAAGAAATAGATGACAAACGTTCTGCGCCGACTTTAGTTGGCCGCAATCTGTACCGGGCATGAACTTATTGGAAGAACTGCAAGCATCGGTCGTCTGCGGCGACGGTGCAATGGGAACGGAGCTAATGGCAGCCGGAGTCCCGATGGAAGTCTGTTTGGAGGAGGTAAACACCACCAATCCGGACGTCGTTCTCCATATCCACGAGGCCTACATCGCTGCCGGATCGCGAGTAATCGAAACTAACACTTTCGGGGCAAACAGCATGCGACTGGCAAAACACGGATTGGAGTCGAAAGTCCGCGAGCTGAACACAGCAGCGGTGGCTATTGCCAAGCACGCGACCACCGGAAAGGACATTTGTGTCGCTGGCAGCGTTGGCCCCCTCGGCGTGCCCAATGAGGAACTCAGAGCTCAGAAGATCGATCAAAAGACTATTTTTCAAGAGCAAATCAGCGCCCTCCTGGAGGCAGATGTTGACGCCATTTTTCTCGAGACGTTTTTGGACCTAGAGGAAATAAAAATTGCTCTGCAGGCGGTTCGGCAGTTGAGCGCGCAAATCCCAGTCGTCTGTTCGATGGTCTGTTCCGAAGAGGCACGTTTGCCGTCCAGCCTGCCGGTAGTCCAAGCATTTCGTGAACTTTCCCGGCTCGGCGCAAATGTGGTCGGCGTAAATTGCGTGACTGGGCCCCGCGCGATGGCGCGGATTTTGAAACGGATTCCACTCGATTTCGTGATCAGCGCCTACCCCAATGCCGGCTATCCTCGCTACCAAGAAGGGCGTTTCATTTATAATGCCTTTCCTGAGTATTTCGGCAAAGCGGCGAAGGAATTTGTCGCCGAAGGCGCTCGGTTAATTGGCGGTTGCTGCGGCGTCGGTCCCCAACATATCCGGGAAATGTCAAGGGCGTTGGCCGGGCTCGAGCCGGTCAAATCCAAACCGGTAATCAAGTGGTTGGCGGAACCCGAACCCATTCCAGAGAAACGCCCGGTCGAAACGAGTCTGCTCGACTTAATCGCGGGCGGCCATACCGTCATCATCACGGAATTGGACCCGCCAAAGACGCTTGATCTGGACCGCTATTTCAAGGCTGCCAGGCGTTTGGCGGACGCCGGTTCTGACGCCATTACGCTCGCCGATAACTCGCTCGCAATCCTCCGGGTCAGTAACCTGGCAATCGGTGCAATACTCAAACAGCAATACAACATCATGCCGCTGCTGCATGTGAGTTGCCGGGACAAAAACCTTATCGGTTTGCAAAGCGAACTGCTCGGAATCGCGGCGCTTGGTATCCGCCACATTTTGCCGCTGACTGGTGACCCGGCAAAGTTCGGGGACCAACCGGGCGCGTCTTCGGTTTACGACGTCAATTCGATCCAACTGATGCAGATTATCTCCGGAATGAATCAGGGCTACAATTTCGCGGGCAAGACGATCAAATATCCCACCGATTTTGTATTCGGTTGCAGTTTTAACCCGAATGCCAAGAACTTGGATGCCCAAATTTCACGTTTGGAACGCAAATTGGCCGCCGGCGCTCGCTACGTAATGACCCAGCCGGTTTTCGATCGGCAACTAGTCAAAACCATATTTGAGCGCACGCATCATCTCGGTATTCCAATTTTCACGGGGGTCTGGCCCCTGCTTAATGGGCGTAACACCGAGTTTTTGCACAATGAGGTGCCTGGGATTATCGTTCCCGACCCTATTCGGTCTCGGATGGCTGGAAAAGAAGGAGCTGAAGGGAGACGGATCGGAACCACCATCGCCAAAGAAGTCGCTGAATCTATCCTCGAATATTTCCCAGGGGTCTATCTGATCACTCCATTTCTTGCCTATGATACTACCGCCGAGCTCGCGCAGCACATCCGAGGAATTACATCATAAGATCCCGTGGTCGCTTCTCACGCAAGGAACCGGAGTGCTCGCCGCGGGTGGGATCGTGTTCCTGCTGGCGTCACATTATCCATTGCTCGACTGGGTTGGAGACGCTCAGAAAAGAATTGAAGGTCTTGGCGTTTGGAGTGGCATCGTTTATCCGTTTGGTTACGCAATCTGTAACCTGTTTCTTCTACCTGGCGGCGTCTTAAGCATTGGCGGCGGATTCTTGTTTGGGCTTTGGTGGGGCTTTCTTTTGGTCCTGATTGGCAACCTGCTTGGAGCCGCCGGAGCTTTCGCCATTGCCCGCAAAATCGGACGCCGAAAAGTTGAGAAATTACTTTCAAATAACCGCCGGCTTTCGTTGCTCGATAAAGCAATCGAGCGGCACGGTTGGAAGATTGTGGTACTCTCTCAATTGAATCCACTCGCTCCCAGCAGTCTACTGAACTACTTGTATGGATTGACGCGGGTCCCGATCGGACGCTGCCTATTGTGGATCGCCCTCGGCCAAACTCCTGGTCTATTCTTGTATGCGTTCGTTGGGACGCTTGGCCAGTTTGGAGTCGAGATGGCTCGAGGTCTAAAGCGACCTCTACCGAATGACTATCTCTTGTGGGGCGGCGGCTTTGTTCTGACCATGGGAACCACTTGGCTGCTCGGTCGTCTCGCCAAGCGAATCATGCGGGAAGTCGGAGCTGATATGGACGACACCGGCTTGACGCCAGAGGAATGAGGCATACCGTACGTGTCGAGGTTGCTTTTTTGCGCGGATGAAGTCTCGCCCTGCTAAATGTCGAAATGCCGACGTGATGATTTATTTCGACCGGGCGGCCGAATGCCTTTCCTCTTATTTCAGCGAAATCACCTTAAACGATCACGGGATCATTTTCCGCTCTCGCTGGGAGTTTGACTTGGGTACCCAACTCGCACTCAAAGTCTGTGTCGAGCCGGAATATTCTGATTCTGCACCAGTCTGCATTGACCTGACTGGGATGGTGGTTCATTGCGAGAGGGTCTACTGCCAGTCGCCGCTGTTTGAGGTGACCCTTCTCTTTCTCAACCGCCGCGAGAGACCTCCGCAGTCACTCGATCAGTTAACTCGCCGTCCCGAGCTGATGGGCAATCTCAATTGAAGATTGCGGATTTCAAATTCCGCAATCGAGTTGCCTATGCCGCGCCAGCTTTTGGCGCTTTGGCCGCAACCAATTTTCTGGAAGCCCGACTCTTCTTGCGATTCGCCAAATTCTTGTGAATGACTCCGCGTCGAGAAGCTTTATCTAAGCGGCTGGACAAAGCAGCAAACTCAAGCGCTGCCTGTTTCTCGTCTCCAGCACCGACAGCGGCCCTCAGCTTTTTCTGTTGAGATTTTATCTCGGTGAGGACGCGTCGGTTCCGAAGCATGCGGACCTGGGTCTGCCGAGCGCGTTTTGCTGCTGATCGGGTGTTTGCCATAGATCGGATGAAAAAGAGCAGCCACGTTACTCGGATTGCGAATTTCGTCAACCGGGAACTCGAAAGATGCAAAACGGCGAGCGGTTGGGGACACCCTGAACGGTGCGGCGAAAACCTCTTCCGGCCGGCGCCCATCTGCGTCGACATAAGGCTCGCGATCGGGATCCCGCAGGTTCGTTGGTTAGAGAAAATCAGTCCCGCAGGGACCTCACGAAAGTGGCCCAGTACGAAGTGCTGGGAAACGAAGCAAAAACAGGTCCGTCCCGTCAGGGACGATAGAAATGCTCGGCTTTTGGTCTTGCACGCGGCTCAGCGATTGCAAGTAGTCGTCGATCGTCCCGTCCGGGACGGATAGCTCTCTAAAAACGCTAACCCAGCACTTCGTACTGGGCTTCATAGAAGATGACATGAGCCGACAGCTAACAGCACCCGCTGCTAAACTGTCGGCTCATGTCATCTACTTTCACTGAGTCCCTCCGGGACAAAAATCTTCACCGTACAATCCTAGCCCTTATGTTGACGCGCGTGGGCCGGCGCCGGACACGGGTTTGAGCCATATACGCGATCTCTCTATTGCGTTGATTGACTCCGTGGCAAACAGGCAAAAGAGGCATTTGAATACGTCACCAATGGCTCAAGCCGATTCGGTGCCTGCCGAATCAGGCCGCCGTCGCTACGCTTGGGCGCGCCCGAGCGGTGCGTTTGAGCAACACTACGCGCCTGGCCGCGACGTATCAGGCTTTGCGTAGTCGGGCTTTCGCCCTGCTACCAATATGGGAACAGCCCGCCTATCCCTCCGACTGCCGCTCTTCGGCGGCCGCGTCGATTTTGGAAGGGCGATTGAGCAAGGCGTTAAAGACCCGGCGCGGAAGGCTATGGCCGTTCTCTTCGCTTTGGAGCTCTTCGATCGAATTGCGCTTGGCTTCTTCCCAGGCCGCAGGAAATCCCGGTGAACGAGATACCATATAGCGTTCCGCCCGAGCGTAGATTTCGATATCGCGCTGCAGCTTTCGATCTGGAAGCTGACCCAGACTTGCCACTTTGATGCGCAAGTTTTCGTTGTGCTGTTTTAGTTGTTGCAAATCGGTTTTGAGCCGGTTGGTGGCGTCAGCTTCCAATTCCAATTTATCCGCCAGATGACGTTGCAGGCGTTTCACTTCGCGCCGGGACTCCCAAAGACGGAGTGTCAAGAGGATCATTCCGGCTAGTCCGATGACGATCCCTAATGCCGCTCCCCACACGAAGTGGTTATGCATAACGTCCATATCGGTGCAAACTAACCCCGCACTCACATCTCGCAACCGTGAACGTTGCCACAGGAAAAACCGGGTTTCGGCGTTGCTTGCTCCTCAGGTACCGATTCAGTATGCTGGCTGTCCCTTGAAGATTGGCCAAGTGATCCGGCGACCGCGGGACGGCCGGCTTCCTACTGAAAAGATGCACTACCCTTGGCAGGGTTTTCCAGGTTGTGCTACCTGCTTTAGTGGGCGGTGTCGTGAGGTGATTCTAAAGTGCCAGGGGGGAGAGTTGAACTCCCGACCAAGGGCTTATGAGTCCCCTGCTCTACCACTGAGCTACCCTGGCGGCGAGGAAAGTCAAAGAGGTGGATACTAAAGCAGATCGGTACCGTTTCAAGGTCAATTCGGGGTATCAGCAGCGTTCTCCAAAACCTAGTTCGCATGAAAATTGGTCTGATACATTACACTTCCTGGCCAGTGGTAGGTGGGGTTGAAGCGGTACTGCGCCAGCAAGCAACTCTGATGGCTCGCGCCGGCCACACGGTCTCAATAGTGTGCGGTGCTGGTAAACGATTTTCTGCCGCGATTCCGACTCTGGTTCTTCCCGAGCTGAATCTAACCCAGGGGCTAGTTACTCAGGCGCAACAGGAAATTACCAGCGGCTATCCGGGAACCGCCTATTTTCAAGCTGTAAACGCGGTTAAGAAACGGTTGCAAGCGCTGTTCATCGAATGGGATTGTACGATAGTGCACAACATCATGACCATGCCGTTCCATCTTGCTGCCACCCAGGTTATTTCCGCGCTGGCCGAGGAGGGAAATCGAGTTCTGGCCTGGACCCATGATTTGGCGGCAAACAACCAGGATTACTCTCTGCCGCGAAATCGTGTGTTCGATATGATTCGCGAAAGGCAGCACGGCATCGAGTATGTGGTGATTTCAGAGACTCGAGCTCGAGAATTTCGTGATCTGACCGGTACTTCGGCGGATGCGGTGGTCCCGAATGGCCTTGATCTATCGGCAACGCTGGAACTGACGACGGAAGTTTCTGGGTTATTAGCCGGAATCAATTCGGAAGAAGCTATCCTGCTCTATCCGACCCGGATTCTGCAGCGAAAAAACCTGGGACTTGCACTGCAAATCTTAGCCGCATTGCTGGAGATCGATTTCCCGGCTTGGCTCTTTATTACCGGTGCGCCCAATGGGTATAATCCGGGCGCGAAGGCGCACTTTGCCGGACTGAAACAACAAGCGTCCGAATTGGGCGTAACCGATCGGGTTCGTTGGGTAAACGAGCATTTCTTTGTTGATGATGCTCAACTCCGTAGTCTTTACCTGGTTAGTGACGCCTTACTGTTTACGACCAAGCAAGAAGGCTTCGGGCTACCAATATTGGAAGCTGCCGCATTCCGATTGCCAATTTTCTGCTCAGATATCGAACCGCTCCGCTCAAATCTGCCACCGGGCTCCATACCGTTTGACCTGCGATGCTCTCCTCGAAATATTAGCTTAGCGATTGCGGAATCGCTGAAGCAGGATCGCGGGTTTCTCAGTCGGAAACTTATACTTCAGCGTCATGCCGCTCGTGACCTGTATCGCGCAAAAATTGAACCGCTGCTGCAAAGGAAAATATGATTGCCACTGCCTCCCCGCACGATCTCCAGCTATTGTTGAATGCTGAACATCCCGATCCTTTCGGCTTTCTCGGACAGCAAGAAGCCAATGGCCAGCTTGTGGTTCGGGCCTTCCGTCCGGATGCAAAATCATTGACGGTAGTCGACCGCCATGATCAAAAAAGGCGGTTCCCCGCCGAAAGGATTGCGGAAGAAGGTTTCTTCGAAGCCAAACTTGAAGGGGCCGAGACGCGGTTTGATTACCTTCTCGAAATCGATCGTTGGACTGGTGACCGCTTCCAGATCGCCGATCCCTATTCGTTCGGAACTCTTCTCGGCGAGTTGGATATGCATCTTTTTTGCGAGGGGAATCACTACGAGATTTACCAAAAACTGGGTGCTCACCTATCCCAAATCAATGGTCACAACGGGGTAATCTTTTCGGTTTGGGCTCCTAATGCGCAGAGGGTTTCCGTGGTTGGCGATTTCAACGGATGGGATGGACGAGTTGATCCCATGCGAAAGAGGGCGGAATCCGGGGTTTGGGAAATCTTCATTCCTGAGGTCAGCGAAGGCGCTCACTATAAATTTGAAGTGCGCAATAGGGCGGGTCAGGTCGTTCTGAAAAGCGATCCGTTCGCGTTTTACGGCCAGCATGGTCTGCAGACGGCATCGCTCGTATTCGATCTCAATCGCTTTACCTGGCACGATGCCGCCTGGATCGAATATCGCAATTCGAAGCAGTGGCACAAAGAGCCGATCAGCATCTACGAAGTGCACCTCGGCTCGTGGGCGCGAGTGCCGGAAGAAAATAATCGGTATCTCAGTTATCGAGAGCTTGGCGATCGGTTGATTCCCTATGTCAAAGACTGTGGCTTTACGCATATCGAATTGATGCCCGTGGCTGAGCATCCGTTCGATGGTTCGTGGGGTTACCAAGTTACCGGTTACTACGCGCCAACTAGCCGTTATGGTAACCCGGATGAATTTCGTGATTTCGTGAACCGATGCCACCAGAACAACATTGGGGTGATCCTTGATTGGGTGCCTGGACATTTTCCCAAGGACGCCTACGGTCTGGCCCAATTTGACGGAACTCATCTGTATGAACATGCGGATCCGCGCCAAGGCGAACACCAGGATTGGGGCACGCTGATTTTCAACTACGGCCGGAACGAAGTTCGAAACTTTTTGATTGGTAACGCTCTCTACTGGCTAGACGAGTTTCATATCGATGGACTGCGCGTGGACGCGGTCGCATCGATGCTCTATCTGGATTATTCCCGTACCGCTGGAAACTGGGTACCAAACGTACAAGGCGGCCGCGAGAACTTAGAAGCGATCTATTTTCTAAAACGATTCAACGAGGTCTGTTACGAGCGGTTTCCCGGCATTCTGACGATCGCAGAGGAATCGACTGCCTGGCCGGGAGTCTCACGGCCAACGTTCCTGGGAGGACTGGGGTTTGGATTTAAATGGAACATGGGTTGGATGCACGACTTTCTTGCCTACATGAGCCGCGAGCCGATCCACCGCAAACATCATCAGGGAGATATCACTTTTTCACTCCTGTACGCTTTCCAAGAGCACTTCATTTTGGTTCTCAGTCACGACGAAGTCGTTCATGGCAAAGGCTCGCTGGTAACCAAAATGCCAAGCGATCCCTGGCAGAAGTTTGCCAACCTCCGGATGTTCTTTGGTTGGATGTACGCCTATCCCGGCAAAAAGCTCATGTTTATGGGAGGCGAATTTGGGCAGTGGCGAGAATGGAATCATGATCAGAGCCTCGACTGGGATCTGCTCGACTATCCCTTCCATGCTGGTCTGCGCCGCCTGGTACAGCACTTAAACTATGTCTATAAGACCGAGCCGGCGCTCTGGCAGTTGGACGATTCCTACGAAGGTTTTGAATGGATCGACTTCCACGATGCCGAGAGCAGCGTGGTAGTCTTTTTACGCAAAGGCGAAAATACGCCGATGTTCATATTCCTGGTCAATGCAACTCCCGTCCCGAGGTACGGTTACCGCATCGGCGTTCCGGGCGAAGGCTGGTACGAAGAAGTGGTCAATACCGATGCCGAGACTTATGGAGGCGGGAATATTGGTAACTATGGTGGAATGCACGCCGACGCGATTCCGTGGCAAGGTCGCAGCCATTCGATCAGCGTAGTCTTACCGCCGCTGGCAGTGGTCGCGTTCAAGCGCCACGAGTATCAGGGTTAGAGGTTTTACGAGTTGCGGGTTACAAGTTGCGGGTTACAAGTTGCGGGTTGCTCCGCGGACTTTGGGCGTACCGTGAACTGATAAAATCTGCTCGTCTTTGGTCGACGATGCTCGACCGCGCAACCCGCAACTTGTAACCCGCAACCCGCAACTCGCAACCTCTACTCCCTATCCGTCGTCGACCAAATGCTTCCGTCCGCCAGGATGGTTCTGATCTTTTGATTGGCCGCAACCGCGCTGACCGAGTGAATCACTTTCCCATTCTCATCCTCGGTGATCGAGTATCCACGACGAAGCGTTTGTTCAGGGCCCAACAATCGGACTGCCTCGGCAAGCCGCCTGATATGAAGGCGCTCTCGCTCCAGACGTTGAAGCAAGGTCGATCGCAATTTTTCCCGGCACAGCCGGATCTCTTTTCTGCGTCGTTCTAAAACCTCTGCGGGCTTGAACATCATCACCAGCGAGGTCAATCGCAACAAATGATCACGGCGCCGCTTGAGCAGCCAATCGCGAAGCTGCTCGAGCCGAATTTCGAGCTGATCCACCCACTGCTGTCGCTCTGAGATCAAGCGAGCCGGCTCGCGAAAGATGGCGGCACCTTCGATTCGACTCATTTTCAGTCGTCTAATTTCCAGGTGTTGCTTCACCATGCGCTCCAAATGAAGCTTTCGCGAATTGATCTGACCAAATATTGCATCAATCGCCGGAGCGACCAGTTCCGCGGCCGCACTGGGGGTTGGCGCACGGAGGTCCGCAACGAAATCGGCGATCGTAAAATCGATCTCGTGTCCAATTGCTGAGACCGTTGGAATGCGGCACCCAAAAATTGCCCGTGCTACTACCTCTTCATTAAATTCCCAGAGATCTTCCAGGCTGCCGCCACCCCGCCCGACAATAAGAACGTCAATCCGCAGCGCGGCTTGATTTTCGCCCAGGTAAGCGATGGTCCCAGCGATTTCTTCAGCTGCGCCTTCTCCTTGTACGCGAACCGGACAAATGAGCAGGCGAAGCCATGGGCTCCGCCGCTGCAGGATATTCAACATGTCCTGTACCGCAGCGCCAGTGGGCGAAGTAACGAGAGCTATGCGTCTCGGAAATGGTGGAAGGGGTTTCTTGTGAGCCGGATCAAACAGACCCTCGGCCTCCAGCTTGCGCTTAAGGGCCTCGAATTTTGCCTGCAACAACCCGAGACCTTTGGTCTGCACCAGCTCAACAATCAGCTGATACTGACCCCTCGCCTCATAAACGCTTACCCGGCCGAAGGCCTGTACTTGAACTCCATCCCGCAGAATCGTTCCGGCTTGCGCGGAGTAGGCGCGTGAAAACATGACGCAGACGAGTTGGGCACGATCATCCTTTAACGTAAAATAATGATGACCGGATGATTGTTTACGGTAATTGGAGATCTCGCCCTCAATCCAGACATCTCGGAGATGGCCCTCCAGCAGGTCCCGCACCCGTCGGGTAAACTCAGTAACAGAAAAGATTGTGGCCATGAACGGATCGAGGAACCAAGAATTTAGAATTTAGAAGCTGGAATCTAGAATCTCAACTGTCGCGTCAGGTCGGCCGTCGGAGGAGGCGGGGATCGAAGCTGAAAGCTTGCGGGTTGCCAATATGAAGAGAGCCCTTGGCTCGGTAAGCGGGATTAAGAAGGTAATTGTTCTCAAACGGGATGACTGCGCTGGGCACCTCGAGTAAGAGGGATGGAGCGGACATTGCCCAAGCATCGCCGATGCGCGCGGCAGACTTTGGAGGAGGATCCTCTTTCCAGTTTTTGGGCACTCGTTCCAGCCGGGTAAGCAGCAACTCATCAAACTCGACCGGTATAACAACGTACGGAATTGTGTAGAGAAGTTGAGGATCAGCGGCGTTGACCAACACTTCCAAAGCAGCCAAAGCGGGACTGGAGCTTAAATAAACGACACGAGTTCCGGGCGAATTCCAACGGCCTCCGTAACGATAAGCGCCCTCGCCGTCGAAGGCGTTTTTGGCGTATCTTTTTTTCGAGATTCGCCAAGCCCTCACGAAAATACGCCGTGCTCAATGCGTCCAAGCAGATCTTCGACCAGGCGAGCTCCGAACTCGGTCTTCATGAGTTCTAAGGGCGTTTTCCCAGCAAGAGCTTTTGGCTTCGAAGAAAACCATTTCGTGGCCTGTTTTGGGTCCTCGAAGACTTGCAACGCTCGGCGATATAGCTTGCCGATTCGTAGAACGCGCTCCGATTCGTCTTGCTTTAGGGTTTCCTCGCGCTCGACCTTGCGATGAAGGGTCCGCTTTGGAATAGAGATTAGCTCGGAAAGGCTGTCTTGGGAGATTTCGAAGCGCTGTGCAAGGGCCATGGCCACCCGGGAATGGATGCCGCTCCGGGCAATGGAATCGAGTTGCAGCGGGTCTTCGATGTCCACCTTATCGAACTCAGCCAACGTTGTCATATGTCATTATACGGGTGCCATATGGCAAATTCAATCCCGATTTGAGCGCCAGAGTTTCCAGATGACGGGATAAGATCAAAAAAGCCCGACGTCGCGGCACCTCGATATTTGCTTTCCTGCCTCACGGACGATCGAACGCAACCAGACGTGTGCCGCGTCATTATTCATTCGGGGATGCCAGGCCATCAGGTACTTGAATCTCCCGAGTTCGGCCGGCGCTTTGAGGATTTTTATGGCCGGATTCGAAGCCTCCAATTCCGCCATGCGCCGGGGTACCGTCGCGACCAGATTTGTGCCGGCAACGCTGCGCATCGCGGCCGTATGATACGGCACCCACATCGGGCAGTGTCGCTGGGCCCCGACCGCGGCTAATCTCTTCTCCGGGATGGTCTGAATTCCTCCCAGAATCCCGATTCCGATGTGATCTGCGGCCAGATACTGCTTCAGGGTGAAAGCACGCGAGAAGCGGCTTTCCTTCGCCACGACACAAACAAACTCCACCTCGAAGATGGCCTCTTTTGCCAGGTGCGCGGGAGCGTATCCGTCGTCGGCATTCAGCACCAGGTCGATTCTGCCCTTTTCCATCGCTTCGAACGTCCCGTCGTGCAGCGGCATAAAATGAAAAGAGACCTTGCCTGCCGGCGCGAGCACGGTACGGCAGAGCAGCGGACAAAGTACATGGGAAGCGTGATCGGTGGTGGCGATCTGGAAGGAGGTCTCTTCCGCGGCCGGGTCGAAGTCCTTCCCGCTGAGCAAGCGGTCCAATCGCGGCAGCATTGACTCGAGTTCGTGCAGAAGGCGTTCGCCCTTGGGAGTGGGTTGATACCCGGAGGAGGTTCTGATCAGGAGGTCATCGTGGAACATGTCCCGCAACCGTTGCAACGCGCGGCTCACGGCCGGCTGGCTGAGCAACAACCGCGCCGCGGCGCGCGTGACATTCCGTTCTTCGGCAAGCACCGTGAAGACAATCAACAGGTTCAGGTCAGCCTGGCGTAAATGTGTTACACGCATAATAAGTATAAGCATTATGCATTAGGGTTATTGTTTGTCGATGTCTAATATTTGGCTTGTCAGGCGGGACCCAAGCTAAGAGTTACCGCCGGCGGAAAGTAAGTACTTTGGTAAAGGAGATTGAACCATGACAAATGTAACAACCAGGACTGCCATCGTAACCGGAGCATCCCGCGGCATCGGCAGCGCCGTCGCCAGCCGACTGGCGCAGGACGGCTTCGCCATCGTAGTGAACTATGCAGGCAGCGAAGCGGAAGCTTCTGCGCTCGTTAAGAAAATCAACGCGGACGAAGGGCGTGCGATCAGCGCGCAAGCCGATGTCAGCAAGCCGGTCGAGGTAGCGCGCATGTTCGACGCTGCGGAAAAAGAGTTCGGCGGCGTCGACGTTCTGGTCAACA
>Ga0070698_100000778_pt1 | contig 34585 bp, 39 predicted proteins | sample KBSK1502metaG_FD_65477 | JGI IMG/M metagenome (GOLD analysis project Ga0070698, IMG submission 65477) | Corn, switchgrass and miscanthus rhizosphere microbial communities from Kellogg Biological Station, Michigan, USA - KBS K1-50-2 metaG | ecosystem: Host-associated > Plants > Roots >... | reverse complement strand
CGGCGGCGGCGCGCACCATCGCCGAGCGCGGCGTTCAGCTGGTCGCGACCGCGCACGGCAACTCGCTGGAGAACCTGCTCGTCAACCCAACGCTCAACGACCTCCTCGGCGGGATTCAGACGGTGACCCTGTCCGACGAGGAGGCGCGTCGCCGCGGTACACAGAAGTCCGTGCTCGAACGCAAGTCCCCGCCGACGTTTGACGTCCTCGTCGAGATTCATGACCGCGATCGCCTGGCCATCCACCAGCCGCTCGCCGAAGTCGTCGATGCCGCGTTGCGCGGGACGCTCAAGCCGCCGCAGATGCGGATCCGTGGCGCCGACGGCGCGATCGTGGCCAGGATCGCCGAAGCGGCGCCGATGCGAACGGCGGCCGTGCGCGAGCCATTAGAGGCACCGCGATCACGCAGCCTCCACGAGACGGTCTCGGTCTTTCCTTATGGGGTCAGCCGCAACTACCTGGAGCAGGCGATCAATGAGCTCAAGGTTCCGATCCGAGTCCAGAACCACATCGAGGAGGCGGACTTGATCGTGACGCTGAAGAATTACTACCGGCGTAAGGACTCGCCGCTCAAGGAGGCTGAGGCCGACGGCATCCCGATCCAGGTGCTGAAGAGCAACACCATTACCCAGATCAAGAATGCGCTCAGCCGCGTCTACCAGCTGGACACGCCCGACCCCACGGAGTCGGCGTTGCAGGAAACCCTGGAGGGCATCAGCCGGGCCAAGGCGACCAATTCGATGGTCGAGCTCTCGCCGCAAAACGCCTACGTTCGCCGCCTGCAGCACCAGCTGGTGGAACGCCACGAGTTGACCGCGCGCAGCACCGGGAAGGAGCCGAACCGGCGGCTGCGCATCTACACCACCGCGGACTGAACTCGCTATAGTTCAGCGCAGCGTGGAAACCGCGGGGAAGCCAGGCGGGTTCTTCATCAGCTTCGAGGGGCCCGAGGGCGGCGGGAAGTCGACCCAGATTCATCGCCTGGCCGCATCATTGGCCGAGCAGGGTTATTCGGTGTGGACCACCCGCGAACCGGGTGGCACCAGGGTGGGGGAGATGATCCGTCCCATCCTGCTGGGCCAGCGACAGACCCGGATGACCCCGTGGTCGGAGGCATTGCTGTTTACGGCCGCGCGCGCGCAGCACGTCGAGGAGGTGATCCGCCCGCGGCTTACGCGTGGCGAGCTGGTGCTCTGCGATCGTTACACCGATTCGACGCTCGCCTACCAGGGGTATGGGCGTGGGCTCGACCTCGACACGCTGCGGCGGCTGCAAGCACAGGCGACCCGTGGTCTTCAACCCGAGCTGACGATCTTGCTCAACCTGCCGATCGAGACCGGACTGTCCAGGATTCCACGCCCCGCGCAGGATCGGCTGGATCGCGAGGCGGCGACGTTTCACCAGCGCGTCCGCGCCGGTTACCAGGAAATGGCGGCGGCTGATCCGCGGCGCTGGCGCGAGGTGGACGCGGCGGCCGACGCGGACCAGGTCGCACAGCGGATCCTTGGGCTGGTGAGCGAGGCCCTTCTCCAGGCCGGCGTCCGCCCGGCGGAGCGGCGCTCGGCATGAAGTTATTGATCGCCGTGGTGCACGGCGAAGACGCGTCATCGACTATGGATGCCCTCAACGACCGAGGCATATCGGTGACCCGTTTCGCCAGCTCCGGTGGATTCCTGCAGCACAAGAACGTGACCCTCATGACGGGCATCGACGACGACCGCATCGAAGAGGCCCTCGGCCTGATCAAGGAGAACTGCCGGACCCGCAGCGAGTTCATGAACCCGATGCCGCCACTGGTCGAGCCCGGTGACTTCTTCGTCCCCTACCCGGTCGAGGTCCAGGTGGGCGGCGCGACCGTCTTCATCGTCAACGTCGACCGCTTCGAAAAGCTCTGATCCCGGGTCTCGGCACCGCCCTCAACACGGGAACGGTGCTCGCCGGCGCCGCCATCGGCCTCAGCGTTGGGCGGGTTATCCCTGCCAGTCTCCACCAATCCATCCGCGCCGCGATCGGTCTTTTCGTTGCCGTCATCGGCATCCAGATGGCGCTGAAGACGCACAATCCGCTGGTCTTGCTGGTCAGCGTGCTGCTCGGTGTCCTGCTTGGAGAGTTGCTCCGGCTCGATGACGGCGTCCAGGCGATCGGATCCTGGGCTGAGCGCCGGGTGAAGCGCGGCGGCGAGCCGGGCCGCGTGAGCCTGGCCTTCATCACCACGAGCCTGATCTTCTGCGTCGGTCCGCTGACGGTGCTCGGTTCCTTCCTTGACGGCACGCGGGGCGACATTACGCTGCTCGCCATCAAATCCACGCTCGACGGTGTCACGGCGATCGTGTTTGCGGCGACCATGGGTTGGGGTGTGATCCTGTCGGCCGTCAGCGTGCTGGTCGTCCAGGGAACGCTGACCCTGATCGCCTTCCTGGTTCATGCCGGCCTGTCTGAGCTGGAGACGGCGGAGCTGACGGCGGCCGGCGGCATCGCCGTTCTCGGGATCGCGGTCGGCCTGCTGGAGCTGAAGGCGATCAAGGTCGCCAACTTCCTGCCGGCGCTGGTGGTCGCGCCGCTGCTCGCGGGCATCCTGCATGCCTTCGGGGCGCTCTGACGGATAGACTTAGGCAACTCCGATGGCGAGGTCTCAGGCGGGCGGTGGGCGGAGGGTCGATTGGTTCGCCGCCGGGCTCGGCCTGGTGCTCGCGGTCGTGATTCAGCTGGTGGGCGGCACGCTGCTCTTTGGGAGTCACCGTGGCCAGCTGGTTTCCCAGGGGCTTCTCACCATCGGCGCGCTGGTGGCCGGGGGGTTCCTGGCCGGCTTGATTGGACCGATCGGGGGCGCCGCCTGGAATGGTGTCATCGTGGCCGTCGGCTTCATCGTGGTAGCGGAGCTCGCTGGCGCCGTGGGTCCCGTGGGTCCGCTGGGATCAGGCGGCTTGGACACCCTTGGGCTGGTCGTCGACGACGTGCTCGTTCTGACGGGAGGTACGCTGGGAGGTCTGGCCGCCGGCGCGGTCCGGCGGCGCAACGGGCGGTAACGAAAGGACGGCAGCCGGCGTTCGATCAGCAGTCTGACGTCCCTACGAGCGGAACCGGATCATCGAAAAGGAAGTAAAAGGATGCAGGTGGAGAACGGATCGGTCGAGGCGCTCGGGTCCCGGATCGTGGAAAACGTCGGCCATGTGCTCGTCGGCAAAGCGGCGGAGATCGAGCTCTGCGTCATTGCGCTGCTGAGCCGCGGCCACATCTTGATCGAAGATGTACCCGGCGTGGGCAAGACCATGCTGGCGAAGTCGCTGGCTCGCTCGCTCAGCTGCGGCTTTGAGCGCCTGCAGTTCACGCCCGACCTGCTTCCGTCGGATGTCACGGGGGTCAACATCTATAGCCCGTCGACGCAGCAGTTCGAGTTCCGCCAGGGCCCGATCTTCACGCAGATCCTGCTCGCCGATGAGATCAACCGGGCGACCCCTAAGACCCAGTCGGCACTGCTGGAGGCGATGGAGGAGAAGCAGGTGACGGTGGACGGCACGACCTACCCGCTCGCCCTTCCCTTCCTGGTGCTGGCGACGCAGAACCCGGTTGAATTCGCCGGCACCTTCCCGTTGCCCGAGGCGCAGGTCGATCGATTCCTGATGCGCGTCAACCTCGGCTACCTCGACGTCGCCCACGAGGTCCAGGTCCTCGATCGCTTTCAGCGGTCGTCACCGATCGACCAGCTCGAGCCGGTGGCGTCTGCCGACGACCTGCTTGCCGGCCAGCAGGCGGTACAGGAGATCTATGTCGACGATCAGCTGAAGGAGTACATCGCCCGCGTCACCCATCGCACCCGGTCGCACGCCGATATCGGGCTCGGAGCGAGCTCCCGCGGATCGCTGGGCCTGTTTCGAGCCGCCCAGGCTCGGGCGGCACTCGAGGGACGCGACTTCGTCACCCCGGACGATGTCAAGGCATTGGCACAACCGGTGCTTGCCCATCGGCTGATCCTCAAGGCCAATGCCGAGCTGCGCGGGCTGACGCCGGCGAAAGTGTTGACCCAGATCCTGGAGACGGAGCCGGTGCCGCCGCCGAACGTCGTCTCGCGGTTCGGACGGCGAGTGGCGAGCTAGCGCGGAATTCCATGCGGCTGCCGCGCCTTCCCCTGGTCACGGCGCTTGCGCTTCTGTTCTTCTTTGCCTACATCACCGGGATCCGGCTGGCCTACAGCCTGCTCTATGCGCTGGTGCTGATCTTCGTCGTCAGCTATTTCTGGAGCCGGCTGGCCGCCGATAACCTCTCGGTCGTGCGCTCCAGTCCTGAGGGGCAATATCAAGTGGGGGACCGCTTCGAAGAGCAGTTCACGGTGGAGAATCGCTCCTGGATCCCGGTCCCGCTGATCGAGTTGACGGATTTCTCCAACCTCCCCGGCTACGACCCGGGGCGGGTCTTCAGCTTGAAGGGCCGGCGGACGCGCCGCTGGACGTCGCGCGGTCAATTCAAGCAGCGCGGCCTCTTCACGTTTGGTCCGATCGAGTTGCGCTACGGCGATCCGTTCGGCCTCTTCACCCGCTCGCTCCGCGTCGCGGGCAGCCGCTCCGTGGTGGTCTACCCGGTGATCCGACCGGTCGGATCTCTCGATGCGCTGGCACCGAGCACCGCCGGGGACGAACAGCTACGCGGGCGGGTCCTCGATATTCCCCCGAACGCGACCACCATTCGCGAGTACGTGCCGACCGACAGCGTGAAGCGCATTCACTGGGCCTCCTCCGCCCGCCTGGGCCGGCTGATGAGCCGCAGCTTCGAAACCCGCGAGGGCGGCGATGCCTGGATCGTGCTCGACCTGCAGGCCTCCGTCCACGCCGGCGCGGCGCCCGAGTCGACCCTCGAGTATGCCATGAGCATGGCGGCGTCCATCGCCGATGCGGCGTTGCGGCGTGGCGGCGCCATCGGCCTGGTCAGCAACGACAGCCGGCTCAGCGTGATCGAGGCCGCACGCGGTGAACAACAGCAGAAGAAACTCTTCGAGCACTTCACGCTGGCGCAGGCGGACGGTACCGTGTCGCTGGCCACGCTGCTCAACTCGCAGCGGCGGCAGTGGCGGCATCGCGGCGGGCTGATCGTGATCACGCCCTCCGCGGATGAACACTGGCTGGAGGCCTTGCTCGACCTGGGGGTGCGCGGCCAGCGCAGCCTGGTCGTCTACCTCGATCCGCGTGGCTTTGGTGGAAGCCAGCCGTCGCTGACGCCGGCCGGTCGTTGGCGGCAGGCCCTCAACTGGTGGATCATCCGTGGGGCTGGCGAGCTGGAGCTCGCTCCGGAGCAACGGGTTGCTGCAAGTTAACGCCGGGACGATTGTTCTGCTGGCGGTCGCGGTCGTCGGCGCCGCCTGGGCCGCCGGGCTGTTCCGACCGCATTATGAGGACGGCCGGCTGACCCTTGGGGTCTTTCGTGCCGGCCGCGTGCTCGCGACCTTCGATTTCCGTGACACGGGGTTGCTGCTGGTGCTGGCGCTGATGATGGGCTGGGCGGTGGCGGCGGCGGTCGAGCGGTCCCAATGGGTGCCCGACACGGAAGGCCGGCTGGTCCCGGCGCTGGCGATCACCACGCTGCTCGGATGGGTCCTCGTCGTCGCGGGCATCTCCCGGTTCGCCTACCTGCTCGCCTCCCTTCCGCTGACGCTCGCATCGCTGCTGTTGTTCACTCCCTCGCCGCTCATCACCGCTGGCGCCACGCTTGCCGCTCTGGTCAAGTGGTTGCAGGCTCTTCCCGATCAAACCAACCTGCTGCTCCTGATCGGCTTGCTGCTGATGTTCGCCCTCACCGGCTTGTGGACCAGCTGGTGGATCTTTCGCCGGCGCAATGGGCTCGTCGCGCTCCTGCCCACCGGCACCATCCTGGCGGTGGAGATCATCAACGACGTCATTCCAGGCCCGGTGTTCTTCACTGTCGTCTGGCTGGCCGCGGCGGCGTCGGTCCTCCTTCGGCTCAACTTCGTCGCCCTCAAGGAGGGATGGCGGACGCGCCGTGTGCCGCACGCGGCGGACACCGGCTGGACCTTTGGAGAGGTCGGCATCGAGGCGACCGTCGCCATTCTCGCGATCGCCTTCCTCATCGTGCCCCCGCTCAGCAGCGTCGACATCAGCGCCGTGCTCATCCCCGGGGTCGTGCACGCGAACTTTGCGCACCCGTTCGGGATCGGCGGCGGATCACAATCGGGCACGACCGGATCGGTCGGCTACAGCGAACTGGTCAGGCCGGGTTCCCAGCTGACCGCGAAGTCGAAGACTGTGATGCTGGTGACCGGTGACAACCCCAGCTTCTATCCCTACTGGCGGGGCATCGCGCTGGCCGGCTGGGACGGGATCCAATGGTACGAGCTCCCGTCCACGCGGGACGTGCCGGTGCGCCAGCAACCCCTGCTGACCGCGCACGCCACGCTTCCGCGCGATGACCTGCCGGCCAGCCAGCGGCTCCAGGTGCTGCACAACACCTTCCACGTGCTCATTCCCCCCGAGCAAACGCTGAACACCGTCTTCAGCGCCGGTGAGATCATCTCGGTCGACAACCAACCCACCAAGGTGCGCGGAATCATGACCTCGGTGGGTACGCCGCTCAACGGTCCTCTTCCGGCCCTCGTGAACGTCGCCGGCGACAATGACGTCACCGCCACCTTCGACACCGTCGACAAGATCCTGTTTGCGAGGCGGCTGCAACCGCCCTACACCTATTCGGTTACCTCGGCGATCGCCAACGTGGACGTCCAGGACCTGCAAACCGCCGGCGCCGACTACCCGGCGTGGGTCGCGCCGTACCGCACCCTCTACCAGAACGGCCGGATCGCCCAGGGAACGGGGCGCGACGCCGAGATCGCCGCCCTCGCCCAGTCGATCGTTCGCGCCGCGGGGGCCAGCACGCCCTATGACCAGGCCAAGGCGATCGAATCGTGGTTCATCGAGAAGGGACGCTTCACCTATACCTTGAGCCCGCCGAAGACGCCGGTGGGAGTGCGGCCGCTCGACTATTTCCTCTTCGACTCCAAAAAGGGGTTCTGCCAGGACTTCTCCACAGCCATGAACGTCATGCTTCGGACGCTGGGCATTCCCAGCCGGCAAATGAGCGGATTCAGCGCCGGCGTGCTGGACGACAAAACCCGGCAGCACTTCGTCAACGCCGTCGAAGCGCACAGTTGGGTCGAGGTTTACTTCCCCGGGTACGGGTGGATTCCGTTCGAGCCCACCCCGGATGGGACCAACGCACCGATCAACCGCCCACAGACGGCGGATCAACTCACGGCAGCGGCGCCCGCCAGCTCGGACGCGGAGTCCCGCATCCCGCCAAACCTGAGGGAGCCAGCGGGCCCGGCGTCGAGCGGCACCACCGAGGGGGCTTTCCCCGACATCTGGCGGCCGGCGTTGATCGCGGCCGGCGGCCTGCTGCTGCTCCTGACTCTCGCCACCCTGCTGGCTCTCCGCTGGCTGCTCGCCGCCCGCGACGTGCCCCGGATCTGGCGTCGCCTGCTCTTCCTTGGCGATCAGCTGAGGATCCCGCGCCACCTGGGCGATACGCCCGAGGAGTTCGGCGGGCGGCTGGCCGCCTCGCTGCCGCTCCTCGATGATGAGGTCCGGCGACTGGCGACGCTCTACACCCGCGCCAGCTTTCGCCAGGGCGGCCTGCGCGCCGACGAGCTCGCGGCGGCGCGCCTCGCCTGGAGGCGCATCCGTGGCAGCTACCCGGGGCTGGTGGCGAAGGCCTGGCGGGATGCCCTTCGCCAGGGCCGCGTCCTCAGAGAGGAAGGCGCAGCGTCAGGAAGTCGCGCGCCATCACGGCACCGCTGACCGATCCGTTGCTACCCCGGTGGGTGATGATGAAACGGGTCGATGGATGCCGTTGCATCAGGCCCTCCACGTCCTTGCGCCCCAGGTGCATGCTGCCTCCCGCCTCTTCGTCGTAGGTCATTTCCGTGATGACGTGATCGGAGGCGGCCACCAGCGCTTCGAGCTCGTCTGACATCTCGGCGTCCCCGCTGTAACCCAGGCGGACGCCGTCGCGATCCATCGTGAAGCCCAGGCAATCGAGCCGGCTGGCGTGCCGCATTCGGTACGCACGGGCACGGCTTCCATCGACCTCGAAGGCATCCCCGCCGGAGAGCTCGTGCACCGTCAGCTGCAGCCGCTCCCAGCTGTAACGGCGCATCTCCTCGCCCCAGGCAAAGTCGAGCAGCCGCTGAAGATACGCGGTGGTCCCGGCCGGACCGAAGACCGCGAGGGGCGGCGAATCCTCGTGAAGCAGCACCCGGCCCAGGATCAGCCAGGCGATGCCAAAGGTATGGTCGGCGTGAAAGTGGCTGAGCATCACCGCTCGGGGCTCGTCGAGCGACACGCCGGCCTTCGGCAGATGGACGGTGAGTGGGGCGCCGGCGTCCATCAGGATGGTTCGGTCGACCAGGATCGCCGCGTTATAGGCATGCGGTGAAAAGGCCGCGCCCGTCCCGAGAAACGTCACCTCCACTGAGGTGACGGTAACAGGTGTCGAGTAGAGTGCAAATGATGAGCACCGTGGAGAAAGTGCGGCTCACGCAGTGGTCGCACGGAGCGGGTTGAGCCTGCAAGATCGGTCCTGAGGACCTGGCTCAGGTCTTGAGCCACTTGCCGCCACGCCTCGACAACCCCGACGTCCTGGTAGGGCAGGAGACCGGCGATGATGCCGCCGTCTACCGGCTCGGGCCGGACCTTGCCCTGGTGGTCACCACCGACTTCTTCACGCCCATCGTCGATGACGCCTATACCTTCGGGGCGATCGCGGCGGCGAACGCGCTGAGCGACCTCTACGCGATGGGTGCGCAGCCCTTGATGGCGGTCAACCTGGTCGCTTTTCCCATCAAGGAGCTGGGGCCGAAGGTGCTGGCCGACATCCTGCGGGGTGGCCTGGACAAAGTCCGCGAGGCGGGCATCGACATCCTGGGCGGCCACAGCATCGACGACCATGAGCCGAAATACGGGCTCGCCGTGATCGGCACCGTCCACCCCGACCGAGTGCGGCGCAATCGCGGCGGCCGGCCGGGTGACCGGCTGGTGCTGACCAAGCCGCTGGGTACCGGCGTCATCACGACGGCGATCAAGCACGAGGTGGCGCCACCCGCCTCCGCCGCGGCGGCCATTGCGGGGATGCTGCGGCTGAACCGCGACGCCGCCGACGCGATGGCGAGGGTGGACGTGCACGCCGTCACCGACGTCACCGGCTTCGGGCTGCTGGGACACCTCCACTACCTGGCCCGGGCATCGGACGTCGCCGCGCGCGTCGAGGCGGCGTCGGTTCCCTTTCTCCCCGGAGCCGAGATGCTGGCCGATGCCGGCGAGGTCCCGGGCGGCACCCGGTCGAACGAGCGCTTTCTGGCTACGCGCGTTCGCTGGCCCGAGCACCTCCCGGCCGCCCGCCGGGTCTTGCTCTGCGACGCCCAGACCTCCGGCGGGCTGCTGATGGCGCTCGCGGAGAAGGATGTGGAACCCTTGCTCGCGGCGCTGGAGGCCAGGCAGGTGGCGGGTTGCGTGGTCGGCGAGCTGACCGAGGGCGAAGCCGGCTCGATCGTGGTCGTCTAACGGGGCGAGACAGTCCCGCGACAAGGTTGTCGCGACCGGGCCACGCCAATATGTCGGCTATCGTGGCGCGCGTATTAGAGGGTGACGATGCGCGAACTCATGGTGGATCGCCGGCCGCGTGCTGATCTCGGCACCGCCCATAATGGCACCCAATGCGCGCACTGGGAAAGGCGGCGCCCGACGACGATCGCCCCCTCATCGAACGGGTACGTAAAGGGGACCAGGACGCCGTGCGCACCCTCTATGAGCGCTACTTCGACCGCATCTACAACTACGTCTACGCCCGCCTCGGTCGCGCGGAGGATGCGGAGGATCTGGCCATCGATACCATGACAAAAAGCCTGACCCGCCTCGACCTCTTCCAGGACCAGGGTGTCGCCTTCTCCTCCTGGGTCTACCGGATCGCGCACAACGCCACCATCGATCACTACCGCCGGCACGGCAAGGTGACGCTGGTCTCGCTCGACTACGCGCCGCCCCTGGAATCGGCCGACCCCTCCGAGCTGGCGGTTGAGCAACTCTCGAACGAAGACCTGCACGCCGCCATTCGCGACCTGACGGATGAGCAGCAACAGGTTTTGATCCTTCGCTTTTTCCAGGACCTGACCGCGGCCCAGGTGGCCGGCATCATGGGCAAGACCATCGGGGCGGTGCAGGCACTGCAGCACCGCGCGCTGGGTTCGCTGGAGCGTGCCCTGCAGGGGAGGACCGCCAATTGACGCCTGAAGTGCAGCGGCTGGAGCGGCTGGCGGAGCGGCTGCGCGCCGTGGATCCGTACATCCCCCCGCCCGGCGCCAAGATTCGGGGCTGGAACCTGGTATGGGCGGCTGTCGAGCAATCGACCACGGCGCGATCCCGGGTTCATCCGGTCCGGCGCCTGGTCATCGGCGCCGCCGCCGCCGCGGTCCTGCTGCTAGTCGGTGCCGGGGCGGCATCAGCCGACAGTCTCCCGGATTCGCCCCTGTACCCACTGAAAGGTGTGCTCGAGAATGTGCGCGGCGCTCTGGCGTTCACCGCCGCGGACAAGCTCACCTACCATCTTGACCTGGCCCAGGCCCGCCTCACCGAAGCGGAGACGATGATCGCGCGCCATCGGATTGACCTCGCCGACACGGCCCTCAAGGCCCTTGACGACCAGCTGAACAGCGCGGCGCTGCTGGTGCAGACCGAGCGAATCGCCGACCCGCGGTCGGCGGCGCGCTTGCAAGAGCGCTTGCGCCAGGCTGTGGAGATCGATGACCAGCAGCTGGCCGACCTCCAGGGTCAGGCCCAGGCCCCGGCCGCGGCCGGCGCGATCAGCCAGGCGCGCCAGCACGCGGCCGACGCGCTCACGCTGGCGAACCTGCCGTCCGCATCGCCCGGCGCCAGCCCGGTTGGCCCGGCAGGACGGACGTCGCCCTCACACTCCGCCGGCCACACCTCGCCCACCGCCACGCCGTAGCTGGTCGCTGCCCTGTCCCTTCGTATGGCCTCGTCACGACGCCCAGCATGGATTGCCGCGGCGATTGCGCTGCTTGTGGTCGCCGCCGATCAGGCCAGCAAGGCATGGGCCCAGGGATCGCTCCGACCCGACCACGAGATCAATGTCATCCCTGGCTGGCTCTGGTTCCGATTGACCAGCAACTCAGGCGCCAGCCTGGGCCTCCTCCGCGGCCATAATCTGCTCTTCGGCGCGCTGTCCACGCTCGTGGTCGTGGCCGTCGCGGCCATCGTGCTGCGCGGCGCACCGGGCATGCTGGGCGCCGTGGCCCTCGGCGCGGTCGCCGGCGGAGCCACGAGCAACCTCGTCGACCGCGTGCGCCTGGGTAGCGTCATCGACTTTATCGAGGTCCACCTCTGGCCGACCGACTTCAACCTGGCGGATGCCGCCATCCGCCTCGGCGTTGTCGTCTTTGTGCTGACGCTGTTACTCGACCGGCGCTGGCGCTCGCGGCCCGACGGCGGCTCCCGTCCGACGGGTTAGTTGCCCGCCGCGATCTTCATGTCCCGGTTATAGGCGTCGATCAGCGGCTGGAAGAGCGCTTTGGTCGCAGCGTCCACAGCGCTCGAGTCGTACGTGCTCAAGGCGCTTCCGTCGGCTTCGAGCGCGGTCGCGTACTTTTGGGCCCCGGCGGAATCGCCCGCCTCAACCGCCGCAACCAGCCCCTGGATGTCAGTCAGCACTTGTTGGATCGACTTCAGGACCGGACCGAGCTGGGCCGGGATGGCCGGCGGCTGGGCCAATTCAATGGCCTTCTGCATGTTGGCGCCGGTGCTGGGTAGCTGCGCCTTCATCCCTGCGAGGTCGTTCGCGGTCGCCGCCTTTCCGATCGCCTCGAAGCCGGCCATCGCATCCAGGAAGGGGTCGACGAAGGCGAACTCCTTCGTGTAAAGGTCAATGCCTTTCTGGGCCGTGTTGAGGGCTGACAATGCGGCGTCGACCCGCTGACGATGCCGGTCGAGCGTCCCCTGCTCGGGCAGCGTAAGAAGTGAATTCTTCAGATCGGGGCGAACCTGTTGCAGGGCCGTCCGATCGCTCGATACCTGGGTCTGCCATTTGGCGACGCTCTGCTTGACGGTTGCGACAGCGGTCTTGGCCGCGGCAATGTCGGGGTTGTCGGATTTGAGATCGATGCCCTTGAAGGGATCGTTGTTGAAGTTGTCGACCATCTCGTTGTTGTGGCTGACCACCGTGTGCAACGCCGTGTCGGCCCGCGCTACGGGGCCACTTGCCGCCGCGGCGCCGCCGACGACGTAGCCGATGATCAGGAGGAAGATCACCGCAATGCCTCCGATGATCAGCCACCGGCGACCCGAGCGCCGCCGGGCACCCTCCGGCGCTGGAGTCGACGTGGGGGCCTGCGTCGGCTCCACGGTGGTCGGTGTCTCGAGTGCCGGTGTCGACGCCGCGGTTGGCCCCTCTGTCTCTGTCACGTGTTCCCTCCCTGGCCTCAAGCGGGCCAATTACCGAACCCCAGACTCACGCAAAACCCCACCGGTGTCAAGAGCCACTCCGCCCAGTGAGCCTTGTGAACCTGTACCACCCCAGTTAGGCTTGAAAGCAGGAGGAAGCACCCAGAGTGGATCGCCCACCGGCGCAGGCGCGGGAGCCGGACCCGACCGTCCAGACGAGCCATGTCCGCGAGATGGCGGCCAACCTGCTGCTCGGACGCGCGCTGCAGGTGCTGGAGGCGGCCGGCGGTATGGTCGTTTTCTGGGACGCGGACGGCCGCTGGAACAGAGACAGCTTTGCTCTTCCCGGACGGCCCGACCGCCTCGAGGAGCTGGCGCCTGTGCTCGAGGCGCTGCTCGAGTGGACGCTGTACTCGGAGAAACCGGTGGTGATCCATGACCTGCGGCAGAGTCGCTGGTCCAGGCACCTGCTTCACGGCGCTGACCCGCCAGTTGGCGCGGCGGCCGCGACGCCGATGGCGCAGCGAGGCGCGATCTGGGGAGCGGTCGCCGTCTACCGGGCCGAGCCGGTCGCTGCGGGGATGGATCTGCTCGGGCAGCTCGCTGAACTGGCCACCGAGCCTCTCAGCTCGCTCGGCTCTGGCCGGCCGGAAGGCGTCGGTTGATAACCGTCTCCCCGCTTTTTCACACCGGAGCGGGGGCCCCTATCATGAGCGCCGATGCGATCTGACCAATCTGCGCGCCGGCTGGCCGCCCTTCGGGGGCGCCTGGTGGATCTCGAGTTGGACGGCGTGGTCGTCACGAGCCCAGAGAACATTCGTTATCTCTCCGGCTTCAGCGGCAGCCTCGGGTATTTGGTGATCAGCGGTACGGCCGCAGAAATCCTGGGCGATAGCCGCTACTGGCTGCAGATGGAAGCCGAAGCACCGGGCTTCACCCTCGTGCGATCGGGGCCGTCGCACGGTCTCTGGCCGCTGGTCGTGGAACGGCTCAAGGCTTTGGGGCTCCGGCGGGTCGGCTTCGAGTCCCAGCACCTGACTTTCGATCAGCACCAGCGACTTTCGGCTGGTCTCCCACCCGAGCGAACGCTGGTGGCCACCGCGGGCCTGGTCGAGGAGCTCCGCATCGTCAAAGCGGCCGAGGAGGTCGAGCTGCTGCGCGCGGTGGCTTCGATCGCCGGCCGTGCCTTCGACCGGGTCCGCTCAGCCGTCCGGCCGGGCCTGCGCGAACGGGACGTCGCCTTCCTCCTCGAACAGACCTTCCGCGAGCTGGGGGCCGACGGGCCAGCCTTCGAGACGATCGTGGCCGCCGGGGAAAGGGGTGCCCTGCCGCACGGCCGGGCGTCCGACCGCGTCCTGGAGCGTGGCGACATGGTGGTGGTCGACTTCGGCGCGACCGCCGCCGGCTACCACAGCGACACCACCCGAACCATCGTGCTCGGTGAGCCGACAACCGAGCAAGCCCGCGTGATCGAGGCGGTGCGCCAAGCGCAGCTCGCCTCGATGGCCCTGATGAAACCGGGAGTGGCCGCGGACGCCATCGACCGGCGGGCCCGCGAGGCGCTCGCCGGCGAGGCGCACGCATTCGGCCACGGCCTGGGCCACGGGATCGGATTGCAGGTGCATGAGCGGCCCTTCCTTTCGCCCACCGACCACACCGCGCTTCGGGCCGGCATGGTCATCACCAATGAGCCCGGCATCTACATCCCGGGGTGGGGTGGCGTTCGCCTCGAGGAGATGGTGCTCATCACCGAGGCTGGCCCGGAGGTGCTGACGTCGGCCTCCTGGGAGATTGGCGTCGGATGACGCCGGCCGAGGCGCTGCGCGAAAAGCTCGCGGTCTCGGTCTTTCCCGACGATCTCTTTGGTGAGAACTGCTACCTGATTCGGCGGCGCGACACCACGTCCGCGCTCGTCGTCGACCCGGGACTGCAGGCCGACCGAGTGCTGGAGCGGCTGAGCCAGGAGCGGCTCACCCTGGAGCGGATCCTGGTGACACACGGACATATCGACCACGTCGGCGGTGTACCCGCCCTGCATGGGCAAACCAGTGCGCCGATCGCCATGCATCCGGATGACCTCGCCATCCTTGACTGGGAGCGATTCGCTCAGCTGCCCTTCGTGCCCTCTGGCTTTGGACCGTTCTCCATCGACACCAGGCTTGCCCACGACATGACCCTGGCGTTCCAGGACGTCAGCCTCCGGGTTCTGCACACACCGGGGCACACGCAGGGATCGGTCTGCTTTCTCTTCGGGCTGGACTGCTTTGCGGGTGACACTCTCTTCCAGCGTGGCATCGGCCGGACTGACTTGCCGGGCGGGGACACGCAGAAGATCGTCTTCAGCATCCGCAACGTGCTCTACCGCTTGCCACCGAAGACCGTTGTCTATCCCGGGCACGGGCCCAGCACGACGATCGAAGAAGAGATGTTGCTGAATCCCTTCGTCCCGGCCGATCGCTGAATGCGGATCGCCTCGCTACTGCCCAGCGCCACCGAAATCGTCTGTTCGCTCGGCATGGAGCACGAGCTGGTGGCGGTCACGCACGAGTGCGATTACCCGGAGTCGGTCCGGGCTAAGCCGGTGCTGACAAGGAGCGTGCTGTCAGAGGCGAGCTCGGGCGTCGAAGTCGATCGCCACATTCGAGAGCTCGTGCACCAGGGGAGCAGCATCTACGCGCTCGATGCCGGTCTTCTGGAGGCGCTGCACCCGGACCTCATCCTGACGCAGGAGCTCTGCGAGGTTTGCGCCGTCTCGTATCCGATCGTGGAGCGGGCCGCCCGCCGGCTGGGGTCGTCACCCCAGCTCGTTTCGCTCGAGCCGGAGAGTCTCGAGGACGTCTTCCAGAACATCTTGTTCGTCGGCCGCCTGGTCGGCCGGCATGATGCCGCGCAGGAAGTCTGCGATGCCCTTCGCCAGCGAATCACGACGGTCGAGCAGCGCGTCGCCGATCGCCGCCGGCGAACGGTGGTGTGCCTCGAGTGGGTCGACCCTCCATTTAACTGCGGTCACTGGACACCGGAGCTCGTCACGACAGCGGGCGGCGACGAGCGGCTTGGCGTGGCGCGACAGCCGGCGCATCCGGTCGGATGGCAGCAGGTGATCGACGCCGATCCCGAGGTCGTGGTAGTCATGGCGTGCGGTTTTTCTCTCGACCGCAGCCTGCGCGAGGTCGAGGCGGCACGCGGCCGCTTCGATGCGCTCCGAGCCGACACCTGGGTGGTCGATGGCAACGCCTTCTTCAGCCGCCCTGGTCCTCGCCTGGTTGATAGCGTGGAGATCATGGCGGGCATCCTTCACCCTGGCGCGGTGGATCCGCCGCCGCCCTCGACGGCCCGGCGACTCCAGCGGCTGAGCGACCCGCCGGCTAACCGCCGAACGCGAAGCGGAAGAGCGCGGCCGCGATCAGGATCAGCAGGATACCGCCACCGAGCAGGAGGATCAGCGCGGCGAGCGTGAAACCGACCGCCCGGCCAAACGCGAGCCACAGCTCGTGCTCAGCGGCGCGATCGTCGCGGGCATCGGTCATCGCATCAGCCGCCCCCGGCGTGGAAAGGGCGGCGAGATTATCTCTGTTGCCGGCGGGAACGGGCCACGGGGTGGACCCAAATCCGACAGCGTCCAGCGGTCGACCGTGACCAGGCCCGCCTCGAGCTGTTGCACCAGGGCCGCCGACGGCGCGCGCCGGTCGTAGACCCCGATCTTCTCCGACCGCAGCCGGCGGGTCTGCGTCGCGGGGTCGTCGAGCCACCAGGTGGCGCTGACGTCGATCACGTGGCCCGTGCGTTCCCGGTAGCTGATGGTGAGCACCGCCTGGCCACCCAGCCGGCGCGCAAAGCGAAGCTCCCAGCCGGGCTTACCGCGACGGTAGCGCTCGATCAGCAAGTCATGCTCACGGGCAAAGGCCTCGACCGCCGGTGCCACCGCGCGAAAGGCGTCCACGATTTGGCTGGGGATGGGCGAGAGCCGGGCCAGGGGAGCCACAGGGCGAATTGTAGGTCGGGGTTGCGGGATTCCCGCCGGTAGAGTTGAGGCGTGGACCCGCAGATAACCGATGTCGCCGAGAAGATCCTGACGTCGGCCAGGACGATTGCCGTCGTTGGCTTGAGCGCCAACCCGCGGCGTCCGAGCCACGGCGTCGCGCGCTACCTGCAACGGGCGGGCTACCGCATCATCCCGGTCAACCCCAACGTCGATGAGGTGCTGGGGGAGCGCGCCTACGCGAGCTTGCGGCAGATCCCGCAGCCCGTCGACGTGGTCGAGGTCTTCCGGCGGTCGGAGTTCGTCGGACCGATCGTGGACGACGCCATCGCCATCAAGGCGAGCGCGGTCTGGCTCCAGGACGGCGTCGTCGACGAGGACGCCGCCGCGCGCGCCCGTGCCTGCGGTCTGGACGTGGTGATGGACGACTGCATGATGCGCCGCCACGCGCAGCGCCGCCAGCACTAAGCGAGGATTACCCGCGATGCGCCCACAGGCGCGCTTCGGCGATCTCCTCGGCGGCGCGGCGATTCGAGACCCCCTCGCGACGGGCCCGCTCGAGCAGCTCGCGCGTCGTGCTGCGGAGCTGGCGGCTGGTGACGCTGAAGATCGAGTCGAGATTTGGCTCCAATCGCTTTTCCAGGAGGCCGCCGAACAGAAAGGCGGCTGCGGCATTGGCGACGAAGTCCGGCAGGATCGTGATCCCGCGATGCTCCAATTGCCCCTCCGCCTCCGCCGTCACGGGGTTGTTCGCGGCTTCGACCAGCAGACGGCAGTCGATGCTCGCCTGGTTGTCGGGACGGATCGCATTCCCGATCGCCGCCGGGATCATGATGTCGACGGGATGGCTGAGCCAGGCCGGCTCCGGTTCGCACCGCGCCCCGGGCTTCAGGCGTTTTCGATCAATCCGGCCGAACCGGTCGCGGATCGAGAGCAGGTGTGGGACGTCGAGGCCGTTCTCGTCGACGATGGTCCCCTCGATATCGGCCACCACCGCGATACTGACCCCAGCCCGGTCCAGGTAACGGGCCGCGGCGCCCCCGACGTTACCGAATCCCTGGAGTGCGACCGTCGCCCCTTTCAGCGGCAGCCCGAGCACCTCGGTCGCCTCCCTGGTGCATTCCGCCACGCCGTAGCCGGCGATCAACTCGGTAATGGGAATGCCTTCGCTGGTCAGCGCCAGCGCCTGCTTGATGCGGCTCAGCCCGGCGCCCCCTTCGGCCTTGAACCCGGCCTGGAGAGGGTGCGTCAAGCCGGCCAGCTGGCAGGCGGCGATGATGTCGTCCTCACGCGTACCCAGGTCGGCCCCGGTCGCGTAGCACTCTGCGATGAAGGGGCGCATGGCCTCGATGAAGCCGCGCAGCACCGCGGGCGCCTGCGCGGAAGAGGGATCGCAGTCGATCCCTGATTTCGCACCGCCATAGGGGATGTCGAGGACGGCCATCTTGTGGGACATGGTGCGCGCCAGTTGGCTGACTTCGTCGACGGTCACGCCTGGACGCATGCGGATGCCGCCGGAGCACATGCCGCCAACCAGGCGATCGATGACGAACCAGCCGCGGGCGCCGGTGGCCGGATCGTGCCACTCGCTCACCAGGTAGGGAGTCAGCGGCGGCACGCTCAGAAGACGCGACCCCCCAGCGGGACCTCGACGCTTGGCTCGAGCAGCACCACGGCGCCGTCCGGATCGGGCACGCCCAGCACCAGCACCTCCGAGCGCACCGGACCAATCTGCCGCGCTGGAAAGTTGAGGACGGCGATGACCAGCCTGCCGAGCAGCTCCTCCGCGCGGTAGTGCACTGTCAGTTGGGCACTGGAGCGTCGGACGCCGAGCGGGCCAAAATCGATGCGGAGCTTGTAGGCCGGCTTGCGGGCTTCTGGGAAGGGCTCGGCCTCGAGGACCCGGCCGACGCGCATGTCGACTCGCTCGAAGTCCGATAGATCAATGGTGGTCGCCTCGCCCAACATGCCTAGTGTAGTGTGCCCAAGGTATGTCGCTCACGCCCCAGGAGATGCGAGCGCTATATCCAATCACGCGCCGCTACGCCTATCTCGATCACGCGGCCATCGCACCGCTGGCGACTCCCGTACGCTCCGCGATGGAGGTCTTCCTCGACCGCATGACGGAGGAACCCTTCGACCGGGCGCACTGGGAGCGGTTTCGCAGTCAGGTTCGCGGTCGGATAGCCGAGCTGTTGTCGGTCGGCCCGGAATCGATCGCCTTTACGAAGAACACCACATCGGCCCTGGGGCTGGTGGTGACCGGCCTCGACTGGGAGACGGGTGACAACATCGTCGGCGTGCATCGCGAGTTTCCCGCCAACATCTACCCCTGGATGGGCCTCCAGCGGAAAGGCGTCGAACTCCGTCTCTACCGCGCCGAGCAGGGCCGGATCGACGTCAAGGGCCTGGTGCGTCTCTGCGATCGGCGGACTCGCGTGCTCGCCATCAGCGCGGTCCAGTTCTGGAGCGGGTTTCGCACCGACCTCGGCGCCCTGGGCGCCGCGCTCAAGGGCCGCGACGTGCTGCTGGTGGTGGACGCGATCCAGGCGGCCGGTGCCATGCGGCTGGACCTGGCGGCGGCGCCGGTCGACTTCCTCTGCGCGGGTGCCCAGAAGTGGCTGCTGGGTCCCATCGGCGTGGGTTTTGCCTACGTGGGAGCTCGGATGCTGGAACGATTGAATCCGGTGACGATCGGTACCGACAGTGTGGTCCGCGACGAGGAGTACTTTGCGTATGACCTCACGCTGAAGCCGGATGCCCGCCGCTTCGAGGAGGCCGCCCCGAATTACCCGGGCATTCTCGGCATGGGGGCCGCCGTCAACCTCCTGCTCCGGGCCGGTCCGCCGGTGGTCGAAGGCGTTGTCCTTCGGCTTGCCGACCGGCTGCGCGACGAGCTCCCGCGCCGGGGCTACGAGCTGGTACTGAAACCGGCGCTGCCATCCGAGCGTTCCGGCATTGTGTCGTTTCGCCATCCGCGGATGGTGCCGGCCGAGCTGCATACCCGCTTACGCGAGGCCGGCGTCATCGTCTCGCTGCGCAGTGATTTTCTGCGCGCCTCGCCTCATTACTACAACAGCGACGAGGATCTCGATCGCTTGCTCGAGGCGCTGCCGCAGTGACCTTCTGGCAGGAGGTCAAGCGCGAGCTGGGCCGGGAAACGCAGCCGGTCGACACCATCGTGCGCTTGATCATCCTGGAGCGCGCGATCCGCGGCAGCCTGGTGTGCATTCTGGGGATCGCCCTGCTGACCCGGAGCCGGAGCGTGGTCTTCCTGGTGCGTCAGTGGGTGAGCGAGTTGGACGTCAACCCCGAACGGCGGTTGATTCCGCGGCTCCTGATCACTGTGCTGCGCCCCATCGGCGAATTTTCCTCGCGGACCGTGCTGCTCATCGGCATCGGCGCGCTGCTCTTCGGAATGCTGGAGCTGACGGAAGCGATCGGGCTCGCGCGGCGGCGCCGCTGGGCCGAATACCTCACCGTGATCGCGGGCTGCATCGGCATCCCGCTGGAGGTTGGTGAAGTGCTCAGCCGCCAGACGCCGGTGCGCGTCAGCATCCTGCTGATCAACGTGGCGATCGTCATCTACCTGGCCTGGCAGAAGCACCTGTTCGGCCTTCGAGGCGGGGTCGCCACCGAGACCGAAACCAGCTAGCGGCTGGAGGCAGACCCCGTCAAGGGGATGCCGACGCCGGACACGCCCAGCGGCTCGGCGTGGCGGGTGAGCATGCCGACCACGAAACCGAGCACACGATCGGCGGACGGGCCGTCCGAGATGGTGGCGAGCAGCGTCGGCTCCGGGTTGCGGAAGGCGCCGAGCAAGCCAGCCCTGGCGGCGCGGCTGAACTGCGGGGTTCCGGCCGGGACGAAGGTCACGCGGATCTTCGTGTAACGATCGCCGGCATGCACCAGGGTGAACGGCGCCGTCTTGTACACCTGCCAGGCGCGGATCTCTTCATTCTTCAGGCGCCGCTTCAGAGTGGCGATGAACTTCTTGCCGCCCGGGTCGCGGTCGGCATAGATCGCGACCTGCACGCCCACATGATACATGCGGGAAATCCCGCAACCCTAACCTCGGCGTTTTCCGCAGGTTACGTCTTGCCCAGGTTCTCGAAGAAGCGGCGCATCGCCGCCCGAACCGGCTGCGCTGGGGCCGCCGGGTCGGCGCCGGCTGAAGGGGCGGCCTGCCCGCGGATGGCCCGCAGCTCGGCGCGGTTCTGCTGCCAGACCACCCAGACGCGTTGGACGGCGGTGAAGTTGGTGCCGATAGCCAGGATGAGCAGCGCTACCGTCAATGGCGACCAGGGCCCGACCCGCAGCCCGATCGATTCGAGCAGCAGGCCCGCCACGATGATCACGACCCGCTCGGGTCGGGCGAGGATCCCCACGTCGCAGGTGAAGCCGAGGCTTTGTGCCCGCGCCCGGACATAGCTCACCAGGAAGGACCCGGCGAGCGCGATCAAGACGATGATCGGCTGCAGGCCGTCGTGATGCCGCAGGAAGTAGATCAGGATTCCCAGGTAGACGACGCCCTCGGAATAGCGGTCGACGGTCGAGTCGAGGAAGGCGCCGTAGCGGTAGACCTTGCCCGAGGCCCGGGCGAGGGCACCGTCGAAGACATCGAAGAAGCCGGCGACGGTCAGCACGAGGCCGCCGAGGAGCAACTGGTTGATGGCAACGAGAAAGGCCCCGGCGCCCGTGATGACCAGGCCGAATAGCGTCAGCATGTTCGGCGTGATCGGCGATTCGCGGAAGACGCTGACCAAGCGCTCCGCCCAGCGGCGCACCCATGCTTGGAATTTCTGCGTAAACATCAGCGCGGACTCAGGCTCGGCTCCAGGTGCACCGCGGGCGCGGGCTGTGCCTGGTCGAGCGCCTGGTGGTAGACGTCGGTCACCTCGTCGATAACGCGTTCCCAGTCGTAGCGGCGCGCCTTCTGAAGTCCGGCCTGGCCCATTTCCTGGCGTAGTGCCGGGTTGTTGATCAGCGTCTGCAGCGCGTAGGACAGTTGCCGGCGGCTCTTGCGCTCGACCAGCAGGCCGTCCCGGCCGTGGGTCACGACTTCGCGGAAGCCGTCGATGCTGGTGGCGACGATCGGCTTTCCGGACGCCATCGCCTCCAGCAGGACGATGCCGAAGCTCTCATCGCCGGTCGCCGGTGAGCAGAAGATATCGCAGCTCGCGTAGTAGCGCGGCAGGTCGGACGCGGGCACGTAACCGGCCATCACGACATCATCGAGCTGTTTGCGGGCGAGGAAGTTGCTGTACCAGCGGCGCAGCGGCCCGTCGCCGACGATGATGAGGCGCAAGTTCGGGTACTGCGGCTTGAGCTGGGCGAAGGCGCGCAACAGGTAGCCGAGGCCCTTGCGGTACTCCAGCCGGCCGACGAAGAGAAGGTTGCACATGCCGTCGCGCAGCTCCGGGTAAGGGGCCTGGTTCTGGAAGCGCTTGATATCGATCCCGTTCGGGATGACCCGATAATCGCCCGGGAAATAATGGCGCACGAACTCGCGGGCCGGGTTGGAGACCGCGATCCGCGCGTGGAGCCGCCGTACATAGCGCTTCAACAGCGGCTTGCCGTAGTAGTAGCCGATGTTCGAGCGGGCGAAGGCATGAAAGGTTCCGACATTGCACGTCCTGGAGACGCGAAGCGCGGTGACCGGCAGCACCGGCATCAGCGGCTCGTGGTAATGGATGACATCGAAGCCGCCGTCCCGGACGTAGTGCTTGATCTTGTTGGTGAGATGCAGGCTGACGGTGATGCGGGCCACCGAGCCGTGCATGGGAATGGGGAAAGGCCGGCCCACCCGGATGAAGTCGCTATCACGTTCCGCCAGCTCCTTGTCCGAGCAGGGCGCAAAGACCGTGACCTCATGGCCACGTCGCCTAAGTCCGGCGGCGAGATGACGCACGTGCTCGGTGACACCGCCCGGATGGGCGTAGTCATAGGCCGAAACGAGGCCGATCTTCATGAACGGCTTCCCCTCATTGAGCTAGCCTCGGGCGAAAGCTCGAACGGCGGAACGTCCCATACGGGCCCAGTTGCGGCCGATCCGCCGAAACTTCAGCTGGGCGATGCGGCGATGCGTTACGAAATCCCAGTACTCGCCGAATGCCTTGGTCTGGCTTGCCAGGATGGCCTTCTTCACGTCCTGCGCGCTCTTGCCGGGGAAGGTCGTGTACCCGGTACCGATTCCCTGGAGGTGGTGGCTGTCGGAGCAGCCGACCTCCGGAAGGTGAAACCTGCTCTTGTTCAGCCGGTCGATCTTCGCGGCGCAGGTGCGACCGGCGACGGATGGGTTGAAGGTCTCCACCGCATCGAAGTAGATGTCCGGTGACGAATGCTTCATGATGCCATCGAACGAGCGGAACCCAATGCTGCGGGTGAGCATGGAGAAGGGGTGGACCGCGATTGCCAGCCCGCCCTGCTCGTGGATCTTGCCGATCGTCCAATCGAGTGGGCGCCACATGGGGATGGGTTTTTGGATGAAGAGCGCCAGCAGGTGCCCGTGCAAGGTGGTAATCTCGCAGCCGCTCACTACCTCGAAGTGATACTCATTGGCCATCTCGAGCGCTTGGTAGCTGCCGGTGAGACGGTCATGGTCGGTGATCGCCATCACGTCGAGAGCGGTGCGGTCGCGAACGTAGTCGAGCACCTCCCGGACGGTGGCGGTACCGTCGTTCAAAGATGTATGGATGTGGAAGTCGGCGTTGCCCACGAGTTCCTCCTTAATCGCCCACAGCGGCTTGCGCCGGCGGTGACGGAATGGTGACGACCGGGACGACGGGCTTCTCCGGCCAGATTGGCTCGAGTACGTGCCACTGGTCCGGATACATCTTTATATACCGTTCAAACGTTGCCAGGATCTGTTCCATGGCACCTCGGACATCCGACCGGTGATCTTCACTCGGGGTGAGGAAGAGCGGCGTCTCCCCGATGGCGATGTAGGCGTCATTTGCGTCCCGGATACAGAAGGCGGGGAGGATCGGGGCCCCGGTTTTGAGGGCGATCTCGACCGGCCCGGTGGGAAACGACGTCAGCCGGCTGAAGAACTTGAATGGCAGCCCGGTGTTCAAAATGTCACGATCCATGGCCAGCACCACCATCCGGCGATCCTTCAGCATTCGCATGATGTCCCGGGCGCCGGTGCGGCTAAGCGGGATCACCCGGATGTTCATTCGCGAGCGAAGAGCGGACACGTGGTCGAAGAGGCGGCGCGGTTCGATTTGCTCCGCCATGACCCCGATCTCACCGAAGGAGGCCGCCCAGCTGGCCACGGCCAGCTCCCACGATCCCATGTGCGGCGCCACCACGATGACGCCCTTCCCACGTGCCACCGCGGCGTCGAGATTTTCCAGTCCGGAGGGGGACAACAGGGCGCCCAGCTTGCGGCGGTCCATCCGAGGGATCTTGAAGAAATCGATCCAGGCTTTGGTGTAGTTGAGCCAGTTGCGCCAGGCCAGCTTGCGTAGCTGCGGCCCGGGCATGTCGGGCAACACGTGGTGAAGATTCGATTCCAGGGCCTTGCGCTGACGGGCGAGCAAGGGAAAGGCGAGCGTGCTGGTGACGACGCCGATCGCGTAGGCAAGCCGGCGTGGCAGGCGGGCAATCACGCCTTCGATCAGGCGGAAGCCGAGATAGGTGATCACGATGGGTCGAGGACCGGTTGCACCGGTGAGCCGGGACTCTGTGGCGCCTGCTCTCGCCGCCAGACGGGCAGGAAGACGAGCCATTGGTCGGGCTCGCGGCGGATGATCCGTTCGAAGAACTGGACGATCCGCTCGGTCGTCACCTGGATGTCGCGCTGGGTGTCGCCGGTGCGGCTGACTTCGATCGGTGCTTCGACTTCGGCGATGTAGAGGTTATCGGGCTGGCGCCGGCACCATACGGGCAAAATCGGCGCCCCGGTCTTCAACGCGAGAGCAGCCGGACCCGACGGGAACATCGCCGGCCGGTTGAAGAAGGGCACCCGGACGCCACGCTCACCACTGTACAGGTCGCTTGCCAGCGCCACCAGCTCATTACGGCCGAGCGCCTTGATGATCTGGCGCAGGCTGCCGGGGCCGAGTCCGATCATCTTCATCCCGATCCGCTCGCGGGATGCGATCACCAGGTCGTTGAGGCCCCCGCTGGGCAGATCGTTGGTCACGGCACTGATCGGGTAGCCGTACACCGCCGAGGCGGCGGCCAGGATGTCCCAATTCGACACGTGGGCGGTGACTACCACCACGCCCTTGCCCTCGGCGAGAGCCCGATCGATCCGCTCGAGGCCCTGAGGGCGGACCATACGCCGGATCTGCTCAGGCTTGAGCGTGTCCATGAGCATGAAGTCGGCGAACATCTTGAAGTAGTTGCCGAAGGCATGCCGTGCCGTGCGCTTTACCAGGGGGTCGTTCCAGGGCAGCCCGAGCACCTGCCCGAAGTTCTCGAAGGCCACTCGGCGGCGTCGGGGCATGACGTAAAACGCGCACCGTCCGGTGATCGCTGCCAGCGGGTAACGCACCCGCGGCGGGAGCGCCCGCATGACCCAGTTCCCCAGCCTGAACAGCCGAGGGAGGAGCATCAGCGCCGAGCGGTCCCTTCCGAGGCGGGCACGGCCTGGACGCGCTCAGCGGCTTTGCCGTCGGCTGCCGTCCCGGCGATGAAAGCCTCGGTCAGCTGGTGGGCAACCCCGTCTGTGACCTGGGTTGGCGGTGACTTCATGAAGTAGGACGACGGCCCATCGAGGGCGCCGCCCAGCTTCCGGTCCAGGCCGAGCTTGCAGCAGCGGATGGCGTCGATCACGACACCCGCCGAGTTCGGTGAGTCCCAGACCTCGAGCTTGAGCTCGACGTTGAGGGGCACGTCGCCGAACGACCGGCCTTCCAGCCGGATGTAGGCCCACTTCCGATCGCCGAGCCAGGGCACGTAGTCGGAAGGCCCGATATGGATGTTGTCGGCGCCGATATCCGACTTCATCTGCGACTTGACGCTGTTCGTCTTGGAAATTTTCTTCGAGACCAGGCGTTCCCGCTCGAGCATATTGAGGAAGTCGGTGTTGCCGCCGAAGTTCAGCTGGTAGGTCCGCTCCAGCTTGACACCCCGATCCTCGAAGAGCCGCGTCAGGACGCGATGGACGATGGTTGCGCCGACCTGCGACTTGATGTCGTCGCCGATGATTGGCACGCCGCGCTTCTCGAAGCGCCCGCGCCAGTAGGGCTCGCGGGCGAGGAAGACCGGCATGCAGTTGACGAAGGCGCAGCCGGCCTCGAGCACCTGCTCCGCGTACCACTTGACCGCTTCCTCACTCCCAACCGGCAGGTAATTCACCACGACGTCGGTCTTGGTCGCCTTGAGGATGCCGACGATGTCGGCCGTCGGGCCGGGGGCCTTGGTGATGATCTCGGAGAGATACTTGCCCAGCCCGTCGTGGGTCATGCCGCGCTCGACCTTGACGCCCAGGTGAGGAACCTCCGCGAACTTGACCGTGTTGTTGTGACCCGCGAAGATCGCGTCTGCCAGGTCCTTGCCGACCTTCTCCTTGTCGACGTCGAAGGCGGCCGAAAACTCGATATCCCGGATGTGGTATCCGCCCAGCTCGACGTGCATCAGGCCCGGAATCGACGCCCCGGGTTTCGCGTCTCGGTAATACGCGACGCCCTGGACCAGCGACGAGGCGCAGTTGCCTACGCCCAGGATCGCGACTCGGACCTTGCGGCGCGATCGAGCGTCGGTCCGCACGCGGGTGGTTTTCGACGCGCGGCCGTTGTGCCGGCTACCGTTCTTCTCTGTTGCCATCGCTGATTACACCTCGCTCCATTCATGTTGCAGGGCCCGGACCCGAGGTCGGGGCGCGATCAGGGTCGCCAATTCTCGATGGAAGGCATGCAGCCCTTCCCGGTTGAGGGAGTAGTGAACAGTGCGCCCGACCCGCCGCGTGCGGACGAGCTGACCGCGTCGCAACATGCGCAGGTGCCAGCTCAGGCGAGGCTGGCTGATTCCGATCGCATCGGCGAGCTCGAGCACGGTGATCTCGGGGATGCCGGCCAGGTACTGAAGGATGCGAAGGCGCGTGATGCTGGCCAGTGCCTGGTAATGCGCGCGGAACTCGCGCAGGGACGGATTATTGAGCAGGGGAGAGGACGCCATATAAAGAATCCTTTATGGATTATAGCAGGCCCTCAACAATCACCGTGCCTCTCGCTCTCCGAGCTTCTTTTCCCTCCACCGCTTGCGGGGGAGGGTCAGGGTGGCGGCTGAGCCTTAGATCAGCAGGTCCCGGGGCAGGCGCACGCGAACTCGCAGTCGGTCTTGTAGCGGCATTCGTTGATGCCTTTCAGGCCTTTCGCGATGATTGCCTGCAGCTCGGGAATCTTTTTCTGCTGTTCGGTTTCTTCCGCATCCATCGGAATCGCTGCTATGACGTGAACTGCGACGGGGCGGCGACGGAATGCGACGGTGCCTTAGGCCGAGGTGCCTAGAAGCTGACAGCTACGCTGTCCGAAACGCCTACAGCATAGGAGTGAGACTCAGCATCGTCAAGGAAAGACTTGTTAAGGTGGGCGCCATGCCAGCCTCGCGGACTCGTCGAAGCACGGCACTTGTGCCTAGAGGCTTTGCCGCAATCGCTGGCCATGACCGAGCCATCTCGATCCTGCGGGCTCACCAGAACGCCGGCCGCCTGGCGCATGCCTATTGCCTCACCGGCGAGGAGGCGATTGGCAAAACGGCTGTCGCGCGAGCGCTCGCCGAGGAGCTGCTTCTCGGCGATGGGCACCCATCGCGCCTCGAAGTCCACCCGGACTTCTGGTCGGATGACCGCCCGGAGGCGATCAGCATCGACGAGATTCGATTTCATCCGGAGCGCGGCGCGCCGACGCACGAGCAATCGCTTCAGCAGTTTCTGAGCTTGAAACCGTTTGTTGCGCCCCTCCGGGTGGCGTTGCTGGCAAATGCGGAACGGATGACGGAGGCGGCGCAAAACTGCCTGCTGAAAACGCTAGAAGAGCCGCCCCCCAACACGGTCCTGGTGCTGACCACCGCCTATCCGGATCACCTGCTTCCGACTTGTTTGTCGCGCTGCCAGCTGATTGCCCTGTCGCCCGTAGGTCGGCCGGCGATGGTCGGCTTCATCAAGGCGCGTCAGGCGAACGAGTTGGAAGCCGAGGCGCTGGTTGGCCTGGCGCATGGCCGGCCGGGGTGGGCGGCGCGCGCCCTCATCGATCGCGACTGGGTGGTGCGGATCGACCGCTGGGCCGAGCAGCTGGCAGGGCTGGCTTTCGAGGATGTCGATGGGGTGCTGACCTACGCGGCGCGGTTCGGGCAAGGACCGCAAGCCGAGATGCGGCTGGTGGCGGTGGATGCACTCCGCGGCTTCACGGCCTTCCTCCGTGACGCGATGCTGCTTCAAGCCGGCGTGCTGAGTCCGATGCCGGCCGAGCGAAAGTCCACGCTCGAAGCGTGGTCGGCCCGGGTTCCCCTGGATCACGTCCGGGCATCGCTCGCCGCCGCCCAGCGAACTCAGTTGCTAATCGATCAGAATGTGAATCCTCGCCTCGCTATGGAAGTCATGCTGCTCGACCTGCGCGTCCGTCGCCCGACATGAACCGGGTCTTCGTCACCCTGCCCCTGCCCTCGCCCGGCATCGACATGCTCAAGGAGCGCTTCGAGGTCACGATGATGGAGGCGGAAGGGATGGCGTCCGAGGCGCTGAAACGGCACATTGCCGAGGCGGACCCGGTTGGGATCGTCGGCATGGTCAATGTTCCGATCACCGACGAGATCATGGCGGCGGCGCCTCACCTCCGCGTGGTGGCGAACTACGCGGTCGGCTACAACAACGTCGATGTGGCGGCCGCCAGCCGCCGCGGGGTGCTGGTCACCAACACTCCCGGCGTGCTGACCGACGCGACCGCCGACCTGGCTTTCGCCCTCATCCTGGCGGTGGCTCGGCGGGTGGTGGAGGCCGACCGGTTTCTTCGGGAGGGGAAGTTCAAGGGCTGGAAGGCCGACCTCCTGCTTGGCACCGATGTCTATGGCCGCGTGCTGGGCATCATCGGTTTCGGTCGAATCGGGCAGGCCGTCGCACGGCGCGGCCTGGGCTTCAACATGTCGATCCTTTATTCGGACGCTCGCCGGGCTACCCCCGAGGTGGAGTCCGAGCTGCGCGCCCAGTACGTCCCGCTCGATGAGCTGCTGCGCAAGGCCGACTACGTGACCATCCACGCCGACTTGAATGATCAGACCCGCCACCTCATCGGCGAGCGTGAGCTGAAGCTGATGGGGCCGGAGCATTACCTCATCAACGCGGCGCGCGGCCCAATCGTCGACGAGAAGGCCCTGGTGCGAGCCCTCAAGGAAGGTTGGATCAAGGGAGCGGGTCTCGATGTCTACGAGCGGGAGCCGAACACGGAGCCAGGACTGACCGATTGCCGGAACGCCGTCCTGCTGCCCCACCTGGGAAGTGCCACGGTGACGGCTCGTGCCGCCATGGCCGAGACCGCGGCGAAAAACCTGATCGCGGCGGTCGACGGGCAAACCCCGCCCAACCTGGTCAATCCGGAAGCGCTCGCCGTCCGCCGCTAGGTGCGCATCCGGCTGCTGGCCATCGATCTCGATGGCACGCTGGTCAACGACCGGCTGGAGATGGACCCGCGGGACGTCGCCGCGGTCAAGGCGGCCACCGCCGCCGGCGTCACGGTGGTGCTGGCCACGGGCCGCATGTTCAAGTCGTCACTCCGCTATGCCGAGCCGCTCGGCCTCACCGGGCCGATCATCAACTATCAGGGTGCCGTCGTTCGTGAGATCGCCAGCGGCGACGTCTGGTATCGATGCGAGCTGACCGTGCCGATGCAGCAGCGGGTGCTCGCGCTTGCCGAGCCTATGGATTGGCACGTCAATGCCTACGTGGACGAGCGCGTGTACACAGCGCGTGCGCGGCCGGAAGCGGACCTCTACGCCCGGATCGCGATGGTGCCGTACGAGGTAGTCGGGCCGCTCTCGAAATGGCTTCGCCAGGACTCGACCAAGATGGTCCTCGTCGACATGGACCCGGCGGATGTGCCGGCGAGAATGGCGGAACTGAGCGCCCGGATGGGCGATGTGGCGCGTGTCACACGGTCGCTCGATTGGTTCGTCGAGGTGGTCAACCCCGAGGTGTCCAAGTCCCGGGCGCTGGCCATGGTGGCTAACCGGCTAGGCGTTGCCCGGGAGGAGGTCTGCGCCATCGGCGACAACACGAACGACGAGGACATGGTGAGTTGGGCCGGCTTCGGCGTGGCCATGGGCCAGGCCCCAGAGGCTCTGAAAGTGGTCGCCAAGTACGTCACCGGAAGGATCGGCGAAGCAGGCGTCGCCCAGGTGATCGAGCGCTTCGTGATCGAAAAAGAAGAACCCCTGCTCCGCGCTTAGTCTGGCGCAACCTTATATATACTGGGCTTCCGCGGCCCCGTGGTGTAGCGGTCTAACATGCCTCCCTGTCACGGAGGAGATCGGCGGTTCGAATCCGCTCGGGGTCGCCAGACGCTAGCGCTATAACAACTTATTAGTTGTATCAGTAACAGCTAGGGAGCAGCTGTCCGGGGCACAGGCTCCCGCGAGCCGGCGGGTGCCTGCACGCTTGCACGTCGCTGCGAGCCTAGCGACAATCGGCGAGTGGACAAGCCCACCAAGTCAGCCAAAGGTGAGCTAACACGGCGGCTGATCTGGGGCGTCACCCTGGCCATGGTCGTCCTTGCCGGGCTCGACCTGGCGCTCTTAGCCATTAACCTCCTGGCACCGAAGGCCGGGCCCAACCTCCCGCAGCGAATCTTCCTCCCGGTCGTGGTGGTGACGTTCCTTCTCCTTGGCGCCGTCCTCGTGTCGCGAGTTCCAGGCAACCCCGTCGGATGGATCACATGGGCGATGGGTCTCGAAGGCGCGCTCCAGGCCTTGATGACCGAATACAGCGCCACCGCGTCGAGGGTCGGCCCCCTGCCCGGGGCGGCTGCCGCCGGGTGGCTCGAAACCAACCTGGGCCAAGCCGGCGTGCTAACGGGGTTCGTCTTCCTTGTCCTCCTGTTCCCCGACGGTCGCCTACCCTCTCGCAGGTGGCGGCCCGCGGCGGTCCTGGCCGGAATCCTGCTCGCGATCGCGACAATCCTGCGCGCGATTATGACTGCTATCCGGCCGACGGACCCGGCCGCGTTCACGGGTCTGGCCGGTATCCTCCTCCTCGTCACCCTTGTCACGGCGCTGACCGGCATCATCGTCAAATACCGGCGCGCCGGACCCGAGCGGCGGCAGCAGATCAAGTGGCTGGCCTACGCCGCGGCGATCGTGGCCTTCTTCGTGATCGTCCCGTTCGTGGTGGTGACGTTCTTGTCGCCCGCGTTCATTTGGCAACCGCCCTTCGTGGCCGTCGCTCTTTCGGTAGGGAGTCGCATCCTCCTGCCGATCGCGATCACGATAGCGATTCTGCGTTACCGCCTCTACGACATCGACCTGGTCATCAACCGGACGGTGGCCTACGGCGGGCTCGCGGTAGGAATCACCGTGATTTATCTCGCCATTGTCGTGGGCATCGGGAGTGTGATCGGCCAGGGCGGGAGGCTCAACGTCCTGCTGTCCCTTGCCGCCACGGCTCTGGTGGCCGTCGCATTCCAGCCGTTGCGCGAGCGGGCCGAGCGCCTAGCGAACCGGATCGTCTACGGCGAGCGCGCCACGCCCTACGAGGTGTTGTCACGCTTCTCGGAGCGTATTGCGCAGACCATCGCAAGCGACGACACGCTGCAGCAGATGGCAGTCGTTGTGGCCCAGGGCACCCATGCCCAACGCGCCGAGGTCTGGCTTCGCAGCGGCAGCCTCCTCCAATGCGCCGCTCGCTACCCGGCTTCCGGCGAAGAGCCACCGCCTATCTCGGTGACCGCAGACCAGCTGCCGTCTACTCCCGGTGTCGACACCATCGTGCCGGTGAGCCACCAGGGCGAAATCCTGGGCGCGCTGACCGTTGAGAAACGAAAAGGCGAGAACCTCACGCCGATCGAGCAGAAGCTGCTGACTGACCTCGCCAGGCAGGCCGGGCTGGCGCTGAAGAATGTCGGGCTCGCCGCCGATCTGCGCCAACGGCTCGAAGAGCTTCGCGCCTCGCGAGCGCGGCTGGTGACCGCGCAGGACACTGAAAGGCGCCGGCTGGAGCGGAACATCCACGATGGCGCTCAGCAGAACCTCGTGGCGCTCAAGATCAAGCTCGGCCTCTTGGGACAGCTGCTGCAGAAGGATCCCGCGAGAGTATCCGAGCTCATCCCGCAACTGCAGGCTGATGCCGACGAGACCCTAAGCACGTTACGGGATCTGGCGCGTGGGATCTATCCGCCGCTGCTCGTCGACGAGGGGCTCGTGACTGCACTTCAGGCGCAGGCGCGACGCTCGCCGATCCCCGTCCGCCTGAGCAGCGACGGCACGGGTCGTTACCGACCTGACCTTGAAGCGGCGACCTACTTTTGCTGCCTCGAGGCGCTGCAAAATGCGGCGAAGTACTCGCAGGCGTCCGAGGTCTGTATCCGGTTGAGCCAGGAACTTGGGCGTCTCGTCTTCGTCGTCGAGGACAATGGCCGCGGCTACGATGCCGGCCAGGTCAAGCTCGGCAGTGGCCTGCAAAACATGGTCGACCGCGTCGAGGCGCTCGGTGGCAAGCTCGAGATCAGCTCGTCGGTTGGCGCGGGCACGCGGGTCGTCGGCTGGCTGCCTGCCGTGCCAGCTGCGGCTTGATGATGAGCCAGGCTGGGTGGTATCTCGTATCGGTTAGCTCCCTGGTTGCCTCGCGTCCGCTTAGCGTCCGCCAGCCGTCCGCTGAGCGTCCGCTGACCGTACGCCGACCAGCCAAACGGTCAGATCTGAATTCGTTTGTAGTTCGAAACTTATCCGGTTGGGGTCGCTTGACCTCTTTCCTCACAACTGAATCAAGTGGTGGTATTTGCCCCTCGGGAGGATTCGGGGGCATAAGTCTTTGGGTTGGCTACAGAAGAGTCGGGCCAGTCTGTTGCGATGGAAGAGTGAGCGTACCGAAGGGAGAGCGAACGTTAGCAAGGCCGGCCGCGGAGGCCGGCTTTGTCGCATGGTGAGAGCGCCGTAAAGCCCTACGCAGCGCTGGTGCTGGCGACGATTCCCGCCGGGATGGCAGGTGCACGGAGCCCCCTCACGATCAGCCATACGGCCATGACCATCTCCTGCAGGGCTATGGGGAGAATCAGGATCGTGTACGAGGTGACGGGGTGGTGGCTGAATAGCGCCGACAGACAGGCCACGAGCATGAGGACCTCGGCAGCGATGCCCCAGCCCGACAGCCAACGCGGAATCAGGCGCGACCGGTAGAAGATGACGTAGTACATGAGGGCGCCCAGGGCAAAGGCAAACACGCCGGCCAGGATGGCCTCCTGCCGTACAGCAAGTAGAGAATCGCCAATGGCCTGGAACCACCCATGGCCGGAACTGGCCACTTGCGTGAACCGCTGCGCCACGTTGACCAGGGAAAGCATGCTCACAGCGCCCACCGTGTACATGACGGCCTCGATTGCCCTGAAGACGACGGCTCCCAGGGCGAGGGTTCCACTCCACCTCTTCAAGACCGGGTACAGCGAGATGGCGATGCCGGCGCTCGTGCCGGCGGCGACGAGCTCCAGCAGCCCACCTGCAGATACCCGGGTCATGTGCTCCGAGATCCGGGTGAGGTAATCCGTCCCAGTCAGGACCGGTTGCTCAATTGCCGTCCCCAGCAGGCTGGCGATGGTCGCGGCGATGAACAGAATCCCTGCCGTCAGGGCTGTCCTTCGATTCGAGTCCATTCCTACTCCTCCTTGAATTCCCTTCTCTGGTGTACAGCGTACACTACCTTGCGCTAGTATAGGTGTACGATGTACGCTTGTCAAGAGGAGATCAAGAATTTGGGTGACCGCTCGGTAGGAAACCTGGCCTAGATGGCTCAGTCGATCGAGCTGCCGCGCCGGACCCGCCTCAGCCGGGACCGCGTGCTGCGGGCCGCCGTAGCCCTGGCCGACGAGATCGGGATCGACGCCCTCAGCATGCGCAAGCTCGCTGAGGAGCTCGGCGTGGTGCCGATGGCCCTCTACAAGCACGTGGCCGACAAGGAGGAACTCCTGACCGGCATGGTCGACGTCGTCGTCGGCGAAATCGATCCACCAGTCGGCGGCACCGACTGGAAGAACGAGGTTCGGCAGCGGATCCTCTCAGCGCGGCGATCGCTCCAGCGGCACCTCTGGGCGCCAGGAGTGATCGAGTCGCGGACCAACCCATCACCTGCGGTGCTGGCCTACATCGACTCGATGATCGGGATGTTCCGGGCCGGCGGCTTCTCGGCCGACCTTACCCACCATGCGCTCCACACCGTGGGAAGCCGCCTGTACGGCTTCGCCCAGGAGGTGTTCAACGACTCGCCGAGCGTCGATCCGGCAACGCTGGCAATGCTGGTCCGCGAGATGGAAGGTAGGTATCCACGTATCGCGGAGATGGTCGGGACGGTCTACCACGACGAAGCGTCCGTCGTGGGCCGAGGTTGCGACGATCAGTTCGAGTTCGAGTTCGCGCTGGATCTCCTCCTGGACGGACTCGAAAGGCTCCAGCAGCACCAGTCGGCTTCTGGCGATCCGACGCTGGATGGCTGATTAACAGTTCAGCTCGGCGGGGACGACCAGCAGGCTCCTGCTAGGACTTTTCTCGAACGTCGGAGATGGCCCGTTAGTTGAATGTGCGTCAGGCCTCCGCTGACTGTCCGCCGGCAAGCCAGAACTCGGCCTTCATATTGAGCATGAGTTCGAAAGGTGTCCGGTCAGGGTCGTTCCTCCTCGGACCGACGATGCTCGCCGCTCAGAGGGCGTAGGCGCGCTGGAGGGTAGTGGAGGATGGACGAGCGGATCAACGTTGCTGGCATCGGCACCGAGGCGCCGCAAACAACAATGCTGGATTGCGGAGCTTCGTCGGCGGACGGCTAACACGACGACAGAGTGAACTTGTGGCGATCGCTCTGAGTCGCGTGGAGGTGGGACCGAAGGGTCAGGCGCCCGCAGGTGCGGGCGCCTGTTCCCATTTCGCGATGTCAACACCCCTGACCAGCAGCCAGCCGCTCATCGCAACAATGGCGATGATCATGGGCACCTGGAGAAATGATGTCGAGAGATTCGGC
>Ga0070698_100000777_pt1 | contig 34609 bp, 36 predicted proteins | sample KBSK1502metaG_FD_65477 | JGI IMG/M metagenome (GOLD analysis project Ga0070698, IMG submission 65477) | Corn, switchgrass and miscanthus rhizosphere microbial communities from Kellogg Biological Station, Michigan, USA - KBS K1-50-2 metaG | ecosystem: Host-associated > Plants > Roots >... | reverse complement strand
GCGGGTCGCAATGGGTTCGAGTCCCACACGGCCCGGGTCGATCCCACGACGATTTCGCCGCGTTCAGGGTGACCAGATGCGGCTCGCATCGTTTGCCCATCGTCCGGGCAAACGCTAGGGTGCCCTATATTCGCGACGACCGTTGCATTATTCGCAAAAGTTGGAGGTGCCTGTGACGACCGCCACCGCCGTGCTGCGTCGTCCTTTCGCACCCATCGGGGTCTTCGTCGGATTCGCGCTGGAGGTGCTGTCGCATTCCGGCCATCCCCTGCGCAACTGGCGGGAGCTGAGCGACCAGGCATGGTTCGTCACGCGGGTCTCGCTGCTGCCAGCGTGCGCGATCACCGTGCCGTTCGGAGCGGTGCTGGCATTGCAGATCGGATCCTTGTTCGGGCAGCTGGGCGCCCGCAGCTTCACCGGCGCCGTGTCGGTCATCGGCATCGTGCAGCAGGCCGCCCCCATCGCCACGGTCATCATCGTGGCCGGAGCCGCCGGCACGGCCGTTGCCGCCGACCTCGGCTCCCGCAAGATCCGCGAGGAGCTCGACGCCATGGAGGTGCTCGGCATCTCCCCGATCGAGCGGCTCGTCGTGCCCCGCGTTCTGGCCATGGCTCTGGTCGCCTGCCTGCTCAACGCCATCACCACCGCCGTCGGCGTGGTGGGTGGGTTCGCGTTCAACGTGGGCGTGCAGGGCGGCAGCGCGGGCGCCTATCTCCAGTCGTTCTCGGCGCTGGCCCAGCTTCCCGACCTCTACGTCGGCGAGGTGAAGGCCCTGGTCTTCGGCCTGCTGGCCGGCATCGTCGCCTCCCATCAGGGCGTCAACGCCAAGGGCGGCCCGCAGGGCGTGGGCGACGCCGTGAACCAGTCGGTCGTGGTCAGCTTCGTGTTGCTGTTCATCGCCAACGCGATCCTGACCGCGGTCTACTACCAGGTCGTCCCGCCGAGGGGATTGTGATGATCGATCAGGCACGCAAGGCCACGATGACCACCCTGGTCGACCTCGGCAGCCAGGTGCAGTTCCATGCCCGCAGCCTCGCCGGGATCGGCCATGCCACCCGCAGGCACCGCACGGAGATCATGCGGGTGCTGGCCCAGGTGGCGTTCGGTCGAGGCGCACTGGTGCTCGTCGGCGGCACCGTCGGCATCATCATCTTCGAGGTCGCCGCCGTCGGCAGCGTGGTCGGCATGGTCGGCTACGAGGGCCTCAAGCAGATGGGGATCGCTCCGTACGTCGGCTTCCTCTCGGCCTACTTCAACACCCGCGAGGTCGCCCCACTGGTGGCCGGAAATGCCCTGATCGCCACGGTCGGCGCGGGCTTCACCGCCCAGCTCGGCGCGATGCGGATCAGCGAGGAGATCGACGCGATCGAGGTGATGGCGATCCGGTCGATCCCCTTCCTGGTGACCACCCGGATCATCGCCGCGTTCATCGCGATCATCCCGCTCTACATGATCGCGCTGCTCGGCACCTACGCCTCCACGCAGGCCGTCAGCGTCTACTACTACGGGCTCACCCAGGGGACCTACGACCACTACTTCCAGCTCTTCCTGCCGCCGGTCGACATCGCCTACTCGTTCGGCAAGGTGCTGGTCTTCTCGGTGATCATCACGATGATCTGCTGCTACTACGGCTACAACGCGACCGGTGGACCCTCCGGGGTGGGCACCGCGGTGGGCCGCGCGGTTCGCCTCGCCACGGTCCTGGTCGTGGTGGCCGACTTCTTCCTCAGCCTGGCTCTGTGGGGCTCGACGACGACTGTCCGGATCGCCGGCTGATGAGCGGGCAGGGCACGAGTCCGGTGCGATTGGCCGCGCTGGGGGCCGGCTTCATCGCCGTGCTGCTTGCACTGGCCGGCCTCTCGGTCGCCATCTACGACAAGGCTCTGCCGTGGCAGCAAGGGATCGGCGTGGCCCTGCGGACCAGCCAACCCGGCCTCGAGCTGGGCCCCGGTTCGGACGTGAAGCTCCAGGGCCGCATCGTCGGTCGGGTGGTCGACATCGAGTCCGACGGCCGGGTCGCGACCATCCACCTGCTCCTCGCCAGGTCCGAGGTGCATCTGGTCCCGCTGAACGTCGACGCGGCCATCGTGCCCAAGACGCTCTTCGGGGAGAAGTACGTCGACCTGATCCGCCCGGCAGACCCGGCGCCAGCCCAGATCCGGCCCGGCACGGTGATCACCCAGTCTAGGACGTCAGTCGAGCTGGGGGCTCTCTACGCCAAGCTCGTGCCGCTGCTGAAGTCGGTCAACCCTGCTGACCTGTCCACGATCCTGTCCACGCTCGACCGAGCGCTCGCGGGACGGGGTGCGGAGCTGGGTCGCACCTTCACCCAGGCTGACGGGTTCCTGCGCCGGCTCAACCCCGACCTGGGCACCATGACCAGCGACCTGCGCAAGCTCAACCAGGTGCTCGAGATCTACACCAAGGCCGCTCCCGACGTGCTGCACGCGCTCGCGGACTCGACGGCGATCAGTAGCGACCTGCTGGTGCCCCATGAGCAGGATCTGGCCACGTTGCTGGACACCGTGACCACGACCGCGGATACGACCAAGGGCGTGGCGGGTGCCAACGCGGCGCAGATCATCCGGCTCACCGGCCGGGTCAGGCCGCTGCTGGCGCTGCTGCACGAGTACGCCACGGTGCTGCCCTGCTCCCTCAAGGGCCTGGGACTGCTCGACAAGCTCGGCAACCAGGTGACCGGCGGACGTGGCCCCTGGACCCTGCTCAACGTCGACCTGGCCGTGATGGGCGACCCCTACACCTGGCCGGACGACTCGGCCTTCGGCGCCCACAGTGACGCCAACGATCACGTGCTGCCGAACGTGATCCCCAACTGGAAGCCGCACTGCCCGCACTTCGACAAGCTCACCCTCCAGGTCAAGGACGCGGCGCCGCTGAGCCTGCAGCACCTGCCTCACCAGGGCGTCAACCCGTCGGCATACGACCGCTCTCCGGGCTCTTCGCCCAGCACCGCAACCGCCCTGACCGCCGTGCTCGCCGGCGGCCACACCAGCAACCTGGCCGCACTGCTGGTCGCTCCGATGGCCTACGACGGCGAGGTGCGGGTCTCATGAGCCGGCTCACCAGCCATTCGGCGATCCCCAGCTCCCTGTGGAAGATGGCGACCTTCGTCGTGGTCAGCAGTGTGCTGCTCGGCCTGCTGGCGATCCTGGTCGGCAACCTGCGGTTCACCGATCAGCACAGGTTCGTCGCGGAGTTCACCGACGCGACCGGCGTCGGCAAGGGTGACCGGGTCCGGCTGGCCGGTGTCGAGGTCGGCACGGTCACCGGCGTCACGCTGGTCGAAGCCGCCTCCGGTGCTCACGCCCAGGTGTCGTTCACCGTCGACAAGACCGTCCCGGTCTACGCCGACGTGCGGCTGGCCCTGCGTTACGAGAACCTCCTCGGGCGCCGCTACCTCGAGCTGCAGGAGACCCCGGGCAGCAAGCCGCAGCTCGCCGACGGAGCCACCGTCGGGCTGGACCGGACGACGCCCGCGCTCAACCTCACCACGCTGTTCAACGGCTTCCAGCCGCTGTTCTCAGCGCTCGACCCCGCCGAGGTGAACCGGCTGTCGGGCCAGATCGTTGCGGCGCTGCAGGGCGAGGGGCCGACGTACGCGTCCCTGATGGCCAGCACCGCCCAGCTCACCCAGACCCTGGCCAATCGGGATCAGGTCATCGGCCGGGTGATCACCAACCTGTCCACGGTGCTCGACACGGTCGGCACCCGCGACCAGCAGTTGACGGCTCTGATCCGGACCTTCCGCCAACTGATGAACGGCTACGCCGACAGTCGCACCGACTGGGCCGCGCAGCTGCCCGGTCTGGCCTCGCTGCTCACGGTCTCGGCCGACACCGTCACCCAGGTGCGCGGACCTCTCAGGGGCGGCATCAGCGCGCTGGCACAGGTCGCCGCGCTGCTGGATCGTGACCGCGGGTTGCTGGCCGACTCCTTGGCGCGAATGCCGCTGCGCGAGCGCGATCTGGCCCGCACGGGCACCTACGGCTCGATGTTCAACTTCTACGTCTGCGGCCTGTCCGTCGACGTGCGGCTGATGGGTGGCACCTACCTGCTGCGCTCACCGGGCGTCGCCGCCAACGAGCGCGACACCGTGTGCTCCGGGAAGGCTGGCCAGTGAACCCGATAGGTCGCCTTCGAACCTTCGGCCTCAAGCAGCCGGCGCTGCTCGGCCTCAGCGCGATGATGCTCTTGCTGCTGGTCTTCGCGGGCCTGGGCAACATCGACAAGCTGCCCGCGCTCAAGGGGCGGACGTTCCATGCGATCTTCGCCGACGCCAACGGGCTCACCCCGGGCACCGAGGTGCGGATCGCGGGCGTCACGGTGGGCAAGGTCGACGACATCGCACTCCGGGGCAACCAGGTGCTGGTCACGTTCAGCGTCCACCACGCCACCCTCGGCGATGCCACGACGGCCAGCATCGAGGTCAAGACGATCCTCGGCCAGCACTACCTCAGCCTCAGTCCGGCCGGGGCCAACACGATGGCCGGTGGTGACACGATCCCGGTGGAGCGCACCACGACCCCGCTCTCCGTCGTACCCGCCCTGCAGGGGTTGACCAGCCGGACCAGCCAGATCGACGACGCCCAGGCCGCCAAGGCGTTCGACGCGCTCGCGCAGGTGATGCGGGCCGCCGCGCCCAACACTCGGGGGACCCTGATCGGCCTGACCCGGCTCTCGCGGACCGTCTCCAGTCGCGACGCCGAGCTCAGGCGACTGTTCGCCGGCGCCGACAAGGTCACCCAGGTCTTCGCCTCCCGTACGACGGACCTCGCGGCCCTGCTGACCAGCTCCGACCGGGTGCTGGCCACGCTCAACAGCCGCCGGGCTGTGATCACCCAGATCATCCAGGCCACCAGCCGGCTCGCCACGTCGCTGCGCGGGCTGGTGGCCGACAACCGGGCCACCCTCGGGCCCGCGCTGACCAAGCTCAACCGGGTGCTGACTCTGCTCGAGGAGCGTCGCGACGACCTCGACGCCAGCCTGAAGGCCACCGCGATCTATGGCCGGATCTTCTCCGGGGTGGCCGGCAGCGGCCGGTTCTTCGACGGGTCGCTGACCTTCCCCCGCGGCTACGCCGTGTGCAGCTCCTCGACCGGCGGCGCCCTGAGCGACGTCCTCGACCCGGTGCTGTCCCAGCTCAACTCGTCGGCCAATGGCTCGACCAGCCCCTGCCTGCCGCTCGGCACGGCGCCCAAGAACTCAGGCAGGTGACCGTGACTGACCCGCGCAGACTCACTCGCCCCAGCATCACTCGGCTGGCCGCGATCGGCGGACTCGCGCTCGCCGTGCTGCTGCTCGCCTGGCATCAATTCGCCGTCAGCACACCGCCGAAGCACAGGGTCACCGCGGAGTTCCGCAACACGATCAACCTGTATCCGGGCGCCCAGGTGAAGGTGCTGGGAGTGCCGGTGGGCTCGGTCACCGACGTGCGGGTCGAGGGCACCACCGTCAAGGTCACGATGGAGTACGACGGCGACGTCACGCTGGCCGCTGATGCGCAAGCGGCGATCGTGCCGCCCTCGATCGTCGGCGACCGCTACGTCCAGCTCGCCCCGGCCTGGACGTCGGGACCGCGGCTGGCCGACGGGGCCAGCCTGGGGCTGGACCACACCGCCGTACCCCTCGAGCTCGATGAGACCTATCGCCAGCTCGGCCGGCTCGCCTCGGCACTCGGGCCCACCGGGGCGAACAAGAATGGTGCGCTCTCGCGGCTGGTACTCGCGGGCCATGCGCTGGTGCAGGGCAACGGGAAGCAGTTCAACGCCTCGATCAAGGCGCTCGCGAAGGCACTCGACACTCTCGCGGCGGTCGACCCGAACTACCAGCACACCGTCGACCAGGCCAACACGATCGGCACCATGCTGGTCTCCAACGACACGACGATCCGTGCCCTGGTGACGACGCTGGCGGCGGTGAGCACCCAGCTGTACGCCCAGCGCGAGGACATCTCGGCCGCCAGTCGGCAGCTCAACGGTGCGCTGGGCGACGTGGCGAAGTTCGTCGACACCAACAAGACGACCCTCACCAGCACCATCTCCGGGCTGGCGAACGTCGCCGGCGTGCTGCGCACCCGGATCAAGGACCTCGACGACCTGCTGACGATCGCCCCCGTCGGGTTCACCGGCACCGTCAACATCAACGTCGGCAAGAACTACGACCCCCACGATCACCGCACGACCGGCCTGCCCGGGCGGACGACGTCGTACGCCCAGCGTGGGGTCTACACCAGCAACCTCGGGGTGCAGCTCTCCGGCACCGTCGCTCTCATCTGCCAGCAGGCCACCGGCGCCACGAAGATCCGGCTCGCGCCGCTGTGCGCCGCGATGCAAGCCGCCGGGAACGACCTCGGGCTGGTGCTGTCGCAGGTGTCCGCGATGCAGGCGGGCAGCTTCGATCCGGCCGGCCTGCTGGCCCACCTTCGAGCGGCGGCGACGAAGTGAAGCGTCCCCTGGCCCGATCCAGCGTGCTGCTGCCAGGCCTGCTGCTCGCTGGATGCGGCTTCAACCCGCAGGAGCTCCCGATGCCCGGTGGGGTCGGCTCCGACGGTTGGACCGTGTCGATGACCTTCGACGACGCCACCACCCTGGTGCCCAACGAGACCTGCCGCGCCAACGACACCGTGGTCGGCACCGTCGCGTCGGTCCAGCTCGGCGACGACCTCAAGCCGCAGGTGGTCTGCCGGATCCGCCAGGAGGTCTCGCTCCCGGCCAACGTGGAAGCGACCCTGCGCGAGACCAGCCTGCTCGGCGAGCGGTACGTCTCGTTCGACGTGCCCCCTGGCCAGCGACCTCGGGGCACCCTGGCTCCGGGCACCCACCTGCCGACCAGCGACACCTCGGACGACCCCAACACCGAGCTCGTGCTCGGCGCGCTCTCCCAGGTGCTCAACGGGGGGTCGCTGGCCCGGATCCAGTCGATCTCCCACGAGCTCAACACGGCGCTCTCCTCCGGGCACACCAAGTCCGCCGTACGCCGGCTCGCGGCCCTGATGGCGAGCCTGAACGCCAACCGGGGCACCATCGTGGCCACCCTGACCAAGCTCGACGGACTCAGTCGGGTGGTCGCAACCCAGCATCAGGTGCTCGAGAAGGCGCTCGCCGAACTGCCCGCGGGGCTTGCAGTGCTCAACGATCAGCGACCCCGGCTGCTCAAGGCGCTTGCTCACCTCTCCGCGCTGTCACGCACCCTGGTGCCCCTGCTCCAGGCGAGCCGCGCCAACACGGTCGCCGACCTGCGCCACCTGCAGCCGGTGCTCACCCAGCTCGCGAAAGCGGGGCGTGACCTCGCGCCATCGCTCGAGCGACTGACCTCGTTCCCGTTCAACCGCAACACGTCGGTGACGATCAAGGGCGACTACTCAGGGGCGTTCGTGATGGTCAACCTCGACCTCGACACGCTCAACAAGACGCTGGCCGACGCCGGGGTCGGCGCACCCGGCCAGCCCGGGCCAGGGCTGCCGCCCGTGACCATCCCATCCCTGCCGGGACCGGGTCTTCCGTCGCTGCCCCTGCCCACCCTGCCGCTGCCGAGCCTGCCGCTGCCGAGCCTGCCCCTTCCGTCGTTCCCGGGGACACTGACCCGGCCGGCGACGACTGCGGCCTACCCGGGTCTCGATCCGCTGCTGTTGAGTGCCTTCGCCCGCCTCGCCGACCAGTTGGACACTCGATCGGCAGCACTGCGCCGACCTGCACGCACGCTTGCCGAGCTGTTGGCCGGTCCCCGGTGATCACCGCCGAGATCCGCCGCAAGCTGGTGGCGTTCGCCGCGGTCGCCGTCCTGGTCACCGCCTACGGACTGGTCAAGCTGATGCACGTCGACCAGTGGGTGCATTCGCGACCCGTGATCAACGTCGTGTTCGCCGACCCGGCAGGGGTTTACCCACGAGCCAGCGTGGACCTGCTCGGGGTCCCGGTCGGATCGGTGACGGAGGTGACTCCCGGTCCCGGCGCGGCGTCCACCGTCAGTGTCCAGCTCGATGCGGGCATGAGCGTGCCCGCCGACGTGCGCGCCGAGATCGTGTCGAAGTCGGCGATCGGTGAGCAGTCGATCCAGCTGATCCCCCAGTCCGCCGATGGCCCGATGTTGAAGGCCGGCGACACCGTCGGACTGGACCGCACGACGTCTCCGCCCAATCTCGCGGCGATGATCGGCAACCTCGACAGGCTGGTCGGCTCGCTGCCACCCGGTGCGCTGTCCGAGACTCTGCGCGAGGGCGCCGTCGCACTGGACGGGACCACTCCCGCCCTGGCCAACCTGCTCGACGACTCACACACGCTCTCGGCCAGCGCGCTGAGCAACGTCGCCGACCTGACCACGCTGATCCGGATCACCCGCGGGGTCCTGGACACCCAGGTGGCCGTGGCCAAGCCGGTCACTGTCTCGGCGAAGAACCTGGCGGGCCTGTTGGGCCAGCTGCGGCAGCTCGACCCGGTCTTCGTGCAGGCGATGCTCAACGGGGTCAACGCCGGGCAGGCCGTCTCCAGTCTGCTCCAGGACAACCAGGCGGTGCTGCCGCTGCTGTTCAACGACCTCGTCACGTTGACCGACCTCGGAGACCGGCACCTCGCCGGGCTGCGCAAGTCGCTGGTGGTGTTCCCATGGGCGCTGGAATACAACTCCCAGGCACTGCGCTACTGCGACGACGTCGACCCCGTCACCGGAAACCCGGACCCGGCAACCTGCCACTACGACTCCCACGGGCTGCCGATCTGGAGCGCCCATGTGGCCGACGTCTACACGATGCGCACCCGGGAGCCTTACGCCCCCTGCACACACGGCTACGAGGGGACCAAGCGCTACCTGGCGAACCTGCAACCGGCCGACGGCAACGGACCGCGCGAGGACCCGCACGCCGCCCCCAATCCCAGCGCCGTCTGCGCTGCGCCTCCCACCGACCCGAACACCCCCAATGTGCGCGGCTACCAGAACCTCCCGCACACTCTTGGTTCGGCAAACCGGACCGGATGGGGCCAGGCGGTCTACAACCCTCAGAGCGGGATCCTGGTGAGCCTTGACGGACCCGCCCTGCAGCTGACCAGCCTGGGCAAGCCACCACCCCCTGGGGCCAACCTGGGCTGGCTGCTCACCCAAAACCTCGTGAAGGACGGTTCCCGATGACAGACGCCGAGCCACCCCAGCGGCCTCAACGGTGGGCACTCACGGTCGTCCTCACCCTGCTCCTCGCCGTGCTGAGCTGGTACGCCCTCGCCCACCGCCCGTCCCCGCCAGGCGGCCCGGCCGTGGCTGCGACCGCACGTGCGGCCGCCATCACTTTCTTCACCTTCGACCCCACCAACCCGGACGCGACCGCCGACCAGGTGCTTGCGATGAGCACCGGACAGTTCCGCACCGACTACGAGCGGCAGAGCGGCGCCCTGATCGGCAAGATCCGCCAGCGAGGGCTCGAGGTGACAGCGAACGTCCCCGACGACGGCGTGGCAGTGGAATACCTCGACCGGGACCGCGCCCAGGTCCTGGTGCTGATCAACACCTCCACCAAGGCCGGCACGTCAGCGGCCGAGCCGGGCACCTACCGGACCCGGGTGGTCCTCTCACGGGTCGGCGGCAGCTGGCTGCTGTCGGGACTGGAGTCGGTGGGATGAGTCCGCTCCCGCGCCGGCTGCGCTCCCTCGGCATGGTCACGGCCCTCAACCTCGCCCTGGCGGTCGCCGCCATCGTGCTCGGACTCATCGGATGGCGCCAGCAGCACCCACCCGCCACAGCTGACGTGACCCCCCAGGTGACGGCCGCAGGCGCCTACGAGGCCGGGTCGGTCAACGGCATGGTGGACCCGGCCCTGACCGCAGCGGTGCAGGCGACGACGTACGCCCTCTCCTATGACTTCCGCAGGCTCGATGCGGGCGTCGCGGCGGCAACCTCGCGGATGACAGCGCCGTACGCCGCGGAGTTCCGCAACACGTTCGACGCCAGCGCCCGGCCGCTCGCGATCCGTGAGAAGGCGGTCACGCAGGCCCGGATCCGGGCGGCTGCCGTGGTCCGGAACGACGGCGACACCGCGACCTGCCTGATCTACGTCGATCAGGTGCTGGTGTCGAGCACCGACCTTGCCGATGCCAAGGATCCCGTGCGGATCGGCCAGAACCGTGTGGTGGTGCGGATGAAGAAGATCGGCGACGCCTGGTTGATGGACTCGATGGAACCGCGCTAGTCCGATCGCGCAGTCAGAGCCGACCCAGCACCAACCGCTGGATCACCGCGTCGTCGGGCAGCTCGTAGTGGGTGACGATCCGCGACGGCTCCACGTCCTGTACGACCAGGTTGGTTGCGCCGCTCACCCATCCCGACGTCCACGGGTCCACCAACACGTCCGTGCGCGTGAGCACGTCGACCAGCCCCGGACGCGCGATGCCGCCGGCGGTCAGCCGACGCAGGAAGTCCGACCCGGCGATCACGTCGCGACATCCGGCACACGCCGGGTCGAGCAGCAGGTGCTCGAGCTGCAAACCGGTGTCGTAGCTGCCGGCGTCGCGACTGAGCTGGTCGAGGGTGCCGAGCTGCGCCAGGTTCGTGCCTCGCCAGAGCGCACCGACGGCGATGAGCCGAGTGACGTGGAGGGCTCGTAGCTGCTCGGCCCGACGCACGACCAGGGAGCCGGCACCGAAGGCCACGACCTCGTTCGCGCCGAGCGCAGCGAGCTGGGCTCCGATCACCGATGCGCTCTCCTCGAGGGCCGCCCTGCCGTCGTACTCGAGGATCCGGGGACAGCGACCGCTGGCCGCAATCGCCGCGTCCAGCCCGGCCAGCGACGACCCGTCCAGGGCCAGATCGTGGACGAGTGCTACCGCCTGGCCGGCGCAACCCGTGGCCGTGGCCCGCCCCGGGGCGCTCAGTCCGAGCGGTCCGCCGAGCAGTCCGCACAGCAGGGATCCGACCAGGACCAGGGCTCGCTTCATGCCCGCGACAGTAGGCGAAGCGGGCGCCGTGCACTAGGGTTGCGTCGCAACATGCGGACAAGTCGTCACGAAATGAGGGACGCCATGAGGGATCGACTCCCAGGCCGATCACCGGAGCAGAGGGGTGTTTCGCCAGCACCGCGGCTCAACCGCCGTGGCCTGCTGACCGCCGCCGGCCTCGGCGTGGCCGGGTCGAGCCTGCTCACCAGGGCCCAGGCCGACCCGGGGCTCCCCACTGTCTTCCACTCACCCGACATGGCGCCGTTCCGCGACGTTCTGCCGCCGCTGCCGATCGTCACCGGCAGCGTGCTCGACCTCGCGGCTCGCACCACCGACCACCGGTTCCACGCCGACTTCGCCGCGGTGCCGGCGATGGCCTACGGCGCTTCTTCCTACCTCGGCCCGATCATCGAAGCCCACGCGGAGCAGCCCACGAGGCTCACGCTGACCAACCAGCTGGGCACCCACCCGTTCGCGGCCGACATCGACACGACGCTGCATGGCGTGCCGCCCGACTTCGGGCAGCATCCCCGCACCTCGCTGCACCTGCACGGTGGTGTGAATCCACCCCAGTTCGACGGACATCCCGAGGACTTCCTGGCCGGCGGCGAGCAGCTCACCTACAGCTTTCCGCAGCGACAGGAAGCGGCGATGTTGTGGTACCACGACCACACCCTCGGCACCACCCGCCTCAACGTGTACGCCGGCCTCGCGGCCCCCTACCTGCTGCGGGATCGGTGGGACACCGGTCGCCCTGGCAACCCGCTCGGCCTGCCGGCGGGGGAGTTCGAGCTGCCGCTGGTGCTCCAGGAGAAGATCTTCACCGACGACGGCCACCAGTCGGTCCGGTCCACCCCGCTCGTCCCGGAGGGTTCTTGGGAAGGCGGCGCGATCGGCGACCGAGGGTTGGTCAACGGCGTGGTCTGGCCCGAGGCGACCGTGGCGCGAGGCCTGTATCGGCTGCGGATCCTCAACGGTGGCAGCTACAGCGTCTGGAACCTCTTCTTCAGCAACCGGATGCGGTTCTGGGTGGTCGGCAACGACTCGGGGCTGCTGGACGCGCCGGTGCCGACGACCAGGGTGCGGATCGGACCTGCCGAGCGGCTCGACGTACTCGTCGACTTCGGGTTGCTTGCCGGCGGTGAGACGGTCGAGCTGCGCAACGACGATCCAGCACCCAGTCAGGCAGCGATCATCGGCGAGCAGCCGATGGCGCTGTTCTGCCGCTTCCGGGCCTCGGCGGCGACCGGCTTCACCGGAGCGGTGCCGACCCGGCTGCGCGGGGGGAACGGCCAACCGCCCGCTCTCTCGCCCGTCGTCACGCCGACCCGGGTCCGGAATCTGACGCTCAGCCAGGCCGTCGACATGCGGATGCCGCCGGCGATGATGAGCCTGAACAACCTGACCTACATGAGCGACGACATCGAGAAGCCGGTGCAGGGCACCAGCGAGGTCTGGAACCTTATGAACGTCAGCCCGGACCCGCACGACGTGCACATCCACCTGATCAGCTTCCGGATCCTCAACCGGCAGCGCTTCGACCCGGTGACCTACCAGCTGCTCCACCCGATCCCGTCGATGGGCACCCGCTGGGCACCCTCGCCCGACGCTCACCTGCTCGGCACGCCGATGCCGCCTGCCGCCTGGGAGTCCGGCCCGAAGGACACCGTGCGCTGCGACGGCTACACCGTGACCCGGGTGGTGATCCACTGGCCGACGGCCGAGGAGCTCGGCTTCGACCCCGATGCGGTCTTCACCCCCCAGGGTGCGACGGCTGCGGGAGCGATGGGATCGATGCCCGGAATGGGCAGCAGCCTCCAGGGCTACCTCTGGCACTGCCACATGCTCGACCACGAGGACCACGACATGATGCTGCGCTACCGACTCGTGGCCGGCTGAGAGGGAGACGACGATGCCCTACTACCGCCAGGTCGGCGAGTTCCCCCGCCAGCGACATGTGTTGTACGACGACGCGAGCGGCCAGCCGTGCTTCGAGGAGTTCATCGGCGAGGAAGGCTTCTCCGGCACCGGCTCCCTGCTCTACCACCGCGGCGTCCCGTCGGCCCTGGTCGACAGCCGCACCTGGGACCTGGGTGACCAGTCGACACGCGCGAATGAGCCGCTGCTGCCCCGGCACTTCCGGCTGCCTGACCTCTTCCCGACGTTCGCCGGGAACGATCCGCTGCGGCACCGGCGGCTGGTGCTGGGCAACAGTGACGTCCGGCTCAGCTACGTGGTGGCCGACTCCCCCTCGCCGCTCTACAGCAACGGCCTGGGCGACGAGCTCGTGTTCATCGAGGCCGGTGGCGGGGTGCTGGAGTCTCTGTTCGGGCGTCTCGAGGTGCGCCAGGGGGACAACGTGGTGGTGCCCCGGGTGACGATCCACCGCTGGCTACCGGACGCCGACCAGGGTCCGTTCCGCGCCTGGTGCGTGGAGGCCTCGGGGCACATCCGGCCGCCCGACAAGCACCGGTCGAAGTACGGCCAGTTCCTCGAGGGGTCGCCACTCACCGAGCGGGTGCTGCGAGTTCCCGAGGGACCGCTGCTGGCGCCGCCCGAGGAGGCCGGTCAGGACACCGAGGTCTATGTGCGGCATCGCGGGACCGGTGGGGTCAACGGCGGGCAGACCGGCTCGATCGTGACCTACGACCACCACCCGTTCGACGTGGTCGGCTGGGACGGGCACCTGTATCCCTACGCCCTCAACTACCGCGACTTCTCACCAGTGGTGGGGCAGTACCTCCAGCCGCCGCCGACGTACCAGGCCTTCCAGGGCGACGGGTTCGTGATCTGCAACTTCGTGCCGCGGCCGTTGGAGTACGGCGAGCGCGCCATCAAGGTCCCCTACTACCACTCCAACGTCGACTCCGACGAGGTGATGTTCTACTTCGCCGGCGAGACCGCTGCCCGCTCCGGCTCGGGGATCGTCACCGGGTCGGTCTCGCTGCACCCCGCGGCGTACACCCACGGCCCTCGGCGGCAGGCCTACCTGGAGTCGGGCAGCCACACCGAGTCGACCGAGATGGCCTTCATGGTCGACACGTTCGCGCCGCTCGAGGTAGGCGAGGGCGGGTTCGCCAGTGACCGGCCGGACTATCCGTGGACCTGGTCGGGGCGCGGTCCGAAGCGATGACCGGCTCCTTCACGCGCACGGCCTTGGTGCTGGACCTCGACGATGCCCCTGTCACCCGCGAGACCTACGGTTTCACCGGCTCAGGCAGGACCGTGCTGGAAGGGCAGCTGCTGCGCTCGGCGGCACCGTCGTCGACGGTCTTCGTGTTCATGCACCCGACCAGCACCCTCAATCTGCTGCCGATGCCGACGGCCCTGGCCAGGCGGGGGCACCACGTGCTGTGCGCGTCCAGCCGCTATCCGAAGAACGACAGCTCGCTGATCATGGAGAAGGTCGTGCTGGACCTCGGCGCCTGGCTGCGGTGGGCCCGCGAGGAAGCCGGGTATCACCGCGTCGTGCTGGTGGGCTGGTCGGGCGGTGGCTCGCTGTCGTTGATGTACCAGGCCGAGGCCGAGCACCCCACCATCACCCACACGCCTGCAGGAGATCCGGTCGACATCGTCGGCGCCGGCCTCGTGCCGGCCGACGCGATCGTCTTCATCGCCGCTCACCTGTCTCGGGCCGAGACGCTGACGGAGTGGATGGACCCGTCGGTGATCGACGAGACCGACCCGGACAGGCGCCACCCGGGGCTCGACATCTACTCCGAATCGGCGATGCACTCCCCGCCGTACTCGTCGGTCTTCGTGGCAACCTTCCGGGCCGCGCAAGTGGCGCGCAACGAGCGGATCACCGAGTGGGTTCGTCGTGAGCTGACCCGGTTGCGGGAGACTGGCGGACCGGAGCAGGAACGGCCGTTCCTGGTCCATCGCACGATGTGCGATGTGCGCTGGCTGGACCCGAACGTCGACCCCAACGACCGCGAGCCGAACCACTGCTACCTGGGCGATCCACGGACGGCCAACGTCGGACCGGTCGGACTGGCCCGCTTCACGACCCTGCGCTCGTGGCTCTCGCAGTGGAGCATCTCGGCTACCCAGTCGCGCGGCCCGGTCAACGCGGCCCGGATCACCCGCACGCCGGTGCTCCAGATCGAGAACTCCGCCGACGACGCCGTCCCGGCGACGCACAACCCGACGGTGCGGGACGCGCTCGCGACACCCGATGCGACCTACCACGTGATCCGCGGCGCCACGCACTACTACGTCGGCCAACCCGACCAGCTGGCGGAGTGCGTGGAACTCGTCGAGTCGTGGTGCCGGGAGCGTGCGTTGCTGGGAGGCTGAGTCGATAGTGTTCCCGCCATGGTGAAGAGCAGCGACACGTCCCAGACCCTCGGGCGAGGACTGGACGTGCTGGCGCTCGTAGCCGCCAGCGCCGAGGGCATCACGCCGGCCCAGATCGCAGCGGAGCTGGGGCTGAGCCGCACCATCGTCTATCGGCTGATCGGCACGCTCGTCGACCACCGGATGGTACGCCGCAATGCCCACGGCTTGCTCTCCGCCGGCCTGGGCACCCTGTCGTTGAGCCAGAACCTTTCCGCCACGCTGCGGATGGGCACCCGCGAGATCCTCGAGGGACTCGCCGAGGAGCTCGGGGCGACCGCTCATCTGTCGGTGGCCGACGGTGACGAGGCGCTGGCCGTGGCGGTGGTGGAGCCTCGCAACACGACCTTCCACCTGAGTTATCGGGTCGACTCCCGCACCCCCATCGAGAAGGGCGCGCTGGGGCAGGCGCTGCTGGCCGCTCGCGAAGGCAGGTCTGGCATCTTCGAGAGCGAGGGTCAGCTGATCCCGGGCGCCAAGGGCCTGGTGGCCGCGCTCCCGCTGGACGAATCGCTGGCGGCGTGCGTCGGAGTCGTCACCCTGGCGGCCATCGACACCTCGACCTGGGCGCCGAAGGTGCTCGCGGCGGCGGACCAGATCCAGAAGCTGCTGGCCTGAACCAGTCACGTCGTCCCGATAATCGGGACCGGGTATTCACAAATCGGGATTGGCCTCCTACTCTGAGCGTGTGACCGATGCCACCACGCCTCCGATCGAGCTCCCGCCCACCCAGTTGTGGATCGGCGGTGAGTGGCGCCCCGCGAGCGGTGGCGCGACGTACGCATCCCGCAATCCGGTCGATGACTCCCTGATCGCGGACATCTGCGACGCCCAGCCCGACGACGTCGACCTGGCCGTGGCGGCAGCCCGCAAGGCCTTCGAGTCCTCCGGGTGGAAGGAGATGGGCGGCACGGCGCGTGGCGCGATCCTCAACAAGGTCGCGGACCTGATCGAGCGCGACGCGGAGCTCCTGGCCCGGCTGGAGACGCTCGAGGTCGGCAAGCTCTATCGCGACGGGCTCTTCGGGGACATCCCGGCAACGCTGGCGACGTTCCGCTACTACGCCGGATTCGCCGACAAGCTCTACGGCTCGACGGTTCAGCTGCCCGACTATGCCGGACGGCACCGGCTCAACTTCACGCTGCGCGAGCCGTTGGGGGTCGTGGGGGCGATCACGCCGTGGAACAACCCGATCGTGGTGGCCGGGTGGAAGATCGCGCCCGCACTCGCGACCGGCAACACGATCGTGGTCAAGCCGCCCGAGGACGCCGCGTTGTCGCTGCTGCGGCTGGCGGAGATCATGGCCGAGGCCGGCGTGCCCGCCGGCGTCTTCAACGTCGTCCCAGGTGTTGGGGAGGTCGCGGGTGCTGCCCTCGCCGCACACCCGGGCATCGACAAGCTGAGCTTCACCGGCTCCCCCGAGGTGGGGGCACTGATGGCCCACCACGCGGGCGGTCAGTTCCGCAAGGTGACGCTGGAGCTCGGCGGGAAGAACCCGCAGATCTTCTTCGCCGACGGCGACCTCGAAGGCGCCATGCCCTTCATCGCCGCCGGCAACTTCCTGCACCAGGGCCAGGTCTGTGCGGCGGGCACGCGGGTCTACGTCCACGCGAGCCGGGTCGAGGAGGTCACCGCCGCGCTGGTCGCGCATGCCGAGGGGATCACCCTGGGTGACCCGTTCGACGAGTCCGTCGGCATGGGCCCGGTGATCAACCGCCGCGCCCGAGACTCGATCATGAGCTACATCGGCAGCGGCCGCACCGAGGGTGCCACCCTGCTCACCGGAGGGTTCGCTCCCGAGGGCGATGGCTGGTTCGTGCAGCCGACCGTGTTCGCCAGCGCGCAGCACCACACGATCGCCCGCGAGGAGATCTTCGGTCCGGTGGCCACGATCATCCCGTTCACCGAGACCGACGAGGTGATCGGCCTGGCCAACGACACCCGTTTCGGGCTCAACGCGATCGTCTACACCGAGAGCCTCAACCTGGCTCAACGGTGCGCTCGTGAGCTGCGGGTGGGCAACGTGTGGGTCAACGCGTTCGGCATCCCCGACATGACCACGCCCTGGGGCGGGCGCAACGCCAGCGGCCTCGGTCGGGAGCTCGGGCCTGCGGGCATCGAGGCCTACACCGAGGAAAAGACCGTCCAGATGATGTTCTGATGGCGGGTGCACTCGACGGCATCCGCGTCATCGAGCTCGGCACGCTGATCGCCGGCCCAACTGCGGGTCGCCTGCTCGCTGATCTCGGCGCTGACGTGGTCAAGGTGGAAGCACCCGATCGCCCCGACCCGCTGCGTGAGTGGGGACAGGCGACCGGCGGTCACCAGTTCTTCTGGACCGTGCACGCGCGCAACAAGCGGTGCATCACCCTCGACCTGCGGCGACCGGCCGGGCGCGACCTGATGCTCGACCTGGTCAGACAGTCCGACGTGGTCGTCGAGAGCTTTCGACCCGGCACCCTGGAGAAGTGGCAGCTCGGGTATGACGTGCTCTCCGCCGCCAACCCCCGCCTCGTGCTGGCCCGGGTCTCGGGCTACGGCCAGACCGGGCCGATGGCGAGCCACGCGGGATATGCCTCGGTCGCCGAGGCGGCCAGCGGCCTGCGGCACCTCAACGGCTACCCGGGCCAGGCGCCGCCGCGCACCGCGCTGTCGCTGGGCGACTCGCTGGCCGGCATGCTGGCCTTCCAGGGGGTGCTCGCCGCACTGTTGGCCCGGGTGCGCACCGGGAGCGGCCAGGTCGTCGACGCCGCGTTGACCGAGGCCTGCCTGGCGGTGCAGGAGTCGACGATCCCCGACTACGACCAGACCGGTCACGTTCGACAGCCCTCAGGCACCCGCCTCGACGGGGTGGCGCCGTCGAACCTCTACAAGTCCAGCGACAACCTGTGGGTGATCATCGCCGCCAACCAGGACACGGTTTTCACCCGCCTGTGCGAGCTGATCGGCCGGCCCGAGCTCGCCACGGATCCGGACTATCAGTCGCACACAGCCCGCGGCACCCATCAGGACGAGCTCGACGAGATCATCGCCGAGTGGGCCTCGCGGTTCGAGGCGGCCGACATCATCGAGCGCTGCAACGCGATCGGCGTCGTGGCCGGCCCGGTCAACACCGTGGCCGAGGTGATGGCCGACGAACACTTCCGCGCGCGCGGGCTGTTCGTCCCCCACCCGCCACTCGACGACGGCCCCGAGGTGCTGGGCCTCGACGTGCTCCCGCGACTGTCGGACACCCCCGGTGCCGTGCGCTGGGCGGGGCCGCGCGTACCGGGCACCCACAACGCCGAGGTCTACGGCGAGCTGCTCGGCCTCGACGCCGACGATCTCGCGAAGCTGACCGCCGACGGGGTGATCTGAGTGGGCACCACCCGCCGGCCGCTGTTGCGCGACGTGTCGCTGCGCGACGGGTTGCAGCTCGAGGATCCGTTGCCCTTGGCGGCGAAGCTGGAGCTGCTGGATGCGATCGTCGCGACCGGTGTGCGCCGCATCGAGGCCACCGCGTTCGTGTCTCCGCGGGCGGTGCCCGCGTTGGCAGATGCCGAGGACGTCGCCAGCGCGGCGCTGTCCCGCTGGCCCGAAGTGGAGTTCTCAGCGCTCGTGGCCAGCCCCGGCGGGGCGGCTCGCGCCGTGGCGGCGGGCCTGCGACGCGTCGAGTACGTCGTGTCCGCAAGCGAGACGCACAGCCGGGCCAATGTGCGGCGTACCGTCACCGAGGCAGTCGCCCAGACTGCCGAGGTGGCGTCGCTGGTGCACGGTGCCGGCGGTCGGCTCGAGGTCATCGTCGCGATCGCGTTCGACTGCCCGTTCGAGGGGCCGACGCCGGTCGAGACGGTGACCCGGATCGCGAGCGAGGTGGTCGCCCTCGGGGCCGACGAGCTCTGCCTGGGCGACACCATCGGAACGGCGACACCGGTGCGCACCTCGGCCCTGGTGACGGCCGTCTCCGCCGCCGCCCCGTCGGTGCCGTTGGGGCTGCACCTGCACGACACCCGCGGCACCGGCCTGGCCTCGGCCTGGGCCGGCTGGCTGGCCGGTGTGGACCGCTTCGACGGCGCCGTCGGCGGGCTCGGCGGCTGCCCGTTCGCGCCCGGGGCATCCGGCAACGTGGCGTTCGAGGAGCTGGCTCACCTGTTCGCCGACGGTGGTCTGCTCACGGACCTCTCCGTGCCCGCGGCCATCTCCGCTGCGGCGCTCGCGGCCGAGCTCGTCGGGCATCCGTTGCCGAGCAGGTTGCTCAAGGCCGGGTTGCCCGCTCTTGCAGCCGCCGGGGGATGAGTGCGGCTCCAGGTCAACCGCCCAGGAACCCGGCGAGCAGGTAGGCCGAGCCGGCACCGAGCACGACCGCCGGCAGCATCGCCGAGACCGGTTCGCGAGCGCGCAGATGCGCGACCACCCCGGAAAGGGTCAGCAGGGTCAAGCCCGCCGCGGCAAGAGCTCCGAGCGCGGTCCAGCCGGCGGCGCCGACAAGGAGTCCCACGCCCCCGCCCAGCTCGCACACCCCGATGAAGTGCAACAGCGCCGGGCTGAGTCCGAGTCGCGATCCCAGCTCGGCTGCCGGGCCCCGGCCGACGAGCTTGAGGACGCCCCCTGCCGCGAAGACCAGCCCGAGAACCACTGCCAGGGAGTCATGCAGACTCACTGCAGGGCCACCATCTCATGCAAGGTCTGCCCGGTGCGGACCGTGTCAGTGTCCCCACCGTGGATGACCAGCTCGAAGCGTGAGTCGAACCGGAGGTAGCCGGGGCGGCCCACCAGGCGGTGGATCAGCGGTTTCACGAATCGGCTCCGGGCGATCGGGATCTCGTCGAGCAGGTCTTGGGCGTCGATGATCCGGTCCACGTCCAGCCGTAGGGTGAACGCGCCCGGAGACTCCAGCTCGAGCCACGTGGGGTAGTCGCGGTTGGCGCCTGGGTGGAAGACCAGCGGCCCCTCGGTGATCCGCACGTCACCGGTGCTCAGCACGATCTCGTCGCGGTGCGCGAGCATCACCGGCTGGGAACGGTGGTGGCCGAACCGCTTCTGCGTCAGCACGTTGGCGAACAGCAGCGAGTAGTCCTCGACGTAGAGGCGGCCCCAGTGCCAGCGCTGGATGATGCGCTTCATGTCACCCACGCCCCAGTTGTGGTCGGCGTACCCGATGCCGGCCGCGTCGAGGACGAGGTCGCCGATGGTCACCGTTCCCGAGACTCGCGCACGCGGTGCGGCGACGACCCAGCCGAAGTGGTCGACCGGCCCGTAGCTGGTCTCGCCGCGACCGGGCATCCAGCTGGGCAGCTCGTTGTGGAAGGCGAGATCGAAGGTCACGTCCTCCTCGGCCAGGTATGCGTGGTGCACGGGCAGGGGGCCGGAGCGGTCGACCCAGGCCCGGTTCGGCCCGACGCGGACGTCGACGTCGTCGACCCCGAAGTGCGCCTCACTCTTCGGGTACGAGGCATTCACCTGGCGCTTGTTGCCGTCGGGTGAGTAGATGATCAGCTCCACGGACGGGTCACAGCCGGCGCCCTGCTCGGGGCGTCTCTTGGTGAGGAAGGCGACGACCGTGTGGCCGGTGTCCAGGCGCGCGTCGAAGTACCAGTGCTCGAAGGCGCGCTTGCTGTCCGATGGGTGCAGGCCGTTGTCGGCGGGCGTGACGACGGTGAGCTCGGAGTCCTGGTTGCCCGGTCCGTTCCAGGCTTCGGCGATGACGGTGCTCATGGGCGGTTCTCCTGGTCTTCGGGATGGATGGTCGTGGGTCAGCGCCGCAGGGCGGAGCTTGCGTCGAACTCGGCCTGGCGACCTTCCATCTGCGCCTGCCACCAGCCCAGGCGGTGGCGCACCATCGCCCGGTTGTGCAGGGCGCTCAGGACGGGCAGCCGGCGGAGCAGCTCGATGACGGTGATCAGCGGCCATCGAACGAGCAGGATCAGGGTCCACGGGAACGCCCGCGGCAGGTCGTACTGCTTGCGGGTCGCGGGGGCCATCCACAGGCCGCAGTAGGCGGCGATGATGCGGTAGTTGTACGCCGCGCGCAGTCGCGCGAGGCCGCGCTGCCCAGGACGCGGCGCGAACGCCGCGGGGAAGGACTCGATCAGCTCCTTGCCGTGCTCGGCGGAGTCGTAGGACCTGGCGGCCGTGGCCATGGCCAGGACCTGGAGGCAGTCACGGACGGTTTCGGGCATCCACTGCGGATTGACCCCCAGCAGATGACCCATGTAGCGGTTGAAGTGGAGCAGGGCGCGCATCTCGCGAGGAGTGGTCTGATAGCCCAGCAGCCACAGCGACAAGGCCGGAGCCACACTGCCGCCGATCTGAGTCAGCATCATGTAGGTCTGGCTGATCGGCAGGCCCCACTTCTCCGAGTCCCACTCGGGGTGCTCGGCAACCCGCTGGCGCACGGCGACGTGCATGATCCGCACCAGCATCGCGGTGGTCCTCCCCGCGGACCCAGGGGTGAACAGGTCGCCCGGTGACGACACGTCGATCCAGAACTTGGCCGACTCGAGGAAACGCCTCAGGGCGTTGTCGCCGGCATAGCCTCCAGCCAGGGACAACGGAGTCGCGACGCCACTCTCTGTGTAGATCTCGAGGGTGATGACGCCCGCTACGTTGAAGAGCATCGTGCCCCAGCGGCGCCAGATCTCGGCGCCGAGCTCGACCCGATCGGCGTCGACCCACGGCGGGACGCTGTCGAACTCGGCGAAGAGCTCGATCATCGAATCCGGTGCGTCCGGAACGGCGTCGATCCCCTCGGCCAGTGCCTTGGTCAGCATCTGCCGTCCACGCTTGTGGCCGATCTCGCCGAAGAACACCTCCGCGACGAACCGCTCCGCGACGGGGTCGCCGCCGTAGAGGTCGTCGCACAACATCCTCGCGCGCTCGTCGGTGGGGAAGAGCTCGTGGCGGAACAGCCGGCGAGCGAGCCGCTCACGGCGCTGCCACTGGGGCTCTTGGCGCGCTTCCCAGTAGCGGAAGTGCGTCGGGGAACGCCACGTCCGTTCGGTGTCGGGCTGTTCGTGCTGGGTGTTGGTCACCGGTCCTCCTCGGCCTGCCCTGGCTTCAACCAAGCGTTCCATACCCTAGGGTATGGAACGTGGTGAGGCAATGGCCTCGGTGGTCGCCGGCTCGATAGGGTGATCGTCCGGCTCGGTTCTGGCGTGGGAGGGGAATGATGGGTGGGTCCGCTTCCACGCGGCTCAGCGTCGATGACTGGACTGAGCGGGCCCTGGCGCTGCTGATGTCGGAGGGCGTGGCGGCGATCAAGGTCAACCGCCTGTGCCGTGACCTCGGCGTCACCAAGGGCAGCTTCTACTGGCACTTCGCCGACGTCGACGCGCTGATGAGTGCACTGGCGGAGCGTTGGTGTGCCGAGACCCGCAGCGCTCTTGTGGGGCTCGAGGAGCTGCACCACCTGCCAGCCCTCGAGCGGATTCGGGCGATGGCGCTGCGCCTGGTCGACGACCATTCCTGGAGCGTTGAGCGTGCGCTGCGCGACTGGGCGCGCACCGACGCGCGGGTCGCGGCCGTGATCGCGCAGACCGACGAGTTCATCTTCGAGCTCGTCCAGGCAGCCCTGCTGGAGCTCGGGTACGACGCGACGGGTGCGCGGCTACGCGCCGGGCTCCTGGTCTACGCCGGAATCGGCTTCGCACACGGCCAAGCCGCGCTGGCCAAGCCGACGCCCGACGACATCGATGACCTGATGGACCTGATCGCCGGCGACGTGGCTCGCTGATCCTGGGCCTTCCGGACAGCAATGGGTGGCTGCACCACTACTGCTTCACGAACACGGTGAAGCCGCTGCCCTCCTCCTCGTCGAGACTCTTGTTGAAGTTGATGAAGTCCTTGATGTTGACCCGCACACCCTCGACTGCGCTGGGCGGCGGGTTGCTCAGGGCGCAGTCGATCCACAGGACCGATGGGAAGTGCAACGTGGTGTCGAAGTCGGGGGTGATGGTGATGTTCAGCCTGGCGATCCCTCCGCAGAGGAAGTCCGGGAGGCCTTCGCCGCCGCAGCCGAAGGACTGGAAGCTGACCAGGCCCGTCGCCTCGAAGGTGCCGGTGGCCAGCACGTGGCCGGCGGCGTCCTTGTGTACGACGGTGCCGCCACCACTGGCGGTCCTGGCGCCGACGTCCATCGATCCGTTGCCTTCGACGGTGAGGGTTTCCCCGTTGTCGGCGCGGGCGATGGCCCCGAGCGGGGAGCCGACCACGTCGTGGAGGAACTGGTCGGCGACGTGCCACTCGTAGGCGCCCGAGGGCGCGGAGGCCGTGGCGGTGGGCCCGAGACCGACGGTGGCCAGTGCCAGCACCGGCCACATGAGAGCAGCTGTCACTCGTCTCATCGTGGGTTCCTTTCTCGGTTTGGGCCGCCGGTTGCCGCGGCAGCCGCGATCAGGCCGAGCCTCCTGGCCGACCCGGCACGCGATGCTCGGTGGACGGGGGAGGGGCGATGCGGACACAGGCCGCCAGAGCGGCGGCGTTGTCGCTGGCCAGCGAACGCGCCAGCCGCACCAGCTCGCCCACGCGCGGATCGGCGACGTGGTAGTAGGCGAACCGTCCGTCACGGCGTACGTGTAGGAAGCCACAGTCGGACAGGCAGACCCGGGATAGCAGCGTGAGCGCGGGTGTTGTCCTGCGGGTCATCGAACCTCCCGCATGTGCACGTATCCGGATCGACAGATGGAACGTACGCCCCCGGCTTCCGCCCCTGTCAGACCCGAACGAGCCATTCCGGGACTGGTGCGCCCCAGGGGTCCGGTGGATCGCATCCTCGCGGGTAGGTTTCGGTCGTGGTCAAGCTGCTCGTGATCGCCGGTGTCGCCCTCGGGCTCTGGTCGATCAGCTGCCTGCTCATGGTGCTGCTCGCCTCACGCCTTCCGCCCGGCCTGCTGCGGCAGGTCGCCGAGTTCCTCCCCGCCTGCGTGACCGCGGCCCGGACGCTGCGCAAGGACCCCGCGGTACCGCGTCGAGCCAAGGTGGCTCTGGTCGTCGCGATCGTGTGGGTGATCTCCCCGATCGACCTGCTGCCGGAGTTCCTACCCGTGATCGGGCCGCTCGATGACGTCGTGGCGGTCGTGCTGCTGCTGCGCTACGCCGCACGTAGCATCCCGCGCGAGACCCTGCTGAGCGCCTGGCCAACCGACCCACGCCTGCTTGAACGCCTGCTCGGCCGCCGCGGACCCACCGTCCGCGAGTCCTGACCTGAGCCCTCCCCTCGTCACGCCGACAGGTCAGGGAGCGGAGGCGATCGCCGCGCACCTCCTCCGCAACCGGTACGCGACTTCGGCGTAGACGTCAGTCGGGCGCGTAGCCCAAGCCGACAGCGGTCATCGCCGAGGCCAGACGGTCCAGGGCGATGGGGCCGACGCCGTGCAGGGCTGCGAGGTCGCGGCGGGTCCAGGTGCTGACGGCCTCGAGCGTGTGCAGGTCGGCGGCACGGAGCGCCCGGGTCGCCGGCGCGCCGATCGAGCGTGGCAGCGGAGTGCCCGTACGGCGAGGCGCGCGCTCGCGTGGACCGTCCTCGTGGTCGAGCACGGCCTCGCCACGAGGTGAGAGCCGGTAGCCGATCGCCAGCGACTCGGTCAGTCCGCTTTCCTTCAGCTTGCGGACGTCGCGCTTGAACTCGGGTGTCGGGCGCCCCAGCTGCTCGGCGAGCTCAGGCGCCCGCACCTCGGGGTTGGCGTCGATGAGCCGCAGGGTCGCGCGCGTCCAGGCCCCCACCGACGAGGCCGCGTCGAGCCGGTCCAGCCGGGCCACGAGGTCGGCCAGCTCCGCGGGGGTCGGCAGGGTCTCGCGCAAACTGTCGCGTGGGTCGGGGCCGGCATACGTCAGGCCCACCCGGAAGACCTGTCTGTCCGGTCGTGCGTTCAGCGCCGCCTTGAGGGCGGCGAGCGACGCGGCGCCGCACCGCCTGGCGTCGTCGGCGCGCAGCGACGACAGGGGCACCGGATCGACACTGGTCACCTCGAGCAGCCCCACTGCCGTCTTCAACCGGGTGCCCACCTTGACGCGAGCACGGTCCCAGCGCCGGAAGGCCAGGTCGATGTCGCCGGCCCGGATCGCCTCGAGCTCAGCTGGTCGGATCAACACCCTACGGAGCATAGGGATGCCGACAGATCGGGGCTTGACCCTGACGTGGCGTCAACCCTTGATCATCGTGTTCATGACCAGAAACAACGCGATATCGGTCGCGGGGCTCCACAAGAGCTACGGCGGCAACGAAGTGCTCAAAGGCGTCGACCTCGAGGTGCCGGAGGGGAGCGTCTACGCGCTGCTGGGGCCCAACGGCTCCGGCAAGACCACGGCGGTCAACATCTGCTCCACGCTGCTCACCGCCGATGCCGGGGAGGTCCGCGTCGCCGGTTTCGACGTACGACGTGAATCCGACCAGGTGCGTCGGTGCATCGGCGTGACCGGACAGTTCTCGGCGATCGACGAGTTCCACACCGGCCGCGAGAACCTGAAGCTGATGGCCGACCTGAACCACCTCGACCGCCGCCGCGCCACGACCGTCGTCGACGACCTCCTGGAACGGTTCGAGCTCGGCGAGGCCGCCGGACGCAAGGCCCAGACGTACTCGGGCGGGATGAAGCGCCGGCTGGACCTGGCGATGACCCTGATCGGGTCGCCGCGGCTGATCTTCCTCGATGAGCCGACCACCGGGCTGGATCCGCGCAGCCGGCGTGAGCTGTGGCAGATCGTGCGGGAGCAGGTGGCCGAGGGGGTGACGGTGCTGCTGACCACGCAGCACCTCGACGAGGCCGACCAGCTGGCGCACCGGGTGGGGGTGCTCGACGGGGGCCGGATCATCGCCGAGGGGACCCCGGCGCAGCTGAAGAGCCGCGTGCCCGGCGGGCACGTGGAGGTTCAGTTCACCGACGCTGCCGCGCTGGCCGCGATGGCCGTCGTACTCCCCGAGGCGACCGTGGACCAGGACGCCCTCACCCTGCGGATGGCCAACGAGGGGGTGGCCTCCCTGCGCAGGGTCCTGGACCGGCTCGATGACGATGCCGTGGCCGGGCTGACCGTCCGGAGTGCCGAGCTGGACGACGTGTTCCTCGCGCTCACCGGCCATCGGGCAGAGACCCAGAACAAGGAAGAGATGGAGGCAGTCCGATGACCACCCAGACGATGGCCCGGTCGGCGACGAACTACGTGGTGCGCGACTCGCTCACCATGCTGCGTCGCAACCTGCTGCACTGGCTCCGCTATCCCTCGCTGGCGATCATGCTGGTTGCGCAGCCGATCGCCTTCCTGCTGCTGTTCGTCTACGTCTTCGGCGGGACCATGGGCGCGGGGCTGCCCGGCGTGACCGGCGGTGGCGGTCGCAGTGACTACCTCGTCTACATCACGCCCAGCATCCTGATCATGGCCGTGGCCAGCGTGGCGCTCGGCACCGCAATCGAGGTGGCGCTGGACATGACCGGCGGGATCATCGCCCGGTTCCGGACGATGGACATCGCGAAGGTGTCGGTGCTCACCGGGCACGTGCTCGGCGCGGTCCTGAAGACCATGCTCGCCGTAGTGGTGACGCTCGCCGTCGCGCTGCTGCTGGGCTACCGCTCAGGCGCGGGGCTCGCGGACTGGGTGGCCGTGTTCGTGCTCCTGGTCCTGATGGCGGTGGCCTTCACCTGGCTCACCGTCGGGATGGGCCTGGCCGCCGACAGCGTCGAGACCGCCAGCAACACCCCGATGTTCCTGGTGATGCTGCCGTTCGTGAGCAGTGGCTTCGTGCCCACCGACGCGATGCCCTGGGGGCTGCGCCAGTTCGCCGAGTACCAGCCCTTCACGCCGATGATCGACAGCCTCCGCGCCCTGACCTCGGGTGCGGACGCCGGGTCCGACCTGTGGCTGGCGATCGGCTGGTGCGTGCTGATCGCCGTGCTGGGCTACCTGTGGTCGCGTCGCCTGTTCACCAGGGTCCCGACCAGGTAGCGGGAGACTGGAGGCATGCTCACCATCGGCCAGCTCGCGGCGCACGCCGGCGTCACCGTGCGCGCGGTGCGGCACTACCACGCCAAGGGGCTGCTGCCGGAGCCGGTGCGCGACGCCTCCGGCTACCGGCGGTACGACGCCAAGGCGGTGGTGGAGCTGATCAAGATCCGGACGCTGGCCGAGGCAGGGGTGCCCCTGGCCCGGGTCGAGGAGCTCCTGCACGCTGACGGGGCGCAGTTCGCGTCAGCCGTGGCCGAGATCGACGAACGGCTGCGCGCCGAGATCCGGGAGCGGAATCGGCACCGCGAGCGGATCGCCCGGCTCGCGGCCGGCGACAGCCTGGCGCTGCCCCCGGAGGCGGTCGCCTACCTGGACCGGCTGCGCGAGCTCGGCCTGCCCGAGCGGCTGGTCGAAGCCGAGCGCGATGCCTGGATCCTCGTCGCGGCGCATTCTCCGGAGAACATCGTGAAGTGGATCGGGCTCAAGCGTGAGCAGCTCGAGAACCCCGAGGTCGTCGAGCTCTACTGGCGGCTCTATGACATGGTCGACTGGCAGATCGACGACCCTCGGCTTCCCGAGCTGGCCGATTGGCTGGCAGCCCATCTCACCGCCGCCCAGGACGACTGGGAGCAGTACGACACCGACGACGCCCTGGCTGCCGGCTCCGTGGACCTGCTGGATTCGATCTTCGTCGAGGCGGTCCCGGCGGCCACGCGGCTGATGCAGCTGCTGGAGGAGCGGGGCTGGTCGGGGTGGACCCAGCTCGAGCCGACGACTGTCGACGCGGGCGGATGAACTCTTCCCCCGATGTCGAGAAGCCGCGAGCGGCTCCGTCCCAGCAGCGAGCACGGCCACAATGGGCCGTACCGCACCGAGGAGAACACGATGGCCAAGTACCTGCTTCTCAAGCACTACCGTGGCGCGCCGGCACCGGTCCATGACGTTCCGATGGACCAGTGGACGCCGGAGGAGATCTCGGCGCACGTGCAGTTCATGAGGGACTTCGCGACCCGGCTCGAGGGCACGGGCGAGTTCGTCGACGCGCAGGCCCTCTCGACCGAGGGCACCTGGGTCCGGTACGACGGCGAGGGCCGCCCGCCGGTCACCGACGGGCCCTTCGCGGAGACCAAGGACCTGATCGCCGGCTGGATGGTGGTCGACGTCGACAGCTATGACCGGGCCCTGGAGCTGGCCGGCGAGCTGTCGTCGGCGCCGGGGGCAGGCGGGAAGCCGATCCACGAGTGGCTCGAGATCCGGCCGTTCATGTCCGAGGCTCCGACCGTGACCGAATGACTGGGTGACCCGGATGCAGCCGCCGGTGGACGAGACCCTGCTGCGGTCCCTCATCCCCACCGTCATCGGCATTCTCGTCCGCCGCGGAGCCGACTTCGCGGCGGCCGAGGATGCCGTCCAGGAGAGCCTGGTGGAGGCGCTGCGGGTGTGGCCGGACAACCCCCCGCGCGACCCGAAGCCGTGGTTGGTCAAGGTCGCGTGGCGCAAGTTCATCGACGCCACTCGCGCGGAGTCCTCGCGCCGTCGACGCGAGGAGCGGGTCGAGGCCGAGCCGTTGCCGGAAGCAGGGCAAGCGCTCGACGACACGCTGCGGCTCTACTTCCTGTGCGCGCACCCATCGCTGTCACCAGCGTCGGCCGTCGCGCTGACCCTGCGGGCCATGGGCGGCCTGACCACTCGTCAGATCGCCGCTGCCTACCTGGTCCCCGAGGCGACCATGGGACAGCGGATCACCCGCGCGAAGCGCACCGTCGCGGACGTCCGGTTCGACCAGACCGGTGACGTCGCGACCGTCGTACGGGTGCTCTATCTGGTGTTCAACGAGGGCTACTCCGGAGACGTCGACCTGGCCGCGGAAGCGATCCGGCTGACCCGCCAGCTCGCCGCCAGCATCGATCACCCCGAGGTCGCTGGATTGCTGGCGCTGATGCTGCTGCACCACGCACGCCGGCCAGCCCGGATGCGGGCCGACGGCAGCCTGGTGCCGCTCGCCGAGCAGGACCGGGGCCAGTGGGACACCAGTCTGATTGCCGAGGGTGTCGAGATCCTGCAGCGGGCCCTGGCCCGCGACCGGCTGGGCGAGTTCCAGGCTCAGGCCGCCATCGCGGCCCTGCACGCCGATGCACAGACCGCCGAGGAGACCGACTGGGTGCAGATCGTCGAGTGGTACGACGAGCTGGTGCGGCTCACGGACAGCCCGGTGGCTCGCCTCAACCGTGCCGTGGCGGTCGGCGAGGCCGACGGCCCCCGCGCGGGACTGTCCGCGCTGTCGACCCTCGACCCGGCTCTGCCGCGGCATGCGGCAGTTGCGGCGTACCTGCACGAACGGGACGGAAACGCGGTCGCCGCAGCACGCCTGTATGCCCTGGCTGCGCGGCAGGCGCCCAACCTGGCCGAGCGTGACCACCTGACCCGGCAGGCGGCGCGGCTCAACGCCGACTCGCGAGGCTGACCGCTTGGCCGCCCCAGCCGAGACCTTCTGTCGTCGGGTTGGGAACGTCATGAAGTCACGTCAATGCCCAACGCCGGCGTCACCGGCGCCGGAGCGGTCCTTGTGCCTCGGCCACCACCACCAGATTGTCGTGATAGCCACCGCGGTCCCGGTCATAGGTGCCACCGCAGGTGATCACCACGAGCCGGTGCCCGCCGGCGAACGAGAGGAGTGGCGCCAGCGTCCCCAGCGCGGCGCGCGGCACCAGACGGGCCGAGTCGACCACGTAGTCGCGACTCAGGGTCCGGGACTCCAATGTGAGTACGCCGCCCGGCCGGGCACTCAGCAGCTGGGCGATCGGCCCGATGCCCTCCGTGAACGAGTCGACATGCGCGGCCACCACGACAGCCCCGTAGACGTCCCCGAGGCGAGCGCTGCCGAGCCACCACCCGGCCCGTTCGACAGTGTCGGGCAGGGAGAGCGTGCCTTGCGCGTCACTGACCGACACGTCGACGGGCAGTACCGTTCCGCTGGGCAGGCGGAGCCTCAGCGGCCGCTCGGGGATGACCTCGGAGCCGGCCGGCCGGGCGTAGTGCGGTGGCCGCGCCACCAGCCGCGCAGGGGCCTTCCCCGTGACCGGGGTCGTGACCGGGTTCACCGCCTCGGGCGAGGCGGCCGAGCATGCGGTGCCGAGCAACAACGCGGCGCAGGGCAGCAGGGAGCGGCCGAGCCGTCGCATTCCCGGCGGCTGATGGTTCACGGCAACTGAGGCCGGCCGCGGACGCGCGTGTGCGCACGGCTCCGGCGCCCGACGACCAAGGCGACCGGAGCCAGCGTGCCGAGCCCGAGCAACAGCCAGATCGGCCAGGCGGCTGCATCCACGGAACCGGTGTCAACGACTGGTGCGACGAGTCCGGCCGACCCGGCACCGACTGATGTGGGCGGCGCGTTCGTCGTCGTACGCAGCGGGATCAGCTGGACGATCGCGTCCATGCTTCCGTCCTCCGGCCGGCCGACCGCGAAGACCCGGTTCAGTGCCCCCGGAGTGAGTGTCAGGTCGATCGGTCCGAAGAGAGGTGTCGTCTCTTCCGTCGGGACGATGTCCACCGAGTACGTGTCGGCGGGCACCTCGACGGTGGCGAACTCGCCGTTCGCGACGTTGGCGAACAGCACCTTCCCGTCGACCCTGATGTCGGCGGGGGGAACGACGGCGGTGTGCGCGACCGTGAGCCGGGCCCGGTCTTCCGCGATCGGGTGGAGGTCGTTGGTGAAGACCGTGACGATCGGGTCGTCCGCGGCGTCCGCGGGCCGGTGTACGACGACGTCAGCGCTCGGCCGGTCGATCATGACCTCCGCGCTGACTGTCCACTTCGTCGAGCGGAACTCGACGTGGTGTCGGCCTTCGGCGAGGTCGACCGGACCCATGACCGACTTCGGCGCCAGGGTGCTGACCGACGACCCGTCGACCAGTACCTCGACCCGGAGGCTGACACCGGCGACGAAATAGACCTGAGGTACGGCCTTCGCCGGGCTGGCCGGTGCGACAGCACCCAGCCAGCCCAGCCAGACGAAGAGGAGGATGGGTCCCAGCAGCTTTCCGGACCCGGACAAGGTCGACACGTGCACCTCGGAGACTCAGACCCGAGCATCGGACCACGATGTCCGGGTCGCCCGCAGGGCCCACCGGTGTCCGTCCGGATCCGCTCGCGGCGGACAGTCAAAGTCTAGGGCGGCTCAACGCCCACGGCGACCGTAGAATTGCCGGGCCGGCGGTCGACAGCTCTGGGAGGGGCGCGACGGCTGTCGGCGTTCTCGCGGACTCGCGGGAGGGAGAAGCCGGTGGACGGCGCACGTGCTCACGTGTCCTATCGACGCTCGGCCCGTCATCGAGCCGATCTCGCGCCGGCGCTCGCCCCCTTCGTACCCGATCACCCAGCGCACGTCGATCGGCGTCGGCAGCTCATGCGAGGGCTCCCGGCCGTGATCGCCCTCGCCGTGGTCGTGGCTGCAGGTTCCAGGCTGCTCACGGACGGCGGCGGGGCGAACCAGCCCGGGGGGACCACCGCAACCACGGCTGCGGGCTCGGCCACTGGTGGGCGAGCGAAGGTGTCCCTCGACGCGAGCGCGAACCTCACGGAGACCATCGACATCAGCTGGTCGAGTCCCCCCGACGCACTGACGCTGACGGTGCCGGCGCAGACGGCCTACGGCTTCCACCCGCGGGTGGCGATCAGCCTCCTCGAGTCCGGCGGCGCCGACGAACCGGCCGAGGTCACGCTGGGCCCCGGCCAGCGAGCCGACGTACCCCTGGCAGCCGGAGTGACGCAGACGCGGCTGGCCTTCACCAGCACCGGCACCCACGTCGCGAGTACGCCGTCGGCGCCCGGGCGCGGCCTGGTGCTGCTCACTCCGCTGCAGGTCATGGATGGCGATGTCCGCCTCCGACTCGAGGTCACAGACCACAGGATCCTGAACCTTGCCTGTCGGACTGCGGAACAGACCGAGGCCTGCGGCACCCGGGACGGAGACACGTGGACGGTCGAGGTGCTCGCTGCCGGGGAGTACGTCATCGCCCAGGTCGACCTGGCCTCGGCCGCCGGGTGAGAGGGCACCAAGACTCGGGCGGGCCGATGAGTTCCGGAACGGCCTACGGTCCACAGGGGTCAGGACCAGCACGCGGGACCGCAGCTCAGCCTCGCCGGTAGATGCCCGTGAGCCGACCCCAGGAGACTGTCCGCGTCTCGATGGCCCGCAGCGCGTCGTCGAGCCCGGCCCCGTCGGCCAGCCCGGTCGGCTCCGACAGCGCGTAGACGGTGAACCGATAGCGATGCGTGCCGCTGGGCGGGCACGGTCCGAACCAGCCGGCCCGGCCGGCCGAGTTCTTCGCCTGCACACCGTGCGGATCGACAGCCTCGTCGAGTGCTCCGACGGAAGTCGGCAGGTCGAGCACCACCCAGTGGGTGAACGTGCCGCTGGGCGCATCGGGGTCGTCGACCACCAGCGCGAGAGCCGCCGCCGACGAAGGCACGCCCTTCCAGGCAAGGGGAGGGGAGACGTCGTCTCCGTCGCAGCTGAACCGTCGAGGGATCGCGCCGCCCTCGACGAACGCCGTGCTGGTCACCGTGATCGAGGCAGCGCCACTCACGTCCGGCTCCTTCGGCTCGCCGCCACACCCGGCCAACAGCAGCGCCACGACGGCGTACATGCCCGCCCGGGTCGTCATGAGTCGACGTTAACGCGGGCCCGCCCACCGTCGCCGACTTCGCTGCGTGACGGCCTGCCGATCGTCGGCGCCGGCCCCTACGCTCAGGCCATGCCGACCGTGCACGAGCTGACCCGTCAGGACGCCCGACGGATCGCCGTGCACGCGCAGCTGCTGACCGCGGAGCGCCCCACGGACCTGCTCGGCATGCTGCGGCACCTCACCATGCTCCAGGCCGACACCACCGAGGTGGTCGCTGCGAGTGCCGACCTGGTCGCGTGGAGCAGGCTCGGCGCCGACTACCGTGTCGGCGAGCTCGACAAAGCCGCGACGGCCGGGGCCGTGGTCGAGCTCGAGATGAGGCTGCGGCCGGCCGAGGACATTGCCCTGTTCCGGGCCGAGATGGCCGCGTGGCCAGGTGTCGGGAAGCTGCGCGACTGGGAGGAATACCAGCGCGACTGGGTGGAGGCCAACGACGACTGCCGCCGCGACATCCTGGAGAAGCTCTACGACCAGGGCCCGCTCTCCTCCCGCGATCTTCCGGACACCAGCGTGTTGCCGTGGCAGTCGAGCGGCTGGAACAACGACCGCAACGTGCGGATGATGGTGTCGCTCCTGGTCCGCCGAGGAGAAGTGGCAGCCGCGGGTCGCGAAGGCCGTGAACGCCTGTGGGATCTCGCCGAACGGGTCTATCCCGACGTCGAGCCGGTGCCGCTCGAGGACGCCCTGCGACTTCGCAACGAACGCCGGCTCCGCTCGCTCGGCATCGCCCGGGTCACCGCGGCCGAGAGCCCAGCCGAGGCGCTCACTGCAGGAGACGTCGGCGAGCCTGCCGTGGTCGAGGGGGTCCGCGGGAAGTGGCGGGTCGACCCGTCGTACCTCGACCTGCCCTTCGAGGGCCGCGCCGCGCTGCTCTCCCCTCTGGACCGGTTGGTCTTCGACCGCAAGCGGATGGCCGAGCTGTTCGAGTTCGACTACCAGCTGGAGATGTACAAGCCGCTGGCCAAACGACGCTGGGGCTACTGGGCGCTGCCGATCCTCGTCGGCGACCAGCTCGTCGGCAAGCTCGACGCCACCGCCGATCGACCTGGCGGGATGCTCCGCGTCGACGCGATCCACGAGGACGGCGACTGGACGCCGGCCATGCGCGAGGCGGTCGACGCAGAGCTCACGAGCCTGGCCGAGTTCCTCGACCTCGAGCTGGAGTGAGGCTCAGGGACGCGGGCCGCCCAGCACTCCAGCGTCAAACGCCTTGAGCACCGAAGCCTTGTCAGCGGAGGTCAGGGTGCCCGCCTTCACCGCAGCCGTGAGCCGTGTGGCGAGATCGGTCCGCTCGGTCGCCTGGCGAGCTGCCTCGACCTTGTCCATCGCGGCGAGCACCTTCGCCTTGGTGAGGTCGAGCTCGGCGGCCAGGGCGGTGGCGAGCTTGCCACGCATGGCGGTGCGCTCGCCCTCGGCCGGCGGGTTGCTGCGATCGATCTCCGCGGGCGGAGCCAGCTCGTCCCGGATCGCGGCGAAGGCCGCGTCCAGCCTGGCCTGGGTCACGCCGAGCGCCTTGGCCAGCTCGCCGCTGTCGTGGAACCCGCCGTGGCCGCCCGGCCCGCGTCCGAATCCATCCGGACCGGGCACCGCCGAGCTCGAGGTGGACGTCGTACTCGTGGTGTCTGAGCTGGCGACGTTGTTGTCGGCGGCGGACGCGAAGCCGATCCCGCCGAGGGTGAGGCCGGCAGCGGCGACGGCGCCGGCGATGGACGTGCGGATCGTGGTCGATGACAT
>Ga0070698_100000776_pt1 | contig 34650 bp, 35 predicted proteins | sample KBSK1502metaG_FD_65477 | JGI IMG/M metagenome (GOLD analysis project Ga0070698, IMG submission 65477) | Corn, switchgrass and miscanthus rhizosphere microbial communities from Kellogg Biological Station, Michigan, USA - KBS K1-50-2 metaG | ecosystem: Host-associated > Plants > Roots >... | reverse complement strand
TGGTGGCTGACCGCGTGGCTGCGCGGTCACGTGAGCCCCGACGACCTGGTCTCCGCGGTGCTCGACGGCGACGCTGCCCATCACGTCGCCGGGCTCCCCGGCGAGGATGACCTGGTGCCGTTGGCGCTCTCGCTCGGCGCGCTGCGTGCCACGGGAGCGACGGGTGCGGGACTCGCGCTCCCCGTCGAAGGCGACCTGGTCGGCCTGGGCGGGCCGACGCCCTTCAACGCCGAGGCACTCGAAGCCGGGGAGGCCGTCGTGCTCGTCGACGGCGGTGCCGGGCTGGTCCCGCTTCGGCTGGGCCGGGGCGTGGTGTGGCACTGGCGGGAAGCCGACCGCCGGCAGGTGCCGGACATCGGCGAGGCAGACCGTCTGCTCCGGCATGAGCTGATCGAGACGGCCAACCGGCTGGCCACGCTCGACGTCGCCCGCTGGCGACCCGAGGTGGCCGACGAGCTCATCCGCCTGCACCGCCCGGCTCCTCTCGTGGTGCCACCGGGCACCCCGGCCCTGTGCGCGGACTTGGCGGCGCGCGGGCTGCAGGCGCTCGCGATCGTCGACCTCGCCCTGGCCGACGACGGTGCCGCCCTGACGGCCCACGAGGCCGAGCAACGGCGTACGGCGCTCACCGGGCTGGGGCGCGCGGGCCGGCGGGCCCTGGTGGCCGCGGGTTCGCCCGAAGGTTGGCCACCGACCTGATCCGGGGGCCCAGCGGCGATAGCCTCGCCGTGCGATGACTGACCACACGACCGGGACTCCGGGACCCAAGCCCGAGACCCTGCTGATCACCCTCACCGGCGCGGACCGCCCGGGCGTCACCTCCACGATCCTGTCGACGCTTGCCGTGGCCGGGGTCGAGGTGATCGACGTCGAGCAGATCGTGCTCCGCGGGCGACTCGTGCTGGGTCTGCTCGTCACGGCACCGCGCGACTGGCGCAAGCTGCGTGACAGTGTCGAGATCGCCGGCACCAGCGTCGGCATGCAGGTCGAGATCGAGCGCGGCGAGGGCGACAACCGGTCGCGTCCCGAGGGCCGGAGCCATGTCACCATCCTGGGTTCCCCGCTCCGCGCGACGGCGATGGCTGCCATCGCCGGACGGATCGCCGACGCCGGCGCCAACATCGACCGGATCGAGCGGATGGCCCGCTATCCAGTGACGGCCATCGACCTGCACGTCAGCGGCGCGCCCACGGAGGTCCTGCGCACCTCGCTCGCCGAGGAGGCCGCCCGGCACGGCATCGACGTCGCCGTCCAGGCCGCCAACCTGCTGCGTCGCGGCATGCGCCTGATCGTGATGGACGTCGACTCCACGCTGATCCAGGGCGAGGTGATCGAGATGATCGCCGCCCACGCAGGGTGTGAGGACGAGGTCGCCCGCGTCACCGAGGCCGCCATGCGCGGCGACCTCGACTTCGAGGCCTCGCTGCGCTCACGGGTCGCGCTGCTGGCGGGGGTGCCGGCGTCGGCGCTCGACGAGGTGTACGACGCCATCCAGCTCACGCCGGGTGCCCGCACGATGGTGCGCACCCTCAAGCGGCTCGGCTACCGGTTCGCCATCGTGAGTGGCGGCTTCAGCCAGATCACCGACCGGCTCGCCGCCGACCTCGGCATCGACTTCTCGCGAGCCAACGAGCTCGAGGTCGTCGACGGCCTCCTCACCGGCCGCATCGTCGGTGAGGTCGTCGACCGCGCCGGCAAGGCCAGGGCGCTGCGTGAGTTCGCGGCGGCCACGGGCGTCACCGAGAAGGCCGTCATCGCGATCGGCGACGGCGCCAACGACCTCGACATGCTCAACGCCGCCGGGCTCGGCATCGCCTACAACGCCAAGCCCCTCGTGCAGCAGGCGGCCGACACGACGGTGAACGTGCCCTATCTCGACACGATCATCTATCTGCTCGGAATCTCCCGCGAGGAGGTCGAGGCGGCCGACGCCGAGGCCGGAATCGTGACGCCCGCTCCCCCGGTCTGAGTCCCCCGGTCCCCTGCCCGGTCAGCCGCGCGGCACGTGCAGGGCAGTGAGCCGTGCGCTGCCCAGCTCGAGGTCGTCCCAGGGGCCTTCGAACTCCAGCACCGCAAGGGCCGCAGCCGGGAAGCCCTTCGCCATCGCATCGGCAGCCTCGGCGTCGCCGTCACCACCGTCGAGCAGCTGCGCGAGATAGGCGGCAGTCGGATTGTGGCCGATGAACAGCAGGGTGCGGGTGTCCTCCGGCACGGCTCGGATGACGTCGAGCGCACTCTCGGGGCCGGCGTCGTACAGGGCTGAGTCGACGTCGGGCTCGAGCTCCCAGTCGGCGGAGTCCGCGACCGCGACCCAGGTCTCCACCGCGCGGGTGGCCGAGGACACCAAGGCGTAGTCGGGCTCGATCTCCTGGCGGGCCAGCCAGGACCCGGCGGCTTCCGCGTCGCGCCGGCCCTTGGGTTCGAGGGCGCGTTCGTGGTCTGTCTCGGCGTACTGCTCCGCCTTGGCGTGGCGCATCACCACAAGGATCCGATGCTCTGGCACGGCACAACTGTGACATCACGCGGGAATCACCGGCTAGCCTGCCTCTCATGCCACCGGCGGTGTCCAGGGATCCGTCGCGGACCAGCTGAGGGAGCACGCACCATCGACATCGAGCCAGCCCAGCCCGCCGTACGCCGCGGCCCGCTGATGATCATCGGTGGGGCCGAGGACAAGCTGCGCAAGCGCACCGTCCTCACGGAGTTCGTGCGGGCCGCCGGCGGTGAGCACGCCCGGATCGCGGTGGTCCCGACCGCGTCGTCGCTCGGCCCCGAGGTCGTCGAGGTGTACGACGCGCTGTTCCGCAGGCTGGGGGCAGCGGAGGTGGTGAGTGCCCGACCGCAGAACCGCGACGACGCGCATGACCCTGCCTACGTCGAGCTCATCGACCAGGCCACCGGGATCTTCATGACCGGTGGCAACCAGCTCAAGCTCTCCGGGGTCGTGAGCGGCACCCCCTTCGGTGACGCGATCAAGGCAGCCCACCAGCGCGGCGTCGTCGTCGGCGGCACCAGCGCCGGCGCCAGCATCCAGTCCAGCCACATGGTTGCCTTCGGAGTCGGCGGCGCGACGCCCAAGCAGCGGATGACCCAGGTGGCAGCCGGCCTCGGGCTGCTCGACAGCTGTGTCATCGACCAGCACTTCGACCAGCGCAACCGCTACGGGCGGCTGCTGATGATCGTGGCCCAGTCACCCCAGCTGCTCGGCATCGGCGTCGACGAGGACACCGCTGCCGTGGTGACCTTCGAGGACGGCGGCCAGACCCTCTCGGTGATCGGCCGGGGCTCGGTCACGATCTTCGACCCCAGCCGGGTCATCACCAACGCCCACGAGGCACCGCGGTCGCGCCCGCTGCTGGCCAGTGGCATCGTGCTGCACGTGCTGCCGGAGGGCCAGCAGTTCGACCTGGTCGAGCGACGGCTCGTCGTACAGGAGCCCGAGATCGACCCCGCCGAGGCGGCAGAGATCGCCGCGGCGAGCCAGGACCTGCGCCGGATGGCGCTGGACATCGCCGCCGCAGACGCCTCGCCCTCTGTGCTGAGGCGACGGATCGCAGGGATGAGTCGCCGGCGGGCCGCCGCAGGGAACGCCACCGGAAACGTCGAGACGGGAGCCACGGAATGAACGAGACCCCATTGGCCGGGGGCCGCCCCGCTCCCGACCTCCGGATCGAGGACACGCGCGTCTACCGCGGCGCCAACATCTGGTCCTACGAGCGAGCCATCCACCTGGTCGTCGACCTGGGCTCGCTGGAGCAGTTCCCGACCAACACCGTTCCCGGCTTCACCGACAACCTGCTGCAGATGCTCCCGGGGCTGCGCGAGCACTCCTGCTCCCGGGGCCGTCGTGGCGGGTTCGTCGAACGTCTCAACGAGGGCACCTGGCTGGGCCACGTCGCCGAGCACACCGCCCTGGCGCTGCAGCAGGTGGTCGGCCACGACATCCGGCGCGGCAAGACGCGTTCGGTCAAGGGCCGGCCGGGGCACTACAACGTGATCTACGGCTACGTCGACGAGCAGGTCGGCCTCGCCGCGGGCAAGCTCGCCGTCCGACTGGTCAACCACCTCGTCGAGGCGGACCCCGCGCTCGACTGGCAGGCCGAGCTGGAGGCGTTCATCCTGCGCGCCGAGCGGACGGCGTTCGGCCCGTCGACCCAGGCGCTGATCGACGAGGCCGTCTCGCGTGACATCCCGTGGATCCGGCTCAACCAGTACTCCCTGGTCCAGCTGGGGCAGGGAGTGCACGCCAAGCGGATCAGGGCCACCATGACCTCGGAGACCAGCTCGATCGCGGTCGACATCGCGTCCGACAAGGACCTCACGACCAAGCTGCTCGGCGCGGCCGGACTGCCGGTGCCCAAGCAGGAGTCCGTGCGCTCGGCCGACGGAGCGGTCGCAGCGGCCAACCGGATCGGCTTCCCGTGCGTGCTCAAGCCGCTCGACGGCAACCACGGCCGCGGCGTGTGCCTCGACCTGCAGAACGACGACGACGTGCGCGCAGCCTTCGAGATCGCCCGCGGCGAGTCACGCCGCGGCGTGTGCATCGTCGAGTCGTTCGTCACCGGCAAGGACTACCGCTGCCTGATCATCGACGGCCGGATGGCCGCCATCGCCGAGCGGGTGCCCGCGTCGGTCACCGGTGACGGGCGCAGCACCGTGCGCCAGCTGGTCGACACCACCAACGCCGACCCGCGCCGAGGCGTGGGCCACGAGAAGGTGCTGACCAGGATCAAGGTCGACGACGCCGCCATCGAGGTCCTGGCCGCCCAGGGGCACACGCTCGACTCGGTCCCGGCCGACGGCGACATGGTGAAGCTGGCGCTGACGGGCAACATGTCCACGGGCGGCATCTCCATCGACCGCACCTTCGAGGCACACCCCGAGAACATCGAGATCGCCGAGGAAGCCGCCCGGATGATCGGGCTCGACATCGCCGGCATCGACTTCATCTGCCCCGACATCACCGAGCCGGTCCGCGAGACCGGTGGGGCGATCTGCGAGGTCAACGCGGCTCCCGGCTTCCGGATGCACACCCACCCGACCATCGGCGAGCCACAGTTCATCGCCAAGCCGGTGATCGACATGCTCTTCCCGCCCGGCGCTCCGGCCCGGATCCCGATCGTGGCCGTCACCGGCACCAACGGCAAGACCACCACGTCGCGGATGATCAGCCACATCTTCAAGGGCATGGGCCGCAAGGTCGGCATGACCTCGACCGACGGGGTCGTGATCGACGAGCGCCTGCTGATCAAGTCGGACGCGTCGGGGCCGCGGTCCGCCCGGATGGTGCTGCAGAACCCGCGCGTCGACTTCGCGGTGTTCGAGGTCGCGCGCGGCGGGATCCTGCGTGAGGGCCTCGGCTACGAGCGCAACGACGTCGCGGTCGTCCTCAACGTCCAGCCCGACCACCTCGGGCTGCGCGGCATCGACACCGTCGAGCAGCTCGCCGACGTCAAGGCTGTGCTGGTCGAAGCCGTCCCCCGCGACGGACACGCCGTGCTCAACGCCGACGACCCGCTCGTCCGAGACATGCGCCGGCGCTGCTCGGGCTCGGTCGTGTGGTTCTCGATGGAGGAGCCCGGCTCCGAGGTCCGCGAGATGATCGACAAGCACTGCCGTCGGGGCGGGAAGGCACTCGTGCTGGAGCCGTCCGAGCGCGGCGAGATGATCGTCGTACGACATGGCAATCGGGAGATGCAGCTCGCCTGGACGCACCTGCTGCCGGCGACGTTCGGCGGCAAGGCGCGGATGAACGTCCAGAACGCCCTCGCCGCCGCGGCTGCGGCCTTCGCGGCCGGAGCCCCCCTGCACGACATCCGCCAGGGGCTGCGGACGTTCTCGACCAGCTACTACCTCTCGCCCGGCCGCCTGAACGAGGTGGACGTCAACGGCGTCAACGTGATCGTCGACTACTGCCACAACGCGCCCGGCATGAAGATGCTCGGCGACTTCGTGGACCGGGTCGGCGACTCGCTCGCGTCCTCGCACGAGCTCGCGCGTCCGTCCCGGATCGGTGTCATCGCCACCGCAGGTGACCGGCGCGACGAGGACATGCGCGAGCTCGGCACGATCGCAGCCCGGCACTTCGACGTCGTGATCGTCCGCGAGGACGTTGCGCTGCGCGGCCGCAAACGGGGAGACATCGCCAAGCTGGTGGCCTCCGGCGTGAAGGCCGCGATGGACGAGGGCACGCGCTGCAAGCAGGTCGAGATCGTGCTCGACGAGATCAAGGCCGTCCGGCATGCCATGCGGCGCGCCAACAAGGGCGATCTCGTCGTGGTCTGCGTCGACCAGCACCCGCTGGTGATGCAGGAGCTCGAGACGTGGTCGCAGCAGGCCCAGGCCGGCGCCGGGTTCAACGCCGATGCTCCGGCTGCCGACCCGGACTTCGTGCCCACGTCGGAGTGATCCGGTCAGGCTCTTCGTGCTCCGGTTGGGGGTTCCAACCCCTGACCGGAGCGCAATTCACCGGTCAGCCGGTGAATTGGCCCGCCGCCACCACCTTCGCCCGCAACGTCTCAGGCGAGTCGGCAGTGCCACCCTGGGCGGCGATCCAGTCGTAGGCGCCCTGACGGTCGTCGTGACACATCAGGCCCACGACGTCGCCGGGCCGGGCACGGGCGACGAGGGCCGCCAGGCCCTCCACCTCGGTGGCGTACGACGGGACGTCCTCGACGCCGACCCGGGATGCGCCGGCCCGCATGAGCGACTCCAGCGCCTCGCGGGTGCGACCGCGCAGATAGCGGTCCTTGTGGGCGATCACGACCTCGTCGGCATCGCGGGCGCCGATCTCGCCGAGCTTGTCGATCAGCTCGTCGGTACGGTCGCCGACCGCTCCCATGGCCAGCAGGAGCCGTGAGCCCGGATGGCGTACGCCCTGCATGATCTCGAGCATCGCCTCCAGGCCGGCCTCGTTGTGCGCCAGGTCGATGACGACCGACACCTCGCCGATCGAGAAGAAGTTCATCCGGCCGGGATTGTGCTCCGCGTCGGGACGGAAGGTCCGCAGGCCGGCGATCACGGTCTTTCGGGGGATGCCGATCGCCAGCGACGCCGAGGCGGCGGCCAGGGTGTTCTCGACGTTGAATCGCGACAGCCCCGCAAGCGTCATGGGCACGTCGACCAGCTGCACCAGCGGGTCGGGGTCGGTGCCCGACGACACCACGGAGACCCAGCCGTCGATCACCGTCGTGGCCCGTCCGCCGAGGTTCAGGGTCTCCCGGATCGCCGGTGACTCCGGGTCGCGCGAGAAGACCCAGGGCCTGGCCTTGATCAGGTTGTGCATGGCGAACACGCGCGGGTCGTCACCGTTGAGCACCGCCCAGCCGGACGCCTTGGTGATCCGCGGCACGACCGCCTTCACCTCGGCCAGCTGGTCCACCGTGTCGATGCCCTGCAGTCCCAGGTGGTCGGCGGTCACGTTGGTGACCACCGAGACGTCGTTGTGGACCAGGCCGATCCCCTTGAGCAGGATGCCGCCCCGGGCCGTCTCGGTGACCGCGAACTCCACCTCCGGATGGGCCAGCACCCGTCCGGCACCGCTGGGACCGGAGTAGTCGCCGGCCTCGACGAGCGCGCCGTCGATGTAGATGCCGTCGGTGTTCGACCAGCCGACGAGCTTCCCGGACGTTCGTGCGATGTGCGCGATCATCCGCGAGGTCGTGGTCTTGCCGTTGGTGCCCGTGACGGCGACGACGGGCACCCTGGGCTTGATGGTGGTCGGCGTCGGACCGGGGTCGGCCTTCGCAGCCTGGGCCGCGGCCTCGCTCACGATGGCGTCCACATCACTGCTGGGCAGCGCATCGAGCACCGCGGCGACGGCCTCGCCCAGCGCGGTGCCACTGCCGCGGTGCCGCCACGGGAACGCCACGACGAGCTGGTGCGGATCGGACGTCGGCCGCACGCGCACGGCCAGCTTCGACGTCCCGGTCTCCACGGCGATCGCGCGCACCAGTCGCGCCACCGCCCGGGCGGCGAACCGCTGGCGGAACCCCGTGTCGGGTGCGCCGGGCACGGCCTTCTTCAGGCCGATCCGCTGGGCGAAGCGCAGCGCGCGTTCCTCGGGTACGGCGGCCAGCCCGCTGATGTCGAGGGTCAGCTTGATCGCCGCCCGCGGGAAGTAGAGGTTCGGACCTTCCAGGACGCGCAGTTCGAGCAACGAGGTCACTGGCGCAACCTACCGAGGAGGCAGCCTCGCGTCACAGACCCATCGCGTGGAAGCCGCCGTCGACGTGCACGATCTCACCCGACGTGGCCGGGAAGAAGTCGGACAGGAGGGCAACCACGGCCTTGGCCGTCGGCTCGTGGTCGGTCTCGTCCCACCCGAGCGGGGCGCGATCCTTCCACGCCGTCTCGAGGTCCTCGAAGCCCGGGATCGCCTTGGCCGCCAGCGTCTTGAGCGGACCCGCCGACACCAGGTTCACCCGGATGCCCTCGGGACCGAGGTCTCGGGCCAGGTAGCGCGCGCACGACTCCAGGCCGGCCTTCGCCACACCCATCCAGTCGTACGCCGGCCATGCCACGGTGGCGTCGAAGGTGAGCCCGACGATCGAGCCGCCGCTGGTCATCAGCGGCCTGGTCGCCTGGGCCAGGGCCTTGAGGGAGTACGCCGAGACCTGGACCGCCTGGGCCACGTCGGCCCACGGGCCGGTCATGAACTTGCCACCCAGCAACGTCTCCGGGTTGCCGTACGCGATCGAGTGCACGACACCGTCCAGGCCGTCGACGTGCTCGCGCACGAGCTCGGGCAGCCTGGCCAGGTGCTCCTCGTCTGTGACGTCGAGCTCGATCACCGGCGGCTCCACGGGGAGCCGCTTGGCGATCCGCTTGGTGATGGAGAGTGCGCGGCCGAAGTTGGAGATCAGGACAGTGGCGCCCTGCTCCTGCGCCACACGTGCGGTCGCGAACCCGATGGAGGAGTCCATCGTGACGCCGGCGACCAGGATCCGCTTGCCATCAAGAATACCCATTTGTTCAGTGCCCCATTCCGAGTCCACCGTCGACGGGGATGACAGCCCCCGTGACGTACGCCGCGCCGTCCGATGCGAGCCAGGTGACCACCGACGCGACCTCGTCGACCGAGGCGTAGCGACCGAGGGGAACCTGGCCCATGATCTTGCTCTTCTGATCGTCCGTGAGGACGTCGGTCATGTCAGTGTCCACGAAGCCGGGCGCCACCACGTTGGCGGTGATCGCTCGGCTGCCGAGCTCACGGGCCAGCGACCGGGACATGCCCACGAGGCCCGACTTCGAGGCCGCGTAGTTGACCTGGCCGGCCGAACCCAGCAGGCCCACGACCGAGGAGATGAAGATGATCCGGCCGCGCTTGAGGCGCAGCATGCCCTTGGCTGCCCGCTTGGCGACCCGGAACGAGCCGGTCAGGTTGGTGTCGATGACCGAGGACCAGTCGTCCTCGCTCATCCGCAGCACCAGGGTGTCCTTGGTGATCCCGGCGTTCGCGACCAGGATCTCCACCGGCCCGTGAGCAGCCTCCGCGTCAGCGAACGCCTGGTCGACGGCCGCCGGGTCGGTGATGTCGCAGCGCAGGTCGAGCGCACCCTCGGGGGCGCCGCCGTTGCGGGTGGTCACGGCGACCTGGTCGCCCTGGGCGAGGAACGCCTCGGCGATGGCACGGCCGATGCCGCGGTTGCCGCCGGTGACGAGGACTGATCGGCTCATGTCAACGGACGGTATCGACTACTGGGTGGTACTCCCAACCGGCGGCCGATCCGTCTCGAAGCGACGCGTCCACCCACAATCGGAGCGGCGAATCGTTGGAGGAACCGCACTATTTGCGCTCCCCACCGCTCACTCGTCCTCGAGTCGGAAGCCAACCTTGATGCCGACCTGGAAGTGCTCGACCACGCCGTCCTTGGCCTGCCCGCGGATCTGGGTGACCTCGAACCAGTCGATGTGGCGCAAGGTCAGCCCGGCCCGCTCGATGCCGTTCTTGACGGCCTGGTCGATGCCGTCGGGTGAGGTGCCGACGATCTCGGTGACGCGATAGGTGCGGTTCGACATGGTGCCTCCAGGCTGGTGTGACGCGGACGGATCAGCCCGAGCCTAGCGACGTACGATGGCTCCATGGGACGCGCGCACCACGAGGCGCGGCCGGTCCGCATCACCACAGCGGCCTCGAGCCGAGCAGACGACATCTCTCACCGTCAGCGCCGCTACGTCATCTCCATGGGCATCCGAACGCTGTGCTTCCTCGGCGCGGTCGCGGTCGGCGACAACTGGCTCCGCTGGGTGCTCTTCGTCGGCGCGATCTTCCTGCCGTACGTCGCGGTCGTGATGGCGAACGCGTCCGACAGCCGCGATGACGGGTTTGAGCTGCTGCCCGACGCCGGCGGCCGTCCCGCGCTGCGTCCCGGACCTGACCCGGGCCAGGAACCCGAACCAAAGTTGTGACAATTCTTGGCCACGTACGCATGCTCGTGCAACACTGTCGCCGTGAACTCAGCATCCCCCGTCTGAGTTGACACCTCTGTGTGCGAGACCGGAAAGCCTCCCCCGTGGCTGTCCGGTCTCGCACCATTTCTGGGGCAGAATCCTCATCGTGAGCGATGCCCGGACCGACGACCAGACCGATTCCGACTGGCCGCAGACCTGCTCGGCCCGGGGCTGTACGGCGCCGGCGGCGTGGGCGCTGCTGTGGAACAACCCCAAGCTGCACACCCCCGACCGGCGCAAGACCTGGCTTGCGTGTGACGAGCACAAGGAGTCGCTGAGCGCCTTCCTGGGTGCCCGGGGGTTCCTGCGCGACGTCGAGCCGGTCTGACCCGCGGCGTCGGTGCTGTCAGCCGCCGATCGCGCTCATCGGGCGGTCGGGCTGCAGGAATGTCGGGTCGTCGATGCCGTGGCCGGCCTTCTTGCCCGCCATCGCACGCACCCAGCGCACGGCCAGCTCGTCGTCGGAGGCACCGCCTCGGAGCGCCGTCCGGAGGTCGGACTCCTCGCGAGCGAACAGGCAGTTGCGCACCTGGCCGTCGGCGGTGAGCCGCACGCGGTCGCAGTCTCCGCAGAACGGCCGGGTGACCGACGCGATCACACCGACCGTGGCCGGACCGCCATCGACCGCGAACAGCTCGGCCGGGGCGCTCCCCCGCGGTTCAGCCGCAGGGGTGAGTGTGAACTCGGTCTCGAGCCGGGCCAGGATCTCGTCGGCGGTGACCATCGCGGCACGGCTCCAGCCGTGCTGGGCATCCAGCGGCATCTGCTCGATGAAACGCAGGTCATAGCCCTGCTCGATCGACCAGCGAAGCAGCTCGGGCGCCTGGTCGTCGTTGATCCCACGCAGGAGCACGGCATTGAGCTTGATGGGCGCGAGGCCGGCGGCTTCGGCCGCCTCGAGCCCGGCGAGCACGTCGGCGAGGCGGTCCCGCCGGGTCACCTCGGCGAAGGTCTCCGAGCGGATGCTGTCGAGGCTGACGTTGATCCGGTCCAGACCCGCAGCCGCGAGCGCGGACGCGGTGCGCGCAAGCCCGAGCGCGTTCGTGGTGAGCGAGACCTCGGGTGTCGGGTGCAGTGCCTTGGTCCGGGCCACGATGTCGACCAGGCCACGGCGTACGAGAGGCTCACCACCGGTGAACCGCACTTCGCGGACGCCCAGGAGGCGGACCGCCACACCGACCAGGCGCACGACCTCGTCGTCGGTCAGCACGGACTCGTCGGGCAGCCACTCCAGGCCCTCGGCCGGCATGCAGTAGGAGCAGCGCAGGTTGCAGCGGTCGGTCAACGAGACGCGCAGGTCCGTGGCCACGCGTCCGAAACCGTCAGCGAGCACCCGTCCGTCCACTCCCCCATCCTAGGCGGGTGGTACGACGGGTGGTCCCGCGCGTCCGGGGTGACCGGCGCCGGGCTAATCTCGCCGGGTGAGATCGGTGCGCTTCCTGCTCAGCCGGCGCTGGATCCTCTTCGCGATCACGGTGGCGCTGCTGGCGGTGTTGGCATGGCGGCTGGGCCTGTGGCAGTTCCACCGGCTCGAGGACCGCAAGGCCACCAACGCCATCATCGAGCGCAATCTCGCGGGCACGCCGACGCCTGTCGACCAGGTGCTGGCCCCGGGCCGTCCGGTCGACAAGCAGGACCAGTGGCGCCGAGTCGTGGCGTCGGGAACCTACGACCCCGCGAACACCGTGCTGGTCCGCTACCAGACCCGCGACGGCGCCGCCGGCGTCGACGTCGTCGTCCCGCTGGTGACTCCGTCCGGCACCGCTCTGCTCGTCGATCGCGGCTGGCTGGCCGCCGAGAACCGCGGTGCCGACGTGCACGACGTACCCCCGCCCCCTGCTGGGGAGGTCACCGTGACCGGGTGGGTGCGGATCGACGGCTCGGGCAGCTCGACGCAGGTCGACGACCACAGCGTGCGCTCCGTCTCGAGCGCGGCGATCGGGCCGGTCGTCGGTCACCCCGTCTACGCGGGCTTCGTCGACCTCGAGACCGAGTCGCCCGCCGCGGCCACCCCGCTGACGGTCACCGAGCTGCCCGAGCTCAACAACGGGCCGCACTTCTTCTACGGCCTGCAGTGGTGGTTCTTCGCGCTGCTGGCGATCTTCGGCTTCTGCTACCTCGCGTACGACGAGTGGCGCGGCGGCCCGCCGCTGGGCTCCCGGCGCGGATCACAGACCCCGCGTGATCCCGCCGTCCACCGGGATGACGCTTCCGGTGATCCAGCTCGCCGCGTCTGACATCACGAACGCCGCCACCCGGCCGAACTCCTCGGGCCTGCCGTAGCGGCGCAGCGGGATCGTCGCCTCCGCCGCCGCGCGCGCCGCGACCGGGTCGGCCGCTGCGTCGTCGAGCGACCGCACACGCTCGGTCTCCACCCGCCCCGGCAGCAGGGAGTTCACGCGGATGCCACGGGGACCCAGCTCGTCGGCGAGCTCCTTGGCGACCATGGCCAGCCCGGGCCGCAGCCCGTTGGAGATGCCGAGCCCCGGCAGCGGAGCCTTCACCGAGGTGGACAGCACGAAGGTGATCGAGCCGCCGTCCTTGAGCGCTGCCGCCACCTCGCGGGCCAGCCGCACGGCACCGAGGAACACCGATTCGAAGGCGCCCGTCCAGTCGGCATCGCTCGCCTCGGTGGCGCTCCCCAGGGGTGGACCGCCCACCGAGATCAGCACGCCGTCCAACCGGCCCCAGACCTCGCGGGCTTCGTCGATCAGCCGGCCTGGCGTGGCCGGGTCGGCGTTGTCGGCAACCACGGCGATGGCGTTGTCACCCAGCGCCTCGACTGACTCTGCCAGCGAATCCGCGCTGCGCCCCGAGAGCACCACCCTGGCGCCATCGGCCACCAGCTGCTCAGCGGCCGCGCGGCCCAGCCCGCGGGCGCCTCCGGTCACGACGTACACGCGGTCGGTCAGTCCCAGGTCCATGCGGACGATCCTGCCAGCGCTCGAGATGCTGACCCAGGCAGGGTCAGCGATGCACGAGGGCCTTGATCCTGTTGCGACGATCTACGACGGTCACCAGCACGATCACTGGCGAGGCAACCGCGGCGGTCGCCAACCCCACCGACGGCTCGAACAGGACGCCCGCCACCACACCCGCGAGCCCGCCGACGAGGAGAGCGAGCGTCAGCGCGGTGATCACGAGGTCGAGGACATCGGCACAGATGCCCCATGCGGCGGCTTCGCTCAAGGGTTCCGACATGCCTCGCACTGTGGACCGGGGAACCCCGCGGATCAGGTCACGCGATGCCGGACATCCCGATCCGGTCGTGCTCGAACTGGGTGCGGTAGAGCGTTTCGTAGAGGCCACCCTCGGCCAGCAACTCCGCGTGAGTGCCCTCCTGGACCACCTGTCCGGCATCGACGACCAGGATCCGGTCGGCCTGGCGGATGGTGGAGAGCCGGTGGGCGATCACGAGGGACGTCCGGCCGGCGAGGGCCGCGTCGAGGGCGTCCTGGACCGCGGCCTCGGACTCGCTGTCGAGGTGGGCGGTCGCCTCGTCGAGCACCACGATCGAGGGAGCCTTGAGCAGCAGGCGGGCGATCGCGAGCCGCTGGCGCTCCCCACCGGACAGGCGGTAGCCGCGGTCGCCGACCACGGTGTCGAGCCCGTCGGGCAGGGCCTGGATCAGCCTGGCGATCTGCGCGGCCTCCAGCGCCGACCAGACCTGCTCGTCGGTCGCCTCGGGACGGGCATAGAGCAGGTTGGCGCGGATCGTGTCGTGGAACATGTGCGCGTCCTGGGTGACGTAGCCGACGGCGTCCTCGAGCGACTCCAGCGTCACGTCCCGAACGTCCTGGCCGCCCACGCGGACGGTGCCGCCCGTGACGTCGTAGAGACGCGCCACCAGGTGCGTGATCGTCGTCTTGCCGGCGCCGGACGGTCCGACCAGGGCGACCATCTGGCCGGGCTCGGCCGAGAAGGTGATGTCGGTCAGCACCGGCCCGGAGTCGCGCGACTCGGTGCGGGCGACCGACTCCAGCGAGGCGAGGGAGATCTCGTCGGCCCGGGGGTAGGTGAAGGCGACGTGCTCGAACTCCAGCGAACCGGCCGACCGCGGCAACACGACCGCACCGGGCTTCTCCTGGATCAACGAGGGCAGGTCGAGCACCTCGAAGACCCGCTCGAAGCTGACCAGCGCCGTCATCACGTCGATGCGCACGTTGGACAACCCCTGCATCGGGCCGAGCAGCCGCAGCAGGAGCATCCCGAGCGCCAGCAGGGTGCCGAGCTTCAGGTCGCCCTGGATCACGAGGTAGCCGCCGAGGCCGTAGACCAGCGCCGTCGCCACCGCGGGGATGGTCATCACGGTCGCGGCGAAGATCCGCGTCAGCAAGGAGATCCGGACGCCGAGGTCACGCACCCGGGCGGCCTTCAGGCCGAACAGCGCGTCCTCCTCGGAACGGCGACCGAACAGCTTGAGCAGCATCGCGCCACCCACGTTGAAGCGCTCGGTCATCGCGTTGCCCATGTCGGCGTTGCCGTCCATCTGCTGCCGGGTCAGGCCGGCGAGGCGATTGCTCACCCAGCGCGACATCAGCAGCAGCACGGGGAACAACGCGAGACAGAGCAGTGTGACCTGCCAGCTCAGCGCCAGCATGGCGATGCCGACCACGAACACCGAGATGGTGTTGGACACCGTGCTGGCCAGTGTGGAGGTGAAGGCGCGCTGCGCGCCGATGACGTCGTTGTTGAGCCTGGACACCAGGGCGCCGGTCTGCGTGCGGGTGAAGAAGGCCAGCGACTGCCGTTGCACGTGGGCGAAGACGGACGTGCGGAGGTCGTAGATCAGACCCTCACCGATGCGGGAGGAGGAGTAGCCGCCGAGCACGGTGAACAGCGCGTCGACGAGTGCAGTCGCCGCCATCGCGCCCGCCAGCCAGAACACCAGCGACTGGTCGTGCTTGAGGATGCCGTCGTCGACGATGTGCTGCACCAGCAACGGGCTGACGATGACCATCGCGGCGTCGAGGACCGTGATCGCCAGGAAGAAGGTGATCAGCCCGCGGTGCGGACGCGCGAACGAGAACACCCGCCGGACCGTGGCGCGCTCGACGCGCGAGGCCACCTCCGACCTGTCGGTCCGCATGTGGCGCCACGTGGCGCCCATCCCCATCCCTGACAAGCGCTATCCCTTCTGGCCCAGCAGATCCCGGAACCGGGCCGCCTGGGCAGTTCGCTCGGCGAGGCGTTGCTCGTCGAGAGTTCGGTGTGGGGCCTGCTGCAGCAACGCCTTGGTGGCACGCACGGCGCCCGCGGCATGTGCGGTCAATCCGGCCACGGTCCGGCTGACGGTCTCGTCGAGCTGGTCCGCGGGCACCACCGCCTGGACGATCCCGATCTCACCGGCCTCGACGGCCGGAACCATCCGTGCTGTGGCACAGATCTCGAGTGCCCTGGCGTATCCAACCGCCTCCACCAGGGGTTTTGTTCCCACGAGGTCGGGCACCAGGCCGAGCGCCGGCTCCTTCATGCAGAACTGGGCGTCGTCACTGGCGATCCGGAGATCGCAGCAGAGCGCCAGCTGGAACCCGGCACCGATGGCATGGCCCTCCACCACCGCCACCGAGACGAACCGCGGATCGGCGAGCATCGCGAACGGCAGCTGATAGGTCCCGATGGTGTCGATGATCTCCTGGTCGGACTTCATCGCGGTGGCGATCAGGCTGTCGGGATGGTCGGCCCGGCCCGGATCGAGCAGGCTCAGGTCGAGCCCGGCCGAGAAGGTGCCGCCGGCACCGCGGACGACCACCACCCGCACGTCGCCGTCCAGCGACTCGAGCGCCTCGACCATGGCCGCCCACATGCCGGGGTGCTGCGCGTTGCGCACCTCGGGCCGGTCCAGCGTGATCGTGGCGACGGCGCCCTCGACCCGGAGGGTGATGCCGGTCGGGTCAGCGGAGTCGTCAGCCATGTGCGGAGTCTAGGGATCCGGTCCGACACGCGAGTCCGAAGCCGTCAGGCCAGCGACACCAGGTCGGCGTAGTCGTCGTTCCAGAGATCCTCGTCGCCATCGGGCAGCAGCAGCACCCGGTCGGGTTCGAGCGCCCGGACGGCACCCTCGTCATGGGTGACCAGGATGATCGCGCCCTCGTAGGTGCGGATCGCGGCCAGCACCTCTTCCCGCGAAGCGGGGTCGAGGTTGTTGGTGGGCTCGTCGAGGAGCAGCACGTTGGCCGACGAGACGACCAGGGCAGCCAGGGCCAGCCGGGTCTTCTCGCCGCCGCTGAGCACGGCGGCGGGCTTGTGCGCGTCGTCGCCGGAGAACAGGAACGAGCCCAGCACCGACCGTGCCTCGCTGTCGGTGAGCTGGGGAGCCGCGCTCTGCATGTTCTCCAGCACCGTCCGGCTGGTGTCGAGGGTCTCGTGCTCCTGGGCGTAGTAGCCGAGCTTGAGCCCGTGTCCGGGGATGATCTTGCCGGTGTCGGACTGGTCGACTCCCGCGAGGATCCGCAGCATCGTGGTCTTGCCGGCTCCGTTGAGCCCCAGGATGACGACGCGACTGCCCTTGTCGATGGCCAGGTCCACATCGGTGAAGACCTCCAGCGAGCCGTAGGACTTCGAGAGCTCCTCGGCCATCAGCGGGGTCTTGCCGCACGGGGCAGGGGCCGGGAACTTGATCCGCGCGACCTTGTCGGCGGCGCGCTCGCCCTCGAGCCCGGCGACCATCTTCTCGGCCCGCTTGAGCATCGACTGGGCCGCCGTGGCCTTGCTGGCCTTCGCGCGCATCCGGTTGGCCTGGTCGGTGAGGGTCTTGGCCTTGCTCTCGGCGTTGGCCCGCTCGCGCTTGCGCCGGCGTTCGTCGGTCTCGCGCTGGAGCAGGTAGGCCTTCCAGCCCATGTTGTAGGTGTCGATCTCGGCGCGGTTGGCGTCGAGGTGCAGCACCTTGTTGACGGTCGCCTCGAGCAGCTCGTTGTCGTGGCTGATCACGATCAGCCCGCCCCTGTGCGCCTTGAGGAACTCACGCAGCCAGACGATCGAGTCGGCATCGAGGTGGTTGGTCGGCTCGTCGAGCAGGAGCGTGTCCGCACCCGAGAACAGGATCCTGGCCAGCTCGACGCGGCGGCGCTGGCCGCCGGAGAGGGTCTTGAGCTGCTGGCTCAGGATGCGCTCCTCGATCCCCAGGCTGGCCGCGATCGTGGCTGCCTCGGACTCGGCGGCATAGCCACCGCCGGCGTGCAGCTCGGCGTCGGCACGCGAGTAGCGCTTCATCGCTTTGGCGGCCACGTCGGGATCGGCCGACCCCATGTCCGCTTCGGCCGAGCGCAGGCGTCGTACGACGTCATCGAGACCGCGCGCGGACAGGATCCGGTCGCGCGCCAGGACCTCGGGATTGCCGATGCGCGGGTCCTGAGGGAGGTAGCCGATCTCGCCGGTCGACAGCACCTTGCCCGCGGCCGGCATGGCCTCTCCGGCCAGGATCTTGGTGAGGGTGGTCTTGCCGGCGCCGTTGCGCCCGACCAGCCCCACCTTGTCGCCCGAAGCCACCCGGAACGTCACGTTTTCCATGAGCAGTCGCGCACCGGCGCGCACTTCAAGTTGTTGGGCGGTGATCATCAGGATGGTTAGTGTACGGCGGAAAGGGACGCCCACTCGCACTCGGATGGCCTTCGGCCAGCTCTGGAAGGACCCGCCATGCGCTTCAACCCCAAGGCCCGTCTGGACACCGGCAACATCAGTGATGCCGGGCGTGGCGGCCGGCGCGGTGGCGGCACGGGTGGCGGCATGGGTGGCGGTGGGATGCGCATCCCGATCCCCACCGGGGGCAAGGCCGGCGGTGGCATGGCGGGGCTCCTCATCGTGATCGTCCTGGTGGTCGTCAGCCAGTGCACCGGCATCGACCTGACGGGTGGCGGGGTGCCCACCGGCAGTGGCGCCCTCGACACCTCGCAGATGGTCGTCTCCGACAGCGGTCGCTACGACAACTGCAAGACCGGCGAGGACGCCAACAACGACGAGGACTGCGCCCGGGTTGCCGTCGAGAACTCACTGCGTGACTTCTGGGAGACGGCGCTGCCCGAGCAGGACGGCACTGCCTTCCACCCAGCCACACTGGAGACGTTCACCGGAGCTGTGGACACCCAGTGCGGGCAGGCCACCTCGCAGGTCGGCCCCTTCTACTGCCCTGTCGATGAGCGGATCTACCTCGACACCGGGTTCTTCGCCGACGTCCTGCAGAAGCAGCTCGGCGGTCCGGCGGGCGCGTTCGTCGAGCCCTACGTCATCGGCCACGAGTACGGCCACCACATCCAGAACCTGCGCGGGACCATGTCGCAGGTCAAGACCCAGCAGGGTGCGCACTCCGACGCGGTGAAGCTCGAGCTGCAGGCCGACTGCTTCGCGGGCATGTGGGCCAAGAACGCGACCCAGACCCAGGACGAGGGCGGCCAGCAGCTCATCGAGTCGCTGAGCGAGCAGGACATCAAGCAGGCGATCGCGGCCGCGGAGTCCGTCGGCGACGACCGGATCCAGGAGAAGACCCAGGGGCAGGTCACCGAGGAGACCTGGACGCACGGGTCGGCGCAGTCCCGGGTGAACTGGTTCATGACCGGCTACCAGCAGGGCACGCTCGAGGCCTGCGACACGTTCGCACCCGGCGCCGTCTGAGACACGCCTAGAGCAGGGCCTCGATCTGCGGGAACTGGCGCTGCATCGCGCGCAGGTGCGGGGCGACGCTCGGGTGCCGGAACTTGGCGGCCAGGGCGCCCTCACCCTCCGCCGCCTGGGCGAGGGCCCACTCGGCACGGGAGAGCACGGTGTAGACCGCGCTGACGCGGGCTCCCAGCTCGACGTCTGCGCGACTGGCCAGGCCTCCGGGCAGTGCTGCGACGTACGCGTCGACCAGGTGCTCGAAGTCCTCACGCGCGCTGAGGGCGTAGTAGCCGAGGTCGGCGCCCACCGGCCCGAGACCGAGCGTGGCCCAGTCGAGGGCGATCACGCTCACGCCGTCGTGGGCGATGAAGTTCTGCGGCGTCGGATCTCCGTGCTGGGGCACCTGCGGCAGGGCATCGAGCAGGCGCAGGTGGTGCGCCCGCTGGCTCCAGAGCCGGTCGGCGACGTCCGCGACCGTCGTACGAGCCAGGACGCGCCACCCCCCTCGGTGCTCGACCCTGCGGATCCTGTCGGCGAGCTGGCGCCGGGCCAGCCAGGGGTACGACGCCAGCTCGGCGCCGGCGAACCGGGCCATCGAGCGGGCGATGAACAGTCCGCTCGGCGGCGCCTCGACCACGTGCGCGGACCACAGCGTGACGCCGTCAGTGTCCTCATCGACGCCCAGGGCTGGAGTGGCACGCAGTCCGGGCGTGTCCTCGACGGCACCGGAGAGGGCCACCTCGACCGGGCGCCGCCAGTAGGCAAAGTGTGCTGGAACGCTCAGCTCGGCGGGATCCCCGGGCAGGGGCGCGTTGAGGCGCTTGACGATGCGGTCACCGGCCAGCCACACCCCGCCGGTGGACGACCCAGGTCCGGAGGGCAGTTGCTGCCAGCCGGGTTCCGGTTGCCACATGGCCCTCATGGTGGCAGACCAGCTGCCTCAACCGATGTCACGCGAGCGGTATCGCCACCACGCGCCGCCGATGATCGCCGCCGCGATCACCACGAGCATCGCCTGAGCCGACCAGTCAACGGACTCGACGGGCGCCTTGGGCGCGTGCGCGAAGGGCGAGAGCTGCAGCACCTGGTCGGGCAGCCCGATCAGGGCACCCAGCTGTCCGAGGACGGTGAAGGCAGCGAGCACGAGCCAGCCGCCCGACCCGAAACGGGACCCGATCGACCAGCACAGCAACGCCAGGGCGGCCACCACCCAGGCCGCCGGGGCCTGCACCAGGGCGGCGCCCAGGAGCTCGGGCACCTTGGCCGCGACGTCGTGGGCGCCGAGACCGTAGCTGACGCCGGCCGAGAGGCCGATCCCGGCGAGCAGCAGCAGCGAGCCGACCACCATCGCCCCCACGACGCTGAGGAAGAGGGTGGCGCGCGAGACCCCGGTGGCCAGAACCGACTCGGCTCGGCCGGAGGTCTCCTCCCCCGCCATCCGCGTCACGATCGTGATCGCCCAGGCGCTCACCGCGGCGCCCAGGATCGAGAACTCGGCCGCCAGGAACATCTCCTCGGCCACTCCCTGGCCACCGAGGCGCTCGAACATCTCGCGGGCTGCGTCGGAGGCGAGCATGTCCGCGGCATTCGTGGCAATCCCGCCGAGCACGACTCCGAGCAGCATCAGCGATCCGAGCCAACCGGCCAGACCGGCCCGGACCAACCGCTCGACCAGTCCCGGGAACGTCCCCAGGCGGCCTGCGGCCGGGCCCGGGCGCGCCGCGACCAGGCCTGAGCCGAGGTCGCGCCGAGAGCGCAGCACGGCGGCGGCCAGGAGCAGGCCCGCGCTGACCGGGAGGTAGAGGCCGAGCAGCCACCAGCGATTGGCGTCGAACGCCTCGACCTTGCTGGCCCAGCCGAACGGCGAGAGCCAGCTGACCCAGCCGGCGCCGATGTCGCCGACGGCGCGCACCAGATACGTGCCGGCGAGCACCGCAGCCGTGATGCCGCCGGCGGTGCGGGCGCTCGCACTGAGCTGTACGGCGACGGCCGCGACGCCCGTGGCGAAAAGCCCGATGCCGGTCCAGGCCATTCCGAAGGCAAGCGACCCGGCAACGTCGAGTCCGGCCGCCACCAGTCCCGCAGCGGTGAGCAGGCCCGTGCCGACAGAGACGGCAACTGCCTCGATCACTGCGGCGACGAGGGGCGCCCCGGTGGCCACCACCGTCGAGAGCACCAGCTCGGCGCGGCCGTTCTCCTCGTCCACGCGGGTGTGCCGCCGGATCAGCACGGCACACAGGAAGGCGAGGAACAGGGCGCCCAGCATCACCATCTTGAACAGCGCGACCTGGCCGAGGGAGGTGACGTCGCTGATCGGTCCGTAGATCGCCACGATGGCCGGCGTGGAGTTGATCGACTCGGCTGCCTGGACCCGGTCGGCCACCGTGGAATAGAGGTCGGTGGTCGCCGTGATGGAGACGACTGCCATGACGACCAGGCAGCCGACCCAGATGGGAACGAGAAGACGATCCCGGCGCGCCGCCAGCCGCAGGAGCCGCCACGTGCCGACCGGCAGTTGGGCTCGGAGCGGGATCGTGGTCGGGTGCTGAACCGGGGCTGCGGCCGGCGTGGTCACGGCGTACTCCGATAGGCGTCGAGGAAGAGCTCCTCGAGCGAGGGAGGCGCGCTGGTCAGGCTGCGGGCGCCGCCGGCGGCAAGGGCCGCCAGCAGTGCGGGCATGGCCGCCTCGTCGACCGTGCAGGTGACCACCTCGCCGGCATGCTCGAGGTCGTGTACGCCGTCCAGTGCGGCCAGGCCGTTGAGGTCGCCGCTGATCTCGGCCCTGATCCTGGTCCGCCGCAGGTGGCGCAAGTCGGCCAGGGTGCCTGACTCGACGGTGCGGCCGGCGCGGATGATCGTGACCCGGTCGCACAGCTGCTCGACCTCGCTGAGGATGTGGCTGGACAGCAGCACCGTGCGTCCGGCGTCCCGGGCCTCCTGCAGGCACTCCCGGAACACCTGCTCCATGAGCGGATCGAGCCCGCTGGTGGGCTCGTCGAGGATCAGCAGCGGTACGTCGTCGCACAGCGCTGCGACGAGGGCGACCTTCTGCCGGTTGCCCTTCGAGTAGGCCCGACCGTTCTTGGTCGGGTCGAGGTCGAAGCGCTGGATCAACTGCTCGCGCCGGGTCGTGGCCGGATCGGCGCCGCGCAGCCGGAGCAGCAGGTCGATCGCCTCGCCGCCGCTCAGGTTGGGCCACAGGCTCACGTCACCCGGCACATAGGCCAGCTGCCGATGGATGGTGGTGGCGTCTCGCCACGGGTCACGGCCGAGCACCTGCGCCGTACCGCCGTCGACCCGGATCAGCCCGAGCAGCGCACGGATCGTCGTGGACTTGCCGGAGCCGTTGGGACCGAGGAAGCCGTGGATCTCGCCGGTGCCGACCTCGAGATCGAGCCCGTCGAGGGCGCGGGTGCTTCCGAAGGTCTTGACCAGCCCGTTCACCGAGACCGCGATTGTCATGATGACAATGTATCCAACTTTCACAATGTTCTGAATCCTGCAATCATGGGTCGCATGGCTCTTGACTTCGTCGAACGGATGGGCGGCGCGCTGACCGACGCCGGCCTGCCCCGTCTGCCCTCCCGGGTGTTCGCCGCGCTGCTGGTCGACGACGACGGTCGGATGACGTCAGCCGAGCTGGCTGCAACTCTCGACGTGAGTGCCGGTGGTGTGTCGGGCGCGGTCAATTACCTGGCCCAGATCCGGATGCTTCGTCGCGAACGCGAGCGCGGGTCCAGGCGCGACGTCTACGTCGTCGACGACGACGCATGGCACGCAGCCATGATGCGCAAGGAGCAGACCTATGCGCCGATGCTGGCCGCCCTCGCGGCTGCCGTGGAGTCACTCGGGCCGAGCCATCCAGCTCGACGGCGGCTGGTGCTGACGCGCGAGTTCCTCGTCTTCATCGATCGGGAGATGGATTCACTCGCGGAACGGTGGGACGAGCGCCGGGCCGAGATCGAAGCGACTCTCTGACCATTAGGCGTTGGTGACGTCGATCCGGACCGCGCAGGCGTCCTGAACCGCCTGCTCGAGGACGCCACGCTTGGGATCGGGTACGGCGAGCCAGGGACCGGTCACCACCACTCCGCCGAGTCGCGGATCGGCCAGGACCTCCTCGACCGCCCCGTGATCCCCGCCGGTCACCAGCGAGCCCGGACGCAGGATCCGCGCTGCATGATCGGCGGCGGCCTCGTAGGCCTGACGGGCCTGGTTGTCGCGTCGCCTGGCGAAGCGCTGCTGGCTCTGGCCGCCCGCTTTGGTTCGCCCCTGGACATGACGCTGGCCGACCTTGGACTCGACCATCCGCTCGGCTTCGAGGCGCGCCACAGCGAACCCGCCCTTGCGGACCAGCAGAACGCCCCAGGAGTGGGGCAGCGCCAGCGCGCTCACGAAGTCAGCGCTCGTCGCAGGTCCGTCGTACTCCTGGGTGAAGGGCAGCCTCGCGGAGAAGCGAGAGCCGTCCTCGGCAGCACCGCACAGCGATCCCCCGCTCGTCGAGAGCTGCGTGACCCCGTGCCTGGCTGTGAAGTTCTCGACCCAGCGGACCAGTCGCACCGCCGGGACGAGCACCTCAGTCATGGCGCAACCGTCTCACGAGTCCCACCGGTCAGGCTCCTTGTCCTCCGGTCAGCGGTTAGAACCCCTGACCCGGGCACAATTCACCGGTCAGCCGGTGAATTCGCCCCAGGCCGACCGGTCAGACGTTGAACCCCAGCGCCCGCAGCTGCTCGCGACCGTCGTCGGTGATCTTGTCCGGGCCCCACGGGGGCATCCAGACCCAGTTGATCGCGACCTCGTTGACCAGGCCCTCCAGGGCGCTGTTGGTCTGGTCCTGGATCACGTCGGTCAGCGGGCAGGCGGCCGAGGTCAGGGTCATGTCGAGCACGACGTTGGACGAGTCGTCCAGGTGCACGTCGTAGACGAGGCCGAGGTCGACGACGTTGATGCCCAGCTCAGGGTCGACGACGTCCTTCATGGCCTCGGTGATGTCGTCGACGGTGACCGTCGTGGTGCCACCCGACAGGTCCACCTCGGGCAGGTCCCCATGGTCAACAGGGTGGTTCGGCGTCATTTGCTTTTCTCCTCCATGGCCTGGGCGGTCGCGTCCTTCCACGCCATCCAGGACAGTAGTGCGCACTTCACGCGCGCCGGGAACTTGGCGACACCGGCGAACGCGATGCCGTCTTCGAGCACTTCTTCATCGGGCGTGACGGTGCCGCGGCCCTGCATGAGCTCCTGGAACTCGGCGTGGATCGCCATCGCCTCCTCCACGGACTTGCCGATCACGAGGTCGGTCAGCACCGAGGCCGACGCCTGCGAGATCGAGCAGCCCACGGAGTCGTAGGAAACGTCCGAGACCACCCCGTCGGCCAGGTGCACCCGCAGGGTCACCTCGTCGCCGCACGAGGGGTTCACGTGGTGAACCTCGGCCTCGTACGGGTCCCGCAGGCCCTTGTGGTGCGGGTTCTTGTAGTGGTCGAGGATGATCTCCTGATAGAGGGCATCCAGATCTGCGTTCACGATGCTCAACCCAACTTGAAGTACGACCGGGTGTATTCCAGCGCCTCGATCAGCGCGTCGATCTCACTCGGCGTGGTGTAGAGGTACGACGACATCCGGCTCGAGCTCTGCACGCCGAAGCGAGCGTGTGCCGGGCGGGCGCAGTGGTGCCCCGCGCGGATGGCGACGCCTCGGGTGTCGACGACCGTTGCGATGTCGTGCGGGTGGACTCCGTCGAGCTCGAAGGAGATGGCTCCTCCGCGCTCGGCCGCGGTCAGCGGGCCCAGGATGGTCAGGCCGGTCACGGTCGCCAGCGCTTCCAGGGCGTACGACGTGATCGCCTGCTCGTGCTCGTGGATCGCGGTCATCCCGACGTGGGAGAGGTAGTCGACGGCCGCCCCGAGACCGACCGCTTCCACGATCGGCGGGGTGCCGGCCTCGAACTTGTGCGGAATGTCGGCGTACGTCGACCCCTGCATGGTGACGACCTCGATCATCTCGCCGCCACCGAGGAACGGCGGCAGCTCCTCGAGCGCGGCACGGGAGCCCCAGAGCACGCCGATCCCGGTCGGACCGACGACCTTGTGCCCGGTGAAGGCCAGGAAGTCCGGGCGCTCCTCGACCGGCATCGCAGCCAGGTCGATCGGCAGCACCGGGGCGGCCTGCGAGGCGTCGATGACCACCAGGGCACCCACCTCGTGGGCCCGCCGCGTGATGGCTGCGATCGGGTTGACCGTGCCGAGCATGTTGGAGACCCAGGTGAGGGCGACCACCTTGGTCTTCTCGGTGATCAGTGAGTCGATCGCGGACAGGTCGAGGTGGCCGTCGTCGGTGAGCCCGAACCAGCGCAGGGTCGCGCCGGTGCGCTCGGTCAGGAGCTGCCACGGCACGATGTTGGAGTGGTGCTCCATCTCGGTGATGACGATCTCGTCGCCCTCACCCACCCGGAACCTGCCCTTCCAGGCCATCGTGTTGGCGACCAGGTTGAGCGCCTCGGAAGCGTTCTTGGTGAAGATCACCTCGTCACGCGAGGGTGCGCCGATGAAGGCAGCGACCTTGTCGCGCGCGCTCTCGAACGCCTCGGTCGACTCGGCGCCCAGCTGGTGCATGGCCCGGGCGATGTTGGCGTTGTGCCGCTCCAGGTGGTCGACCATCGAGTCGATGACGACCTGGGGCTTCTGCGAGGTGTTGGCCGAGTCGAGGTAGACCAGGGGCTGCCCACCCGCCAGCGTGCGCTGGAGGATCGGGAAGTCCTTGCGGATGACTTCCAGCTCCGGGAGCAGACCGCCCACGACTGGCCGAGTCATGATCAGACCAGTTCCTGCGCCGCGGCCTTGACGTACTTGTCGTAGCCCTCGGCCTCGAGCGCGTCGGCGAGCTCCGGGCCACCCTCGTCGGCGATCCTGCCGTTGACGAAGACGTGCACGAAGTCAGGCTTGATGTAGCGCAGGATCCGCGTGTAGTGCGTGATCAGCAGGACACCCTTGCCCTCCTGCTCGCGGAACCGGTTGACGCCCTTCGAGACGACCTTGAGCGCGTCGATGTCCAGACCTGAGTCGGTCTCGTCGAGGATCGCGACCTTCGGGTTCAGCAGTTCGAGCTGCGCGATCTCGTGGCGCTTCTTCTCGCCGCCGGAGAAGCCCTCGTTGACCGAGCGCTGGGCGAACGTCGGGTCGAGGTCGAGCTTCTCGAGGATGCCGTTGAGGTCCTTGACCCAGGTGCGCAGCTTGGGCGCCTCGCCGTCGATGGCGGTCTTGGCCGTGCGCAGGAAGTTCGCGACGGAGACGCCCGGCACCTCGACGGGGTACTGCATGGCGAGGAACAGCCCCGCGCGCGCCCGCTCGTCGACCGACATCGCCAGCACGTCAGCGCCGTCGAGGGTCACGGTGCCACCGGTGATGGTGTACTTCGGGTGGCCCGCGATGGAGTAGGCAAGCGTCGACTTGCCGGACCCGTTGGGGCCCATGATCGCGTGCGTCTCGTTGTCCCTGATGGTCAGCGTGACGCCCTTGAGGATCTCCTTGGCGCCGTCCTCGGTCTCGACCGTGACGCGCAGGTCCTTGATCTCAAGTGTGCTCATAGTTCTATCTCTCTCTTGCCTGCGGTCAGCTCGGGTGAACGCCGTTGATGGTCTCGGTCACGTCGACGTAGACGTCGTCGCCGCGAACCTCGACGGGGAACAACGCGACCGGTTCGGTCGCGGGGAAACTGGTGGGCTTGCCGGTGCGGAGGTCGAAGCGCGAGCCGTGCAGCCAGCACTCGATCTGGCAGTCCTCGACCTCGCCCTCGGACAGCTCGACCGCTGCGTGAGAGCAGAGGTTCTGGATCGCGAAGAACTCGTCACCGTTGCGGGCAACGGCGACCTCCATGTCGCCGAGGACGACCGCGTGCGCCTCGTCCTCGCGTACGTCGGCGATCGCGCAGGCTCGTTCGTACCCCATCACACGTCCTTGAGTACGTTCTTGGCGAGCTCGGCCTCGACGGTCTCGACCAGGCTGGCCTCGATCTCCGGGACACCGATCTTGCGGATCAGGTCGTTGAAGAAGCCGTGCACGACCAGGCGCCGCGCTTCGTTCTCCTCCACACCACGCGAGCGCAGGTAGAACAGCTGTTCGTCGTCGAACCGGCCGGTCGCAGAGGCGTGGCCGGCGCCCACGATCTCGCCGGTCTCGATCTCGAGGTTGGGCACGGAGTCGGCCTGGCAGCCGTCGGTGAGCACCAGGTTGCGGTTCTCCTCGTAGGTCTCGATGCCCTCGGCGACCTTGCGGATCAGGACGTTGCCGACCCAGACCGTGTGCGCACCCTCGCCCTGCAGCGCACCCTTGTAGGTCACGTGGCTCTTGGTGTTGGGAGCGGTGTGGTCGACGAACAGGCGGTGCTCGATGTGCTGGCCCGCATCGGCGAAGTAGAGGCCGAGCATCTCGACCGAGCCGCCGGGGCCGGCGAACTCGGCAGTGGTGTCGTGACGCACCAGGTCGCCGCCGAACGAGACGTCGACGTGCTTGAACGTCGCGTCGCGGCCGACCGAGGTGTGCCGGTGGCCCACGTGGACGGCGTCGTCCTCCCAGTCGTCGATGCTCACCACGGTCAGTTGCGCGCCGTCGCCGACGACGATCTCGACGTTGTCGGCCAGCGTCGCGGTGCCCTCGAAGCGGAGTACGACGGTCGCACGCGAGTGCGCCCCGGCCGTGATCACCGCGTGGGTCGCGGACGCGACGGAGTTGTCCTTGCCGGTGAGCGTGATCAGGACCGGCCGGTCGAGCTCGGCCCCAGCCGGAATGCCGATCGACCAGGTGACGCCCGCCTGGTGCCAGACCCGCGCCGCGATCCGGTCGGTCGGGATGAACCCGCTCGACCCACGGACCGGACTGTCCTGCCCGACCTGCTCGATCACCACACCGTCCGGGGCGTCGATCTCGGCACCCACGGTCCGGGCCGACAGATCGGCGTCGGTGTGCAGCCCGCGGAGCCGCTTGAGCGGCGTGAACCGCCAGATCTCCTCACGCCCGGTCGGCACCGGGTGGAAGTCGACGTCGAAGGACCCCTCCGGGTGCAGGTGGGACTCCACCCGCTCCTGCTCGAGAGCCGATCGAACCGATTCAGTAACAGTCACAGGCCTTGCTTTCTACGTCTTACGTGCACGAAATGTTGTGTGGCAGCGGGGCGGGAAGGGGTCGGGTGACGACGTGTGGCGCCCGGGCAACCCGGCCGGCTTGGGCGGCGCGTCGGCCGGGAGACGTTGTTGTCCGTCCCGCGCCGCTGCGGCCGCCGCGGCCAAGCCCTTTTACGCCGGCCGCGCAGCCCGCTCGCCACCCGCCGTCACCCGACAGCGCCTTCCATTTGCAGTTCAATCAGGCGGTTCAGCTCAAGTGCGTATTCCATGGGGAGCTCCTTGGCGATCGGCTCGATGAACCCGCGCACGATCATCGCCATCGCCTCGTCCTGCTCCATGCCCCGGCTCATCAGGTAGAAGAGCTGGTCGTCGGAGACCTTCGAGACCGAGGCCTCGTGACCCATGGAGACGTCGTCCTCGCGGATGTCGACGTACGGGTAGGTGTCCGAGCGCGAGATCTGGTCGACCAGGAGCGCGTCGCACAGCACGTTGGACTTCGAGCCGTGGGCGCCCTCGTTGATCTGGATCAGCCCGCGGTACGACGTGCGTCCACCGCCGCGCGCCACCGACTTCGACAGGATCGACGACGAGGTGTGGGGCGCGGCGTGCACCATCTTGGCGCCGGCGTCCTGGTGCTGACCGGCTCCGGCGAACGCGATCGACAGCGTCTCGCCCTTGGCGTGCTCACCCATCAGGTAGACGGCGGGGTACTTCATGGTGACCTTGGAGCCGATGTTGCCGTCGACCCACTCCATCGTCGCGCCGGCCTCGCAGACGGCGCGCTTGGTGACGAGGTTGTAGACGTTGTTCGACCAGTTCTGGATGGTCGTGTAGCGGCAGCGGCCGCCCTTCTTCACGATGATCTCGACGACCGCCGAGTGCAGCGAGTCCGAGGAGTAGATCGGCGCGGTGCAGCCCTCGACGTAGTGCACGTAGGCGTCCTCGTCGACGATGATCAGGGTCCGCTCGAACTGGCCCATGTTCTCGGTGTTGATCCGGAAGTAGGCCTGCAGCGGGATGTCCACGTGGACGCCCTTGGGCACGTAGATGAACGAGCCACCCGACCAGACCGCGGTGTTGAGCGCGGCGAACTTGTTGTCGCCGACCGGGATGATCGTCCCGAAGTACTCCTGGAAGAGCTCGGGGTGCTGCTTGAGGGCGGTGTCGGTGTCGAGGAAGATCACGCCCTGCTGCTCGAGGTCCTCGCGGATCGCGTGGTAGACGACCTCGGACTCGTATTGGGCGGCGACGCCCGAGACCAGGCGCTGCTTCTCCGCCTCCGGGATGCCGAGCTTGTCGTAGGTGTTCTTGATGTCCTCGGGCAGGTCGTCCCAGGTGGCGGCCTGCTTCTCCGTGGACCGCACGAAGTACTTGATGTTGTCGAAGTCGATGCCGTCGAGCTCCGCGCCCCAGTTGGGCATGGGCTTGCGGCCGAAGAGCTTGAGGCCCTTCAGGCGCAGGTCGAGCATCCACTGCGGCTCGGACTTCAGCCCGGAGATGTTGCGCACGACCTCTTCGTTGAGGCCGCGGCGCGCGGTGGCCCCGACGTCATTGGCGTCGTGCCATCCGAAGTCATAGCGACCGATGTCCTTGAGCTCCGGGTTGAGCTCTTCGATGGTCGGCTGGGTGCTCGTCATGCTGACTCGCCATCCTTCTGGGTTGGTGCCACGTTGGGGATGCAGGTGGTGCACACGCCGTCGCCGTGCGCGATGGTCGCAAGCCGCTGGACATGGCGTCCGAGGAGCTTGCCGATGGTCTGGGTCTCGGCCTCGCACAGCTGCGGGAACTCCGCGGCCACGTGCGAGACCGGGCAGTGCTGCTGGCAGAGCTGGTCGCCGATCGGAAGGGAACGCACAGCAGCGGCGTAGCCCCCGTCGGTGAGCACCTGGGCGAGCACCTGAGCGGGATCGAGGTCGGGCTGCGCCGCGGCCAGCGTGGCGAAGTCGCGCTCGATGAACTCCACCCGCCGGCGGGCGAACTCCATCACCGCGTCGTCTCCCTGGGTCTCCTTGAGGAACCGCAGGGCCTGCACGGCGAGGTCGTCGTACTGCTGGTCGAGGCTGTCGCGACCCGCGTCGGTGAGCTTGAAGCTGCGGGCCGGGCGGCCGCGGCCGCGGGCGCCGTAGATGCGCTGCTCGGCCGACTCGAGGGCGCCGGTCTCGACGAGGTGGTCGAGGTGGCGGCGTACGGCGGCCGCGGTCAGGTCGAGCCGCTGGGCGAGATCGGCAGCCGTCGACGGGCCGTTCTCGAGGATGCTTCGGACCACCCGGCCGCGCGTCGGCGCATCGCTCTCGGGAGCGATGGCGGGCGTCGGATGGATTTGCACAACATCATTGTGACGTTAATGCCCTTGCCGCTTCAAGTAAGGGTCACCTAAGCATCCAGATACTGACCCCGGTGACCCGTGCGGGCCATTGCCGTCTCCCCTCAGGCGCGACTCAATGGAACCGTGACGACTGTCGTGATCGGCGCCGGTCAGGCCGGCCTCGCCGTGAGCCGCGAACTGGGGCTGCGCGGGGTCGATCACGTCGTCCTGGAGGCCGACAACGTGGCCTCGGCCTGGCGGAACCGCTGGGACAGCTTCTCCCTGGTCACCCCCAACTGGACGCTCGACCTCCCCGGCAGTCCGTACGACGGCGACGACCCCGAGGGTCACGTGGCCCGCGACGAGATCGTGACGTACCTCGACTCCTATGCCCGGCGGTTCGCCGGGCCGATCCACACCGGTGTGCGGGTGACGCGGCTTGCGCGGCATCGGCTCGGCTTCGAGCTCGACACCTCCGAGGGTCCGTTGCTGGCCGACTCGGTCGTGGTCTGCACCGGGGCGTTCCAGCAGTCGCACAGGCCCCCGCTGGCCGGCCACTTCCCGGCCGGCATCGCGGTCCTCGACGGCTCCGGCTATCGCCGGCCCTCCGAGCTTCCCGATGGGGGTGTGCTCATCGTCGGATCGGGCCAGACCGGTCTCCAGCTCGCTGAAGAGCTGCACCTGGACGGTCGCGAGGTCACCGTCGCCTGTGGCCGGGCGCCGTGGATACCGCGCCGGCTGGGCGACCTCGACACGGTCACGTGGATCAACCGCACCAGCTTCCTCGACCAGGCGGTGTCCACCCTGCCGCCCGGGGCCCGTCTGGTCGCGAACTTCCAGGCCACCGGGCGCGACGGCGGCCACGACCTGCACTACCGGGTGCTGCAGGAGATGGACATCACCATGACCGGCCGGCTCACGAGCGTGGAGGGACACCTCGCCAGGTTCGCCGACGACCTCGCCGACTCGGTCGCGTTCGGTGACGCCCGCTACGAGGACCTTCGCAAGCTTCTCCTCTCCGAGGTCCCCGGAGCACCCGAGCTGCCCGAGCCGGAGCCGTTCCGGGCGACGCCACCGACCTCGCTGGACCTGCGCGGGGTCAGCACGGTCATCTTCACGACCGGGTACCGACCGGACTACCGCTGGGTGGAGTTCCCCGTGTTCGACGACGTCGGCTACCCACGCGTCGACGCGGAGCTCCGCACCAGCGTGCCCGGACTCTTCTTCTGCGGTGTCCACGGCTTGCGAGTACGACGCTCCGGGCTGATGTTCGGGGTCGGGCAGGACGCCGCCATCGTGGCTCAATCGGTGGCTCCCTAGACTGGCGCGCGTGCCAGCCGCCGTCGAGATCCGCGACCTCGTCATGCGGTACGACGACAAGGTCGCCGTGGACGGGCTGACGCTGACCGTCGAGCGCGGCTCGATCACCGCCGTACTCGGTCCCAACGGCGCCGGGAAGACCACCACGCTCGAGACGTGTGAGGGCTTCCGCAAGCCCCAGTCGGGCGAGGTTCGGGTCCTCGGCCTGGACCCCATCACGCAGCGTCACGACCTGCTCCCCCGGATCGGTGTGATGCTGCAGTCCGGTGGCGCGTGGTCGGGGGTCACCGCCGTGGAGATGCTGCGCCACATCGCGGCCCTGCACTCCTCTCCCCTGCCGGTGGAGATGCTCGTCGAGCGACTCGGCCTCGGCGACTGCGGACGCACTCCCTACCGTCGGCTCAGCGGTGGCCAACAGCAACGACTCGGCCTGGCGATGGCAGTGGTCGGCCGCCCCGAGCTGGTGTTCGTCGACGAGCCCACGGCCGGCATGGACCCCGCGGCCCGCCGTACCACCTGGGAGCTGCTGCAGGAGCTCAAGGCCGACGGCGTCACCATCGTGCTCACCACCCACTACATGGACGAGGCCGAGCGCCTGGCCGACCAGGTCCACGTCATCGACCACGGCCGCCTGATCGCCTCGGGCTCACCCTTCGAGCTGACCCGGGCGAAGGGCCACGCCACGATCCGCCTCGTGGTCACCGAGCCGTTCCCGCCGGACGCGCCGCTGTCGCTGGCCCGCACCCTGGGACCCGACACCGAGGTGATCACGGTCAACGACTACAGCCTGCTCATCACCGGTCCTGCCGACCACTCCACCCTGGCCAAGGTCTCGGCCTGGTGCGAGGAGCAGGGCGTACTGCCCGAATCCCTCTCGCTCGGCCAGCGCACGCTCGAGGACGTCTTCCTCCAGCTCACCGGACGGGAGCTCCTGCCATGAGTGGCACCTTCACTCCGGCCCCCGGCGCAGCGCCCCTCGTGAGCCAGGTCCGCACCCAGACCTCGATGGAGGCGCGGCTGCTGCTGCGCAACGGGGAGCAGCTCCTGCTCGCCGTGGTCATTCCGGTGATCGCCCTGGTCGGCGGAGTGATCGCCTCCCGGCACCTCGACTTCTCGCTGGCCCACCGACCCGTCGACGTGCTCACGCCGGGCGTGTTCGCCCTCGCGATCATGTCGACGTCCTTCACCTCCCTCGCGATCGCGACCGGCTTCGAGCGCCGCTACGGCCTGCTCAAGCGGCTCGGCGCCTCCCCGCTCCCTCGCATCGGCCTGCTGGCAGGCAAGGTGCTGGCCCTGCTCTTCGTCGAGGTCCTCCAGCTGATCGTGATCGGAGGCGTGGGGCTCGCGCTCGGCTGGGAGCCCGACGCCCTGGGCTTCCTGCTCGTGATCCCGGTGGCCCTGGTCGGCACGGCGGCGTTCGCCGGCCTCGGCCTGTTCGTCGCCGGCACGCTGCGGGCCGAGGCCACGCTGGCGGCGGCCAACCTGATCTACCTGCTGTTGATGGCGGGCGGCGCGGTCGTGCTGCCGCGGTCGTCCTACGGGGGGTTCGGCGCAGCGTTGCGCCTGCTCCCCTCGGGAGCGCTCGGAGACGCGCTTCGATCGGCCTTCCTCGACGGCCGGCTCGACCTCGTGCCGATGCTTGTCCTGATCGTCTGGGCGGTCGGCGGAGCCTGGCTCGCCGCCCGCTACTTCAAGTGGGAGTGACTGTGGAGCGCCACCTGGGCCGGTTGGCGATCGCCAACATGGTCGCCAACATCGTGATCGTCGTCACCGGCGGCGCCGTCCGGCTCACCGGCTCCGGCCTGGGCTGCCCGACCTGGCCGCGCTGCACCGACGCGTCGTACGTCGCCCACGGCGCGCTCGGCATCCACGGTGCGATCGAGTTCGGCAACCGCACGCTCACCTTCGTGCTGGCCGCGGTCGCGATCGCCTGCTGGGTGGCCGCCCTGCGATCCGGGCAGCGCAAGCCGCTCGTGCTGGCCACCATCATCGCGCTCGGGATCCCCGCACAGGCGGTGATCGGCGGGATCACCGTGCTGACCGACCTGAACCCCTGGATCGTCAGCTTCCACCTGCTGGTCTCGATGGCGATGATCGCCGTCTGCGTGCTGCTGGTGGACACCCTGCGCGGCCCGGCCCGCCCGGCTTCGAGTGGGCAGGCCCACCGGGTCGCCTGGCTGGTCTTCGGGGTCGGCTGGGTGGTGCTCTACCTCGGGACCGTCGTCACCGGCAGTGGTCCGCACTCCGGCGACCTTGAGTCACACCGGACCGGCCTGGACCCGCACGTGATGTCGCACGTGCACGCGAGCGCGGTCTATGCACTCCTGGCGTTCACGGTCGGCCTCATCGTCGTGGCCCGGCGCCGCGGTGACGCGCTGGTCGCGCCAGTGGCGACGGCTCTGCTGGTGGTGGAGCTGGCCCAAGGCGTCATCGGCTTCACGCAGTACTTCCTCGACCTGCCCGAAGTGCTCGTCGCCCTGCACATGCTGGGTGCCGCTCTGGTCTCCGCGATGCTCGCGGCGGTCGTGCTCAGCACCCGCGAGCGCGTTTGAGTTGTGAGTGTGAGCGAGGGTCATGGGCCTCGCTCACACTCACAACTCCAGGTCAGCGCTCAGCGAGCGCCCTTGCTGAGCATCACCTTCTGCTCGACGTAGCCGTCGGCACAGTCGAACGCGCCGCAGGCGAACGTGAAGTTGATCGACGCCGCCTTGCCGCCTGCGAAGACCCCGTTGTCACCCGAGATCGGCATGGTGAAGGAGTGCGAGGCGCCGTCACACGTGCCTGAGTCGAAGAAGAACCCGTAGCCGTTGATCTTGATCCGGCCCACCTGCTGGGTGAGCTGGCCGTCGATCTCGATGAAATC